>Ga0196964_10000581_pt1 | contig 21201 bp, 15 predicted proteins | sample S1_10metaG_FD_148615 | JGI IMG/M metagenome (GOLD analysis project Ga0196964, IMG submission 148615) | Soil microbial communities from Anza Borrego desert, Southern California, United States - S1_10 | ecosystem: Environmental > Terrestrial > Soil > Desert | place: USA: California | collected... | reverse complement strand
TCGTACTTCTTCAGGACCATCTTCTCGGTCTTGGTGCGGGCGTTCTTCTTGGTGACGTAGAAGAAACCCGTGTCCGCCGTCGAGTTCAGGCGGATCTTGATGGACGCCGGTTTGGCCATGGGACGTGACTCCTCGACGGCCGAGGCCGTGGAAATTCGAAGGCGCGGAACATACTCACGGCGCGAGGGAAGTCAACGCCGCGAAGCCGTTTGTCGGCGCGACCATAAGGCCTTAGCGTCGCGCGATGAACAGGCTTTTGATCCTCGCCGCCGCCCTTGCGCTCGCCGCCTGCGCCAGCGCGCCCGCCGCCACCCCGACCGACGGCTTCTTCGCCCGGCTGCAGGCCTTGTGCGGCAAGAGCTTCGAGGGGCGGGTGGTCACCACCGACCCGGCCGACGCGAGCTTCGCGGGCAAGCCGCTGGTGATGACGGTCAAGGACTGCTCGCGTGACGAGGTGCGCATTCCCTTCCACGTGGGCGAGGACCGCTCGCGCACGTGGGTGGTGACGCGCACTGACGCAGGCCTGCGGCTGAAGCACGACCATCGGCACGAGGACGGCACGCCCGACGAGGTCACCCAGTACGGCGGCGACACCGCCGCTCCGGGCACGCAGAGCCGCCAGGAGTTTCCGGTCGACGCCTATTCCAAAGACCTCTTCGTGCGCACCAACCGCGCGGTGTCGGTCACAAACGTCTGGGCGATGGAGGTCGAGCCGGGCCGGATGTTCGCCTACGAACTGCGCCGCCCCAACCGGCATTTCCGGGTGGAATTCGACCTGTCGCAGCCGCGCTAGAGGCTGTCGATCCGGTGCTTTCCGTGCCGGAAGTAGACGTAGGGCACTGGACGGTCGCCGTCGGCCAGCCGCGCCGCGATCTCCTTGATCACGAAGCGGGTGATGGCGGGCAGGTCCAGGTCCTCGGCCTGGCTGCGCGGGATCCAGGCGATCTCGTCCAGTTCGCGGTCGCCGGTCGCGGGCTCCAGGCTGAGCAGCCGGTCGGCCTCGGCCATGAAGAAGCGGGCGTCGAACCGGCGGGCGCGGCCGGGCGGGGTCACGGCACGAGCGATAAAGGACAGGGCCGACAGGTCGGGCAGGGCGCCTGAGGCGACGAAAGCGCGCCATGGTCCCGGCGCGGCCTGCGGCCCGGCCGCGCGGGCCAGCAGCACGCCGGTCTCCTCGAACGCCTCGCGGATCGCGGTCAGGCCCAGCGCCCGGGCTCTGGCGGCGGGCGCGGTCTTCTCCAGCAGGGCGGCGACCTGGGGCCGCAACTCGGACGCGGCCGGCGCGCGGAAGTCGGCGCGGTCGATGCGGCCGCCGGGGAACACCCACTTGGACGCCATGAACACGTGGCCCGAGGCGCGCCGGCCCATCAGCAGGGCGGGCTCGGGTCCGTCGCGGCGCACCAGGATCAGGGTCGCGGCGTCCTTGGGGCGCATCCGCGCGCCGGTGTGCGGCGCGTCCTTGAGGTCCTGGGTCGGGTCGAAGGGAGAGGGGGCCGCCGGGCGGTTCACCGCCGCTTCCCCCTGCGCACGCCGGGAGGCGGGCCGCCGCGCTTGCGCACGCCAAGTCGCGGGCGCGGGGCGTTCGGGTCGGCGGCTTCGGCTTCGCTCAGCATCTCGAACAGCAGCCCGCCGGTGATTGGGGTCGCCTCGGTCAGGCGCACGGTCACCTCCGCGCCCAGCCTGTAGCGCTTGCCCGAGCGCTCGCCGACCAGGGCGTGGGCGCGGTCGTCGTGGCGGAAGTACTCGGTCCCCAGGCTCGACACCGGCACCAGGCCGTCGGCGCCGGTCTCGGTCAGCCGTACGAACAGGCCGAACCGGGTGACGCCGGTGATCCGCCCCTCGAACTCGGCGCCCTCGCGATCGGACAGGTAAGCCGCGACGTAGCGGTCGGTGGCGTCGCGCTCGGCGGCCATGGAGCGGCGCTCTGTCGAGGTGATGTGCTCGGCCGTCTCCCGCAGCTTGGCGACTTCCTCGTCCGACAGCCCGTCCTTGCCCAGACCCAGCGCCCGAATCAGCCCGCGGTGCACCACCAGGTCGGCGTAGCGGCGGATCGGCGAGGTGAAGTGGGCGTAGCGGTCCAAATTCAGGCCGAAGTGGCCGATGTTGTCGGGGGAATAGTGCGCTTGCATCTGGGTGCGCAGCACCACCTCGTTGACCACCTCCGCGTGCGGCCCCTCGCGCGTCTGGTCCAGCAGGCGGTTGAACCGCTTCGTGGTCGGCGCCTCGCCCTTGGCCCAGTTGACGCCGAGCGTCGACAGGAAGTCGGTGAGGTTGAAGATCTTCTCCTGGCTGGGCGTGTCGTGGACCCGGTAGATCAGCGGCGTGCGCTTCTGCTCCAGCGTCTCGGCGGCGCAGACGTTGGCCTGGATCATCATCTCCTCGATCAGCCGGTGAGCCTCGAGGCTGGCGCGGGGCGTGATGCCGGTGACCACCCCGTCCGGGCTGATCTCCACCCGCCGCTCCATGGTCTGGATCGCCAGCGGCGAGCGGACCTCGCGGCCCTTCAGCATGGTGCGATAGGCGTCCCACAGCGGCAGCAGAATCGGGTCCATCAGCGGGCCGGTGACGTCGTCCACCCGGCCGTCGATCGCCGCCTGCGCCTGCTCGTAGGACAGCTTGGCCTGCGAGCGCATCAGCCCGCGCACGAACCGGTGGCCGCGCTTCTTGCCGTCCTTGTCGAACACCATCCGCACCGCCAGGCAGGCGCGGTTCTCGCCCTGGCGCAGGCTGCACAGGTTGCTGGACAGGGCGTGGGGCAGCATCGGCTCCACCCGGTCGGGGAAGTAGGTGGAGTTGCCCTTCTCGCGCCCCTCGCGGTCCAGCGCCGATCCGATCCGCACGTAGGCGGCCACATCGGCGATGGCGACCCAGACGATCCAGCCGCCGGGGTTCTTCTCGTCGTCGTCGGGCTGGGCGTAGACCGCGTCGTCGTGATCGCGCGCGTCGGCCGGGTCGATGGTGACGAAGGGGACCTCGCGCAGGTCCTCGCGCCCTTTAAGCGTCGGCGGCTCGGCGGCCTTGGCCTCGGCTTCGGCCTGCTCGGAGAAGCCGGTGGGCACGCCGTGGGCGTGGATGGCGATGATGGAGAAGGCGCGCGGCTCGTCCTCGCGGCCGACCACCTCGACCACCCGGCCGGACTCGGGCCCGTAGCGGCGGTCGGCGCCCCCGACGGTAGCGACCACCAGGTCGCCGTCGTGCAGGTCGCCCGCCTGGTCGGCGCCGACCAGCAGGCTGTCCTTGGAACGGCGGTCGACCGGCTCGATCCGCGTCTCGCGCCGGCCCTTGCGCACCACGCCCAGCATGCGGTGAGCGCTCTGGCCGAGCTTCTTGACCAGCCGGGCCTCCCAGCCGTCCTCGACCTTTTCGAAGCGGACCAGCACCCGGTCGCCGATCCCCGGCGCGCCGCCCGCCGCGCGCTCGTTCCGGTCCGGCGCCAGACGCGCCAGCGGCAGGTCCTCGGCCCCCTTGGACAGGCGCACGTAAAGCTCGCCGTCGGGATCGCGCTCGACCACGTCGGCCACGCCCACCGGCGGGAAGGCGCCAGCCTGGGCGTAGCCCTTGCGCCCGCGCCGGCCCAACGAACCGTCGTTCTCGAGCTCGCGCAGCATCTCGCGCAGCGCTCGCCGCTCGGCGCCTTTCAGGCCGAACGCCTTGGCGATGTCGGCCTTCTCCGCCTCGCCCGCCTCGCGCAGGAAACGGACCAGCGTCTCCTTGTCTGGCAACCCCTGAGGGCGTCTCTCCTTAGCGGACCGGGCCACGGCTCCTCCACGCACGAACGAACGCCGTTCCATAACGCACGAACGCGGGAAAGCCTCCCCCGGCGTGCGCGACGGGCGAGGTTCGCCTCTGGCGCTCCCGCGTCGGCGCGGCTACATCCGCGCCCGACCTCCCCAGAGCACGAACACGAACGGGCGCGAGCGACCATGGCGCAGCAGTACATTTTCCAGATGCAGGGTCTGTCCAAGACCTATCCCGGCGGCAAGAAGGTCTTCGAGAACATCTGGCTGAGCTTCTATCCCGACGCCAAGATCGGCGTGGTCGGCGTCAACGGATCGGGCAAGTCGACCCTGCTGAAGATCATGGCCGGCATCGACGGCGAGTTCACCGGCGAGGCCCGGCCCGCCGAAGGCACCAAGATGGGCTACCTGGAGCAGGAGCCGCAGCTGGACCCGACCCTCGACGTCTGGGGCAACGTCATCTCGCGCTGCGAAGAGAAGAAGATCTTCGATCGCTACAACGAAGTCGCCATGCAGATGGCCGAGGATTACTCGGACGAACTGATGGAGGAGATGAACACCCTCCAGGAGCGGATCGACGCCGACAATCTGTGGGACATCGACAGCCGCATCGAGATGGCGATGGACGCCCTTCGCTGTCCTCCGAACGACGCGGACGTGACCAAGCTGTCCGGCGGGGAGCGCCGCCGCGTGGCGCTGGCGCGGCTGCTGCTGTCCAAGCCCGACATGCTGCTGCTGGACGAGCCGACCAACCACCTGGACGCCGAGTCGGTGGCCTGGCTGCAGCACCACCTGGAGGAGTTTCCGGGTTGCGTGATCCTGGTCACCCACGACCGGTACTTCCTGGACCAGGTGACCAAGTGGACGCTCGAGCTCGATCGCGGCAAGGGCATCCCGTACGAGGGCAACTACTCGGCCTGGCTGGAGCAGAAGGCCAAGCGCGCCGCCGTGGAGGAGCGCGAGAACGAAGGCCGCCAGCGCGCCATCGCCCGCGAGCTGGAATGGGTCCGTTCCTCGCCGAAGGCGCGCCAGGCCAAGTCCAAGGCCCGCCTCGCCAGCTACGAGCAGATGGTCAACGAGCAGGAGAACGCCCGCGGCGCCCAGACCTTCGCCCAGATCCAAATCCCGCCCGGCCCGCGTCTGGGCAACGTGGTGATCGAGGCGGAAAACCTGGAGAAGGAATACGGCGACAAGGTCCTGTTCAAGGACCTGACCTTCAAGCTGCCGCCCAACGGCATCGTCGGCGTGATCGGCCCCAACGGGGCGGGCAAGTCGACCCTGTTCAAGCTGATCACCGGCAAGGAGACGCCGGACGACGGGTCGGTGCGCCTGGGCGAGACGGTGAAGCTGTCGTTCGTCGACCAGAGCCGCGACTCCCTGGACGACAAGAAGACCGTCTGGGAGGAGATCTCCGGCGGGCTGGACGTGATGAAGGTCGGCAACCGCGAGATCAACAGCCGCGCCTACGTCGGCGCCTTCAACTTCAAGGGCGCCGACCAGCAGAAGAAGGTGGGGCTGCTTTCGGGCGGCGAGCGCAACCGGGTGCACCTGGCCAAGACCCTGGCCACCGGCGGCAACGTCATCCTGCTGGACGAACCGACCAACGACCTGGACGTGGAGACGCTGCAGGCGCTGGAGGCGGCGCTGGAGGATTTCCCGGGCTGCGCGGTGGTGATCAGCCACGACCGCTGGTTCCTGGACCGGCTGTGCACCCACATCCTGGCCTTCGAGGGCGACAGCCACGTGGAATGGTTCGAGGGCAACTTCGAAGCCTACGAAGAGGACAAGAAGCGCCGGCTCGGGGCCGACAGCCTGATCCCCAAGCGGATCAAGTTCCAGAAGTTCGCGCGGGCCTGATTACTCCTTGAAGCCGAACTTCTCCGCCAGCTGCTTGCGGGTCAGGCGCTGGCGGTGTTCGGGCAGCATCCGGCCCTGCAGTTCGTAGACGCCGGGTTCGACCTCGCGCCACCAGGGTATGTCGCGCGCGCCTTCCTGCTCGAGGTAGGCCAGGTATTCGTCGAGGGTGGCGAAGGTCCGCCCCTGGGCGAAGGGCAGGTCGGCCTTGGGAGCGTCCATCGGGGTCGGTTCCTGGGGAGCGGCGCAGGCGGTCAGCAAGGCGACGGCGAGGAGCAGCGGGGCGGGGGCTTTCATGCCCCGGATCGTGGCGCACGGGCTCAGCCGTGCCAAGGCGCCGCGATAGCCAAGGCGCCGCTTTCGTGGTGTGATGCCGCGCGATCTCGCCGCCTCGGCGAGCGCGGGGGAACTTGCGACCATGTGCCTAGCGTGCGCGCTGACCGGTGCTCAGAAGAACGGCGTGCATCGCCATTGGGGCTTCCAGGGCGCGACGCCCTCTGCAACTCCGTCCGTGGAGGCCGCGGAACACGAGACGACCGCCCCCGATCGTCTAGGTCGGGACTACGCTCCCGTCGAAACCCTGGTGCTGCGCCTCGTCGGCGAGGGCGCCGGCCCGTCCCCCGAAGTGATGCAGGGCGTCGGGCCCGGCGGCGACACCTTGCCGGCGAACACCAGCACGACCGCCACGGTCACGGTCGGGGGTTCGATCCAGGGCGTGGTCAATTTCAACGGCGACGTGGACTGGTTCAAGATCACCCTGGTCGCCGGGCAGACCTACGACCTGCGCCTGGCGTCGGCGGGCTCGCTGGATCCTTGGCTGATCCTGTTCGACGCCAACGGCTCGCTGATCGTCCAGGATGACGACAGCGGACCGTCGACGGACTCGCGCATCGTGTTCACCGCGACGCAGAGCGGAACCTACTATCTCGGCGCCAAATCCTGGACCAACGACGAGTCCCCGTTCCAGACGACGACCGGCGCCTACACCTTGAGCGCGGCTATCGGCCAGCCCTTGAGCGTGCTGGACTCCATCGACTGGGGAACGGCGATCCCGAACAACGGGACCATCTACGTCTACTTCGCCCAGGCGGGACAGACCTTCGACGGCGTCACCTCGCTCGGCTGGAACGCCTATGAAATTCAGCAGGCCATGCTGGCTTTCCAGCAGGTGGCCGAGGTCTGCAATGTGACGTTCGTCCAGACCAACAACCCGGCGCAAGCCTGGTTCAAGATGGTCACGACGAATACCTCGGAATACTTAGGCTACTGCAATCCGCCAGGCACCACGAACCCCGGTGTGGCGGTGTTCGCGCGCAACGGCGGAGGGTGGGACGAGCAGGGCGGCGGAGGGCTGGAGCAGGGCGGTTTCGCCTTCGTGACTCTCGTCCACGAAATCGGTCACGGGCTTGGAATGGCCCACCCGCACGACAGCGGCGGGTCCTCGGTGGTGATGCAGGGGGTCACCAACGAGTTCGATTCGTACGGTCTTTACGCGCTTAACCAAGGCGTGTTCACGACGATGACGTACAATGAAGGATGGCCCGCAGGCCCGCACGGCCTGACCTTCAACAAAGGTTTCGGTTATCACGGCGAGTTGATGGCTCTGGACATCGCTCTGTTGCAGCAGAAGTACGGGGCGCGGCAAAACGTCGAAGCTGGCGATACTGTATACACGCTCCCGTCAGCCAACCAGGTCGGCACTTACTACCGCTGCATCTGGGACACCGGCGGCACCGACAGCATCGTCCATGGCGGGCCGATGGCCGCCGTGATCGACCTGCGCTCCGCCACGATCGACTACTCGCCGACGGGCGGAGGGGTGGTCTCGTACGCGACCAACATCCACGGCGGCTTCACCATCGCTCAAGGCGTGGTGATCGAAAACGCGACGGGCGGCTCCGGCGCCGACGTGCTGAGCGGCAACGCCGTGGCCAACCACCTGAAAGGGCAGGGCGGGAGCGACACCCTTAACGGTCGCGAGGGGAACGACCGGCTGGAAGGCGGCGTCGGGAACGACGGGCTGACCGGCGGGGCCGGGGCGGACGTCTTCGTGTTCAAGGCCGGCGACGGCGCCGACACCATCCACGACTTCGCGGTCGAGGACACCGTCGAGGTCGACGGCTACGGCGCGTGGCAGTCGGCGGTGCAGCAGGGCGCCGACACCCTGATCACCTTCGCTTCCGGCGACACCCTCCTGCTCAAGAACGTGCAGGCGGGGAGCGTAAGCCCGTCCCAGTTTGTATTCCTGAACGTACCGCCGCCGCCGCCGCCGCCGCCTCCTCCGCCTCCGCCTCCGCCTCCGCCTCCTCCGCCTCCGCCGCCGCCGCCGCCGCCGCCGCCGCCGTTCAACGAGATCGTCGGGACGGAAGCGAGCGAGACGCTGAACGGAACGGCCGGCGCGGACCGCATCCAAGGTCTGGGCGGGAACGACGTGCTGATCGGCGCGGGCGGGAACGACAACTATGTCGGCGGCTCGGGCGACGACGCCTACCGCGTCGGCGTCGGATCCGGCGCGGATACGGTCGAAGACTGGGGCGCGGGCGACCGCATCGAGGTCTCCGGCTATCTGGCCACGCAGTCGATCGTCCAGCAGGGCGCCGACACCCTGGTCACCTTCGGTACCGGCGACACGGTGCTGCTGCTGAACGTGCAGGCGGCCAGCGTGACCGCGGACCGGATCGTCTTCCTCGACGCGCCTCCGCCGCCGCCGCCGCCTCCGCCGCCGCCGCCGCCTCCGCCGCCGCCTCCGCCTCCGCCTCCGCCTCCTCCGCCGCCGCCGCCGCCGGCAGAGGTGTACGATCGGACGCTGGTCGGAACCGAAGCCGGCAACACCCTGACAGGCGGCTCGACCCGCGATCTGGTGCAGGGACTGGGCGGCAACGACCGGCTTGAAGGCCGCCTTGGGAACGACCGCCTCGAAGGCGGCGCCGGGGCCGACACCTTGCTGGGCGGGGCGGGGAACGACATCCTGCAGAGCGGAAGCGGCGCCGACATCGTGAACGGTGGTATCGGCGACGACACCTTCCTGTTCGCGGCCGGAGACGGCGCCGACACGATCCAGGACTTCGCCGCCGGGGGAACCGAGGACCGCATCCAGATCGACGGCTATTCGGCCTACCAGTCCGCCGTCCAGCAGGGCGCCGACGTGCTCGTGACCTTCGCGCCGGGAGACACCCTGCTGCTGAAGAACGTGCAGCTCGGCAACCTGACCTCGGGCGACTTCGTGTTCACCAGCGCTCCGCCACCGCCTCCTCCGCCTCCGCCTCCGCCCCCGCCGCCTCCGCCGCCTCCGCCGCCGCCGCCGCCTCCGCCGCCGCCGCCGCCTCCGCCGCCGCCGCCGCCTCCGCCGCCGCCTCCGCCGCCGCCTCCGCCGCCGCCTCCGCCTCCGCCGCCGTTCAACGAGATCGTCGGGACGGAAGCGAGCGAGACGCTGACCGGCACGGGCGCCGCGGACCGCATCCAGGGGCTCGGCGGCGACGACGTGCTGATCGGCGTGGGCGGGAACGACAACTATGTCGGCGGCTTGGGCGCCGACGCTTATCGCGTCGGCGTGGGGTCTGGCGCGGATACGGTCGAAGACTGGAGCGCGGGCGACCGCATCGAGGTCTCCGGCTACCTGGCCACGCAGTCGATCGCCCAGCAGGGCGCAGACACCCTGGTCACCTTCGGTAACGGCGACACGGTGCTGCTGCTGAACGTGCAGGCATCCAGCGTGACCGCGGACCGGATCGTCTTCCTCGACGCGCCGCCACCGCCGCCTCCGCCTCCTCCTCCGCCTCCGCCTCCGCCTCCGCCTCCGCCTCCGCCTCCGCCTCCGCCTCCGCCGCCGTTCAACGAGATCGTCGGGACGGAAGCGAGCGAGACGCTGAACGGAACGGCCGGCGCGGACCGCATCCAGGGCCTGGGCGGGAACGACGTGCTGATCGGCGCGGGCGGGAACGACAACTATGTCGGCGGCTCAGGCGACGACGCTTATCGCGTCGGCGTCGGATCCGGCGCGGATACGGTCGAAGACTGGGGCGCGGGCGACCGCATCGAGGTCTCCGGCTATCTGGCCACGCAGTCGATCGTCCAGCAGGGCGCCGACACCGTGGTCACCTTCGGTAACGGGGACACGGTGCTGCTGCTGAACGTGCAGGCGGCTAGCGTGACCGCGGACCGGATCGTCTTCCTCGACGCGCCGCCACCACCGCCGCCTCCGCCGCCTCCGCCGCCTCCGCCGCCGCCTCCTCCCCCTCCGCCGCCGCCGCCTCCTCCTCCGCCGCCTCCACCTCCACCGCCTCCACCGGCCGAGGTGTACGACCGGACGCTGCTCGGAACCGAAGCGGCGAACACGCTGACCGGGGGATCGACGCGCGACCTGATGCAGGGACTGGGCGGCAACGACCGGCTCGAAGGCCGTCTGGCCAACGACCGCCTCGAAGGCGGGGCAGGGAACGACACCCTGCTGGGCGGGGCGGGGAACGACGTCCTGCAGGGCGGGACCGGCGCCGACATTCTGAACGGAGGGATCGGCGACGACACCTTCCTGTTCGGGATCGGCGACGGCGCCGACACGGTCCAGGACTTCGTCGCCGGCGGGACCGAGGACCGCATCCGCGTCACCGGCTACACGGCCTATCAGTCGGCGGTGCAGCAGGGAGCGGACGTGCTGATCACCTTCGCGCCGGGCGACACCATCCTGCTGAAGAACGTGCAGCTGGCGAACCTGACCTCGGCCGACTTCGAGTTCGTCTCGGCGACGGCCAAGGTCGCGAGCGGCTCTGAGTTCGCCAAGCCGGCGTCCGCGGAGACCTGGCGCATGGCCGAGCGCGACGCCGACGCGGCGCACGGGGACTGGTGGATGAGCTAGGACGGGCTTGACGGGGCGACGCGCATGGCCGACGCGAAGCGGTCATGAGCGATCGTCCCGCCGTCCTGATCATGCAGCGCCACCTGGCGCCGCTGACCGCCTTTCTGGAGTCCGCCTACACGGTGCACCGGTTCTGGGAGCACCCGCCCGTGGACGCCGAGCAGGCGATCCGCGCGCTGGTGGTCGCGGGCGAGTTCGAGCTGGACAAGGCGCTGATCGAGCGGCTTTCGAACCTGGGCCTGATCGCCTGCTTCACTTCCGGCTACGACGGCATCGACGTCGCCTGGGCCAAGGCGCGCGGGCTCGAGGTCACCCACGCCCCGGCCGTGAACCATGAGGACGTGGCCGATCACGCCCTTGGGCTGATCATCGGCGCCCGCCGCCAGATCGTCTCCGGAGACCGGGCGCTCCGGGCCGGCGAGTGGACGGTGAACGCCAAGACCATCACCCCGTCGCTGAAGGACGCGCGGCTGGGGATCGTGGGCCTGGGCCTGATCGGCCAGGCGCTGGCGCGGCGCGCGGAGGCCTGCCGCATGCGGGTCTCCTGGTGGGGGCCGAACCCCAAGCCGGACCAGCCGTGGCCGCGAGCGGAGTCGCTTCTGGCGTTAGCGAGGGGCAGCGACGTGCTGGCGGTCTGCGCCAAGGCGGACGAGGGCAACCGCGGCCTGATCTCGCGCGAGGTGATCAAGGCGGTGGGACCCGACGGTCTGCTGGTCAACGTCTCGCGCGGGCAGGTGGTGGACGAGGACGCCCTGATCGCGGCGCTGAAGGAAGGGCGACTGGGATCGGCGGCGCTGGACGTGTTCGTCGAGGAGCCGACGCCGGCGGAGCGCTGGGCGGGGGCGCCGAACACGGTGCTGACGCCGCATACCGGAGGCGCGACGAACGAGGCGGTTCAGGGCATGCTGATGCTGCTGATGGGCAACCTCGCCGCGTTCTTCGCCGGCGAGGCGCTGAAGACGCCGGTCAGGGACTGACGGGAAACGGGGGGAGCGGCGATGGCGCAGGTGCTTGGGCTGGGCGGGGTGTTCTTCAAGGCCGAGGATCCCTCGGCGGTGCGCGACTGGTACGCGCGGGTGCTGGGGGTGCGTTTCAGCGAGTGGGGCAGCGCCGACTTCTCGCACCCGAAGGTCGGAGGGACGGTGTTCAGCCCGTTCGCGGCCGACACCAAGTACTTCGAGCCGTCGACCCATCCGTTCATGGTCAATCTGATCGTCGACGACCTGGACGGCGTGCTGGCCCGCGCGAAGGGGGAGGGCGTCGAGCCGCTCGGCCGCGAGGACCAGGACTACGGCCGCTTCGCCTGGTTGGTCGATCCAGCCGGGGTGAAGGTCGAGCTGTGGCAGCCGCTGGGCGACCCTTTGTAGCTGAGCCGCAGTTCGGGCTTGCCATAAGCATATAAGGATATCTTTATATGCTCGATGAGCCTGAGCCCTGACGACGTCGTCGAAGCCCTGCGCGCGGCCGGTGAGCCGACGCGACTGCGCATCCTCGCCCTGCTTGCGGCCGAGGAGCTGTCGGTCATGGAGCTGGCGCGCATCCTGGAGCAGAGCCAGCCGCGGGTGTCACGCCACCTGAAGCTGTTGTCCGAGGCGGGGCTGATCGAGCGTTTCCCCGACGGGGCGTGGGTGTTCTATCGCCTTGCGGTGGACGGGCCGCGCCGGCGGCTGGCGGACTCGGTGCTGGACCTGCTGGGCGAGGCGGGGCAGGGGGCCGAGCGCGACTTCCAGCGGCTGGAACAGGTGCGCGCCGAGCGCGCGGCCGAGGCCGCCCAGTACTTCGAGCGCATCGCGCCGCGCTGGGACGAAATCCGGTCGCTGTACGTCGCCGAGACGGCGGTGGAGCAGGCGATCGACCGCGCGGCCGGCCCGGGGCCGTTCGAACGGGTGGTGGACCTCGGCACCGGTTCGGGGCGGATGCTGACCCTGCTGGGCCGCCGGGCCAAGTGCTCGATCGGCCTGGATCTGTCGCAGCAAATGCTGAACATCGCCCGCTCCAACGTCGCCCGCGCGGGCCTGGAGAAGGTCGAGCTGCGTCACGGCGACATCTTCGGCACCCGCCTTCCCGACGCGAGCGCCGATCTGGTCGTGGTGCACCAGGTGCTGCACTACCTGTCCGATCCCGCCACTGCGGTCGCCGAAGCGGCGCGGGTAGTGGCGCCGGGCGGCAAGCTGCTGATCGTCGACTTCGCCCCGCATGCGCTGGAGTTCCTGCGCGCCGAGCACCAGCACCGGCGGCTGGGCTTCGCCGACGACGAGATCGCGCGCTGGCTGGCCGAAGCGGGCCTGACCGGGGCCTCGCCGGTCGCCCTGGCGCCGGACAGGGAAGGCCTGACGGTGAAGATCTGGACCGGACGCCGCGAGCGCGAGACGGCGAGGAAGGTCGCATGAGCCTGGCCGCCGCCCGCGCGCTGCTGCTGTCGCCGCTCGGCCCCGTGGCCCGGGCGGGCGGTCGCAGCGAGCGCCCGATCAATGTTTCCTTCGAGTTCTTCCCGCCGGCCACCGACGAGGCGGAGGAGAAGCTGTGGGCCTGTATTCGCAGGCTGGCGCCGCTGAACCCGTCGTTCGTGTCCGTAACCTATGGCGCGGGCGGCTCGACCCGCGAGCGGACCCACCGGACGGTGCGGCGGATCCTGGGCGAGACGACCCTGCAGCCCGCCGCCCACCTGACCTGCGTGGAGGCCTCGCGCGCCGAGGTGGACGAGGTCGTGCGCGAGTACTGGGATGCGGGCGTGCGCCACCTGGTGGCCCTGCGGGGCGACCCGCCGGGAGGCATAGGCGGCGTGTATCGGCCGCGGCCTGACGGCTACGCCAACGCCACCGAGCTGGCCGCCGCGGTCGGGCGCGCGGCGCCGTTCGAGATCAGCGTCGGCGTCTATCCCGAGAAGCATCCCGAGAGCCCCTCTATCGACCACGACATCGAGGTGCTGAAGGCCAAGATCGACGCCGGAGCCACCCGGGCCATCAGCCAGTTCTTCTTCGACATCGACGCCTTCCTGCGCTTCGTGGAGCGGGTGCGGCGGGCGGGCGTGACCATCCCGATCGTGCCGGGGATCATGCCGGTGACCAACTTCAAGGGCCTGCGCCGGATGGCCGGCGCCTGCGGGGCGGCGGTGCCGGACTGGCTGGCCAACCTGTTCGACGGTCTGGACGACGATCCCGACACCCGGCGACTGATCGCAGGCTCAGTGGCGGCGGAGACCTGCGCGCGGCTGGAGGAGGAGGGCTTCTCCGACTTCCACTTCTACACTCTGAACCGGGCGGACCTGGTCTACGCGATCTGCCGGGTGCTGGGGGTGAAGGAGCGGGCGGGAGCGGGCGCGTGACCCGGTCCGAACGCATCGCGGCGCTGAAAGCGGCGGCGGAAAACCGCATCCTGATCCTCGACGGATCCTGGGGCGTGATGATCCAGCGCATGGGGCTGTCGGAGGCCGATTTCCGGGCCGAGCGATTCGCCGACCACCCGCATCCGCTGAAGGGCGACAACGACCTGCTGTGCCTGACGCGGCCGGACGCGGTGGCCGGTTTGCACGACGCCTACTTCGAGGCGGGGGCCGACATCGCCTCCACCAACACCTTCAACGCCACCTCGATCAGCCAGGCGGACTACGCGCTGGAAAGCGCGGTGGCCGACATCAACCTGGCCGCCGCCCGGCTGGCGCGCGAGAGCGCGGAGCGATGGAGCACGCCGCAGCGCCCGCGCTTCGCCGCAGGCGCGATCGGGCCGCTGAACCGGACCCTGTCGCTTTCGCCCGACGTGAACGACCCGGCCGCCCGAGGCGTGACCTGGGATCAGGTCTACGCCGCCTACCGCGAGCAGGCCCTGGCCCTGCACCAGGGCGGTGTCGACCTGTTCCTGATCGAGACCATCTTCGACACCCTGAACGCTAAGGCGGCGATCAAGGCGATCCTGGACCTTCAGGACGAGGGTTTGGAGCCCTTGCCGATCTGGATCTCCGGCACCATCACCGATCGTTCGGGCCGCACCCTGTCGGGTCAGACGGTGGAGGCGTTCTGGAACAGCGTGCGCCACGCCAGGCCGTTCGCCGTCGGCCTGAACTGCGCGCTGGGGGCGGAGCTGATGCGGCCGCACCTGGCGGAGCTGTCGCGCGTGGCCGACACCCTTGTCGCCGCCTACCCCAACGCGGGCCTGCCCAACGCCATGGGCGAGTACGACGAGACGCCGCGGCAGACCTCGGCCTTCCTGCGGGAGTGGGCGCAAAGCGGCCTGGTCAACATCCTGGGCGGCTGCTGCGGCACCACGCCCGAGCACGTGCGTCTGATCGCCGAGGCGGTCGAGGGGGTGAAGCCACGCGCTGTTCCGGAACGGCCGCGCGCGATGCGGCTGTCGGGGCTGGAACCCTTCGAGCTGGCCGTCTGATGCGCCCGATCTTCGTCAACGTAGGCGAGCGGACCAACGTCACCGGCTCCGCCAAGTTCAGGAAACTGGTCGCCGACGGCCTGTACGCCGAGGCGCTGTCGGTCGCGCGCCAGCAGGTCGAGGCGGGCGCCCAGGTCATCGACGTGAACATGGACGAAGGTCTGCTGGACTCCGTCCAGGCCATGCGGACCTTCCTGAACCTGATTGCGTCGGAGCCCGACATCGCCCGCGTCCCGATCATGATCGACTCCTCCAAGTGGGAGGTGATCGAGGCCGGGCTGCAGTGCGTGCAGGGCAAGGCGATCGTCAATTCCATCAGCCTGAAGGAAGGCGAGGGGCCGTTCCTGGAGCAGGCGACCCGGTGCCTGCGCTACGGCGCGGCGGTGGTGGTGATGGCCTTCGACGAGCAGGGCCAGGCAGACACCGCCGGGCGCAAGGTCGAGATCTGCGAGCGCGCCTACCGGCTGCTGACCGAGAAGGTCGGCTTCCCGCCGGAAGAGATCATCTTCGACCCGAACATCTTCGCGGTCGCCACCGGCATCGCCGAGCACGACAACTACGCGGTCGACTTCATCGAGGCGACGCGGCGGATCAAGCAGATGCTGCCCTACGCGCGGGTGTCGGGCGGGGTGTCGAACGTCAGCTTCGCCTTCCGAGGCAACGAGCCCGTGCGCCGGGCGATGCACAGCGTGTTCCTGTACCACGCGATCGCGGCGGGCATGGACCTGGGCATCGTCAACGCCGGCGACCTGCCGGTCTACGACGAGATCGACCCTGAGCTGCGCGAGGCGGTCGAGGACGTGATCCTGAACCGCCGCGCCGACTCCACCGAGCGGCTGGTCGACCTCGCGCCGAAGTACAAGGGCGAGAAGGGCGCCGTGCGGGTCGTGGACCTGAAATGGCGCGAACAGCCGGTGGCTGAGCGGCTTAAGCACGCCTTGGTGCACGGCATCACCGAGTTCATCGAGGCCGACACCGAGGAGGCGCGGCTGCAGGCCGAGCGCCCGCTGCACGTGATCGAAGGGCCGCTGATGGACGGCATGAACGTCGTCGGCGACCTGTTCGGCGCGGGCAAGATGTTCCTGCCCCAGGTGGTCAAGTCGGCGCGGGTGATGAAGCAGGCCGTGGCCTGGCTGACGCCCTACATGGAGGCCGAGAAGGCCGGCCAGGTCCGCCGCGCCGCCGGCAAGGTGGTGATGGCCACGGTGAAGGGCGACGTCCACGACATCGGCAAGAACATCGTCGGCGTGGTCCTCCAGTGCAACAACTACGAGGTGATCGACCTGGGCGTGATGGTTCCGGCCGACCGGATCATCGACGCGGCGGTGGAGCACGGGGCGGACATGATCGGCCTGTCGGGCCTGATCACGCCTTCGCTGGACGAGATGGTGTTCGTGGCGTCGGAGATGCAGCGGCGCGGCCTCTCGATCCCGTTGCTGATCGGCGGCGCCACCACCAGCCGCACCCATACGGCGGTGAAGATCGAGCCCGCCTACCGCAACGGCCCCACGGTCTACGTGCTGGACGCCAGCCGGGCGGTCGGCGTGGTCTCCAACCTGCTCTCCCCGACCGAGAAGGACCGGGTGGCGCGCGAGGTGCGCGACGAGTACCGGCGCACGCGCGAGACCTACGCCCGTGGGCCGGCGCGTCCACGCGCGAGCCTGTCCGAGGCGCGGGCCAACCGGTTCGCGATCGACTGGAGCGCCCCTGCGCCGCCGCGCCCGGCCTTCACCGGGGTGCGGGCGTTCCAGGCCTATGACCTGAAGGAGCTGGCGCAACACATCGACTGGACGCCGTTTTTCGCAAGCTGGGACCTGGTCGGACGTTTCCCCCAGATCCTGGAGGACGACGTGGTCGGCGAGGCGGCGCGCGGCCTGTACGCCGACGCCCGCGCCATGCTGGACCGCATCGTTCAGGAGCGTTGGTTCGAGGCGCGGGGCGTGGTCGGCTTCTGGCCGGCCAACGCCGAGGGCGACGACCTGGTGCTGTGGACCGACGACAGCCGTCGCGAGGAACTGACCCGGCTGCACACCCTGCGCCAGCAGATGGCCAAAGGGGAGGGCAAGGCGAACACGGCGCTCGCCGACTTCGTGGCGCCGGTCGGCGCCGGCGCGGACTGGGTCGGAGCGTTCGCGGTCACCGCAGGGCACGGCGAGACCGAGGTCGCGGCGCGGTTCCGAGCCGCCGGCGACGACTATTCGGCGATCCTGGCCAGCGCCCTGGCCGACCGCCTAGCCGAGGCCTTCGCCGAGGTCATGCACAAGCGGGTCCGGCGCGAGTTCTGGGGCTATGCGCGGGACGAGTCGCTGTCGGTGGAGGAGATCATCGCCGAGCGCTACCGCGGAATCCGCCCCGCACCCGGCTATCCGGCCCAGCCGGACCACACCGAGAAGACCACCCTGTTCCGGCTGCTGGACGCCGAGCGGAACGCCGGCATGGCCCTGACCGAGAGCTTGGCGATGACGCCGCCCTCGTCTGTTTCCGGCCTCTACTTCAGTCACCCGGACGCCCACTACTTCGGCGTGGGCAAGATCAAGCGCGACCAGGTCGAGGACTACGCCCGCCGCAAGGGATGGGATTTGGCGACCGCCGAACGCTGGCTGTCGCCGATCCTGAACTACGACCCGGCGCAGACCCGAAACGCCGCAGCCTGACCACGATCATCGGACGTGCTCAGCCCGTGACCACCTCCGCGTCCGCCCGCCCGCCCCATTCGGCCCAGGAGCCGTCGTAGACGGCGGCGTCGGGGCGGCCGAGGCGGGCCAGCGCCAGCGCCAGGATGGCCGCCGTCAGGCCGGAGCCGCAGGTGGCGGTGACCGGGCGCTGTGCGTCGATTACGCCGGCCAAGGCGGCGCGGAGGTCTTCGGCGCTCTTCATGGTGCCGTCGGGGTTCAGCACTTCGAGGAAAGGCAGGTTCTTCGCGCCGGGCATGTGGCCGGAGCGCAGGCCCGGGCGCGGTTCAGGCGCCTCGCCGCGGAAGCGCTCCGCCGAGCGGGCGTCCAGCACCTGGCCGCCCTGCGCCAGCTCGCGTCGGACCGCCTCGAAGTCGCGCACCAGCTCGGGACGGAAGCGGGGCTCGAACCGGGCCGGGCTCGGCGTCGGCTCGCCGGATTCGGTCGGCCGCCCCTCGGCGCGCCATTTCGGCAGACCGCCGTCCAGCACCCGCACCTGGTCGTGGCCGAACACGCGGAAGGTCCACCAGACGCGCGGGGCGGAGCGCACGCCGATCTGGTCGTAGACCACCACCCGATCATCGGAGCCGATCCCGAGCGCGCCCGCAGCCCCGGCGAACGCCTCGGGCGAGGGCAGCATGTGCGGCAGGTCGGTGGCCCGGTCGGCGACCGCGTCCATGTCGAAGAACACCGCGCCGGGCAGCCGCTCCTTCAGGAAAGGGGCCCTCGCGTCGCTTCCGTCCAGGAACCAGGTGGCGTCCACCAGCCGCAGGCGCGGATCGCCGAGCTCGCGGGCCAACGCTTCGGTCGAGATCAGCGGATCGGTCACGCGCGGCCGAGCGCCAGCTGGATCACGTTGGTGCGGCCGGTGCGGAAGCCCGCCTCGCAATAGGCCAGGTAGAACAGCCACAGCCGGCGGAACCGCTCGTCGAAGCCGAGCGGCCGGATCGTCTCCCAGGCGCCCTGGAAGCGCTGGGCCCACAGCTTCAGGGTGTCGGCGTAGCAGACGCCGAACCGCTCCACCCCGTCCCACGACAGGGACGCGCGCGCAGTCGCCTCCTTCAGCCGCCTTTCGCTCGGCAGCACGCCGCCCGGAAAGACGTACTTCTGGATGAAGTCCATGCGCCGGCGGTACTCGTCGAAGGAGTCGTCGCGGATGGTGATGATCTGCAGCGCCGCACGACCGCCGGGCTTCAGCACGTCGCGGATCTTGCCGAAGTAGGCGGGCCAGTACTCCTCGCCCACGGCCTCGAACATCTCGATGGAGGCGACCCGGTCGAAGCTGCCCTCCACGTCGCGGTAATCGATCAGGCGGATCTCGGCGCGATCGGACAAACCCTTGTCGGCCAACCGCTTGACGGCGAATTCGTGCTGAGAGGGTGAGATGGTCACCCCGGTCACCTTCGCGCCGACCTCTGACGCCGCGAACTCGGCGAAGCCGCCCCAGCCGCAGCCGATCTCCAGCACGTGGTGACCTTCGCGCAGGTCCATGGCCTGGGCCAGGGTCCGGTACTTGCGGCGCTGGGCGTCGGACAGCGGCTGATCCGCCGTTTCGAACCGGGCCGACGAGTAGGTCATGGTCTCGTCCAGCCACTGCTCGTAGAAGCTGTTGCCGAGGTCGTAGTGCGCCTGGATGTTTTTGCGGGCGCCGGCGCGGCTGTTGCGGCGCAGCGCGTGGACCATCAGGTTCAGCGCCCGCACCAGCGGCTTGCCTTTCACCAGGCCGGTCAGCCGTTCGTAGTTCAGCGCCAGAACCTCCAGCAGGGCCGACAGGTCCGGCGTGTCCCACTCGCCGGCCATGAAGCCCTCGGCGAAGCCGATGTCGCCGGACGTCAATACGCGGCCGACGAATCGGTAGTCGCGCACGACCAACCGCCCGTGCGGACCCGGCTCGGGTCCGCGAATCACGATCGGGGCGCCGTCGGGCGGCGTGATCTCGAAGACGCCGCTGCGCCACTGGCGCGCCGCCAGCTTGATGAAGGTGCGGAAAGGGAAGGGCGCGGCCTGGACTTCGGGCCTGCGCCAGATCGGTTCGGACTCCACAGACGAACGCACGACGTCGCTCATGCTCGCCCCCCGTGTGAACGGAAGAGTAGAGCAACACCTCAGGCGCGTTTCGTCGAGTCCTGCTCTTTCAACGTGGCGAACGCCTCCAGCGCGCGGGCGCGGGCCCGGCCGTGGTCGACGACCGGCCCGGGGTAGTCGCCGCCGATCCGCACGCCCGCCCGCGTCAGCACCGGCGCCGGGGCCGTCCAGGGTTTGTGGACGTAGGCGTCGGGCAGGGACTTGAGTTCCGGTATCCACCGCCGGACGTAAACGCCCTCAGAGTCGAACTTTTCGCCCTGCGTCACCGGGTTGAAGATGCGGAAGAAGGGCGCCGCGTCCTGGCCCGATCCGGCGATCCACTGCCAGTTGGCGGCGTTGTTGGCCGCGTCGGCGTCGACCAAGGTGTCCCAGAACCAAGCCTCGCCCTGCCGCCAGTCGATCAGCAGGTCCTTCACCAGGAAGGACGCGACGATCATCCGCACGCGGTTGTGCATCCACCCGGTCGCCCACAGCTGGCGCAGGCCGGCGTCGACGATCGGATAGCCGGTGCGGCCGCGCCGCCAGGCCTCCAGCCCGTCAGGGTCGTCGCGGAACGGGAAGCGCTCGAACGCGGGCCGGAGCGGCCGGTCGGGCATATGGGGGAGGTGGTGCAGGGTGTGGGCGTTGAACTCTCGCCAGGCGATCTCGCCGATCAGCTTCTCGGCCGCGCGCTCGCTCGCCAGGCCCTGCTCGGCGGCGCCCCGCGCGGCGCACAGCACCTGAGCCGGGCCGATCTCGCCCCAGTGCAGGTGCGGCGACAGGCGCGTGGTGCCGTCGACGTCGGGCCGGTCGCGCGCGGTCGGATAGGCGTCCAACGCCTCGTCGAGGAAGCCGTGCAGGCGCGCGTTCGCGGCCTCCTCGCCCGGAGTCCAGTCGAAGCCCGTCGACCAGTCCGGCCGCGTCGGATGCAGGCCCCAGGCGTTCAGGTCCTCGCTCGCGGGCCAGGACGACGGCGCGGTCAGGCGCTCGGGCGCGCGCCGCAGCTTCGGCCAGCCGACATGCGCCCGCAAAGCCCGGGCGAACGGGGTGTAGACCCGGTACGGCCCGCCCGAGCCGTTCAGCACCGCGCCGGGTTCGGCCAGCAGCGATCCCTTGAACGCCTCCGCCCGTACGCCCGAGGCTCGCAGCCGCTCGGCCAGCGCCCGGTCCCGCGCCGCCGCCTCAGGCTCGTACAGGCGGTTCCAGAACACCGCCGAGGCGCCGGTCTCGGCGACCAGCCGCCCGATCTGCTCGCCCGCCTCGCCCCGGCGCAGCAGCAGGCGCGAGCCTATCGCCTCCAGCGAAGCCGCCAGCGCCCGCAACGACTTCTCCAGCCACCAGCGCGCCGCGCCGCCGATCGGCCGGCCCTCCAGCCGCTCGTCCAGCACATAGACCGGGATCACCGGCGCGCCGGTCTCCGCCGCCTCGGCCAGGGCCGGGCTGTCGGCCAGGCGCAGGTCGCGCCGGAACCAGACCAGAACCGGCGCCGCGTCGCTTCCGCTCATGCCGTCACCGCCGCTTGCACGGCGCCGTCCGCCGCGCCACTTGTACGGCCGACTCCCCGGGCCGGTTCAGGCCCGCCGCATCGCCGAGAGACCCCTGCCTTGACCCGTCCCAACGCCGTCGTCGAACTCGCCACGCC
>Ga0196964_10000580_pt1 | contig 21204 bp, 29 predicted proteins | sample S1_10metaG_FD_148615 | JGI IMG/M metagenome (GOLD analysis project Ga0196964, IMG submission 148615) | Soil microbial communities from Anza Borrego desert, Southern California, United States - S1_10 | ecosystem: Environmental > Terrestrial > Soil > Desert | place: USA: California | collected... | reverse complement strand
GATTCGCCAGCGAAGGAGACGCCCGATGCCCCGCACCAAGATCGCCAGCACGAAGACGCCGGAACCGAAGCCGACGACGCCCCCGACGACCAGCTCCACGAGTACGAGTACGTCGAGTCGGAAATCGAAGGCGACGCCCGCGAAGAGCTCAGCGAACGCAACAGCATCGTCGCCCACCGTGGCCCCCACCTTGATCCCCACTAGGGAGCCGCTGTACCGGATCGATCCGTCCCGCCCGGAGCTGTGCTCGACCAGGACCTGCCGCAACCCCGTGTATGAACTGGCGTGGGTGGATGGGGAGTGGCGGGCGAAGTGTCCGAAGTGTGCGGGGCGCACGACGAACAGCCGCCCGGTCGGGTCTGCGACTCGCACCGACGACGACGACGACGCGGAGGAGAGCGACGATGGCACCGAGTCGCAGTGACGCCACCCGCGCCGCCGCGCTGTGCCACGTGTCCGGACAGGTGATCACCCGTCACCTGTCCGGGGCGCTGCACTGTTGGGGCTGCGGCCGCAAGTTCAAGAAGGGGCATGTGCCCGCCGAGACCGAATGGCGGTTCGCGGTTCCCGATCATCTGCCGCCCCGGAACCGCACCGCCCGCAAGGAGGCCCGTCGTGACCGATCCCGAAGCGTTCCGCCACGCCCTGATCAACGCCCGTCGCCGCTGCCACTTCACCCGTACCGGGCTGGCGGTGCGGGTGGGCGTCAATCAATCCCTGATCACCGACCTCGAGGCGGGAAGGATTCGCCCCGATGGTGGCTTAGTCGCCAAGCTCGCCGCCGCGCTGGGTGAATCGCCGCGCGCCTGGATGCGGCTGACCGGCGCCAGCCTGCCCGCCGATACCTTGCCGGTGGCGGACGTGGTGTCCGCCGCCGCCGCCGTCTGCCGCGCGTTCGAGGAGAAGGGGCTCAGCTTGGATCTGTCGTGCGCCGTGCTCGAGCTGGCCCGGCACCTGCGCGTGGCCGACGCCACCGCCGCGGCGGCAGGGCCGCGCCCGCCCAGCAACGGGCACGGGCACGGGCACGGGCACGGTGCGCCATGATCCCCCGGCGTGAGCCCTACCAATGGGCGCGGATTCTGCCGGTGATGACGGAGCACTGGGGGACGATCCTGGGCGGTGAGTTCATCCCCTCCGGTACCGGCCAGCTGGACAGCGTGCCGCACGTGGCCGAGCAGGGGACGCCGGCAGTGCAGGCCACGTGCTCGTGTAACTGGCGGGTGACGGCCGATCTGGCCGTGGCGAACGCCATGATCGCCGCCCACACGCAAGCGCATATCAGCATGATCGTGATGCGCTTACCGATGGACTAACCCACAGGAGCTACCCGTTATGCCGGAGCGCCCGACGTACCGCATTACCTTTGCCGATGGCCCGCTGGCGGGCAAGACTATCCCCGTACAGAGGTATCACACCACCTACAACTACCCGGACCCATCGACCTTGCAGGTCACACGCTACGTGATCTGGCCGTGTTACTTCACTGGCGGGCGGCTTGACCCGGAGCGGTTGTACGGCACGGTCGAAGACGGCGAGATGCACCAACTGCGCCTGGCCGCGTCCCGCGCCTGGGCCAAGCCACTGCTAGACAAGATGCTGGCCGACGCCGAGCGCGGCGTGATGGACCTGTGGCGTGATGAGGAAGCGCCCGAGCGCGCCCGCCTGCACTACCTGGGCGAGCTCGAGCAGCAGGAGCACGGGGACGAAAACGCCGCCCACTCCGAAGAGTGACGCGGCGTTCGTGCACGGACAACACGGGCGGTGTGAGTAGGTTGAGCTATGCGAGCAGTGTGCAGCAGTCCTCATCTGGCCTGCACTTTTCGGGCTCGCACGGGGCCTGCGCCATCCTCCCCTATCGACCGGCCTGACCTTGCGGCCTACCGGCTGCTCTATCGCGTTGCAACCGTGCCCGTGCACCATAGCAGCCCGGTCTCTGCCCGGTCAAGAGTTTGTTGTGTTACGGTGGTTGACACACGATTCCGCACAGATTATCATCGGTGTACCGGCACGCGGCACACGGGACCGCGCGACCGGCCAACTTTCCTCCATGGAGGCCGCAGTGAACCGCCCGAGCACGCCCCGCACCCCCCGCGAAGTCATCCATGCCCCCAGCATCACCCCCACGCTGTGGAAGGCGATGCGCTATCTGGCCGGGATGGACACCGACCGCGCCCACCAGCGGAACGGCGTCGGTTTCTCCGCCGCCGATTCGACCAAAGGCAACCGCGTGGCCGACCGCATCTACTGGACCCGCGCCCACGTGGACACCGCCATCGAGTACGTGCAGCGCTACCGCCGCCAGCTCACCGCCGCCAACATCGCGTGGGCGACCGGGCTGGACGAAGGCCAGCGCGCATGGGACACGGCCACCACCCAGCCGGCGCTGACGCTGGCCGCCCCGACCACGCCCGCACCCCCACCGCCCGCTGCCGTGGTGCAGCTGCGGTGCGTCGATTGCGGCGATCCGATCGAGCGCGGGCGACGCTGCGTCGATTGTGATCTGGACGCCATCTACCCGAAGGCCGACAATCCCCCGGCTGTGCCCCAGACGGCGCGCACTTTCTCCACACTCCCTCCCCTGCGGGGGCCGGAGCCACGGGCGACCACCCCCGCTCTGGCTCCGGCCCCCGGCGTTGCGGACGAGGACGGCTACCTGGCCGCGCTGCTCAACGCGACGCTGCCCGGTGATGACGACGACGGCGGGGTCAGCTTCGGCCCCCCGCCCACCATCGGCGCGGATGGGGTTGTCCAGCAGGGGCACCTGCGCGTGGCCGCCGCCAGTGAGCGAGGATTGCTGCTGCCGCCACCCGTGGCGGAGTCCCCCGCCGCGCGCATGGAGCGGTTGCGGCAGGAGATGGCCGACCGGTTGGAGTTCGAGACCGGCGTGGACGGCAGCGACCAGGCCGAGCCGGACGACACGGCAGTCCCCGAACCGGCGATTTCCCCCGCCATCGTTGCCGCCCCGGTGCCGGTGCGCCCGTACACCGTCGTGCCGCTCCGCCCCACCGGAGCCGCCCGTGCCGCCGCGTTGTTGGGGGCGGGCGGGCCATTGGCGGCGGCGTTGCCCAACTACACCGTGCGCGACCCACAGCTGGAAATCACCACCGGCGCGGAGACCGCGATCCGGGCGGGCCACCACCTGGCCGGCGAGGCAGGCACCGGGACGGGCAAGAGCTTTGCCTACTTGGTGCCTGCCATCGTCGCCGCCGAGGAGCTGGGCTACCGCACCATCGTTTCGACGGCGGACAAGGCGCTGCAAGGCCAGCTGCGCGACAAGGACCTGCCGTTCTTGCAGCAGCATCTCGGTATCCCCTTCACCTGGGCCGTGCTCAAGGGGCGCAAGAACTACCTGTGCCGCCACAAGGCCGAGGAGATCCGCACCGAAAACACGACCATGCTCCCCGGCTTTGCCGAGGCCGCCGCGTTCCCCTCGCTCGAAGCGGCCGAGGCGTGGCCGCTGGTGGACCGGTGGGAGCGCACCACCGAGGCGGGCGACTTCGAGGAGATCGCCGAGGGCATCCCCAACGATCTGCGCGATGCACTCTCCGTCACCAGCGATGAGTGCCTGGGCGAGAAGTGCCCGCTGTTCACCAGCTGCTTTGTGGAGCGGGCGAAGCAGCGGGCGAAGGTGGCGAACATCGTCGTCGTCAACCATGCGCTGTTGCTGCGTGACCTTGCCATCCGTGATGCGACCGGGGGCATGGCGGCGCTGCTGCCCGACGCCGATGTGGTGGTGCTGGACGAGGGCCACCACCTGGAAGAGCAGGCCACCGACGCCTTCGGGTTCGAGATCACCCAGGGCCAGTGGAACCGGATGCGCAAGCAGCTGGAGAAGCTGACCACCAAGCACAAGGGCGTCCGCGCCGCCGCTGCCACGTCCGAAACCGCCGCCATCGCCGAAGCGCTCGATTCGGCGGCCGACGCGATCACGCTTGCCATCCGCGACACCTGGGACGTGTGGGAGCGGCGGATGCAGCGCGAGGACGGCAAGGGCGAAGAGAGCACGGTCAAGCTGGGCGACGAGTTGCCCGTGGTGCGGCCGCTGGTGGAGCTGCTCGGGAAGCTCAGCACCGCCATGGCCGACGCCGAGCCGGTGTACCTGTCGGACGTGGAACGGTCGGTGTGGAGCAAGCTGGTGGAGCGCATCGACCGCTACACCGAGCGGTTGGAGATCCTGGCCGCCCCCGATCCGACCGGGGAGCTGGTGCGGTATCTGCAGCGCGATGGCCGGGTGCTGGTGGCGACGGTCAAGCCGGTGGAAGTGGCCGCCGCATTGCGCGCCGCGCTGTGGACCAAGAGCTTGCGCCGCCCGGTCCGGGGCGGCGGCCAGGACGAGGACCTGACCCAGGAGCCGCGCCGCCCGGTGATCGGGATCGTGATGTCCGCCACCCTGGCCACCACCACCGGCTTCCGCCATTTCCGCGAGCGGGTGGGGTTGGACGAAGCGGCCGAGATCCTGGTGCCCGCGCCGTTCGACTACCCGACCGCCGCCCGCCTCTATCTGCCGCCCAACGCCGATGCGTTTGACCCGACGCAGAAGCGCAACCCGCAGAGCGAGCGCGCCTATTACGACATGCTCGCCCAGGAAGTACTGCACCTGAGCGAGACGTGCACGGCGGGCGGGGTGTTCGCGCTGTTCGCCTCGTTCCGGGCACTGTCCGAAGTCTACGACCGCATCGGCCACGTGCTGCGGCGGCAGCGGCTGGTGTTGCGGCAGGAACGGGGCGGGGCGGGACTGCCGCGGCCGGAGCTGTTGCGGCAGTTCGTGGCCGATGGGCACGCGATCCTGTTCGGGGTCAAGTCGTTTTGGGAGGGCGTGGACGTACAGGGCGACGCGCTGTCGATGGTGATCATCGACGCCTTCCCGTTCGCCCCGCCCACCGATCCGGTGTGGGCGGCCAAGACCGCCAAGCTGACCGAACGGCGCAAGGCGGAGGCGAAGACGCCGGCGGAGAAGCGCGATGCGGAGTGGGCATGGTTCAACGAGCTGGCCGTGCCCGCCGCCGTGATCGCGCTCAAGCAAGGGGTGGGACGGCTGATCCGCACCGCCTCTGACCGGGGCGTGTTCGCCATCCTCGATGGCCGCGCCATCACCAAGGCGTATGGCCCGCGCGTGCTACGCGCGTTGCCGCCCGCCCGCCAAGTCCGTTCGTTGCAGGAGGTTGCCGCGTTCTACGCCGACCGGGAATGACGCGCCCGGAGTACGGGGTTTCACATGTCCGGGGTGGGCGGGGGGTCCGCACATATGCCCGTGCCGCCGTCCACCCCGGCGGAGCCGCCCGGAGCGGCACGTTCGGGAACGTATCGGGGGCCATATGTACACCACACCACGCACCGCGCCGGTCTCCGTGCTGGGGCCGCACGAGTTTTACAAGGGCTTCGTGCAGGAGATCGGCAACGGGGGAGCCAAAGCCAAGGACGGATCGCACGAGTTCGCGGTGACGATGCTGTCGGGGATGACTGCGCCGGTGCTGTACTTCACCACCCAGCGCACCGACCGGCCCGGCCAGCGTGCGCTCAAATGGGAAGTGCACCTGACACCGGAGCTCATGATCCAGCTCACCCAGGATCATCTGCGGCTTGAGCACGCGCTCACTGCCCTGTTCATGCTGGGACGCCAGCCGGAGGCACCGACATGGCCCGCATCGTAAAGGGGTTCGGCCCGCAGGATGGGGTAGACGGGTTCCGCGGCAAGGAGCGGTTTCGGGTGGAAGTGCGGGGGCCGCACAACCGCGGCAGTGAGAAATGGCATCTCGACCTGGGGCTGCATTCCGGGCTGATGCTGATGTGGGAGGGAGAGAAGAACCGAGGCCGCGCCGCCGTCGAGCTGGCCGCGTTGCGCGAGGCGTTGGATTTCTTGGAGGCGCAGATCTTTGCGGACGTGCTGTCGCCGGCGCAAGCGCAGCGCCAGGCGGGGAGGTTGTTGTGATGCCAGAGGAGATCAGCAAGGGGCGGCGGTGGGGCGACACCCGCCCCTACGCCACCAGCGGCAAGTGCGCCGGGGCAGGCAAGGCGGTGCCGGACGCGCGCCCTGGCGGGTTTGCCCGCTGCCCCGACTGCGGCGCCAGCATTCTCGTGCGCAGCAACCGCACGCTCAACCTGCACCGGGCAGGCTAACCCGGAGCCAGCAGGCTTTACACCAGATGGAAAGGTGGACATTGCGACCATGACCACGCAGCACGACGTTGACCTGGACGGCATCGAGCGGATCGACATTCCCGCCATCGTCGCCGCCATCCAGCGCGATGAACTGTGGCCGACCTGGGGCGAGTACGTCTCGATGCCGATGAACGATCCGGCCCCGCCGTGCGGCTGCGCGATCGGCATGACCGCACTGCTGCACGATCTGGCCGCGCATCTGGACCCGATCTATCTCGCCCCCACCGAACGCGACAAGCGGCAATGGCGGGTGAGCGGACCAGCGGTGTATGGCTACCTGCACGAGCTCGGCTATCACCCCACGTACCTGCATGGGCTCGATTCCGGCTGGGAGACCGCCGCCGCCTTCCTGCCCTACACGGCCGAGGAGATCGCGTCCGCGTGGCCGGACGGGATCGACAAGGGCGGCGACAAACGGTGCCTGTTCACCAGTGAGCGGGGCGTGCAGGTGGAGGGGCACGAGGCCTGTTTTGCCGCCCCCAACCGCCCGATCTGGATCGCCGGGGTCCAGGACGGGATCGCGCTGGTGCGGGCCGTGCGCGAGGCCGGCTACTCCATGCGCGACGTGCAGTTTGTCGATGGCGCACGGCGGGTGCAGCTGAACAGCTATCAGCCGCCCATCCCGGAAGTTCCGGTGGTGTCGTGAGCGGCAGCGCACGCGGCACCCGCCCCCGCACCCCCGAACCGTGCGCCGGGGGCTGCGGGCGCACGCTCTATCTGAGCGCGCAGGAACGCGCCCAGCCCAAGCGGTGGTATTGCACCGGCATCTGTGCCGAACGCCACCACCGCGAGGAGGTTGCCGCCCGGCACCGCGCCCGCGTCCAGGCCGAGCGCGACCGCTACTATCGCCGGCGCAACGGTACCAGTGAGGAATGAGGAGACGCAGACCCGATGACCACGACGCCCGACACCACGGCCAAGGCCAAGACCATGCGCGAGTTGCGCGCCGAGCAGGAGCCGGTGTATGCCACCACCCCGACGCTGCCAGGGTTCACGATGCTGCTGCCCGCCGCCCTTGACACCACGCCCGTGAGTGAGTTCCACGGTGCCGCCTACCGCCGCACCCAGGCGGAACGGCTGCGCAAGACCGCGGACGGGATGACCCGCACGATCGAGGCGAAGGCCAATCCTGCCGTTGCGCAGCAGCGGGCCACCCACCGCCGTACCAAGATGACCAAACACATGAAGGAGGAGAGCAGGCGGTTGCTGGCGAAGCAACGCACGTTGCAGGCGCTGGCCGCCGCCTGGGACGACGGCACCCTGCCCCGTGCCCTGGCGACGATCACGTCCCGCGCCGCGCTCGAAGCGCTCACGCACGACACCCACCCCGACACCTGGCCCTACCCGAGCTCGTCCTACGCCAACGAATACCGCAACAAGCTCACCCGGCTGGGGATCATCAATCAGGACTACCTCGCGTCGGTGAACGGACTGCTGCGCCACTACCGGCGCACGACCGACGACGTGATCACCCCGGAAGAGGCGGCGGCCGAGCGGTTGTGGGCGCTGCAGCGGGAAGTGGCGGCGATGAAGATCCCCGGCTACTTCAACACCCCGCCCGCCGTGTGCGCCCGGATGCTGGAGCTGGCCCATTTGGACAGCTTCGACCCGGAACGGGACACGATTCTGGAGCCCTCCGCTGGCGCCGGCCATCTGGCCGCTGCGATTCGGGCGGCGCTGCCCACCGCGGAGATCGCGTGCGTGGAGCGCAACGGCCGGTTGCGGGAGATCTTGCAGCTGCAAGGCTTCGCGGTGGTGGCCGATGACTGCCTGGACTTTCACGGCACCCACTACGCACGGGTGCTGATGAACCCGCCGTTCGAGGAGACCCAGCCCACCGACCATCTCTACGCGTCGTACAACCGGCTGCGCCCGGGTGGCTGGCTGGTGTCCGTGGTGCCGGAAGGGTTGTTCCACAACGTCGCCCGCCAGGCGCAAATCTTCCGCGCCTGGCTCACGGATCACGGCGCGCACCAGGAGAAGCTGCCGGACGGGTCGTTCCTCAAGTCAGACCGGCCGACCGGGGTTGCCGCCCGGCTCATCGCCATCCAGCGCGACCGAGGCCGGTTCGCATCCGAGCGCGGGAGCGCGGGGCGGGTGTAGCAGGAAAATATCTGCGGGTGGTGTGATGAATATTGACACACCGTTCGCGCCCGTGATACCGTTCGTGTGCCGGGACGTGGTACACGGGGATGGGGGCTTCCCCTGCGTGCCACGTCCCGGCTCCCGTCTCACAAACCCTCCCCCACCATGCAAGGAAAGCAGGAGAACGTCATGCCCGATGCCGAAGACTTGACCCGTGAGCGGATCGTGAACCTGGGGTTCGATGCACTGGCGCTGTGGGAGAAAGCCGAACGCGACTTTGCGGCGGCGTCGAAGGAACTGGCCGGTGCCCGCGAGGGGGTGGACGTGGCCGAGCAGGCGCTCGAGGCACGCACCGCCGAGCTCGCCATGGCGATTGAGGGCGGCAACGCCCAGGAGCGGGCGCACCGGCTCACGCTTGCCTGCACCGCCGACCGCGTGTGGGACGCCCGCCACAATACGCAGGTGATGGCGCGGGTGCTGGTGCGTGAGCTGGAAACGAAGGTGGCGGTGGCGGTGGAACAGATGCGGCGCGAGCGCCACACGCTCGGCTTTGTGCAGACGTTGCTGGCCGGGCTCGCCGGCGATGAGCCGCGCGTGATCGACCTGGCCGGAAGGATGGGACCGCGATGACCGACGTGGAGCGCACGTTCCGCCCGCACGTGATCTATGCCCGGCTGGGGGTGAGCGAGACCGTCACGCCCGTGCTCTACAACCTCAACGCCGTGGTGCTGGTGGAGCCGTACCGCCGCGCCGATGGCAGCGGGTACGACAGCCTGGTGACGCTCAGCACCGGCAAAGAGATCGTGTTCGCGCTGCCGCCGTCCGCCATCGTCGCCCGCATGTACCGGGCGGCGGGCAAAAGCATCTCCCACATCGAAGATCAGGTGGAGGCGTTCCAGCGGTACGAAGTGGGGGTGCGGCTCGATGCGCTCCCCGAAACCGACACGGATGGTGTACCGTGACAAGTAACACCATCCAAGGAGGGTTCACGATGGCTGAGCTGACGCCACCGGGAACGGGAACGGGAACGCCCACGCCCACGATCGAGCGGCCGCCCGCGCCTGCCCCCGGCAAGGTGATGCCGAACCGGGTGCAGGAGTACCGTCTGATGCACCACATGTCGATCCGGGCGCTGGCGGAAGTGATGCGCTGGAACTACCAGTATCTGCGCCGGGTGGAGACCGGCCAGCAAGACATGTGGGACACGGACAAGCTCTTGCTGGCGCTGTTCTTCGGGGTCGAAGTCGATGACATCTTCCCCTACCGGTTGGAGCTGGCCCGGCTGCGCAAGAACAAGGCGCTGCCCCGGTTCGACCCGAAGGTGAAGTATGTCGGCCCGCGGCTGCCCCGCTGGCGCCGGGAGTTCGATGCCGATGCGGGCGGCGATCACGACGAGACCAGTGCCGAAACACTCGCCCGCGAGCAACAGCAGTTGGTGGCGATGGCACAGAACTAAGCCACCGGCTTGACCGGTACGAAACGACACAAAGGGCTGGGTGCGCGGGATGAACCGCACCCAGCCCTTTGGCCCAAGGGACGATGTTCTTGGTCTGAGCGGCATTCTTACAGACGCACCGTGTACGGCGCAACGCGCAGATATCACGGTTCCATCACAATCGGAGGCGATGGACATGGCATCCGCTGATCCCAATGGCGCACCCCCCACCAGAGAGACCTTTGACCCCTCCAAGCACCTGAGGCGCTTGGGCAAAGGCGACTATCTCGAAGTCAAGTGGCGCTTACTGTGGTTCCGCACCGACCACCCGGACGGGGTGGTTGAGACCGAGATGGTCAAGCATGACCTCGGCTTGCGCGAGGCCACCCACCCGCAACCGATGGCCGTCTTCCGGGCGCGCGTGGCCTACCCGTACGTGCTCACCTACACCCGCACCGATGGCACGGTCGAGATCGCCACCGACGGCACCGGCTCGCCCATCGTCCAGTGGGCGGCGGCGGTTGGGTACGGCCAGGAGGAACAGAAGGACTTCCCCGACTATCTGGAGAAGGCGGAAACCAAAGCGCTCGGCCGCGCCCTGGCCGCGCTCGGCTACGGCACGCAGTTCACCGAAGAGGTCGAGATCGATGACGCCGCCGAGAAGGCGGGCAAGAAGCAATCGATCGCAGATTCACCGGTCGAGCGGGAGCGGGGGCGCACGCAGAGCGGCAATAATCGGGGCGATCATCGCGGGACGGGCAATCGCCCCACCGCGCCCGCCAATGCCCCTTCCCGGCCCGCTGAGCGCGTCTCAGCGGCATCCGCGAATGGCCCCGTGCCCACCCATCCCGCCAATCCCGCCGTCCGGCCTGCTGCGGATGGCCGCGCCGCCGCCAACCAAGCGCGTCCGCCTGCCGCCACCCATAGCGGGGGGCCGCCCATCACCCGCGCCCAGATCACGGCGCTCGCCAAGTTGGAGACCGACCGCCCGCACGGGCTGGCGACCGTGCTCGCCCAGAAGGAGTATGCCCCGGAATGGCGGAAGCTCACCGCCCAGCAGGCGGCCGACGTGATCCGGGCCGTGTCCCAGCTGGGGCCGGACGCGCCCGCTGCTGCGCCCGCCACCGGTGGCGCTGTCGTCACCGGTACCACCATGAACGGCATCGCCGCCGCGCCCACGCAGGAGAAGATCCGGGGCAACGCGGTGTGGCTGGTGGGGGCGCAACAGACGCGGGCGGTGAAGTCCAAGGAGGGCACCGGGTGGTCGAGCGTGGACGTGTGCCCGACGCACCGGTCCCGCTGGCACCTGACCCCGCCCACCGACGCCTTCACCCATCCCATCGGCGGTGACGAGATCTGCGTGATGCCCTAGCCGGTGGGTGGCACCATCGACGCTATGTGCACATCAGGAGACGCAGTTGCCACCCCGCCCACGCCGCCCACGCTCGACCCTGGCACCGAGGCAGTGCCCCACATCACACCCGTAGGTGATGGCATGTCCTATCGGCTCGTGGATGCCGTGTTCACCGTGGCGTTGCCCGCTGGCCCCAAGTGGGTGCTGGCCTGCATCGCCCGCTACGCCAACGACGACGGCACCGGGGCGTGGCCCAGCATTGAGACGCTGGCCCAGCTCTCCGGGTTTGGCTCCACCCGCACCGTCCAGCAGCACATCCGCGTGCTCGAGGCGGCGGGACTGATTCACACCGTGCCCGGTGGCGGGCGCGGGGCCACCAACGTCTACACCATCGACCGGCTCGCCTTGCAGCGCTCGGCCACCGATGCGCAAAACCCCGCAAATTTTGCAGGGTATCCAGCGGAAACCCCGCAAATTTCGACACCAAACCCCGCAAATTTTGCACCCGATCCGATCATGATCCGGCCAACCGGCACGGGATCGGTGATCGTGCCGCCCGCCCCCGTGCCGCCCACGCCGTCTGTACCCGATCAGCACCCGATCCACACGGCGGCGGCATCTAGTACGATCGCCGGTGATCAAGTACAGAGTGAGGGGACAGCGGCGGCGGCGGGCGCTCTGGGGGGCGCGCTCACCCCGCCGTTTGCCGCGTCCTCTGATGACGCCGCCGCCCGCATCGTCGCTGCCTTTACCGCCGCCTATGGCGTCGCCCCGAACCCGGCCCAGGTGACGGCGCTGCTGGGGTTCACCCAGGGGCGCGACTACGCCGCCACCGTGCAGCTGCTGTGCGAGTGCATCCCCGAGGCGGCCCAGGCTTCTCCCCACTTCAAGTATCTGCTCACGAAGGCGCGCGGCTGGATCGTCAACGGCGACCGGCGCATCCAACGCGGCATCCCCGCCGCCCACGCACCCGCCGCCCATGGCACGGCTCCGGGGGGCCGGAGTGCGCCCGGAGCGGGCACGGGCGCACGGGCGGGCGGATTGTCCGCCGCCGCCCCCACCGATGATGAATGGGCGGCGCTGGAAGCTCACCGGGCCAGTGTGCGCCGCCAGGCAGGAGGGATGCGATGAAGAGCGTGGACCTGGCCGCCGGCGACAGCTCGCGGATGGCCCGCTGGAAGCAGCACTCGCTCGACCACCTGGTGGCGGGCTGCGCCACCGCGGGCGTGGAGTTTACCGCCCGCGGTTTTCTGATCGGGGATTGCCGGTGCACCTGCCATTGCCGCCTGCCCTCCGATCCCCAGCCGTGCTTCCGGTGCAACGACTCGCGCGTGACGGGGCGCGGCACCTTCGGGATGCCGATCCCCTGCATCGAGTGTGAGGGCGACGAGTTCAACGACATTCTGCTCGAGACGTTCACCGAGGGCGTGGACCCGTGGACCGAATGGCATGAGCATCAGTTTGCCTATCTGCTGCCCACGTCCACGGTCGGCCACCAGGTGCGGGCTTTGCTCGGCGTTCATGCGCGCACGCTTGGCCCCGGTGCATCGCCAGCCGCCGGTGATGCGTGGCCCAAAGTGATCACCTTCTGCGGGCTCACCGGCACCGGCAAAACCCATGGGGCGCTGGCCATCGCCCGCGAGCTGGTGCTGCGCCGGCCAGGGACGTATGCCGTGTTCGCGGAAGCGCCGGTGCTGCTCGACACGTTCAAAGAGGCGTTTGCCGCCGATGCCCGCACCGGCCTGGCCGCGCGTGAGTACCGGCCCCTGTATTGCGACGTGCTGATCATCGATGACCTGGGCGCGGAGACCGGCTCGAAGTGGGAACAAGCGGAGCTGTTCAAGCTGATCAACGCCCGCTATGCCGCGAACCGGCTCACGATCATCACCACGAACTTGCTCACCCCCGAGACCGCCCCGCGTGAGCGGCTGTGGTCGCGGGTGTTCGGGGAGGCGTCCGCCACCGTGATCCGCACCGATGGCCCGGACATGCGCCAACGCCGCCCCGCCGCATCCGGGAATGCCGCTCACACGCGCTGAGCGGGCCGAGAAGTGGCATCGGAGACGCAACCCATGTCCATACACCCCCCCGACGTTCCCCGCCCCGCTCACGTGCCCCCGCACCCGCCCGACGTGGGCACGTTCAGCATTCAACTGCCGGTGCCGTCGATGGAGCTGTCCCGCAACGGGCGGCTCGACCGGCGCAGCGAGGAATGGCAGGCACTCAAACGCGAGCAGCAGCTGCGCACCCGCAACGCGATTCAGACGGCGACCGGGGGCCGGTTCCCGGTGTGGCCCGCCGCCTCGCTCTACCTAGTGCTCGTCGTCCCCGCGCCCAGCCACAATGACCCGGACCTGGACAACGTGCTCACCGCCGTCAAGACCGGGATCGATCAGCTGGCCGCACTCGGCATCATCCCCGACGACAAGCCCCGGTATCTGCACCCGATCACGCTTGACTATCAGCAGCAAGACGTGATCGCCGCGTGCGTGCGGCTGCGTTTCACCCGTCGCACCGAGGACCCGGCGCTGGCCTTGCCGCCCTTACCGAAACCGATCGCCAAGCGTATCCGCAAGCGCCAGGAGCTGCGCCACCAGGTGGCGACCAACCTGATCACCCGCGACGGCGGCGGCCGGTTTCTGCGCATGACCCCCCAGGAATACGAGACGCTGATCGCAAAGAAGCAGAAAGCACGAGGCTGGCGATGACCTTCCCGAACCCGAACCCTCCGAAAACCCCCGCACCCACCCCGCCGCCCGGCGTGCTCCGCTATGTGTGGGCACGCTCGACCCATCAGTCCGCCCGCTGGTACCACGAGATCGTCCAGCGCACCGACGGGCGGCTGGCCGCCTACACCGAATGCGGACGCGGCTCTTCGCATCACGGCTGGATTCTCGCGCACCAGGCCGGACCCGACCGCCCGCTCGGCACGCGCCCACCGGAGGCGTATTGCTGTCCCACGTGCGCGCTCGATGCCACCGCCCGCCGCCGCTGGCTCGAGTGCGCCCATACCTGGATGGCGTTCGGCTTTCCCACCGCCTGGAACAAGCCGTCGCGCTATCACCTGGTGCGGCTGGACGACGACACGGACGCCGACCGGTTCAGTGCCGTGCTGTGTGACGGGGAGTCCGGCTACTTCAACCGGTCCGCCGCCGTGCCGGGCTCGGCCACGCTCACCCCACCGGAGGACCGCCGCTGCCGCACGTGCACGATGCTGTGGCACGTCAACGTCCGGCCTGGTGGCCAGGAGATCGATCCCGCCATCTACGACACCATCACCGGCAGCGAGCGCCGGCGACTGCGCGCCGCTTCTCGAGAAGACCCGCCGCCACCCCGCGCCCCCGCACCCCGGTTGCCGTTCACGCCCACCCCGCACCACCAGCTGCTCGACGCCGTGTTCCCGCCGTCCGTTCGTGCCTACTACCGCGATCAACGTCAGCAAGGAGCGCCCGATGACAACTGATCTGTCCGTCTCGATCACCCCCACCGTCCACGACCTGATGACGGCCGCCCGCTACGATCAGATCTGGGGACACATGGGGCGGATGCAGCGCGAGATCGCCGTGCGCGAGCTGGTGATCGGCGCCTGCCTCGCCTACATGCACGACACCCACCTGTGGGCGCAGCGGCATGAGACCTGGGGCGAGTTCCTCGAGGACCTGGCCGAGCTTGAGATCTCGCGCCGCACCGCCGAACGGTATATCCAGGTGTACCGCGCCTTTGTGCCGCCCGCCGCCGATCCCGACGCCGAAACCCCCGCTGACCTGTCGGCCCGCATCCTGGCGGCGGCCGAGGAAGTGGCGCGCATGGGCATCTCCCGCGCCGCGATCATCGCCCCTGTGATCGCGGACCCCCAGGTGCCCGAACAGACGAAGCTGGAGTTCAAGGAGGCGGCGGCGCGCGGCAGTACGCCGCGTGAGGACCTGGCCGCGAACGTGCGGGAACAGCGCACCGGCATCGCCGAGACCGTGGACGATGCCGCCCGCCACCAGCTGGCCCGCTGGCTGCACGTCGCCGCCGACCGGCTGCCCTACACCCCCGCGTTTCAGGACGAGTGCGAGCAGATCATCAAACGGCTGCGGCGCGCGTCGCACGAATGGCGGCCCGCTGATCCGGTGGTGGCAGCAGTGGGCGCGGTGCTGATCGCCGGTGATGAGGCCCGCTACGGCAACGTCGAGTTCATCGCCCCCGCGCTCGATGCCAAGAAGTGGGCGCACGTGGCGCGGGTGGTCGAAGCCTTGGGCGGCGATACCGCGCTCGAGATCGCCGGCGCCAGCGTGCGGGCGCACCGCGACGTGTGGGCGCAGAACAACGCGGAGCGCTGCGCCGTCTACGGCTTCGCTCCGGCAGGGTATCCCCCGGAAAGGTTCGCCCCGGACTTTTTCGACAACACCCCCGAGGAGCTGGCTGCCTGGTTCCAATGTCTGGGCCACGCTGCCGCCGGCGAGCCGATCCGCACGGAGCCCACCCAGCCCGATCACCCGCACGGCTGTGTCGCCCACCAGGGCTGGGGGATGGGCACCTGGCTGGGCAGCAGTGACGAGTATGACCCCTGGAACCCCAGCTCACCGGTCGATGCGCGGGAGAAGGAGTGGCAGCCGGTATGACCACCGAGAAGCGTCCGAACAATCAGCCCAAGCGGATCATCCACCCGCCGCCGGACCCGGCGAGCTATCTGGACCGGCACGGGACGCCGCACGACGGGTTCTACGTGGAATACACCAAGCGCACCGACACGATCCGCATCTTCGGGTGGATGGGCAGCGTGGGCGTGTGTGAGGCACTGGTGATCTCCCGGGCCGAGTTCATGGAGCGGCTGGGTATCCCCACCACCCCGCCCAAGCCTGCCGGGCCGCTGTGTGGCCAGGGCATCCTGTCGCGGGTGTGCACCCGCCCCGCTGGGCACGAAGGCGGGCACCGCCGGTGAGTCGAAACCGAGGATATTTCGTCTTCGGACATTGACCCCGTGTGCCGAAATATGATACACCGTTGACGGTGGTTATGTTGGGTGGGAACGCGGAGGTTTGCCCGTGGGCAACCCGGATTCTCGCGCCCCGCTGGTGGGAGCGGTCATGTTGATGGCGATGTCAGTGGCGCTGTATCCGCAGGTGAGTACCGGCCCGGACTTGCACACCGGACCGGTCAGTGCCGCGCCGGGCGCGGGCGCAGACAACGAGCTCGACGTGACCGTCACCTACTACTGCATCGGCCAGGTGTACGGCTGCATCCGCCCGTACTGGATGGCCTCGGAAGTGTGGCCGTTCGTGGGGGCGGCGGCGTGTTCGCCCGATCTGCCGATGGGCACGCTGTTCGTGTTCCCCGACCGCGCCGATGGGATCGAGTACTGGTGCCTGGATACCGGCTCGGCGGTGCGCTGGCGGCACGCCGATCTGTTCTCCGGCGTCAATGCGCCCGTGTGGTCCCGCACCCGCGAGCGCATCCAGCTCACCGGCTGGCGCGGGTGGTGCCGGTTCCAGCATCGGGGCGCCTGCCCGCCGCCGCCCGTACCCGTGCCCGCCACGGAACCGGACGCGCCGCCCGCGCCGCCAGCGGAGTACTATCTGGAATAAGCTCGCCCCGACGGGGGAGCGCGGAGTATCGGAGGCCTGCGCGCTCCCCCGTCCGTTCGCAAAGGAGCTCACCCCGTGGTCTACGCGCCCGCAACGCCGACCAGTTCGCACCCCGCACCCAGCACACCCCGCACCCGCCAGTCCCCCCGCCGTTCCGATCTGCTCGACCCCCACCGGGAAGATGGCCGCCCCGTCCGTGCCTGCCCGCTCACCGGCTGCGGCGGCCGCCAGCGCCTCTACCAGACCGCCCTCGGCTGCTGGGTGTGGCGCGGCTTCGGTGTCTGCCGTGACCAGGTCCACGTCCACAACGATTCCCACCCCGCCCTCGTCCTCTCCGACCTCACCGCCGATCTGATGTTCGAGCTCGCCGACGCGCTGTTCGACGCCTATCTGCACGTGGACGAGCGCATCCCACCCCAGCGGCGCGAACTGCTGTTCCGTGCCCGCGAGCTGGGGTGGCACCACCAGGAGGTTGACTGTCACGCCGGCAGCGGCGGCATCCCGCATCCCTAGTCGCCGCCGCATCGTCATCGCCCTTCTTTAGCCGAAAGGACATGGCCCGAAACATGTCTGCGACCGACCGGCTCCCCGAACAGATCAAGTACCGTGACGATGGCTGCGAGATCGCCCCGCGCTGCCTCGAATGCCCGCTGCCGCAATGCCGGTATGACCTGCCCCCGAAACGCGCCGGGGCGCTGATGCGGGAGGCGGAGCTGCGCCGGCTGCTCGCCGAAGGGCTCACCGCCGACGAAGCCGCCGAACGCATGGGCGTCTCCCGCCGCACCATCTTCCGGCTCAAGCGCTACTCCGCCACCTACGCCGTCGTGATTCCGCTGCAGCTCCGCAATTAGCAAGGGGGTGGGTGATGCCACAGATCCCGCAGCCGACGCTCGCCTTTCATGTCCCGTCCCGGTCGCATCCCGGCACGATGCACCTGGTACTGATCAACCCGGCCACGGGCTTTGAGAGCTGCCCGTGCGAGCGGTTTCTGTACCGGAAAGAGTGCCGTCATTTGGAGGAGGTCTACGCCGGAACCTATGGGGATGGCACCCCCGTCAATGCGCCCTCGCCTGCCGCCGCCCAGGTGGCGGCCCGGCATGGCCGGTTGGCGCTGTCGATCGAGCCGGACCCGAATCTGGACCTGTGATCTGCACGATCCGCGCCCGCACACACGCAATTCTGCACACGCATCGGAGGCAGCAACCCGTGAAGCACTACCATGCCGGTTCCCCGATCAAGCAAGTCCCCGCGTCCACCACGCCGTCTGGTTTCGCCGCCGTTGGCAGCAGTGGCTCCCGCGCCATGGAGCTGTTCGCACTGCAGGAGGAACGGGAGAAGGTGAAGGCGGCGTACAAGCGGGCGGAGAAGGCCGGTCAGACCGCCCGGATGGAAGCCCGGCTCAAGGAGCTGGCCGCGCTCAACGATCAGATCCGCGATCTCAAGCGCAGTCTCGGTGTCCGCCCCGGCGCACCGCTGCCCGGCTCGCTCAACATCCCCAGCGAACGCACCGCCGACCGCAACCGGGCGGGGGGCCGTGCCCGCGCCGCCTCGGCCTCGGCCGCGCTCATGGGTCAGATCGCGGCCCGGATCAGCACGGACGGGTACCGCATCCGCTAATCCGCAGGCACCGCCATTCCTTCTTCCAACACCCCGCCTTTCCTATCCCCAAGGAGTTGCCCCGTGGCTGAGTTCACCAACGTCCCCATCACCTTGCACATGGATGCAGCCAACGCGATCATTCCCGACAGCCAGGTCGACGCCAACTTCTGGAGCCGTCATCCCGATCAGAAACTGGCGCAGATCAGCGATCTGGTGTACACCACGCCGCGCGCGCGCGATGAAGCGGCGCTCGCTGCCATGTACCCGCCGCTGCTCACCCAGGAGGCCCCGTTCACCGCGCCGCCTGATCCAGTGGGGGCGCTGCGCCGGGTGCGGCTGCACGGGCGTGAGCACCGGCCCGAAAACACCGACGAAAACCGCCGTGCCCCCACCGCCGCCGAGCTGACCAAGCTGTTCGCCACCTTCCCCTGGTACGGCCCCACCGCCAAGGCCGAGACGTTCTACCGGCGCAGCATCACCGGGTTTGCCGGGCCGCTCACCACCCACGAGCTATTGCAATGGGGGGCGGCGCTCTCCGGGATTGCGCTCGAGATCGTGGAGGGGATGGCCTGGCAGGAGAGCCAGTGGAAGCAAGATGCTGCCGGTGATTGGGTGAAGCCGTCTGAATGGAAGCGGCGCAACCCGGACGGGACGTATACCTTCGTCAGCCCGCCGCCCGGCACCAAGTATCGCCACTACAACCCCACCACCAAGCACGAGATCCGCGGCGTCTCCCCTTCCGACCCGGTGCCCTCCGGCTACCAGCTGGAGGCGGCGCAGTCGGACGGGATTCTGCAGATGAAGAAGCTGTACCACGGGTGGGACGTGTGGCCGCTGGCGTCCGAGAGCACCGCGTTCAACATCGCCTACGTGCTCACCTACGTGCGCGCGGTCAAGGACGGCACCATCACCTGGCTCAAAGACCGGGTGCCGACCAGCGGCCACCCGGCGTACAACGTCCAGGGCGGCAACGATATCTGGCTGTGTATCGGTCACTACTTCTCGGGCGGCTGGGCCGACGCCGGAGCGCTGGAGTACATCCAGAACGTCAAGAACAAGATCGCCGCCCGCCCGTGGGACGCCCTGCTGGCGGCGTAGGCGGCGGCGCAGGGCGGTCCCGTTCGTTCGCATTCAGCGCATCGGAGGCGCGTACTCACGTGACGTATTATGATGACCCCGTGTCAGGGATCACGATCTACCACGGCAACTGCTATGACGTGCTGCCCACCGTCATCGACCGCCTGGCCGGACTCGATGAGCAGGTGCGGTTGGTGCTCACCGATCCCCCCTATTCCGAGCAGACGCACGAAGGCGCGCAAACCCTGGCGGGCGGCAACGGCCCCACCGAGTTGATTGACTTCCCCCCGATCACCTACACGGATCTGCTGCAGCTGCTGGATTTGCTCCACGACTCCACGATCTGGGGCTGGTTCGTGTCCACGCTCGATTTCCGCTACACCGGCCAGCTCGCCGATGACATGACCGACCTGTCGCTGCGCGGCTGGGAGTTCATGCGGGCGGGGGTGTGGGTGAAGGAGGGCGCGGCCCCGCAGTTCACCGGCCATTGCCCCGGCATGGGCTGGGAATCCGTCGCAGTGCTGCGTCGCAAGGGGTATACCACCCGCTGGCGCGGCGGCGGCCATCACGCGGTCTGGACCCATCCGATTGTGCGGGGCGGCTACCCCACCGAAAAGCCGGTCGGTCTCTACCGCAAGTGGCTGGAGCAGTTCACCGAACCCGGCGATCTGATCCTCGATCCGTTCATGGGTTCGGGCACGAGCTTGCGTGCGGCGAAAGACATGGGCCGCCGCGCCATCGGCATCGAGCTCAGTTCCGCGGCCTGCGCCATCGCCGTCGAGAAGCTGCGGCAGGGCGTGTTGTTGTAGGCGGGACACCCGCGTCGAGATGGGTGCCCCTCGCGCCAGAGCACAATCATCCCCGGTCGTGGCCCGCTTCCTGGGGAGGCGGCGGGTCCACGCCGGGGATGATTGTTTGCGGCGGGGCGCGGAGTCGCGGTCGCGCCCCGCCGCTGCCTTGCGAGCCTGCCGAGTCTACCACACGGCCAAACGAAAACCGCCACCCGGCTAGGTGGCGGCTTCGGTCACAAGGAAACCCGATCAGCGTGAGAGCAATGCGCGAGGATAGGTGAGTTCGCCGTGCCAAGGATGCCGTGATGCCGGTTTGGACCCGCAGTCCCGTTCGTTCGCACCGCCATCATCCGCCCGCGCCGCCCACCCCCACAACCCCGGATTGGCACCGGGCACCCGCCCTCCGCCCCCGCTCCGGTCGCGCCGAGCGGCACCCGAGCGGGCAACATCCGGGCCATATCCGGCCGCGCCGGTCATGGGAAGGGCGATCGCTGCGCCACAATATCGACCGGGCGCTTGGCCTGGCATGTGCCCGTGCCCACCCCCTGGAACCACCAGGTGCCCTCTTCGCTCAGCTCCGGGCTGTAGGTGTAGACGCCCACCGCCGACTTCTGCACCTGGGCGGACGGGTAGGCGTAGTCGGTGGGCGTGGTGTCGCCCGGCGCCAGCTCGCGCACCGTCACCGTGGTGGGATCGGTGAGCACGCCGTTGACCTTGAACCGAAACGTCAGCGTTGGACGGTAGCCGGTCGGGTAGCTCTTCGCCATTACGCAACCTCAATCTCCAATGTCATCGGCGCACTCACCACGATCTCCAAGGTCATCGGCGTCGTGACCTCGATCTCAAGCGTGCCGGGGACGTTGCCGCCTGCCGGAATGTGGAAGTTGGCAAGACTTCCCGCCCAACCCAGCACGCCGGCGACGAGCTTGTTCACCTGCACCCGCACCGCCGCCGCAGGAGCGAGCGTGCCGCCTGCCGCCTTGTGCGCCTGCCGGGAAAGCGCCCCGGCCAAGAGGAGCATGCCGGTGAAGGTGCGCACCGTCGCCCGGATCACCCCCAGCGCCCCGGACGTGGGCAGCGTGCCGGTGAGCCGGTGCGACACCAACCACGTGACTGCCCCCGCCAGCAGATCGG
>Ga0196964_10000579_pt1 | contig 21216 bp, 15 predicted proteins | sample S1_10metaG_FD_148615 | JGI IMG/M metagenome (GOLD analysis project Ga0196964, IMG submission 148615) | Soil microbial communities from Anza Borrego desert, Southern California, United States - S1_10 | ecosystem: Environmental > Terrestrial > Soil > Desert | place: USA: California | collected... | reverse complement strand
AGGCTGGCGTGAAGGTGCGCATCATCCGCGTGGACCGTGTCGTCGTGAACCGCTTCACCGGCAAAGCCAGCGTGCGTGACAACGCGCTCGAGCTTGCCGAAGAAATGCGCAAGGACATCGTCGAGTACGGCGGCGATTTTAAAGAGATGGCGCGCGAACGCTCTGACGACCTGGAATCTCGCGCGCGCAGCGGCCTGATCCAGCTTGACCCGAAGGATCCGTACATCGACGCCGACGCGTACAACGCGCAGCTTGCCGGAGCGATCAAGGGTCTGAAGGTTGGCGAGGTCAGCAAGGTTTTCGAGTTCGGAAAATCGAGCTGGGCGTTCGCGCTGCTCGAAGACAGGCGCGAAGCCGGACCCGCGCCGCTGGAAGGCGAATTGTTCGACGAGATCTACGCTGAATTGCTCGAACGCAAGACGCGCAAGCAGGAAGACGAATGGTTCCGCAAGACGCTCGCGAAGAGTCTTGTGGTCCACGTCATCGAGGGCAAGCCGAAGGAACTGCCGATCGAGTTCTTCTTCCCGGACGAGAAAGAGAACAAGGAAGCCGCACCGGCGAAGGCGGAAGACACGAAGGCTGCGCCGACTCCTGCCAATCAGGCGCCGCGCTGAAGCTTTCTCACCACAGTAGAACCGGCTCCATTTCATGTTATAAGTCCGCTGCATGGGTCAACCTGACGGCGGCGTTCCAGCCGTACCTCCAGCCGGTGCAGAACCGAAGGCAGCCGGCGCAGAACCGAAGCGCTTGCCGTGGGCGTGGATTTTTCTCGTGCTGTGGCTGATCTGGCTGAGCGCGCTTATCCTGATGAGCAAGGATGAATGGGGGCGCGCCAAGCCGACGCACGTTCCGGATGAGCCGCCGCCGTCTAAGATTCGGAAGCAGGAATGACAGAGAATCACGAGATCGATGTCCGCCGCGCCGCGCTCGCGCGCCTGCGCTTCGAACAGGGCATGGGCGTGGAAGTGCTGCCGCGTGGCCAGTTCACGCCGCGCGCTGTAGAAGTGCGCGAGCGCGTTGAACCGCCTCCCGCACCGGCGCCGAAAGCGGCCGCGCCCGCGCCGTCCAAGCCGGCGGCTCCGGTACCGTCTAAAGCACCCGCTGCCGCCGCACCTGCTGTTGATCTTGCGAACTTGAGCGCCGAAGAGCGCGCCGCTCGCTGGAAGGCGCTTGAAGCGCGAGCTTTGGCCTGCACGAGCTGTGTGCTTCACCGCACGAGAAAGACGGTGGTCTTCGGCGACGGCAACCGCGAGTCGAAGCTCGTCTTCGTCGGCGAAGGCCCCGGCGCGGATGAAGACGAGCAGGGCAAGCCGTTCGTCGGGCGCGCGGGCCAGTTGCTCAACAAGATCATCGAAGCCGGCATGAAGCTGAAGCGCGAAGATGTGTACATCTGCAACGTGGTGAAGTGCCGCCCGCCGCAGAACCGCGAGCCGCTGCCGGACGAAGTCGCCGCGTGCAATCCGTTCCTGGAAGAGCAGATCGCGCTGATCCGGCCCAAGGTCATCGTCACGCTGGGCAGGCCCGCGACAAAGACGCTGCTCAACAACGCGCAGGGAATCACGAGTCTGCGCGGGCGCTGGTTCAGTTACCGCGGCATCCCGGTCATGCCGACATTTCATCCCGCGTTCCTGCTGCGGACTTACACGGAAGAGAACCGCCGCGCCGTCTGGGACGACATGAAAAAGGTCCTGGAGAAGCTGAAAGAGTAATATCTATGGCGCAGATTCGCATCGACGCCGACGCGCTGTATCGCGCGATCACCGCGACCGGCTACAAGCTCATGGCGTACCACCTCGACCTGACCAGTGGCGAAATCATCTCCCGCACCCTGCGTCCGGATGAAGTGACCGTCGCGCCGCAGGCTCCCTCGGTCAAACCGCTGCCGAAGATGGGCGGAGACCTCGAGAAGAAAAAGGGCGTCAGTCCGTTCGATCCGCCGGTCTCGGGGCCGAAGAAAAAACTTTTTAACGACGACGACGGCCCGAAGAAGCCTGCGTTCGAAGGCGATTTCTTCAAACGTGACGAGAAGAAGAAAGTCGATCCGTTCGGCGACGGCGGCTTCAAAAAAGAAAGCGGCACGAAGAAACTCGCCGAGATGTTCGGCGAACCCGCGCCGAAGAAGAAGGTCGATCCGTTCGCCGGCTCCGAGAAGAAAGATGAGGTCGCAGTTTCATCCCCCCTCCCCTTGAGGGAGGGGGTAGGGGGAGGGGTTCCCGACAGCCCGCCCCTCGATCCAGAGAGCCACCCACGCATCCCGGTCGCCACAGAGGCGCAGCAGGCGGCATGGAAGACGGCGTTCGCCAAGGATTGCGGCGATCCGCAGATCCGCGACGAACTGCAGCATGCGCTGGCGTCGATCAAGCCGGTGGAGGCCTTCGAGCGCGTGCTGCGCAAGTTCGCGCGGTTGACGCAGCAGTGGGAGCACTACCACCGCAAGCAGGCGCTGGCGCTGGCTGAAAGCTGGCTGGCGACTTTTCCACTGACATATGAGATCGTGGAGAAGGAGTAGCCTGAGAGCCTCAAGAAAATTGTCTTGTACGGCGTTGATTGGTATACGTTTAGAAAATCGTGGAAGATTTTCGCCAAAAGACAACCAGGCTAAGTGTCTTAGTATAGGTGAGGGGTGCTCGGGAACCTCACACGTCCTCCAGCAGGTGCCCGAGCTTCATCTTCTTCGTCTGCAGATAGCGCTTGTTGTGCTCGACCGGTTTGATCTGGATCGGCACGCGCTCGACGACCTCCAGCCCATAGCCTGACAGCCCGACGATCTTGCGCGGGTTGTTCGTGAGCAGACGAATCTTTCGGATGCCGAGGTCCACGAGCATCTGCGCGCCAATGCCATATCGCCGCAGGTCCGGCTGGAAGCCGAGCTGCTTGTTCGCCTGAACGGTGTCGTGGCCCTGCTCCTGCAGTTCGTACGCCTTGAGCTTGTTGATCAGGCCGATGCCGCGACCTTCCTGGCGCATATACAGGATGGCGCCGCGGCCGGCGCGGGCGACGGCTTCCTGCGCGGCGGCAAGTTGCGGGCCGCAGTCGCAGCGCATGCTCCCGAGCGCGTCCCCTGTCAGGCATTCGCTGTGAACGCGGACGAGGACGGGCTCGGATTGCACCACGCCGGGTTGAATGTCCCCCATGGTCATCGCGAGATGATGTTCGCCGGAATCTCCAACGATCGACTGATAGGCGAAAAGCTTGAACATGCCAAAGCGCGTCGGAAGTTTGACTTCGGCAACGCGCTGGACGAGTTTTTCGGTCGAGCGGCGGTACTCGATCAGGTCGCGGATGGCAACGATCTTGAGATGATGCTTCTGCGCGAACTTCTCGAGATCCGGCAGCCTCGCCATGCTGCCGTCGTCGTTCATGATCTCGCAGATGACGCCGGACGGATTCAAGCCCGCGAGCCGCGCGAGATCGACGCTGCCTTCCGTCTGGCCCGCGCGGACGAGAACTCCGCCGTCGCGCGCCCTGAGCGGTGGAATGTGCCCAGGGCGGGCGAGGTCTTCAGGACCGGACTTCGGGTCGATCGCGGTAAGGATCGTGCGCGCGCGATCCGCCGCGCTGATGCCGGTGGTCACGCCTCGCCGCGCTTCGATCGTCACGGTGAACGCTGTGCCAAAGCGAGCAGTGTTCGCGTTCGTCTGCAGCGGGAGTTGCAACTCGTCGCAACGCTTCTCGCTCAGCGAGAGGCAGATCAGTCCGCCGCCGTACTTGCGCATGAAGTTGATGGCTTCGGGCGTCACCTTTTCGGCCGCGATGACGAGATCGCCTTCATTCTCGCGGTCGGCATCGTCCACGAGGATGATCATGTGCCCCTTGCGGAGCTCTTCGAGCGCCTCCGGGATGGAGCAGAACGGCGCAGCGATGGGCGAGGCCGGGGGGAGGGTCTCAGAGGTGCTGGGGTGAGCGCGTGGTGTTGTTTTCCTGCGTGAACGCGAAGTTGTGGCTCTTGCCATTGCCGGTCCTTGAAAGGTTGACACTACAGTTTAGACGAAACTGCGAAAACACAAATGTCGCAGCATCTCTATAGCTCGAACGTCAAGCCGCTATGAGACGATTGATTGTCCCGCTGACTATCACATGTTCAGTATCACTATTCTCGGCTGACGGCTGGATCTATCTAAAAGAAGGACGCGTTGGCACAGGGCCGCTGGAGGGTGCTCCAGTCCGGGTTGTTCTCCCCGATGGTACTGAGATCAAGTCGCCGGCAGAGGAAATCGCCGAACGCCGTGCTCAGGAGCAGGTAAACCAGGTTGTCGCGAAGTTCATCGAGGACCTCGCGCGCAACAAGAACGTCGTACTCTCAACGCAGAACCTGCAGGCATTGAAGCACAGTGCGACCGAGCCGCTGCTGCAGCACCTCGCCCGCGATGTGGCCGTCATCAAAATTTGTGCGCTCTACGGTCTCCAATTCTGCTGGACGGAGAAAGCACTCAAGCCCACGCTCGACAGCCTTTCTTCAACCGACAAGGACGTGCGCCGCGCTGCGCTCGGGGCGCTTTGTACGAATGTTTCGGCCGAGAAGCTGGCGGAGCTGATGAAGCCGTTCCTGGACAGCAAGGACATGGAGCTTGCCGGAGCGTGTTTTGACTGCTGCGAGCGTTTTGCGCCGGACACGAGCGGCGCACGCATGCTCAGGCTGCTGAAAGACGCGACGGGCCGCGTGCACGCTTCGAAATGGATCTCGCACTACTACTCGCCCGAGATGACGCCGCCGACGCTCGCCATGATCGACCGCACGAAACCCGCCGGACTTCCCGAACAGCGCGCCGCGCTGGTGGGACTGATCTCGCAACTGGCAGCCGGCGATGCGGTCCGCGAACGCGCCGCTGCAATGCTTGCCTCTCCGAACGCGGAGCTTCGCGAACTGGCCGCGGAGTACTTCATGTGGCTGGGAACCGCAGACGTCGAAAAGGTCTCGAGCGCCGCCAAGCGAGAAGCGGACATCTATGCCAAGGCCAGTATGGAGGCGGCGATTAAGGTCATCCAGGTGCGCGAGGCTTGGAGAAAATCATTACCTGACGGGCCGGCTCAGATCGGCGCGAGTGTGACGCTCGCTGACGCGCTCAATGTCGTCGTCGCCTCGCCGCGTAACGCGGATATCACTGCTGCGCAGCGGCTCCTTTCGAGCGTCATCTTCGAACCCTACGCACGAACAGGACAGACGGCACAAACCCCCGACGAGACCGCGCGAACCCGAGCGCTCCTGATTCAGAAGCTTTTGTGCGCACCAAGCGGTCCGACTGAAGGCCATACGGAGCATACTGCTGCCACGGAGTACCCTGCGGCAACGAAGTTGCTCCCGCCGCTGCGCGATTACTTCGATCCGAAACGCAAGAGCTACGGATTGTTCATGGGTCAGAAGCAGAGCATCTTCGATAACTCGGTCCACATCGGCGACGACTGCGGCTGGCAGAAGGAACTGCGGACGATCGTTTCGATCGGTCCCGGTCTCGTCCGGCAAGTCTCATACATTCCGACGTGGGGGCATTTGGTCGTGATCGAGCATCGCTTCGCCGACGGACAAAGGTTCTGCTCGCTGTATGGCCATCTGTCTCCGTTCCTGCTGGTGAAGCCTGGCGACGTCGTTTCAGCAGGTCAGAAGATCGGTTCAATCGGCCGGCAACTGAGCTCCGACAATGGCGGATACTTTGCGCATCTGCACTTCGGCATCCACAGCGGTCCGTACAGCCACGCTAAGGAAGCCGGAAAGGAGATGTCCTTTCGCACGCCGCAGGGGATCGTGACCGGCAAAGTGGTGGAGTCGAACGCCGACAGCGTCACGATCGTCACGGCGGAAAACCAACGCATGACATTCGACACGCGCCGCTGGATCGCGGGTTATCTCTCGCCTGAGATGTATGAGAAGGGCCTGCACGCGTGGCAGGATCCGCAGGCATTTTTGCAGAAGTATAAATGACTACTCATCGACCGTCACTTCCACTCGATCGCCGTCTTTGAGCTTGTGTGCATCGCGCAGCTTTATGTCGGTTGCAACCTCAATAATGCGCCACTCGGCCGGATCGCCGCCAAATTCAGCACCGTCGGTTCGCAGGATGTATGCGTTGCGTCCGAAGATACGGCAAGGAATGATGCTGACGGAGACAGTGCCGCCGTACTCTTCCTTCTCGAGTCGCAGGAACGTCGCGGGGCGGCGGTACTCCTCATCCAGCTGCAGGTTCAGTGTGCCGGGAAAGAGCTTCATTCCCGTTTTTGCACGGTAATAGTCATTCAGTTTTGCGAGCCAGTAAGAGTAGTTGCCTTTACCCGTGACGACACGTCCGCGCAAGGTCCTCATCACCGCACGCTGCGCTTGCGGTTCTTGATGTAATCCACCAGCAGGAACTGCCCGAGCTTGCCGAGCGCCGTGTAGTACGCGCGGCCGCGGTTGGTCTTCGTGAGCTCATCGACGAATTCGACCAGCGGCGGATCGTCGGTCACCATAAAGGTGGTGATCGGGATGCTCTTGCGACGGCACTGCGCGGCTTCTTCGAGCGTCCGGTTTACGATGCGCGGGTCGAGCCAGTAACCCGAATTTTTGTAACGCCGGCCACCTTCGTCGAGCACCGTGGGCTTGCCGTCCGTGATCAGGAAGATCTGCTTGTTCGGCGTGCGCGCGCGCATCAGCAGCTTGCGGGAAAGCTCCAGCGCCGCCTTCGTGTTCGTGTGCCAGCGGCCCCAGTTCAAGAATGGCACCTGGTCGAGCGGGATCTCGAACGCGTCGTCACCAAATGCAATGACGTGCAGGCGGTCTTTCGGGTAGCGCGTCTTGATCAGCTCCACGAGCCCCAGGGCCACTTGCCGTGCCGGCGTCATGCGGTCCTCGCCGTAAAGGACCATCGAGTTCGAGCAGTCCACGCACAGGGCGGTCGCGCACCCGGTGTTCGTGTCGGTCTCGTGAACCGCGATGTCCTGCTCCTGGATGGAGATGTCTTCCTGGCCCTGCGAGAGCGACCGGCGCACGGCGTTGTTGAGCGTATCGGTCGGAGCGATCGACCAGAGTTCATCACCGAATTCGTAGGGCCGCGTCTCTGGCTGGCGTTCGAAACCGGGGCCAGTCTTGCTCGTCCGATGTTCGCCGGGCGAACCCTTCTTCAGGCCGCTGAAGATCTCATTCAGCGCATCGATGCGCAGTGCCTTCGCGCCCTTTGGCGTGAGTTCAAGTGTTCCTTCGGTCCGTTCGGAGACCTGGCCGTCCTGCTTGAGCAGATCCTTGAAGCGTTCGAGGTTCATCTGATCGTCCCACAGGTCGTACTTCTGTGCGATCATGTCGAGCCACTCGAGCGCCTGCTCCACATCGCCGGCCGATTTCGCGAGCAGCGTGCGGAAGAGCTTCATCAGGTCGTTGAGGAGACGCTCCTGGCGTTCTTTTTCGTTGTCCCAGCGGCCGTAGATGAAGCGCATGGCAACTACTCCGCCGGTTCGATGGTGGCCGCCATGCTGCCGGTGGAACTCTCCAGCAGCGGATCGCGTCCGAAGGCTCGGATCTGGTCGCGCTTCAACTCGGCGCGTTCGAGCGTGGTGGTCTCGATGATACTGACGCCGGTCGTGTCCACTTCGCGCGCATGTTGAAACGCGCGCTCGGCTGTTTTGCCGAAGAGCTGCATCAGCATGGCGACGACATACTGGTACGTGTGGGTCTCGTCGTTGTGCAGGATGACGTGGTACAGCGGCGCCTTGCGCGGCTTGATCTCGGGCGGCGCGGGCAAAACCTGCGTGCCTGGCTTGCCGTCTCCGGGTTTAAGGGGTGAGTCTGCCATGGTGTCCTTCGGAAAACCTCTACGACTCTCATTAGTATGGATCGAATCTGGCAGGAATCAACCGGGATGTGAAGCGCGCTTGAGGCGGTCGCGGATGGCGAGCCAGTCGGGGGTGTCTGGAACGCGCGAGACGATGATGAACTCGACCCCGGCAGCGTCGAGTTCGTGTAGAGCCGCGTAGAGTTGCGCGGCGTATCCAGGCGCATCGTCAGGCATGCGGATCTGTCTCACTTTGGGTCCGGAAAATTCTGTTGCGCTGCTCAGCCAGCCGACGCGGTGTCCTTTGGCGAGGAGTTCTCGAACGCGCGCCTCTCCTGAATCTGGCGCGATTTCGACGGAGGCTTTCGGCGCGTAGTGCCTCTCCAGCATTCCCGGAGAGGGAAGGGGGACCGCATCCGAGGTCGCGGTTGGGACGGTCGTGACCGACCCCGTGATTCGTTCGATTTGCTCAACCGTAATGAGTCCCGGCCGCAGCAGTCGCGGCGGAGTCACAGAGAGATCGAGCACCGTCGATTCGATCCCGCCGCTGCAGGGGCCGCCGTCGAGGATGAGCTCGATCCGCCCATCGAGGCTCTTCAAGACGTGCTCGGCTCGCGTCGGCGAGACTTCCGTCGAGCGGTTGGCGCTCGGCGCAGCGATAGGAACTCCAGCAGCTTTCAGCAGCGCGAGGGCAACTGGATGTCGCGGAGAACGGATCGCCACCGTGGGACCGCCAGCGGTGACTGCATCAGGCACGTTCGGGGACTTCGGTAGGACGAGCGTCAGCGGGCCCGGCCAGAAGGTTGCGGCGAGGCGCGCGGCCGTTTCTGGCCATTCCTTGACCAGCCCTCTTGCGGTGTCGGCGCTCTCGACGTGAACGATGATCGGATTGTTCGTGGGGCGGCCCTTTGCGTTGAAAATCTTCAGGACGGCATCGGAATTCAACGCATTGGCGCCAAGCCCGTAGACGGTCTCGGTCGGGAACGCGACGAGGCCGCCGCTGCGAAGCACGTCCGCGGCTTCATCCAGGATCTCTTGTTCAGGCTGCGCCTGATCGATGCGCCGCAAGCGTGTGAATAGCGGTTCGTTTCGGAGCCGCTCGATAGACCATCGCAGGTTACCACGCGCGATTTGCTCGTAACGTTTTCTGAACGATTCCGTATGGAAGATGTGTGCGCGATTCAGAAACCGCTGCAATACATCAGCACGTCCGGCGCGGTACTTGTCGGCGGGAACCCAGCCGTACTCAGTGCGGATCGCGCGCTCGTAGTTTTGAAATACTTCGCGCGGCTGTGCCAAAATCGCGAGGTCGCAGTCGAGCATCAGCATCGAGGCAGAATCGGAGGCCTCGTGCGTCTTCGTCGCAAGAATCAATTGCGAGGCGCGTGTGAGCTTATGATCGTTCAGCCCAGCAGAACTCAGCGCCGAGCGCAGCAGATCGCCACTCCGCTCTTCGTTGTCCTTCGCTTGCGCATCGTAGACCGCGTCATGGAACCAGAGCGCAAGCTCGACGAGGTCGCGTTCATCCGAAGCTGCTGCGGTGTCGAGCTCCTCAAAGCAGTGCGTGAGATGCTCGATGTTATGATACGCGCGGAGCGGCTCGCGGTAGCGCCGCAGCAAGTCCTCGAGTACTGCCTGCGCGTCGCCCTGCGCGTGCAGACGTTTCCAAAGCGCGAACCAGCGTGGCGAAAGATCCAGCATGTTCATTCTTCGGCGCTCGCGTGCAGCGAAATTCTCAACACGTACCACCGAACCATCGCTGTTCCCAATCGTAGCAACTCACTGAGCAGCATACTCGGGCTGCTCGCCTGCCTGCGCGCCATCGCGCACCGTCCTCAGCTTGCTGAAGGAGTATTGTATGCCGCACGCGCTCACTGAACACGGAGATTACATCGGGCGCTACGGCTTTCTCAAATGGCTCCTTCGCGAGTGCGTCCGCGCCAATCCGTTGTACGTGATCAGCGCGATGTTGCTGATGTACGGCCTGGTGCAACTGAATACGGCGCTTGCCGCGCCCGCCGGCGCTGTGGATCTATCGCTGCTCATCTTTGGATTGCTTCACGCGTACGAAGTTGCGGTGCTCGCCGCTGCGACCGTCGTTCTGCAACGCCGGCAACTCCGCGGCGGCCGCGACCTGCACGGAATGGCCATGGTTGCGGTGATTTTCCTCGGCGGATCGTTTCTGGCGCTGGATGAACTGATCACGATCTGGCCAGAACACGGCGCCATGATGCTCGGCGCGGTTCTATTGTGGACGGCGGTCAAGCTGCGCTGGTATGCGGCGCTGCCGGGTATCGTTCTCTCCCGCGTGTACCGCTGGGCGATTCTTGTGATCCTTGCCGGTCATAGCGTTTCTTCGCTGCTCGGCGACGAGTCCACAGTCAAAGCGCTCGGCGGCATCGAAGCCGCGCGCAATCTTGGCTGGCTGTGCGGCTGGATCTCGACGTTTGCGGCAGTCTTACTTGTCTATGTCGAGCGGGAAGCCGCGACCGCTCACGCCTGGCGTGGCTTCCCGTTCGATTTCACGACCACCGATGTGCTGCAGACGCTCTGGTGCGGCGGTTGGGGCGTTCTATTCGCGTGGGCGCTAGGCGTGCTGCACCTCTTCGGCAGTGATTGGGTCTTCGACCGCGGCTTCAACCGGATGCTCGTGTTGCCGGAGGCCATCGCCGTCCTGTGTGCGCTGATGTTGCGCTGGTGGTTCTTCAGAAAGCGGGTGACTTTCTGGCGCTTCATCATGTTTGCTGCACCGAGTCTGCTGTCGGCATGGGTCTGGGTGAAGTTCGCCCAACGCCCGCAACCGTTGGATGCGGGTATCTGGCTGACTCCCGTCTTGCAGATTGCGTTCTGCGCGGCGGCGTTCTACCTGGCGCTGGCTGCGGCCACGCGCCGCCTTGAGTTCTGTGCCGGGCTTGTCCTGCCGGTGATGACGCCGGCCGTGCTCATGTTGTGGGGAAGGGTGTGGTGGCGCGCGGTGCTCACGGTAGCTGGCGGGTTTTTGGCGCTGGGTGCGGGGGTGGTGTTGAGTCTCTGCAGGGATCGCCTGCTGGCGTACCTCGATCCGCCGCGAAGCGAGCCACCCGCGCCGCCGGAACCGCCCGCGTCTCCTATGGAGCAGCCGCCGGTGACGCCCCTCGAGACTCCCGCTTAATTCCGGATTTCCTGCCGCAGGAACGCAGGCTCGGGCGTATATAAGGAGGCATGACACCTCTGCGCTGGATCATTGTCCTCTTGGCGGCATTCCTGCTCGGCTGCGGGGCAGTGGGTCTGCACCATTACCTGGCGCGGTCCGATCGTGTGCGCGCCGACGCGTTGTATGTGGAACTCTGCGCCGTCCGCGACCAGGTCATCCTGTACGAGTACGAGACCGGCAAGCAGCCCGAACGGCTCAGCGATCTGGTGCCTCATCACCTGCGTCAAGACCAGATCGAGGACGCTTCGGGTCCGAAGTTCAAGTATCAGCCCGAGCGCCGGTGGCTCGAAGAGGCGAAGGGGCCGGCGATTCGAGGCTTGGTGACGCGCCAAATGCCGCCGCGCGGTTTTGATCTGCCCGCGCCAGACCGTCCGGCCGAGGTCGCGACTTTTCAAACGAGAGAAGAGCCGAAGCAGCCGGCCGTCGAGCCCCGCGCGGTTGTGCTTATCCCTGATCCGCCACCTGCGCCGAAAGACTGTGAGCCTGAAAAGCCTGATTCGCCAGCGGTCAAAATAGTTCCTGCTCCCAAAGATGAACCTATCGCCAGCCGCGTGGTTCAGCCGGTGGAGCCAATAACACCGGTGGTCGATGTGACGGGTCCGGCGCTGCTGAACGCGAAGCTGGTCATTCCGAAAGGCCCCGAGCTGCCCAGTCCGCCCGCAGGGGCGTATGTCTTCGAGTCTGAGCTGTTCACGCAGACCAACTACGGGTGGGAGGTGCGCGCCGACCCGGAAGCCGCCGGCGGCGCGTATCTGCATTGCAAGGAAGGCATTGCCAACGGACCGGCGCAGACGCGCATCATGGTAGGCGACTTCCATCAACGGCGCAGCAACAGCGATGTGACGATGCTGCGCTACCACATCCGCGTGCCGAAGACCGGCAACTACTACGTCTATGGCCGGATGTGGACGACCGACACGCACTGTTCGAACTACGTGTGCGCGGCCTTCGACAAGGGCGGCCCGTACATCGGCGGGATGGGCAACACGAGTCCCTTCCGCTGGGCGTGGAGCGCTGTGCGAAACGGCGACTCCACCGGGCCCATTGCTCTTACCCAGGGCGACCACTTCCTGCATCTGTTCATCCACGAAGACGGTGTTCGCGTCGATCAGTTCATCTTGAGTCCCGTCGAGGTGACGGGCGCCACTCGCTACAAGGCCAACTTCATCCCCGGCGATGGCACCGCGTGGCGCAACGAGGCAGGGCCGAGCGTTCATATCCATTTCGATTATCCCACGATGGTTCTCAGTCCTGAGTGGAAGACACAGGCGAACGTTGTCCTGCGGCGCTTGCGAAATGCTCCGGAGGGAAAGCCGGCGAAGTTTAAAGCTGTTCTGAAGAACGCTGGCGCGAACGGAAAAGACTTGGCGCTCTGCGACGGTGAACTCGACCTTGCGGCGCTTCCGGAGGTGGCATTTCTGCCCATTCCGTTCGACGCCTTGGATGTGAAGCAACTTCCGCGGCGTGAATACCTGCTCAAGGCGGAACTGTCGCTTCCCGATGGACGGGTCGTCGCATGCGAGACGCCGCTGATGCGGCCGTTCGCCTATGAGATGTTCGGCCCGGGAAAGTTCCTGCACAACGATTCGCCGGGTCCGCTCGATGGCGATGGCGAGCCGAAGGCTTCAGATACGCGCAAGTGGGAGCCCTTCGCCGATAAGAGCTGGCAGATGTTCGGCGTGCTCGACTTCGGCATGCATACGTCCGGGAACAGCCTGCATCCGATGCAGCATGCGAGCATCTACGCGCGCACGACCGTCAATGTGCCGAAGGCGGGCACGTATCTCTTCAAGATGCAGGCCGATGACCAGTTAATCCTGTGGGTCGATGGCAAGGAAGTTTATCGCCACAACGAGACGCATCCGGTCACGCGCACGGCCTGCCGTGTGAAGCTTCATCTCGATGCCGGAACGCATCGCATCCGCTTCCGCGTCAACCAGCTTGAAGGTCGCTGGCAGGCGGCGCTGCGCATCCGCACTGAGGACGATGACCTCTCCGAAGTCGTCGGCGTAGAGCCGGGGAAGTAGTCTTAAACAGGTTCGACTTTCACCGCTCCCGCGTCCAGGCGGCCCTCGTCAATCAGCAACGCCACTGCGCCGCCCTCAAACGCGGTATCGCTGTGCTTGAAGAGGAGCTTGCCGTTCGCCCAGCCGGTGAGCTTTCCGGAGTCGATCGAGAGCGCGAGCTCGTACCACTGATCGAACTCCCAGTTGAACTTCGTTTCAGCCAATACGGTGCGGCCGTAATGCTCTTTGACGAGCTGCACTTTGTTACCCTGGCTCAGCACAACCGCGTAGTAGCGCTTCAGTCCCTGAACGCAGATCGCCAGACCCGCTTGCCGCGCAAGATGCGGCCAGATGCGCGCGGTGGCCTTGTAGCTGCGCCATTCGCGCATGCCCTGGATCAGCAATCCTGCATCCGCGTCCTCGGCCATGTGGTAGGGCCGCTCATCGTTGCCGAACCAGGCGCGATCTGCGGCGTTGACCCATGCTTTCTGCCAGAAGGTCCCGTTGCCTTCTGGGCGGCCGAACGTGACGTTGGGCGTGCCCTCCCACGTCAGATAGTCAAGATAAACTGTGCCGTCGGCCCGCGCGTCCGAAACGATTTCGATGCCCGTCTCCATAATCGGCTGCCCGCCGGTCGATGGAATCTTCCACTCGAACTCGGTGCGCCGCCCGGCGGAAAGTTTCGCGTCGGGTCCGCGCACGATCTGAATGTTGTCCGATGGCCCGTAATGTTTTAAGAAGGGCCGCACGAGCACGGGCTCGCTGCACGCCGCGTCGGCCTCGACGCCCGCCCGAAGCAGTTGGCCAGGATAAAGCGTGGGGCTCGCGTAAACCGAGTACCCGCCCAGTTCCGCGTACTCGGGTGTGACGAAGGTCGGAGTCCCGACCCGCGCCGCACGCCCGTGCGCAAGCTTGTGGTAACCGATCGCGAGGCTGCGCTTGCCCGCACGGCTGTGTCCCGCTGTGTTCCACACCGTCCCGAGGCAGCGGCACTCGGCGCTGTCTTCAAAGCGGAAGCCCTGGACTGATCCGGGAAGCTCGAAGTGAAACCGCGCGCCATTTTTCGGCGGCTTGTCTTCGAACTTCGCCAGTGCCCGGCCGGCACGGCAGATTGCGTAGGTCTCGGAGACTGCATCGGTGATGCACCGGCCGCCATCGGCCGTCGGAAGGAGGAGTCGATCCGAGACGGGTCCGCGCCAATCGGGGCCCGCGTCGATGGCGGCGAGACCGTTCTTGATACCCATCAGGCATCCAACATTGCCTGAATTGCAGTCGGTGTCCCAACCCGCGGTATTGGCGATCATCAGGCTCTTCTGGAAGTCGTCGTCGCAGTATACCAGCGCCAGCACGATCACCGCGTGATTGGGTATCATGTGGCAGCCGCCGCCGAACTTGTCGTAGCCGTAGGCTTTCTGGATGCGTTCGCGCGTCTTCTTCCAGTCCTTGTCCTTCTCGCGCCAGTTGCGGATGTCGTCGATCAAAGCGCGAATCGTGCAATCCTTGGGGATGAACCGCACGGCCGTGTCGAAGAGCTTTCCGATGTCGCTCTCATAGAAAGCCTGGGCTTCCATCGCCGCGATGACCTGGCCGCCGTAAACCGCTTCGCCATCGTGCGAGACGCTGCCGGCTTTCTTCGCCAGCTCCGCCGCGAGTTCCGGATCGCCGGGCGCCACCATGCCCCATCCGTCGATAAAGATCTGCGCGCCGATCTGCTCCGCGACAACGCGGCCATTGAGCTCGATCGAGCCGCTTTTCGGTGCCGGGATGCCGCGCTTCAGGCGCTGAAATGCGGTGTGTTCCGTGGAGGTGCCCATGCCGCCCCACCACAGGATCGTGCGGTTCTCGATGATGTAGTTAAGCCACGTTTGGCCGATCTGCGCCGCGGTAATCTGCTTGCTGTAGGCGAAATCTTCGAGCGCCCGCACAAAAGTGAACGTGCCGGAGATGTCGTCATCCGTGACGACCAACGGCCGTTTCAGCCGTTCGTGGACATAATAATTGATTTCGCCGAGCTCTTTCATGATGTGCTCGTGGGTCCAGTTTTCGAAGGGCCGCCCGAGGTAGACGCCGATGATCTTGCCGAGGACGCCGGCGTAGACTCGCTCTTCGTAGTCCACAGGAAGCGGTCTTGACTTGGGACCCTGAAACTTCATCTGAGTGGGCATGCAATCTCCTGTATCGCAGAACGGGAGAACTATATCCCTGCCACTTCGAGTTCAAAGGCCCACTCAGCGATCTGTGCAACAAAAGTACAGATCGTGCAATTTGCGCCACGCTTCACATCCCCACTTTGAAAATTTTCAGGTTGGGCGGAAGGGAACCTCGGTCCGGCCCAGCAGGGTGGCAGCCGCAGATTTTGGTACGACTTATGCAAACGCTCGCGTAACCAACTTTGGCCTTGAGCGACAATGCATGGCGATCTTCTATTCTGATGAACCACGCGAACGGGTGTCACTGTCCAGGAATACGGGCTCCACGGATTTCTCCGCGGACTCGGACCACGATGGCGACAGTGGCGGCATCCTGCGCGGCCCGACATCGGTGGAACAACTTGAGCGCATGCTCTGCCAGCGCACCGAGGAACTTCGTGAGAGCGAGAACCGCTTTCGCAACATCATCACGCGGAACATTGACGGGATCCTGATCGTCGACACCGATGGCGTTCTGCGTTTCCTCAATCCGTCCGCCGAGACAATGCTCGGCCGCAGCGCGGAACGGCTGCTGGGCCAGCAGATCGGGTTCCCCATCGTCGCGGGCGACCGCACCGAAGTCGATATCTTCCGCGGGGGCGGCGAGACAGCGGTCGCGGAGATGCGCGCCGTTGAGACAGAGTGGGGCGGGCAGCAAGCGGTGCTGTGCTCGCTGCGCGATGTCACCGAACGCAAGCAGTTGATCGAAGAGAAGATTCGCTTGCTGAAGAGCGAACAGGAAGCACGCAAGGTTGCAGAGGTAGCCAGCCGCGCCAAGGATGAGTTCCTCGCCACGCTCTCACACGAACTGCGCACGCCGCTGACGGCGATCATGGGCTGGGCCCGCATGCTCAACAGCGGCAAGCTCGACCACCCCACGAGCGTCCGTGGGCTCGAGGTCATCATCCGCAACGTTCACACGCAGTTGCGGCTGATCGATGACATCCTGGATCTGTCGCGCATCATCCGCGGAAAGTTGCGTCTGGAGCAGCGTGAAATCGAGCTCGCGACCGTCATCGATGCAGCAATTGATTCCGTTCGGCCCGCTGCTGACGGCAAGAACATCACCATCAATCGGGATGTCGGCGGCTCAACCGTCCTGAATGGCGATCCCGACCGGTTGCAGCAGGTGATCTGGAACGTCCTGAGCAACAGCATTAAGTTCACGCCGCGCTGCGGCCAGGTCCACGTCAGGCTGCGACAGCAGCAAAGCCATGCCGTGCTGACCATTAGCGACAATGGCGAGGGCATCGAAGCATCCTTCCTGCCACATCTGTTTGACCGCTTCCGCCAGGCTGATCCGACCTCGACGCGCAACCACGGCGGCCTCGGGCTGGGGCTCGCGATCGCACGCCACATCATCGAAATGCACGGCGGCTCGATCTCGGCGGAGAGTGCTGGGCCCGGCTGCGGTTCGACGTTCACGATCTGCCTTCCGATCCGGCACTGCGCCAACGCGCAGCCTCCGCGGTCACCAGAGATCATCCTCAGCAGCGAAGACAAGCGCAGCCTGCAGGGAGCCCGCGTGCTTCTGGTCGAAGATGAAGCCTGCTTGCGCGACCTCTTCGCGATGACGATTGCGCAGTACGGCGCCGTGGTAACCGCCGTCGAATCGGCTGACGATGCGTTAAAGGAACTCCAGAAGAACATTCCCGACGTGCTGATGACGGACATCGCCATGCCCGCGAAGGACGGTTATGAACTGCTGCAGGAGGTTCGGCGTCGCAACATCAATGTGCCGGCGGTGGCGTTGACCGCCCACGCGCGGCGTGAGGATCAACTCAAAGCCGTGAACGCCGGCTTTCAGGCGCACGTCTCAAAGCCCGTCGAGCCCACGGAGCTCGCGAGCGTCATTGCGACGCTGCTCAAGAAACGGCAATAGCAGGCTGCTGAAAAACTCTGCGGAGCGCATGCGCCGGTCGTTGTTTGAGCCTTCAAGGCGCTCGCGACGCAGCGTATCCCATAGGCGGATACGTGAGGAGCGAGCAACGCAGAAGGCTCAAAGAAGGACCAAGCAGGCGCCGGCATGAGTTTTTCAGCAGCCTGCTAGATCATTGCTGTGAAGCAGCACCGATCCAGATCAACCTGATCTTGCCGCTTTCATCACGCTGGATCCGCAGGTCCGGGTTGAGAACCGTGGAAGGCGCGCAGGGTAGCGGCGAGTTCCAGCACTGATCGCCGTACTTCGGAACGTTCACGATCTCTCCATTATTGAGCCTGCGTTGTTCGCATTCGATGGATTGCTGGGAAGGCCAGTTTACGAGCGACGCCTGCGGCAGCGTAGTCCGCAAGCCTCCACGGAGAACGACCAGTCCCAGCACGGTAGCGCAGACACCTGCGCGGATAGCGCGGTTGTGCGATGCTTTCTCGAGCCCGAATGCAAGCACAACCAGCCCCAGCGCGAAGATGAATCCGAGCCCGAAGCGCAAATCCGGCGCGGTCAGGAACCAGAAGAAGACGCCTATCGCTGCGACGCCCACCGCCAGCGACATTCCGGACGCCAGCGACGTGCCGCTTCTCTTTCTAAACACCGCGAAGAGTCCCGCACCGAGGATGAGACAGGCGGCTGCGGCGAGGACATCTTCCGTCAGAAGCGTGCGCTCCGCCCACGGCCTGAGCCACTGCCCGTTCTGCAGCCATTCTTTCGGCTCGCCGCCGGGCAAGCGCGCCCAATCGTGAATCAGGCCGCGGACATAGGAGAGTACCTCTGCCGGCAGCGCCCACGGCAATCCAGTAAAGTGCGTCTGCACCACCGGGAAGAGCAAACCGCCTGTCAGGCACACACCGCGTACGGCCCACGTCGCAAAGATCGCCGTTGGAAATGCGACAGCCAGCGCCGATCCTTCGCGCGTAGTATCCCGCGGCTGACGCATGCGCAGCAGCCAGCCAATCAGCGGCGCGATCAGGAGCGGCAGCGCAGCAAACTTCACGGTCACCGCAAAGACGCTTGTAATGGCAAGCACGATCCATCGCTCGCGCCGCGCTTCAACGACCGTTTCACCGCAGCGAAGGATGATGAAGACAGTCGAGAGCACGAGAACGGTGATCGCGACGTCGGGACTCAAGGAGGAAACATTGCCGCTGGCCAGCAGCCGCGCCCAGGGATACAGGCAGAGCGTGAGGAAGAAATCAGAAGCTCGGGACGGCCGTCGGTACAGCACGTTTTTCAGCGCCCTCAAGCCGGCTGCGCCGAAGATGAACATCAGGACGCCGTTGAGAATGTAGCTGCTCTGGCCGCTCACCCAGGGCACTTCCATCAATGCCGCAAGCGGATGCCACGATGAGTTGAACCCGAAGCGCCAATTCAGGTTCGCCAGTCCGAATGGCAGCGGCGCCTCCGCCGCCCATTTGACAGTCTGAAGGTGGTACAAACCCGTGTCATAGTTGTTCGTGATCCGGCAGGTGCGCATCGCCACATAGAACAGCAGCATCGTAGCGACCGCAGCGTCGCCGGGCGTCGCCATTCGGAAAGCTTTCGAATAAAGGAAGAGGACCAGGCCAATAGCCAGTATGGATAGCGACACATACCCGCCGAGTCCTGTGATGAAATTCAGCGACACAGCCAGCATGGCCACCGAGGCAAACCCGAGCAGGCCGCGGCAAAGCAAGGAATCGTCGTCTTCCAACTTCAGGCGAAGTGCGTTGCCGATGCCGGTTCCATAGCCGAGCAGCGCCGCTGCCCAGAGCGCCTGAGTCAGAAAGATCACAATCATATCGCCGGATTTCTAAGCTTTCTGACGCGAACTATCCACTAGCAGGCTGCTGAAAAACTCTGCGGAGCGCATGCGCCGGTCATTGTTTAAGCCTTCAAGGCGCTCGCGACGCAGCGTATCCCATGGGCGAATACGTGAGGAGCGAGCAACGCAGAAGGCTCAAAGAAGGACCAAGCAGGCGCCCGCATGAGTTTTTCAGCAGCCTGCTCGAGATGAGCACTTCGCGCGTAAGCGCTCGTTGAAGCCCTGTTTAAGATTGTGTGTGCGCGCTTGTACGATCGATCATTTCTGCGTTAATGAGCGGTGGGAAGCTCGGAGATTCGCATGCCCAAAGACAAGCTGCTCATCGTCGAAGACGACAACGACATCCGCGAACTCATCAAGCACACCATGATCAAGGAAGGGTACGAGGTGACGGCCACCGCTCACGGCGAAGAAGGCCTGAAGCTGGCGCAGCAGGGCACCTATGACCTCGTTCTGCTTGATCTGATGCTCCCGGGCATGGACGGCTTGGAGGTCTGCCGCCGGCTGCGCTCGAACCCCGAGATGCGAAAGACAGGAGTATTAATCATTACCGCCAAGGACGACGAAGTGGACGTCGTCACCGGCCTGGAACTCGGCGCCGACGACTACCTGGTGAAGCCTTTCAGCGTTCGAGTGCTGCTGGCGCGCGTTCGCGCGCTCCTGCGCCGCATGCGGGATGACAGCGCCGAAACCGATGAGCGGCCAATCAGCCTGGGCACCTTGCGGATCGATCCGGGCAGGCACGAGGTCAGCGTCAAAGACAAGCCGGTGGAACTGACGCTTGCCGAGTTCCGTATTCTTCAAAGTCTGGCCAAACGTCCAGGACGCGTGCTGACTCGCAACCAGCTTCTGGACGTCGCTCTCGGCCAGGACCATTATGTGCTCGACCGCACCATTGATGTGCATGTCAGCGCTCTCCGCCGCAAGCTCGGGGAAGCCGGCAAGCAGGTCGAAACGGTGCGCGGCGTCGGCTACCGGCTCAAAGATTAGTTCAAGAAAATATTCTGCCGGCGCGAAACGCAGGACGTAAAATGACGACGAGGCAAGTTCCTGCCCGAGTGCGTTGGTCCATGAACAACGACAAACCCACAGCAAGTCTCCTGATCTGGCGCGCTGCGGCGTTAATGACGCTCGCCTGTACCGCTGTCGCCGGAGTCGTGATGCTCATGGTGGGAAGCCGTGTGCCGACGAGCGATCAACCAGCGATCCTCTGGGCGGCGGGCGCGATCTCGCTTGCCGGCGTGTTGTCGATGTGGATCCTCTGTGCGTGGCTCGCACGAAGGATCCGGCGTGATTCTGAAGAACTCGCCGGACTTTTCCGTAGCGCGCGCCAGGGAACGACCATACCCCTCAGCGCTCCCTCGACCTGCGGGATCCTGGCCGGCCCGGCGGAATCTTTCCGTGTCCTGGCTTCGGAAATTCAAACTCGCGTCGGAGAACTCGAAAGCGAGATCAAAGGCGTGAAGGCGATCCTTTCCGCAATGGAAGAGGGTCTTGTCGTCATTGATTCGCAGAAGCGTGTGCTGATGGTGAACTCGGCCGCGCGGAAAATTCTGAGTCTGCCAGACGGCGATCTGACCGGACAGTCGCTCGCTTCGCTTTCACGCCAGGTCGAAGTGATGAGCAACATGGACCTCTCGCTGAGCGCTGCTCAAACCTGCAGCTTCGAGTTTCAGATTGCAGCAGAAAAACGCCACGTCCTCGCCCGGTGCTCTCCGTATCACGATGATGCGGAGCCCGGGGGGCGCGCGCATGGGGCATTGGCAGTTTTCCATGACATCACGGAGCTGCGCCGCCTTGAGCGCATGCGGACCGAGTTCGTGGCCAACGTCTCCCATGAGTTGCGCACGCCGCTCACGTCTTTGCTGGGCTATCTGGAAACCCTCCATGATGGTGGCCTGACTCAGGAGGAGGTCCAGAAGTTTCTCGCCGTGTGCAGGCGACAAGCCGAGCGGCTCAGCCGGATTGTCGAAGATCTGCTGCGGCTGTCGCGCCTCGAGAATCCGCAGCAGGACGTCGCCGTCGCCGACATCGATCTCAACCAGGTGCTGAACAACGCCGTGGATCAGTGCCAGCCACTGTCTGAGGAACGCAATATCCCGATCGTGCTGGATCTTCCCCTCGTGGATGCTGTGATTCTTGGCGATCGCGGCCTGCTGACGCAGGCCGTCAGCAACCTGATCGAGAATGCCATCAATTATAATCGCGAAGGCGGGCAGGTCGTTGTCCGGCTGCGCGAGTTCGGGCCCTCCAGGCAATGGGAAATCGTGGTTGAAGACACAGGCATCGGCATCCCACAGGAGTCACTGGGCCGCATCTTTGAGCGCTTCTACCGAGTCGATAAGGCACGCTCGC
>Ga0196964_10000578_pt1 | contig 21267 bp, 17 predicted proteins | sample S1_10metaG_FD_148615 | JGI IMG/M metagenome (GOLD analysis project Ga0196964, IMG submission 148615) | Soil microbial communities from Anza Borrego desert, Southern California, United States - S1_10 | ecosystem: Environmental > Terrestrial > Soil > Desert | place: USA: California | collected... | reverse complement strand
CCAAGGAGGGTTGATTGTCGCTTCGCGACCCGGACTCTCGTCCGGGCCACCCTTCTTGTTCGTCACCCGTCACGTTGTTACTTCACGATCTGATGCCCGCCGAACTGATTGCGCAGCGCGTTCAGGTAACGCATCGAGTAGGAATCGGTCTGGCGCGAGGCGAAGCGCGCGAAGAGCGCGGCGGTGATCGTCGGCGCCGGAACAGCCATGTTCACAGCCGATTCGACGGTCCAGCGGCCTTCGCCGGAGTCGTTCACGTAGGGCTTGATGTCTTTGAGCTCCGGATTTTCCTTCAGCGCGGCGGCGCTCAGTTCCAGCAGCCACGAACGCACAACCGAGCCCTGCATCCACAAGTCAGCGATACGTGCCACGTCGAGCTTGTAGTCGCTCGCCTTCATGATGTCGAAGCCTTCGGCGTACGCCTGCATCATCGCGTATTCGACGCCATTATGGATCATCTTCACGAAGTGCCCGGCGCCGTGCAGACCCATGTAGGCGTAGCCATTTTCGGGCGCGAGCGTCTTGAAAATGGGCTCCAGGTGATCGAAAGTCTTCCTTTCGCCGCCGACCATCAGGCAGTAGCCGTTCTGCAGGCCCCAGACGCCGCCGGACGTGCCGGCATCCATGTACTGGATGTTCTTTTTCGCGAGCTCCGCGGCGCGCCGCACGTCGTCGGTGAATTTGCTGTTCGCGCCGTCGATGATGATATCGCCCGGCGACATCAGTGCGGCGAGTTCGTTTATCGTATCATCGGTCGGCTTGCCGTGCGGCAGCATCACCCAGACGGCGCGCGGCGCCTTGAGCTTCTGCACGAGGTCCTTGAGGCTTTCGGCTCCAGTGGCGCCGTTGGCGACGTTTGCTTTAACCGCGTCGGGTGAGCGGTCGTAGGCGACGATCTGGTGTCCACCGCGCATCAGGCGCGTGGCCATGTTGCCGCCCATTTTGCCCAGGCCAATCATTCCAAGCTGCATGCGTGCTCCTTCCCGGCCATTCGACCAGTCGGTTCAGTTTCAAGAGTGTCAGGGAAACTGCAAATACCTTAAGTCCGCTCAGCCGTTGTTCAAGGACAATGCGAGCGCGATGAACTTGGAAGTTTTTCATGCGCGCGTATAAGAGTCTTGAGTCGGGAGTCTTGGAGTCTTGAGTCGGGAGTCTTGGAGTCTTGAGTCGGGAGTCCTGTGAGTGGACGCCAGACTCCTGACTCCCAGACTCCAGACTCATTTTTAGGAGTAATGAGAAATGCCCATCAATGTGTGTATCAACGGAGCCGCCGGACGGATGGGGCAGCGCTTGATCGCGCTGTGCCTGGAAGATCCGGAGCTGAAGCTCGCATATACGATGGAGCATTCCGGCCACGCGTGGATCGGTAAAGACGTCGGCCCGCTCAGCGGGTTGGGAAAGAACCTGGATGTGCCCGTTGCGCGCAGCCTGTGCCCGAACTGCGGCGTGCAGGTGATCATTGATTTCACGATTCACAGCGCTGCCACCGAGCATGCAGAAGAGGCGGCCGAGCAGGGCATTCCCATCGTCATCGGCACAACCGGCATGACCGAAGACGAGAAGAAGCGCATCGCGAAAGTGGCCGAAAAAGTCGCCGTCATCCACGCGCCCAATTTTTCAGTGGGCGTGAACGTACTCTTCAAAGCTGCTGAGATGGTGGCGCGCACGCTTGGCGACAGCTACGATGTCGAGATCACCGAAGCGCATCACAATCAGAAACTCGACGCGCCCAGCGGTACTGCCATCGGGCTGGCGGAGTCGATTGCGCGCGGGCTCAATCGCAATTTGAAGGAAGTCGCCGTGTACGGCCGCCAGGGCATGACGGGCAAGCGCACGCAGAAAGAGATCGGCATTCACGCGCTGCGCATGGGCGACGTGGTCGGCGAGCACACGGCCTATTTCGCGATCGGCGGCGAGCGTCTTGAACTGACGCACAAAGCCTCCAGCCGCGACACGTTCGCGCGCGGCGCATTGCGCGCGGCGAAGTGGCTGGTTCAGAACAAGAAAGGCCCCGGCATGTACACGATGGCGCAGGTGCTGGGGTTGTGACGGGTGGCGAGTGACGAGTGACGACTGTCGATTCACAACTGACGACTGACAACTACGGAAAAATTCTTGGCTGATACACAAACAATTCTGCTCGCAGTTGGACGCGGCTTAACGATCACGCCGCCTGCGTCGGCACAGGTGCTGCCGCTGGTTGCGAGCGTCGATCCAGGTTCGCCGCTGCTCGGCACGCAGCAGCAGGAGCTCATTCGCACCGCGCTCGCGGGCAGCGACGGCTCGGCGCCGCTGCGCGAGATCGCCAAAGACCATCGCCACGTCGCGATTCTGGCCGGCGATTTGTCGTTGCCGGCGCCTTATGACATCGCTCTGCCACCCGTGATGAACGCGCTCGTTGAGGCAGGTATTCGCCCGACGCGCATTTCGATCATCGCCTGCCCGGGGCATGGAACCCCGATTCTGGGCCGCGGCGCGATTCACCGCTACGGCGAAGAAATCGTCGGCGATCACGAACTGCATGCGTTCATCAAGGACGGCCCCGGCGAAGCGCTGTATGCGAAAGCCGATCTACGGATCGCGGTCGTGCCGTCCGCCGCGGGAGAAAAGCCCTTTGGCGAAGACTTCCGCCACGACTACGCGGTGGCGCTGCAAATCGGACGCAAAGCAGTAATCGACATTGTCGGAGCGTCGGCGGGTTCCGCTCTGCCAGCGCATATGCAGAATTCCAAGCCCATTGGCTCTGCTGACGTGGCGTTTACAACCGGCGGCGGCGCGGAGTGGGAGAGCACGCTTGAAGAGGCGCTGCCGGGACTCTGGCACGCTGCGCCTGAAAATGAAAATTCTAGCGCGGTATTGGCTTTCACCGGCGATGAAGGTCTCGGCTCGGCGCATTTCACCAACGATCTCTGGACTCTGCTCAAGCAGGCCGAAGAAGTGCTCGCGCAGGGCGGTTCGTTTAAAAATGCCGTGCCGCGGCCTCTGCGCTTTGATCCGGCGATGACGCTGGCGTACGCGCTCAGCACGTTTGAGCGTGTGATTTTCTATTCGCCAGAATTCGCGCAGCATCCCGAGGGCGACGAATTGAACGAGCGGCTTGCGGAACTGCCGCAGCTCTCGCAGCGCCTGGGGTTGCTCGGTTCCGAAAGCGGCGTGTGGGAACTGCTGCAGCGGGCGCACGGCACGCATTGGACGTTGCGCGTCAATCCGCTGGGCTGGCGCGGCGTGTACAAAGACTGAAGAGCGCGGTTTGCGCTATAAAATGCCGATACCACTCTCACGTTCTTTAATGCAGCGAAAAGTGAAAATGAATTCTCGCGGGCATAACGCCTGCGGTACAATCGCGCCTTAAGTTCGCTGGAACGAATGCTTGAACACCGAGCCCACCATTATCGATAAAAAAGCTCCGCTGACGCCGCCGCCGCTTCCGGCGCGCAAGCGGCACGGCCTTTACTGGTGGTGTTCGCTGCTGCTGGCGATCCTGCTGGCTATTCCGCTGCTGCTCTACATCGCCGCGATGTCGTACGTCTCCTTCGGGTATGTGAAAGAGCGCATCGTCCGGACGCTCACTAAAAATTTCGAGACCGATGTACGCGTGGGCGACGTGCGAACGCAGTGGCTCAATAATCTGCTCGTGGAGTCCATCACCGTTGGCAGCGGCGATGCCGCGCCGCTGAAAGTTGAAGCGGTGAAAGTCGACTTCGATCCCATGCCGCTGCTGCAGGATAACCGCATCAAGCTCGTCTCTGTGCAGCAGCCGCGTATCGATCTCCGGCGCTCCCCCGACGGAAAATGGAACCTCGTCCTCAAGCCTTCCGAAAAGAAAGAGGGCGGCTACCGGATCGAGCAGGTTCAGTTCAGCGAGGGCTGCCTGGATCTGCAGTGGGGCGGTGGCGCGGGAGAATCTCAGCGCGTGCGTCTGCAGGCGCTGCGCGGAACGCTGACCGACAACGGCAAGGAATCGCCGAATCTTTTTTCGTTCAGCGGCATCTTCGATTCGCTTGAGGAAGTAACCGTGAATGGCAGCGCCGGACCGGGCGCGGCCTGGAGTTTCGGCGCCTTCGGCGGAGTCAACCTGGAGCGCGATCTCGGTTCAGTGCTGCGGAAGTACTCTGCAGGCAGAGACGAAGCGGGCATTCGCGGACTGGTCCGCTTTGAGCTCGGCGGGCGGCGCGAATCGCTCCTGATGAATGCGGCGCGCGGCGGCCCGGTGAACGTGAACGGGCGGCTGAACCTTGCGCGCCTGCAATGGCCGTTCTCCAGCAACTGGTCGATTCAGATGCCCAGTCGCACGCTGGACTTTATTGGACGCATCGATGTCGAAAATTCTGAAGCGCTGGCGGTCGTCGAAGATCTGCAGCTTCGTCTGGACGGCGTTGCTTCGCTGCGCGGGCCTGGAAAAGTTCTGGAAAAGCCGGCGCTGTACCTGAGGTTTGATGAGCTGAGCGGGAAGGTCGACCTCTCAGCGCTGAACGAAATTTTCTCGCCGCGCCTGCTTCCGGACAGCATTCGTCTGAAGGGCTCGCTCGATGTCTCCCGCTTCACAGGCCAGTTGGGACTGGCAAATGGTGCTCCGCCGCAGCAGTTTGCCGCCGCGCTCTCTGCCAACGGAGTTCGCGCCACGCTGCAGACACTCGGTGAACTACCGGCAATCGATTTCGCGGGCGAGCTGGCCTGGCCGGCGCTGAACGGTGCGACGCTTTCCATTGGCGAACTGGGACGGATGAATGTTTCAATCCGCGACGTGAAGCCGAGTGATCCGAATTTTCTCCTCACGCTGGCTGCGGGCACGAAGCTGCACGATTTCCGCATCGATGTGGGCCGCTTCTGGGAAAGCGATGTCGGGCGGCGCATTCTGACGGGTACGTTCGATCCGAAGAAAGCCATTCCCGCCGTGTCCGAGATGCCATTCATTTTCAGGGGCTTCCTGAGCGGCCAGGATGTGACGCTGGGGATTGCCCCAAATGTCGCGCAGGCTGAGCAGCTTTCGATTCGCGGACTGAAGCTTGAGGATTACAGCATTGCGAAGTGGCCGCTGCCGGTGAAAGTTCCGGAAAAGAAATTCGCCGGCGCGATGGACCTCGCCGCGAGCATGAAGCAGAACGTTGTGGAAAGCGTCACGGTTTCGGCAAACCTCGTTGAACCGGCGGTGAAGGGAAAAACCGCAGCACGCGTGGACTTCGAGCATACCTACTATCCAGTCGCGGCACCTGAAAAACGCATCGGGCCGGTGAAGATCCGACAGCTGCTTCTGCCGCTTGAAACCTTCGATGATTTCTTCGACATCAAGCGCAACTTCGGCGTGAGCGGCACGGGTTTAATTGCGTTCAAAGACGGCGCCTTCGACATCCTGTCGCAGAGCGGCACCTCGATTGTCTCGCTGGATAATTCCACACTGCTGCTTCCCGTTCCGCCGGCGCTCCAGAACGCGGCGGTAAGCGCCCTGCGCGCGAGCGGCAACAACGTCCTGGCGTCGACGCTTGAAACGTTTCCGATCAATACCGTAAAGCTGGCGAACGTGAATGCCGCCTTCGAAGCGAGCATCGCCGGACGCAGGATTAAACTCAAGGGCACGATCGAGGCGCTGCCAATCAAAATTAAAATGCCGCAGAACGTTCCGCTGGTCAGCCTGTTTGGCGACAGCGACTACACGGCGTACACACTACCGGCGGCTGATGTCGAGATCGAAGCCGATGTCGGAACCGCGCCGGGCACGTCGACCTACAAGCTGAAGCTTGCATGGCAGAAGAGCAATAAGCTGGAACTGCTCGCGCGCGAAGTGGCGTCAATCACGCCCAATCCGGCGGACACGACGTGGCATTTTACAGGACGCTTTGAAAATCCGGGGATCAATCTCGGCTTCGCTATTCCGCTCGATGAGAACAAGCGCACCGTAGGTCCCATAAAGCTGACAGTCACCGAGATGGATCTGTCGACTCTTCCGCAGAAGTTTCTGCCCGCGGCCGTTCAGCACCTCAGCGGACGCGCAAAGAATCTCGAAGCCGTCGTGAACGCCGTTTCGTACGCCAATCCAAAGCTTAAAGATGTGGCCGCGCGCATCGAAGGTGTGCTGGCCGGCGTGAACCTGCGTGCCGCTGAGTCGGAGGTTCTCCTGGATGGAACTGCCGTTGTTGTTCTGCCCGGCGGCGGCGAGGGACTGGCGTTTACGACACTCCTTAAGATGAAGAGCTGTGACGCGCTGCTCGGCAACGGCGCGCTGTACATACCCAGAACGCCCGCGGATCTGAAGTTCGTTGGAAAATGGAGCGAGAAGGACGGCATCAGCCGCCTGGCGATTCACACGTGTGAAATGACGCTCGGCAGCGAGCTTCAAATCTCGACCGGCGGCAGCGTCGTGCTTGCCGGCACTGTTCCAACGGAAGTGAATCTTGAAGGCTTGCGAATTTACCTGCCGGACATGGCGCGGGCTGTTCAGAAATACGGGCCGGACAATCTGAAGAATCGCGATTTCTGGTTTGGCAGCATCAACCTCGCGGGCGCCGGCGGGTTTGACGGCAAAGTCTATTGGGACGCGAAGGGGAAGTCTGAAGTTTCAGGCAAGCTCGGCCTGGACAAAGCCACTTTCGCGCTGGGAGACGCCGGGAATTACAAACTTGTCAATGCCAGTGGCGAGATTCCACTGATGCTGCGGTTCGATGCAAAAGCAGAACCGGCTGCAGCCTCGCCGCAACCAGAACTGCGCGGAAAAATGACAGTGGGCTCACTGGTCAGCCCGGTTGCCACGGCTGCGCAGCAGGAGCTGGCGTTTGTCGCGAAGACCAATCAGATCAAAGTCGAAAATGCGATCGCACTATCAACCGAGCTCGGCACGGTTTCGGTCGGCTCAGTTGTGGTGAATGACTTCTTCTCTCCACTCAAGCTGCCTGAAGTCGCGTTTCAGCTCTCCACCAGTCTGAATCTCGACAAGATGCTCAAAGCGGGCGGCCTGGGCATAAATGGCATGGAAAGCTGCGTGCTCAATGGAGCTCCTTTCAACTGCCGGTTGCGCAAGACGCCGCCATCCGATGTGCGCGGCCCGTGGGCGCTGGACCTGGATGGTTCACTGCGCGGCCCGTTCTTTGGCGGAGAAATAATCGCGCAGAATCTCAGTGCCCGTGGCCTGTTTGGCCCGGCGCCGGCGTTCGGAGCTGACCTAGCCGTGCGCGGCACGGAAGGCATTCGCATCAAGGCATTCACCGATGCCAATCAGCAGCTCGGCGAAACGATTACCGGTCTGCCGGGCAAGAAACTGGGGAAAGTTTCGCTGCGCGCCAATCTGGCGGTAAATGGCTTCGAAGCCATCTCCGCCGGTATCGCTGGCATTCAGAAATTCGATCTCGAAGTTGAATCGCTGGATTTCAAAGACAACGAGTTCTGGTTCGACGGCGAGTTTGCGATGACGATGAATGCACCGCTGGTGCGGGCCGCCTTCCCGTCGATTCTGTTCGGCGACGAAAAGATCAAGCAGCTCACGTTTGGCGTGCGCAATCTCGCGTTTAAATACATCCTGCGCGACGGCTGGCTGCGCGGCCCGATTGCCACGAAGCTTCCCAACGACCTGATCATGCAGGGCTATGGCAGCGATAGCGCTGTCGGCGCGCTGCTCGAAAAGCGATTGAAACAGGACATCAAGGCCGACCCCGACTATCGCCTCTCGTGGCCGGGCATCGTGAAGCAGCTGAAAAAATAATGTTCTACGAAGCCACAGGCGAGGGCATCTTTGCGGTGCCGCCGGTATGCCTGTCTTTGGCTTCCGAGCCGAGCAGGTCGTAGCAGCGCACGAGCGCCCACTCGATGTCGCTGGCAATGTTTTCAGGTCCCAGCTTCTTCAGAAAGCCTGTCTTTTCCATGACCTCGCGGGGCTGCTGGCGCACGCCGGAAATAACCAGATGCATCTTGCGTTTGCGCAGATGCTCCAGGATTTTTTCGAGCGCGTACAAGCCCGACGCGTCCATGACCGGAACACGGTTGAGGCGCAATACCACGATGCGCGTGAGCCCGCCGATATTCTCCATCGCCGTGATGGCCTTCTCGCTGGCGCCGAAAAAGAACGGGCCGTCGACGTTATAGAGCGTCACGCCACGCGGGATATCCGTGGCTTCCAGGTTGTGGCTCTGCAGTTCAACATCGCCGCGAAACGAATCGACGGCTTCGATGCGCGTCATCTCGGACATGCGACGCATGAACAGCATGGCGGCCAGAACGGTTCCGACGCTGACGGCAACAGCCATGTCCATGAAAACCGTTAAACCCAGGCACGTCAGCAGTACCAGCACGTCGGAGGGCGGGGCGTCGAGCATGCGTCTGAAGAGGGGGATGTTGGCCATGTTGTAAGCGACGAGCAGCAGCACCGCGCCAAGCGACGCCATGGGGATATGTCCGATGTACGGCGCGGCGATCAGCAGCATGAGCAGCAGCGTGAAACAGTGGCTCAGCGCCGCCAGCGGGCTCTTTGCGCCATTGTTTGTGTTCGCAACCGTTCGGGCCACTGCGCCGGAAACCGCAATGCCGCCGAAAAGGGGAGAGGCGATGTTGCCGAGGCCCTGGCCGATCAGCTCGCTGTTGGCGTCGTGCCGTGTGCCGGCCATGCCGTCGGCGACGACCGCGGAAAGGAGCGATGCGATCGCGCACAGCAGCGCGATGGTTGTCGAGGACATCAGCAACTCGCTGAATTGCTTGTGATTCCAGTTGAATGCCGTGAAGAACTCCAGGTTGAACGGCGGCAGGCTGCGGGAGAAATCGCCGAAGCGGGAGTGAACGGTGGGGATATCCGACCAGCACAGCAGCGTCTCGGTCAACATTACAAACGCTGTCCCGATGATGATCCCCGCCAGCGGTGGCGGCAGGCGCTTGGCCGCGCGCGGAAACCAGCGCGGATAAAACACTAGAAACAGGAGCGTCACCAGGCCGGTGGCGGCAGTATGCAGGATTGTGGGCCAGGGTGTGTGGCAGAATCCATTCCAGAGCACGCAGAGTTTTTCATGGAACAGATTCGGCAAGCCATTGATGTGCTGGCTTTCTATGACATGAAAAATGCCCGATTTACCGTCCACGACCATGGGAACCTGCTGGTCGATGGTGCGGTCGAATTCGACACTCAGCCCCAGCAGATCACGGATTTGAAGCGTTGCAATTATGATCGCTATGCCAGTGTTGTAACCGGTCGTCACAGGATAGGGGATGTACTTGATCAGCGAGCCCATCCCGCTCAGGCCCATCAGAATGAGAATGATGCCGGCCATAATTCCCGCCAGCGTGAGCCCCGCCATGCCGTGCTGCGCCATGATCGGCGCGAGGATGACCACAAAGGCGGCCGTAGGGCCGGAGATTTGCAACCGCGATCCGCCAGTGAGCGCCGCAACGGCGCCGCCAACGATCGCGGTGTAAAGCCCTGCAATCGGGGTGGCGCCGGCGGCGATCGAGAGGGCCATGGAAAGCGGCAAAGCAACAAAGGCCACATCGATTCCAGACATGATGTCCGCTCGAAGTGTGCTTGAGTTCGTTGTTTTCAGGCTTTCGAGGAAGGCTGGGCGGTAGCGAAGGCGGGGCGTAAAGTTGCGAAGCGAACTCCAGGTTCGGGAGACGGTGGTTCGGCTACTACTACTTGGGTCTGGCTCCATTTTGAAAAATCCAGTCGACGACCGCGACAAATACTAGATTACCTATCGGCGTGGGAAGATCAAGGTAAGAGCGTAGATACAAGATAGGTAAAATGTAAAAACCTCTGGGACTCGGCGTGCGTTCCTGCGCTATGCGGTGCTAAGTTGAGTTCGCTGAACCACTTAAATGTATTTTTGCGCCGTAGGATTGACACGGCGGGTGTATGGAGTAACGTAAGGCCGTCCTGAGAATGATTCTCATTCCACGATGGTGGATGAGGCAGTTGGGAGAGATCGATGAGCGCCGATCGTCTGTGCTGCTGGAAGTCGGGCGACGAAGGGGTCATCACCGAAATCGTTGGCACGTCCACGCTCTCGTCACGCCTTCAGGAACTCGGCGTCATCCCTGGCGCCTGGGTGAAGATGATTCAGCATGGCTGCCCGATGCTCGTTCAAATCAACGACAGCCGCATCTGCCTGCGGCGCGAAGACGCCAGGCAGATTGGCGCTCAGGTCGTAACTTCCACCGAAACGATTCAGGACGGACCGGCACTGAATAACCTCGGCGTAACAGCCTGATTTCACTGACTGGAACTCATGCAGACTTTAGATTGCCTGAAGCCCGGACAACGCGCGACCGTGAAAAGCGTTTCCGGAGAAGGCAGCGCCGTGTACCAGCGCCTGATGGAGATGGGCGTTTTTGAGGGCGTCGAAGTCGAGGTTATCCGCTTTGCGCCGCTGGGCGATCCGATGGAACTGCGCCTGCACGGATACAATCTTTCCGTGCGCAAAGCCGATGCGCTGAATGTGCATGTCGAGGTGCTTCCATGAGCACCGCGGCGGTCAAAGATGTTTCATCGACCGCTGTCGTGCGCCAGGATCATCTCACGGTTGCATTGATCGGCAATCCCAATACTGGCAAGACAACTCTGTTTAATGCGCTTACCGGCCTCAAGCAGCACGTCGGCAACTACCCGGGTGTCACGGTCGAACGCAAAGTCGGCACACTACAGCTCGACGAGCAGACGCGCATCGACCTGGTCGATCTGCCGGGAACCTACAGCCTGGCTGCACGCAGTCCCGATGAAATGATCGCCGTTGACGTGCTGCTGGGGCAGCAGGACGGCGCAGAGAAGATCGATGTGGTGCTCGCCATCGCCGATGCGAGCAATCCCGAGCGCAATTTTTATCTGATCTCGCAGCTTTGCGAGCTCAATCTGCCCGTCGTCATTGCGCTGAACATGATAGACGTCGCGGAGTCGAAGGGACTCGAGATCGACGCAGACAAGATTGCCTCTGCGCTAGGCACCGCCGTCATTCCCATCTGTGCTAACAAGGGAAAGAATCTCGATCGTCTGCGAGCGGCGCTAAAGTCGGCGCTGAACGAGCGCAAGGCACCTGCAGGTCCGCTGCCGGCGTTCTCGGCGGAGATGAAGGGCGAAATTGACAGCCTGATGCATGAACTTCAGGCGCAGACGGCGAAGCTCAATCGCCACGTTAATCGTCTTGAAGCATTTCGCGTGCTCGTCGACAAGGGCGGCTACGCCGAACAGCGCCTGCAGAAACTGCTTGGCGCTGATTTCACCGCCAACCTGGACAGCCACCGCCAGAAGGCGAGCAAGATTCCCCTGCCGGCTGAAGAAGTTCGCGTGCGCTATGCCTGGGTGAAAGAGATTCTATCCGGCGCCGTCAAGCGGCCGGCGCAGCCGCCGGCGACGCGTTCGGATGCGATCGATAAGGTGCTCACACACTGGTTCTCTGGGACGCTGATCTTCGCCGGAATGATGATGATCGTCTTCCAGTCTATTTTCCGCTGGTCGACGCCGCTGATGGATTTGATTTCGGAGCTGTTTGACAAGCTCGGCGAAAGTGTCGGGGCATCGATGGCCGAAGGCGCGCTGAAAAGTCTCGTCTGCGACGGTGTCATTGCGGGCGCAGGCGGCGTGCTTGTCTTCCTGCCGCAGATCTGCATTCTGTTTCTGTTCATCGCCATTCTCGAGGACTGCGGCTACATGTCGCGCGCGGCCTTCCTGATGGACCGCCTGCTCTCTCACGCGGGGCTGTCGGGAAAATCGTTCATCCCGATGCTCTCCAGCTTTGCCTGCGCGGTGCCGGGAGTCATGTCGACGCGTACGATTGAAAACTGGCGCGACCGCCTGACGACGATCCTTGTGGCGCCACTGATGAGCTGCTCGGCGCGCCTGCCTGTCTATTACATCATGATCGCGGCATTCATTCCCGAGCGTAACGTGGCTGGCGGATGGCTGTCGCTTCAGGGGCTGACGCTTTTCGGCATGTATGGCGTCGGAATTCTCGTCGCCGTTCCAATCGCGTGGCTTTTGAAGAAGACGCTGCTGAAAGGCGAAACGCCGCCGTTCCTGATCGAGCTTCCATCGTACAAAATGCCCGACTGGCGCACGGTGCTGCTGCGCGTTTATGACCGCGGCAAGGCGTTCGTCCTCCGCGCCGGCACGATCATCCTCGCCGTCAGCGTCGTTGTCTGGGCGCTCTCGTACTTCCCGCACGATCCAGAGATCGGCAAGTCATTCGACCTGCAGCGCGACGCGGTGAACGCATCTGCCGACAACGACGAGATAAAAAAGTCGAAGCTCGACGACATCGACAAAGCCGAGTCCGGCGAGTACCTGCGCCAGAGCTATTTCGGTGCGATCGGCCGGACGGTTGAGCCCGTGTTCAAACCGCTGGGCTGGGATTGGCGTATTTCGATGGCCGCGATCGCTTCGTTCCCTGCGCGCGAAGTCATTGTTGCGACGCTCGGAACGATTTTCAATCTCGGCAGCAACGAGGACGAAGAATCGCAGAGCCTGCGTGAGGCATTGCAGAGGGCCACCTGGGATGAGAGTCCCCGCAAGCTCTTCAACATTCCGGTGGCGCTCTCGATCATGGTCTTCTTCGCGCTCTGCAGCCAATGCGCCGCGACGCTGGCGACGATTAAGCGCGAAACCAACGGCTGGAAGTGGCCGCTCTTCTCGTTCACGTACATGACCGCGCTGGCGTATTTCGGCGCGATGCTCGCTTACAATGTCGGGATGTGGCTGGGCTGGGGATCGTAAACGGGCAACACAAAAATTCGAAGACACGAAATGCGTTGCGCCGGTAAATTCCTAACCCCCGGCTTCAGCCGGGGGTGGAACGTGAAATTCAGATCGAATAGCCGGATTTATCCGGCTCCTCCGGGGGGTAGAGGGCTTTAGCCACAACAGCTATGGGCTGAAGCCCTCCGGCGTGCGGGTCAACCCCGCTAAAGCGGGGTAACGCAAATTAGTGAGTGCCGTTCCCCCGGCTGAAGCCGGGGGTTAGTAAAAGCGGTAACTGCGCAAGGCATACGAAGTCACAAAGGGGGCCTGAAAGATCTCTTCGTGTCTTTGAGTCTTAGTGACTTTGTGTTTTAATTATCACATGAACGCAAGCTGGCAAAACATCATCGCGATCGCCATTGCAATTCTCGCTGCGATCTGGGCCACTTACATGATCGCTGTCCCACTGATCGCCTCCTTCCGTCCCGAAAAGCCCGGCAAATGCGCGGGCAGCTGCGGCTGTGGGAAGGAAGAGAAGCCTTAGTTCACCGCAGAGGCACCGAGAAGAGCGTACTAGTGTATCCGTACGCCCGCTGGCAGGGACTGGATCAGTTCGGCTTCGGCGATGCGCATTTCATGCAGGCGCTTCTGTGTTGCTTCTTCGCCGAAGAAATCCGTGCCGAGCTCGACGAAGAGCTTGTAGTGGTTGACTTCGCTGGCGTAGAGATCTGAATAAAAATTGCCGAGCGTGCTTCCGCGCGCTTCGTCGGCCAGCAGCTTGAAGCGCTCGGCGCTGCGTGCTTCGATGAGGCTGCAGACCAGCAGCATATCCAGGAAAGTGTCGCGGCCTTTCACCTGCCAGAGCTTGCGCAGGCCCTGCGCGTATTTGTTTCCGCCCAGGATCGGGAACGGGCGCGGCATGTCTTTCAGGAACGCTTCGCACTGTTCGGCGTGCTGCATCTCTTCGGCGGCCAGATCTTTCATGAGCTGCTTGAGCTTTGGAAAGCGTGGGCCATGGCAGCGCAGAGTATGCAGCGCCATCGCGGCGGCTTTGCGCTCGCAGAAGAGATGGTCAAGCATCAGCGCGCCCGGATCGGCGAGCACGCGTTTGGCCCAGTCGGGCGGAGTTTCGTAGAGAAGTCCGAGCATCGTATGTAGAGCAAGCTGTTAGCTTGCTTGATCCGTTCCCTATGCAGGCATGCGCAAGCTAACAGCTTGCGCTACATCAGAGCTTCCGCATGCCCGCCATCACGCGTTCGGCGACCTGCAGGGCCCGGAGGCCTTCGGTGCCGTCGACCAGCGGCTTTTTCTTTTCGCTGACGCACTGAGCGAAATCAAGGAGCTCCGCTTCGAGTGCCGGCGTTTTGTCGCCTTTGAGGACCACGCGTTTCACGAGCTTCTCAAGCTGAAACGTCAGCGCCGCGACGCCGATGGAAGCCAGGCTCAGCTTTGAGACGTCGATCTCGCCCTTCTTCAGTGCTTCCGACTTTTCGATGAACACGCCTTCATTCTCGAGCAGATTCAGCGAAAGATAACCGTGCTCCTGGAAGATGCGCCACTTGCGCTCCTTCTTTAAGGAAACGCGGCTGGCGGCGACGTTGGCGACGGAGCGCGAAAACTCCAGGCGCGCGTTGGCAATGTCGTCAGTCGCAGAAAACACAGGCGTGCCCGCGGCGTGGATCTCGAGGGGGTCTTCCTGCGTGACCGAGAGCGCCAGGTCGATGTCGTGAATCATCAGATCGAGCGTGACGCTCACGTCGGTCGAGCGGAACGGGTAGGGGGAGATGCGAGTGGCTTCGATAAAACGTGGGCTGCCGAAGTACGGCGCAGCCGCGCGGACAATCGGATTGAAACGCTCGACATGGCCGACCTGCAGCAGCGCTCCGGTTTTTGCCGCGCGCGCAACAAGGTCCTGCGCTTCCTGGACAGTCTTCGCGAGAGGTTTTTCGATCAGGCACGAGACGCCGCGGTCGAGAAAGAACGTTCCGACCTCGTGATGAAACGTCGTCGGCACGACGACCGAGACCGCATCGACTTTGCCCTCGAGCTGCCGGAAATCCTTGAAGAACGGCGCGTCGAAGCTGCGGGCGGTCGCTTCACCGGCCGGCATGGAATCGCATACCGCGCTGAGCTTCAGCAGCTTCGGATTTTTCTTCGCGAGCTTCGCGTGGTTCTCCGCGTGGAACTTGCCCAGATGGCCAAGGCCAACGACGCCGATGCGAATGGGATTCATGCGCTCCATTTAAACACAAAGACACGAAAAAGACAGGGTATAGGGTTCAGGGGTCAGGGTCTAAACCCCTGTTTCCTGAACACTATACCCTGAACCCTAAACCCTGGACCCCGAACCCTGCCGTTAGAGCGTTTTCACAACGTACGGATGATTGCGCTTGGAAACGACCGTTACCGAGTTGATCTTCATTTCGGGATTTGGGCGGTCGCCCGGGAGCGTCTTGCAGTTGCCGAGCTTATCAACGACATCATGACCCGATGTTACCTTGCCGAAGACGGTGTGCTTGCCGTTGAGCCAACTGCAGCCGTCGGCTTTGGTGACGATGAAGAACTGCGAGCCGTTCGTGTTGGGACCGGCGTTGGCCATGCAGATCGTGTAACGGTCAACACCGTGCGGGTTGCCCTTGCACTCATCGGCGAAGCGGTAGCCGGGGCCGCCGGTGCCTGTGCCCTGCGGGCAGCCGCCCTGGATCATGAAATCTTTGATGATGCGGTGGAAGTTCTTGCCGTTGTAGAAGCCCTTTTCGGCCAGCGAAATGAAATTCGCGACCGTGTTCGGTGCCACGTCTTCGTAGAGCTCCAGCGTAATGTCGCCAAGCGTGGTGCTCATCTGGACGACGGGATTCGGTTCAGCCATTGATGACACTCCTCTAATAAGGATCGATTGGATGCGCTGACGTGGTGTCCGCGCTTATTTTTTCTCGTCGGTCTTCTTCTCAGTCGTGGCCGGAGGCGTGGTCGTCGCCGGCTTTGGCGTATCCGGCTTCTTGATTTCAATCTTCGGCTTCGGCGGCGCGACGGACGACTGCTGGCCAAACGAGAGTCCCGGCGGCATACCCGGAGGTGTCTTCTCGTCGACCTGCTTGTACCGCACAACGTACGGATGATTGCGCTTGGAGATCACTTTGGCTGACTGGATAATGACCTTTTCCTTCGGTCTGTCGCCGGGCTCGGTTGGAACGGCGGCGATCTTGTCGACGGTCTCTGTACCCTTCGTCACTTTGCCGAAGACGGTGTGCTTGAGATCGAGATCGGGACGCGGGCCGGAGGTTCCGGTCATGATGAAGAACTGCGAGCCGTTCGTGTTCGGGCCCGAGTTCGCCATGGCCAGCACGTACTTGTCGATCTTGTTCGCACGCAGCTTGCTTGCTTCGTCACGGCCGCGTACTTCGTCGGGGAACTTGTAGCCCGGTCCGCCCATGCCGGTGCCCTGCGGATCGCCGCCCTGGATCATGAAATCTTTGATGATGCGGTGAAATGTCAGGCCATCATAGAATTTGGATTCAATCAGTGAGATGAAGTTGCCGACGGTATTCGGGGCTTCGTCTTCCCAGAGCTCCAGTTCGATTTCGCCGTGGTTGGTGACCAGCAGCACCTTCGGGTCCGGCTCTTTGGGCTTTTCGGGCTCGGGAGTGTACGGCAGAGCGGCACCGGTGTACGGCTTCTCGCCCGAACCGCAGCCGATCAAGGCCAGCAGCGCCAGCGTGGCGAGTCCTGAAAATTGGAAACGAAAAGTCGCTTTCATTGCTCTCCTCTTTTTTGCAAAGGGTGTTTCGTACCGCAGGGGTGAATAATCTAACACAGTCTCACGAAATTGGCTCAGTCAAAACAAGCGACAAGCGACAAGCGACGAGTGACGATGCTTTGTAGAAATGCCCTAAACTTCTCAACGCCAAGGACGCGGAGAACGCCAAGATCGCCAAGGTTGTCCTCATGTTCTTTCTTGGCGCCCTTGGCGTTCGTGGCGTACTTGGCGCTAAAAGAAGACGTTTTCTTCTGAGCAGAGTGACGAGTGACAACGTCACTCACTCGAACCCGGATCCTCCGGTTTGATCTTAAAATTCAGACGCCCGTCGCGCTCTTCGGCGGGGACGATTTCGCGTTCGGCCTCCAGCGCGCGACCGTGCTTGCCCTTTGCCGTCGCTTTGAGGAACTCAATCAGCATCGCCACTTCAATGAAACGGTCGTGCCCTTTTTCAGTCAGCTCCTTGAATGCATGCTCCTGCGGCAGGTGTTCGCGGAAGCACAGCCGGAAGGCTTCTTTCATCGCTTCCTGCGCATCGGTGCTCAGCCCGCGCCGCTTGAGGCCTTCCTTATTAAGGGCGCGGATGCGCGCGGGGTGGCCTTCGGCGAGCGTGAAGGGCGGAACATCCACCGAGAGTTTGGCGCAGCCGGCGACGAATGCGCAGGCGCCGATCGTGACAAAATGATGAATCGCCGCCAACCCGGAGATGCGCGCGCCGTCGTGGACGTGAACGTGTCCCGCGAGCTGCGCGCCGTTGGCAATCACGATGTTGTTGCGCAGGCGGCAATCGTGAGCGACGTGGACGTAGGCCATGATCAGATTGTTGCTGCCGACGACCGTTTCGCCGCCGCCGAGCTCCGTTCCGACATGCAGCGTGCAGCATTCGCGGATCATCGTGCCGTCACCAATGATCAGCTTCGTTTTCTCGCCCTTGTATTTCAAATCCTGCGGCGCGCCGCCGACGACAGCTCCCGGAAAGATCTGCACGTTTTTGCCGATCGTGGTGAAGCCTGTGAGTGTGACGTGATTGTGGATGGTGCAGCCGTCTCCGACAGTCACATCCGGACCGACAACGGAGTACGGGCCGACGCTGACGCCGGTGCCCAGTTTCGCCTTCGGATCGATGATGGCAGTCGCGTGAATCATGTTCTTGTCGAGTCGGGAGTCTGGAGTCTGGAAGTCTTGAGTCTGGAGTTTCTGTGACTCCCGACTCCTAGACCCCCGACTCACGACTCTAGACTATTTCTTCTCCGGCATCTGGATCATGAACTTGATCGTGGCCTCGCAGCACAGTTCCCCTTCGACTGTCGCCTTCGCGTTCATGCGGCCGAATGGTGCGCGGATCTTGTCGACCTCCGCTTCCAGGCGCAGCTGATCGCCGGGAACGACCTTGCGGCGGAAGGCTACGTTATCGGCGCCCGTGAAAAGCGCAATACAGCCTTGCACATTCAGGTCGCGCAGCACCAGCACGCAGGACAGCTGCGCCAGCGCTTCAAGAATCAGCACGCCCGGCATGATGGGCTCGGCAGGAAAATGTCCCATGAAAAAGCTTTCATTTGCCGAAACGTTCTTGATGCCCACCACGCGCTTGCCCGGCTCCATTTCAATGACGCGGTCGACCAGCAGCATCGGATAGCGGTGCGGCAGAATGGTTTTGATTTCGTTGACGTCCAGTTTCATGTACGGCTCCTTAACAGCTTTTCACCACAGAGCACACAGAGAACACGGAGGAGGGATGGGGAACAGCGGAACGAGCCGTGCCCAACGTCCAGCGAAAGAAAAATTCCATCTTAAATCCGTTCTCTGTGCTCTCTGTGTCCTCTGTGGTAGATATTATGTCCCGAACTCTTTTTGCAGCAGCATCGCAAGCGAGCGATTTGTGCGGTGGCCTGAGCAGTGTGCAACGATGTGCGCATGTACGGGGCGGCCGAGAATGTACAGGTCGCCCAGCAGATCCAGAATCTTGTGCCGCACCGGCTCGTTGGGAAAACGCAGCGTCGTCTCAATGGCTTTATCGCCGTCGATCACAACCGTATTCTGCAGCGTCGCGCCTTTACCCAGGCCCGCGGCGCGCATCTGTTCGGCGTCTTTCTTGATCGCGAACGTTCGCGCCGAAGCGATCTCCTTCATGAAACTGTCGGAGGTGATCTCGATCGAGTACGTCCCCTGCGCGAGCGGGTTATCGGGATAGTGCAGCGTGTAATCGACCTTCATGCCGCCTTTGCGCGGCTTTGCGCTGATCTTTGCGATGCCTTCTTCGACGTTCACCTCGCGCGAAACCACCAGCGCCGGAACGCTGGCATTCAGTTTCTCAATTCCGGCTTTCTGAATCGCGTCGACAAAGTCGCGCGCGCTTCCGTCCATGCCGGGCACTTCGATGCCATTGAGCTCGATGATGCAATCCGTAATGCCCAGTCCTGCCAGCGCTGAAAGGATGTGCTCGACGGTATGAACCTCCGCCGGGCCATTTTTGATCACGGTGCGGAAAGGCGCGGCGTTGTGGTCGATCTGCTGCACGGCTACAGCTGGCGATCCGGGAAGATCGATGCGCTTAAAGACAATGCCCGTTTTCGCTTGAGCCGGAAGAAGTCGAAGTGTGGTGATCGAGCCCGAATGGAGTCCGGCACCGCTCAGAACGGCTGTCTGCTTCAGGGTTTTCGCTGAAACGGTCGCTGCCACGTAGGTGCCTTTTTGCCTTGCCTGCGGAAAATTCAAGCGCCTGACTTTAGAGCAAACGCGCGAGGTTGCAACTGGCTAAAGAAGGCCCGCGGGACAGCTTATTTCTCAGAACCGGGCCGGATGACAACGGCCCCCAATTCAACGGACCATTCGGCACCGGCGACCCGCGCCAGTTCATCCAGCAGCAGCTTCAAGGAGTGCTTTCCAGGTGGAAGAAGCTCGGCCTGCTTTGGCGTGAACTGGAACGAGGGCGCGCGTCCATCTGGCGAATCATCAAGGAGGATGGCGATATTGCCGCGCTTGCGAAGCGTCGGCAGAAGTTTTCCGCCAGTCATGCCTGTGCCGTCCCAGTCAATTTGCGTGCGGAGGCGAGCATCGATCGTCTGCCGCCAAGCCGACGGCTGCGGCGGTGCATCTTTCGACCGCCATTCCCGAACGAGCTCCAGCGTGCGCAGGCAGGTGGCGTATGGGCCTTGCAGAAACATGCGGCCGCGCAGCACAATCAGGTCGCGCTCGAGATTCACAACCGGAAACAGCGCCAGGTGCGAGCTCAACGTTTCGCGCAGTGTTCTGGCGGCTAGCGCATCCGACTCGGCGCCGGGGCGGCTGCCGCGCGGATAAAGAAATCCCGCATCGGCGCCACAAAGATAAAGCTTCAGCGTCTCACGCGAGCGCGGCTGCAGGCGGAATTGCAGCCGGCCTTGCGGCGTGATCTCGTAACCCATCGCTAATTCAGCCTGCTGTTCGGCAGGGAATTTTGTACGCCGTTCAACCCAGCGCAGCGCCAGGCCCAGAGGAAAATCATGCAGTGACAGGCGCAAGGGCGAAGCGCCATCGATGTCGCGCGGAAAGGGCGGGTTCTGCAGCGCATCGCCGTCCGGCGCATCGGTGGGAGCGACGAAGACATCGTGAGATTGTTTCTTAAGCTGCTGGATGACGTTAAGCGGATCCTCGGACGCAAGCGCGATGGAGACGGGCGTACTGAGCTTGCGCGTCAGCTCGCCGATCGCCGGAGCCGTTTGCGGCGGCGGCCAGATCGCATCCGCGGTGCCGGGCCGAAGCAGTGCGATCAGGCGCGCGGCGCGCTTGATTGCTTCTTCTTCGCCGCGCACTGAAAAGGCTTCGGAGCCCGTGTGAATCTCTGTTTTTGGCGCGGGAAAAAAGACCGCGAGCGACTTTCCAATGCGCTCAGCTTCTTCACGCGAGAAACCAAGCTCGCCCCATTGAAAAGTATGGCGCTGCGTCGCGAGACGCTCGGCTGTTTCCGGGCGGGTAATCACAAAAAAATCCCCGCGTGGAATGCCGCCGAGCTGCAGCCAGCGTTCGTACGTGGCGAAGAACTCCCGGAGCGTTCCCTGCCTTCCTTTGAGACCTTCTTCCGGCATTTCGATGCCAAAGGGAAATTCCGCGACTTTAAAATTTGGATCGAAATAAAGCGGCAGCCCCGCCGTTCGGGCACTCTCGTTTAGAAAGGCAACTGGATCGGTGCCTTTATAGACCCAATCGATTTTCTTGTTCAATGCTTCCGAGATCACCGGCGAGGTCGGCAGATATCCATCGTAATTAAGCAGGAGGCGCTGCCTGAAATTGCGGGCCTGTGCTGCAATCTCGGCATCGGCGTGCGATGAAAACTCTTGAGCCAGCTTTAACACCGCGGGTCCGAAGGCGACCAATTGCTGTAAAGCGCGCTCGCGTGTATCAAAATTTTCGGCGGCAAGCTCCTCGAAAAGTTTGCGGCATTTTCCTTCCGCAGCGCCTGAAAGCGCTGCTGGCAAAATGCTAGAAGCGGGGTCAACAGTCGCCGAAATTTCTTCAGCGTACAAGGCGCACGATGTTATTGTGGCTAAAGCAACAAAATAATATATTGACCTTGATGAAAACACGCTAAGAACCTCACATGTGCAGCGCCAACATTCCTAGGGACGTACGGTACTGTACAACCGCTAACAAACTCAAGAGGATTCGTGAGAAACACTTGAAACTGCGCAAACCCCGGATAACTTACGCAACATTGTGCAATTCTAAACCGGGGAGTGCTCCTTGTGAACACGTGTTCAGCTTGCGGCAGCAGAATCGGTGATTCGGATTTAATGACGGGCCAGGCCGTCCGTCACGGCAACCGAACGTACTGTAACGAATGCGCCCAGTTGATTCTGACGCCGTCTGAACACAACAAGGCAGTGCACGCAGCCAC
>Ga0196964_10000577_pt1 | contig 21271 bp, 23 predicted proteins | sample S1_10metaG_FD_148615 | JGI IMG/M metagenome (GOLD analysis project Ga0196964, IMG submission 148615) | Soil microbial communities from Anza Borrego desert, Southern California, United States - S1_10 | ecosystem: Environmental > Terrestrial > Soil > Desert | place: USA: California | collected... | reverse complement strand
GGCCTCGTGGCCGGCTTCATCGCCAGCAAGCTGGTCAACAAGACCGGCGGCGGCCTGGTGTTCGACCTCGTGCTCGGCGTCATCGGCGCCTTCGTCGGCGGCTTCCTGTTCAGCCGCTTCGGCGAAGCCGGCGTCTCGGGCCTCAATCTCTACAGCCTGCTGGTCGCCACCGTCGGCGCCGTCGTGGTCCTGCTGATCTACCACCTGGTCGCGCGCCGGCGCGTGTGACGTCGGACCAAACCGACCGCCGCGACGGCGCGCGCCTGAGGCGTGCGCCGTCGTCCGCGCTTCAGTGCAGGGCCTTGAACCGCGGCCGATAGCGGCCGTGGTCGAAGCCGGAGAACACCTGCTTGGTGTGCGGATGCTCCACCGGCCGGCCGGTCTCGTCCGGCAGCAGGTTCTGCTCCGAAACGTAGGCCACGTAGGCCCCGTCCTCGCCTTCGGCCAGCAGGTGATAGAACGGCTGGTCCTTAGGGGGGCGGACGTCCTCAGGGATGGACAGCCACCAATCCTCGTTGTTGGCGAACTGGGGGTCCACGTCGAACACGACGCCGCGGAAGGGGTGGCTGCGGTGGCGGACGACCTGGCCGATTCCGAATTTTGCGAGCCGAGCGTTCATAATGCCGGGATCATGCGCCCGGCCGGCTGACGGAAGCATGAACGGCGCGCTGGGGAAATCGTCAGGGCCCCTTTCCCCGCCGGTGCGCCGTTGTTAGCTTGATCGCGAAGCGAGCGGCCGAGCTTGCCGGCGTATTCGCGCCGGGCCCGGACCGCTCAGACGAGAGGTCGAGCCATGTCCGAGGCTCCCGCCGCCCCGCGCGCCGGCTACGGCGAGCGGAGCGCCCGCAGCGAACCGCCCCCGTGCTACGGCGCGCTGGACCTCGGCACCAACAATTGCCGCCTGCTGATCGCCACCCCCACCCAGCACAGCTTCCGCGTCGTCGAGGCCTTCTCGCGCATCGTGCGCCTAGGCGAGGGCCTGACCAAAACCGGGCGGTTGCAGCCCGAGGCCATGGACCGGGCGGTGGCCGCGCTCAGCGTCTGCGCCGAGAAGATCCGCCGCCGCAAGGTCCATCGGCTGCGCGCGGTCGCCACCCAGGCCTGCCGCTCGGCCGAGAACGGGCCGGAGTTCGTGCGCCGGGTCGAGCGCGAGACCGGGCTGAAGCTGACCATCATCGCGCCGGAGGAGGAGGCGCGCCTGTCGGTCGCCGGCTGTGGCAACCTGCTGGACCACCAGGCGGACGCGGCCCTGGTGGTCGACGTCGGCGGCGGCTCGACGGAGCTGTCGTGGGTCGAGCTGCAGGCCGGGCGCGACGGACGGCCCCGGCACGAGATGCGGGCCTGGCTGTCGATTCCGATCGGGGTGGTCAGTCTGGCGGAGCGGTTCCCGGAGCCGGACGGAAGTCCCCGCGAGTGGTTCCGCGCGATGATCGACGCCGTGAAGGGCGAGATCGCGCGCTTCGACGCCGCCGAACCCCTGAGGCCGCTGTTCGACAGCGGTCGCGCCCATCTGGTCGGCACCTCGGGGGCGATCACCAGCCTCGCGGGGCTGCACCTGGGGCTGAAGCGCTACGACCGGTCCAAGGTGGACGGGCTGTGGCTGACCCACGGCGACTGCCGGGCGGCGGCGGACCGGCTGATCGCCATGGGTCCGGAGGGACGGGCGGCGGAGTCCTGCATCGGGCCCGACCGGGCCGACCTGGTGCTGGCCGGGGCGGCGATCCTGGAGGCGGTGCAGGAGCTGTGGCCGTGCGAGCGGGTGCGGGTCGCCGACCGGGGTTTGCGCGAAGGCATGCTGCTGTCGCTGATGCGCGACGGCAAGCGCCGCCGCCGCCGACGCCGCAAGCCTAACGGTTCAGCTCACCTGGACGGGCACGGTCACGTCGCAGATTGAGACGGCGTCGCCCCTGGTCTTCTTCAGCTTGTCCAGCTCGGCCTTGAACGCCGCCCCACGCGGGTCGGCGACCCGGATCTTCGGCCGCTCGTTCTCGGGAAGGTCGGCCAGCAGGCGCACGCGGGTCATGCGGTCGGGGTCGATCACCGGCTCGCCGGTCTTGATGGCGCGCACCACGTCCAGCCCGACCAGCACGCGGCCCCAGGGGGTGTACTGCTGATCCAGCGTGCGCACGGCGTCGCGCATGAAGAAGAACTGGCTGTTGGCGCTGTTCACGTCGCCGCCGCCCCGGGCCATGCCCGCCACGCCCGGGCAGAAGGCGCCCCAAGCCTTCACCTTGCCGTCGGCGGAGAACAGCATGGCGTCGTCCGGCTGGGAGATCAGCGGCAGGGCGCCCGCGAGGCCGGCCTTGTTCTTGGCCTCGGCGGTCAGGGGGGTGAAGGCGTCGGCGGCGCGACGGAACACGAACTCGGCGGCCAGGTCCGGCAACTCCGACCCCCCTAGGCCGGTGCCCAGCGGATCGCCGGTCTGGGACATGAAGCCGTCCACCACCCGGTGGAAGGTCAGGCCGTCGTAGAAGCCGCGGCGGGTCAGGGTCTTGATCCGCTCGACGTGGGCGGGGGCGTACTCCGGCGCCATCTCGACGATGATCCGACCCTTGGTGGTGTCGACGACCAGCACGTTCTCAGGGTCGGGCGTGCGCCAGTCGGCGCTCTGGGCGGCGGCGGCCCCGGCCAGCAGGCAGGCGGACAGGGCGGCGGCGAAAGCGGCTCTCATGCAAGCGACCTCGGACAGGCGACGGCTAAGGCTTAAGGACACAGGACGGCGAAATCTCGGCGCCCTTATGCCCCGCCGCCGCTCACGTTGTACGGCACGGCGATGTCGCAGGCGGAGAAGTCGGCGCCCTTCTCCTTGCGGACCCTCGCGACCATCGCCTCGAAGGCGCGGCTGCGCGGGTTCAGCGTCCGCAGCACCGGGCGTTCCGCCTCAGGCAGGTCGGCGGCGACGCGCACGCGGGTCATGCGGTCGGGCTCGACCACCGGCTCGCCGGTCTTGATCGCGCGCACCACCTCCAGCCCGTCCACCACCCGGCCCCAGACGGTGTAGCGCTTCTCAAGGGACGGATAGGGGTGGCGCATGAAGAAGAACTGGCTGTTGGCGCTGTTCTCCGGCTCGCCGCGCGCCATGCCGGCCACGCCGGGGCAGTACAGACCCCAGGCGGCGACCGTGCCGGAGCTGTTCTTGGCCATCAGCTCGTCCGGCTGGGTCTGCACCGGCAGGGCGCCGATGAAGCCCACCTGCGCGCCGTAGGGCTTGGCCACCGGCACGAAGTCCACGTCGGCCCCGCGCCGGAAGGTGAACTCGGCCTTGACGTCGGGCAGGTCCGACCCGCCCTCGCCGGTGCCGGTCGGGTCGCCAGTTTGGGACATGAACCAGTCGATCACCCGGTGGAACACCACCCCGTCGTAGAAGCCCCGCCGCGCCAAAGCTTTGATCTGAGCGACGTGCAGCGGCGCGGCGACCGGGGTCATCTCCACCAGCATCCGCCCCTTGGTGGTGTCGATCACCAGCAGGTTCTCCGGATCGACCATGCGCCATTCGGCGGCGGAGGGCTCGGGGGCGGCGGGCCGCTCGAGGGTCGCGCAGCCCGCCAGAGCGAGCGCGGTGGCGAGTACGGCGAGCGGACGGACGTGGCGCATGACGGTTTCCTCCCCGGAACAGCTCACAAGTCAGCGGGTTCGGGTCGGAATGTCCAGATCGCAGATCGAGAAGTCCGCGCCCTTGCGCCGCTTCGCGGCCGCGACCTTCGCCTGGAACGCCGGCCCGGCGGCGTCCATCACCTCGATCCGGGGCCGCTCGGCGTCGGGCAGCTCCGAAGCCATCCGCACCCGCACCATGCGGTCGGCGTCGATCACCGGCTCGCCGGTCTTCAGCGAGCGCACCACGTCCAGCCCGCTCACCACCCGCCCCACGACGGTGTAGCGCTTGTCCAGCGACGGATAGGCCTCGCGCATCAGGAAGAACTCGGCGTTGGCGCTGTCAGGGTCGTCGCCGCGGCCCATGCCGACCACGCCCGGGCAGTAGAGGCCCCAGCCGGCCCCCTTGCCGTCGGCGCTACGCGTAAAGTGGCTGTCGGGCTGGGTCTGCACCGGCACGGCGCCCACGAAGCCGACCACCGCCCCCGCCGGCGCGGCGACCGGCACGAACGGCGTCTCGGGCCCGCGGCGGAAGGTGAACTCCGCCTTCAGGTCGGGATGGGACGAGCGCCCGCTGTCGACGTTCCCCGGATCGCCGGTCTGGGCCATGAAGCCGTCGATCACCCGGTGAAACAGCAGCCCGTCGTACAGCCGCTCGCGCGTCAGCAGCCGTATCCGCTCCACCGCGTTCGGCGCCAGCTCGGGCCGCAGTTCGACCACGACCCGCCCCTTGTTGGTGTCGATCACCCATAGAAGCTCTGGATCGAGCCTCCGCCAGTCACCGCTTCCAGCCTGCGCGGCCACGGCGGCCAGAGCGAGGGCGGCGGCGAGAAGAACCGTGCGCATGATGTTCCCCGTGCCGGAGCGGCATAGCCCTGAACGTTTCACCCCTCCTTCAGCGCCGCGTCGATCAGAGCGCGGGCCTCGGGGCTGTTCCAGTCGGATTCGCCGGTGAAGCGGGCGATCTCGCGGCCCTGGCGGTCCAGCACGATGGTGGCGGGCAGGCCCTTCACGCCGAAGGCGGACGGCACGCTGAACTTCGGGTCGTGGTAGAGCGGCAGCGGCTCGTGCACGTCGATGAAGCTCTTGGCGTCGGGCAGGTCGTCAGGGCGATCGACGCTGACCGGCACGACCACCACGTCCTTGCCCTCGTAGCCGCGCTGAAGCGCCGCCAGCGTCGGCATCTCGGTCACGCACGGCGCGCACCAGGTGGCCCACAGGTTCAGCACCACCACCTTGCCCTTGAACGCCTCCAGCCCGGTGATCGCGCCGGTGCGGTCGTTGAAGCGCACCGTCGGCGCGGGCGCGGGATCGCCGGAGGTCTGGAGCTTGGCCAGCCGGCCCTGCGCATAGCGGGCGAACTCGCCCTCCGCGGCCGCCTTGAACGGCGCTTTGTACTGATGGGGGTTCAGGACATATACGATGCCGACGGCCAGCCCCAGCGCCAGGCCGACGGCGGCGGCGATCGCCGTCCACTTGAGCAGCTGGTTACCGCTCACCTTCCGTCCCGCTCCCGAGGCCTCGTCCATGACCGAACGCTCCCAAACTTCGCCGGGCCAAAAACCCATGGGCCAGAGTCTGTGGGGCGGGCGGTTTTCGTCGAAACCCGCCGACCTGATGCAGGCGATCAACGTCTCGATCGACGTGGACCGCCGCCTCTGGCCCCAGGACCTGGCCGGGTCCCGCGCGCACGCCGCCATGCTGGCCGCGCAGGGGATCATATCAGCCGAGGACGCGGACGCCATACGGCGAGGCTTGGATCAGATCGAGACCGAGCTGCGCGACGGGACCTTCCCGTTCCGCGCCGAGTTCGAGGACGTCCACATGAACGTGGAGGCGCGGCTGGCCGAGCTGATCGGCGCGCCCTCGGGCCGGCTGCACACCGCCCGCTCGCGCAACGACCAGGTTGCGACCGACTTCCGCCTGTGGGTGCGGGAGGCCTGCGACCGCTCGGCCGAGCAGCTGAAGGCGCTGCAGCGCGCCCTGCTGGACCAGGCCGAGACGTACGCGGACGCGATCATGCCGGGCTTCACGCACCTGCAGCCCGCCCAGCCGGTGACCTTCGGCCACCACCTGATGGCCTACGTCGAGATGTTCGGCCGCGACGCCGGACGGTTCGCCGACGCACGGACGCGGATGAACGAGAGCCCGCTGGGCTCCGCCGCCCTGGCTGGTTCCCCCTTCCCGATCGATCGCGAAGCCACGGCGCAGGCGCTCGGCTTCGACCGGCCTGGCGCCAATTCCCTGGACGGGGTGTCGGCGCGGGACTTCGCCCTGGAGGCGCTGGCGTCGGCGTCGATCGCGGCCGGGCACCTGTCGCGCCTGGCCGAGGAGATCGTGATCTGGGTCACGCCCCAGTTCGGCTTCGTCGCCCTGTCGGACGCCTTTACAACGGGCTCCTCGATCATGCCGCAGAAGCGTAACCCCGACGCGGCCGAGCTGGTCCGGGCCAAGACCGGGCGGGTGACCGGGGCGTTCGTGGCCCTGTCCACCGTAATGAAGGGCCTGCCGCTGGCCTATTCCAAGGACATGCAGGAGGACAAGGCGCTGGTGTTCGAGGCGTTCGACGTCCTCGAGCTCGCCCTGTCGGCCATGGCGGGCATGGTGCGCGACCTGACGCCTGACCGCGCCCGGATGGCGGCGGCCGCGGGGGCGGGCTTCTCGACCGCCACCGATCTGGCCGACTGGCTGGTGCGCGAACTGAACCTTCCGTTCCGCGAGGCGCACCACGTCACCGGTCGGGCGGTGAAGCGGGCGGAAAGCCTGGGTGTGGACCTGGCGCAACTGCCGCTGGAGGAACTGCGCGCCCTGCATCCCGGCGTGACGGAAGCGGTGTATAAGGTCCTGACCCCCGAGGCTTCCTGCGCCAGTCGCACGAGCTACGGCGGGACCGCGCCCGAGCAGGTGCGCGCCCAGATCGCCCGTTGGAAGGATCGCCTTTGATGAACCCGCGCCTGATCGCCGTCGTCGCCCTTGGCCTGCTCGCGCTCGGCGCCTGCGGCAAGCGCGGAACGCTGGAGCGTCCGCCGCCGATCGGCAGCCGCGGCGAGATACGCGATCCGGCCCAGGAGAACCGCACCACGCGCGAGGCGCCCTTGGGCGGGGCGCCGCAGGACCCGCGCGCGGGACCGGGCTCCGATCCGCGGTGAACCACTTCGAGGTTCGCGACGGCGAACTGTGGTGTGAAAGCGTCAGCCTGAGCGACCTCGCTCGCGAGGTCGGCACGCCGTTCTACGTCTATTCGACCGCCACCCTGCAACGGCACTACGCCGTGTTCCGCGACGCCTTCGCGCCGTACCGCGCGACGCTGGGCGATCCGCTGGTCGCCTATGCGGTCAAGGCAAACAGCAACCTGTCGGTGCTGGCGACCTTGGCGCGGCTGGGCTCCGGGGCCGACACCGTGTCGGAGGGCGAGATCCGGCGCGCGCTGAAGGCGGGCGTTCCCGGGGAGCGGATCGTCTTTTCCGGCGTCGGCAAGCTGGACCGGGAACTGGCCTTCGCGCTCGACTCCGGCGTGCGCCAGATCAACGTCGAGACCGCCTCCGAGCTGCGCCGCCTGGCCTCCATCGCCGCCGACAAGGGGGTGCGCGCGCCGCTGGCGATCCGCGTCAACCCGGACGTCGGGGCCGGCGGCCACGCCAAGATCACCACCGGCGGCAAGGGCGACAAATTCGGCGTCACCGCGCCCGAGGCCCTGGCTCTCTACGCGGAGGCCGCGGCCAGCCCGTCGCTGCGGCCGCTGGGGCTGGCCTGCCACATCGGCAGCCAGATCACCGACCTGTCCGCCCCCGCCGCCGCCTTCGCGGTGATGCGCGACCTGGTCGAGCGCCTGCGCGCCGACGGCCTGACGGTCGAGCGGCTGGATCTCGGCGGCGGCCTGGGCGTGCCCTACTTCAACCAGGGCGATCCGCCGGGCCCGTCCGAGTTCGCCGCCATGGTCGCAGGCGTGATCGACGGCCTGGGCGTGGAGCTCATTTTCGAGCCGGGGCGAATGATCGTCGCCAACGCGGGCGTTCTGATCTCCCGTGTGGTACATATCCACAGCCGGCCCGAGGGGGGGCGGCGTTTCCTCGTGCTCGACGCGGCGATGAACGACCTGATGCGGCCGGCGCTCTACGACGCCTTCCACGACATCCGTCCGGTGCGGCCGCGCGAGGGCGCGCCGACCCGCGCCTACGACGTGGTCGGACCCGTCTGCGAGACCGGCGACACCTTCACCCGTGACCGCGCCCTGCCGGACCTGGAGGAGGGCGAGCTGGTCGCCTTCATGACCGCCGGAGCCTACGGGGCGGTGATGGCCAACGAGTACAACACCCGCCCGCTCGCCCCTGAGGTGCTGGTGCGTGACGACGGCTGGTCGGTCGTACGACGCAGGCCGTCCTACGACGATATGTTCGCGCGCGAGCCGCAGGCCCCCTGGTTGTCCTCATGAGTGCGAGCCTCGACCCGAAAGCCCGCGCCCGCCTGACCCGCGCCCTGTGGCTGGCGCGGGCGGTGATGCTGTGGGAGCAAGGGGCGGGCGTCGGGGCGCCGCTCCTGCTGGCCTTCGGGGCGATCGGCGTCGCCGGCCTGTGGGGCCTGTTCGAACTGACGCCGCGCGTCGTTCACGGGGGCCTGATCACCGTTCTGCTGCTGACCGCGGCCGTTCTCGCCGTCCGTGCGGGGATGCGCATCCGCTGGCCGTCGCGCGAGGAGGTCCGGCTGCGCCTGGAAGCCGACAGCCGGCTGATCCACGCGCCGCTGACGGTGCTGGAAGACGCGCCCGCGGTGGGCGACCCCGCGCTGTGGGCCCTGCACAAGGCCCAGGCCGCCGAGGCGCTGAAGGCCGCCCGTCTGGCCAAGCCCAAGGCGGGCCTCGCCGCCGCCGATCCGTTCGCGGCGCGCTACGCCCTGGCGCTGGCGGCGATCCTCGGCCTGTGGGCGAACTTCGAGCGGGCGGACGAGCGCGTGGTGCTGGCCTACGCCCCCGCCCACGACTTCGCCGTCGCCGGCGGGCGCACGGTGAACACGGCGGCGGTCCGGACCGGACTGGCGATCAAGGCGGCGGGCGCGCAGTTAGCCCGCCTGTGGGCGCCGGAGCCGGTGGTGACCCACAAACCTCCGCTCATCCCCGCGAAGGCGGGGACCCAGACGATCGCGCGCGACCAGCGGAGCTAGCCTGCTCGCCCTCGATCGCGAAAGTTCGCTGGCGGCAGCCAAAAGTTCTGGGTCCCCGCCTTCGCGGGGATGAGCGGAAAAAAAGGAAGGCGAATCCTCAGTCCAGCGCCGCGATCGACGGCAAGCCGCGCATCCGTCCGGCCGCGTCGAGCCCGTACCCGACCAGATAGCGCGCCGGGGCCTCCCAGCCGACGAAGTCCGGCGCCATGGCGCGCGGCTCCGGCCAGGGCTTGCGGGCGAACACCGCGGTCAGCACCTCGGCCGCCCCGGCCTCGCGCACCAGCCGCACCGCCTCGCGCAGGGACAGACCGGAATCGAACACGTCGTCCAGGATCAGCACCCGCGTCCCCTCCACCGACCGCTGCAGCGGGGCATAGACGCGGACCTCGCCGGCGCTCTTGCGCTCGTCGCCGTAGGACGCCAGCCACAGGGCGTCGAAGCGGACCAGCTTGCCGCGCTTAGCCAGCGCCCGGGTCAGGTCGGCGGCGAACCACAGCCCGCCGGTCAGCAGGCAGACCGCGACCGTGTCGCTGTCCACGCGCGGCGCGATCTGGTCCGCCATGGTCTCGATGACGGCGGCGATCTCTTCGGAGCTCAGAAGGACGGTGAAGTCCGGGCGGGGTTCGTCAGCCATGCGGGGCGGCTGATACCGCCGGACCATGGCCGGTGTCGAGCGCGTGCGGATCGGACGCCGGCAGCGGCGCGGCGTCGACGGGTTTCGCGGCGTGCGTCTCCACGCCCAGCGACGGCCGCAGTTTCGGCGCCGCCTGGGCGGCGTGAAGGGTCTGTTCGGGCCTGGCCTTCGGCGACGCCTCGGCCTTCGGCCGCTCGGCCAGCTCCAGCGCGAAGGTGAGGTCCACGTCGGCCGCCAGCGCCTTGGGGTCCGGCACCGAAACCGAGAAGGCCTGGGTCTTTCCCGGTGCGATCGGTCCGGTCGACACCCGCACCAGCTCGGTCGCCAGCCGCGCGCCCTTGGCGTCCAACAGGGCGACCCGGATCGGCGGGGCGGAGGCGGCCTCATGCTCGACGTTGCGAAGCACGCCGGTGACCAGCACGCTCGGCGAGCCGTCGGGCGCCGGCGAGGCGCGAACCTGTTCGAACTCCAGCCCGGTCGGGTTCACCGGCAGGCCGGCGGCGGCGTAGGCGCCCGCGGCCTTCGGATAGAGCTTAACCACGTCCACTCGGAACACGTAGGCGCCCAGCAGCAGGGCGGCGAAGCTGGAGGCCAGCCCGGCCCAGACCACGCCTGCGACCGCGGCCTCGCGGCGGCGCTTCTTGGCCTCGATTTGCGCCCGGAACGCCTTGGGCAGCTCGGGCGCGCGCAGGGGCTCGACCTCGTCGGAGGGTTTGAACGAGATGGGCTCGCGCGCGACCGCGCCCGCCACGTCGGTCACCAGCTCCAGCGGCTCGTCCGGCCGCGCGTGCCACGACGCGTGGCACCCGGCGCAGCGCACGGTTCGGCCGTTCGCGCCGAGGCGGTCGTCCTCGACGAAATAGCGTGTGGCGCACTCGGGACAGGTCAGTATCATGGCCGTCGAATCGGAGGCGAAAGCCCCTCCCTAACGAGGTCTCCGATCTCGGACCCCATGTCCAGCAAAGCCGCCGCTCCCTCGGAGCCGCCCCCTTCGCCGTCCACCGGACCCGTCGTCCGCTTCGAGACCGTCGGCCTGCGCTACGGGCGCGAGCCGGAGGTGCTGAAGGACGTCGGATTCACCTTGGCGCCCGGCTCTTTCCACTTCCTTACCGGGGCGTCGGGAGCGGGCAAATCTTCATTGCTGAAGCTGATTTACCTGGCGCTGAAGCCGAGCCGCGGGCGAGTGGAGCTGTTCGGCCAGGACGTGGAGCGGCTGCCGCGCGCCGACCTGCCGTTCCTTCGTCGTCGCATCGGGGTGGTGTTCCAGGAGTTCCGGCTGCTCGATCACCTCAGCGCCTTCGACAACGCCGCCCTGCCTCTGCGGGTCGCCGGGCAGAAGCCCGCCGCCTACCGTGACGACGTGGCCGAGCTCCTGGCCTGGGTCGGTCTGGGCAAGCGCATGCACGCCATGCCCCCGACCCTGTCGGGCGGCGAGAAGCAGCGGCTGGCCATAGCCCGCGCGGTGGTCGGGCGGCCCGAGCTGCTGCTGGCCGACGAGCCGACCGGCAACGTCGATCACGAGATGGGCCTGCGCATCCTGCGGCTGCTGGTCGAACTCAACCGGCTGGGCACGACCGTGCTGATCGCCAGCCACGACCAGGAGCTGGTGCGCGGCTCGGGCATGCCGGTCCTGCACCTGGAGAAGGGCCGCCTGACCCGACGCGAAGGCGCGCCGGCGTGAGCGCGCCCGTGCCCTCTCCCGCCGGCGGGCGGTGGAAGCCCGCCCCCCTGCTGCCGCGCGACGATGCGCGCGAGACCGCGCTGCTGTTCGTGATCGCCGTGCTCTGTTTCCTGGCCTGCCTTGCCGCGGTGACCGCGCTGGCCTCCGACCGCGCGGCGCAGGGGTGGTCGCGCGAGATCCGGGGGGAGGCGACCGTCCAGGTACGGCCCGCCCTGAACGAGACCGGCTCGGCCGCCGCCGCCCGCGCCGCCGAAGCGCTGGCCGGCGTTCCCGGCGTCGCCGAGGCCGCCGCCCTGGAGCGCGAGAAGGCCGAGGCGCTGCTGCGGCCCTGGCTGGGCGACGCGGTGCTGGACGACCTGCCGGTGCCCCACCTGGTGACCGTCACCCTCGACCCCGTCACGCCCGCCAGCTCGCAGGACCTTCGCGCGGCCCTGCGCCGCGCGGGGATCGACGGGGTGGTCGACGACCACGGCCGCTGGCTGAAGGACGTGGAGCGCTCCGCGGCCCTGGTGCGCGTCGCGGCCCTCGCCCTGTTCGCCCTGATGGCGGCGGCGGCCGGGGCGGTGATCGCCTTCGCCACTCGGGCCGGCATGGCCGCGCGCAGGGACGTGGTCGAGGTGCTGCACCTGACCGGGGCCAAGGACGATTTCATCGCCGCGGTGTTCCAGGGCCGATTCGCCCGGCTGGCGGCGGAGGCCGGGCTGTACGGGGCGCTTGCGGCTGCGGCGGTCGCTGCGATCCTGAAGCTGGCCGGGGGAGGCGGCGGTTTCGGTCCGGCCCTGCCGATGCACTGGGCCGATCTCGCGGCGGTCTCGCCATGTCCGCTCGTCGCGGCTACGGTGGCGGCTGTCGCCGCGCGGATGACCACGCTGCGCCTGCTGAGGGGAACGCCATGAAGAGCCTGGCCGCCCTGCTGGTCGTCGTCCTGATCTGGGGCGTGGGCCTGATGGCCTTCGCCGACCGGGCCGCGCGCGCCAATCCGCCGTTCGACGCCCCGACGGCCGACGGAATCGTCGTGCTGACCGGCGCTTCGGACAAGCGGATCGAGACCGGGATGGAGCTGCTGGAGCAGGAGCGCGGCCGTCGCCTGCTGGTCTCCGGCGTCAACCGCCAGGTCACCCGCGCCGAGCTGCGCGCCGTGACCTCGGTGCCCGCCCGCCTTTACGACTGCTGCGTCGATCTCGGCTACGACGCCGAGGACACGCTCGGCAACGCCCAGGAGATCGCCGCCTGGGCGCGGGCCAAGAACTTCCGCCGCCTGATCGTGGTCACCTCCGACTACCACATGCCCAGGAGCCTGCTGGAGATCGAAGGCGCCATGCCGGAGTCCGAGCTCCAGCCCTATCCGGTGCAGACCCCCTCCCTGGACGCGCGCCGCTGGTGGCGCACCGGGACCGGCGCGCGACGCATGGTGGTCGAGTACACCAAGTACCTGGGCGTGCTGGCCCGTGAGACCGTTCTGGGCCTCGGCCGCAAGCGCGAGCCCGCCGCCCCGGCGCAAGAGGAAGCCCTTAGCGCGTGATCGTCCTTCGCTCCCTCGTCTTCACCCTGTTCCTGTACCTGTCGATCGCGCTGGTGGGGCTGTTGCTGGTCCCGACGCTGTTCATGTCGCGACGGACTTCCATGCGCGCCATCAAGGTCTGGGCGCGGCTGGTGGTCTGGGCCGTGCGGGCGATCTGCGGCGTGCGGGTGGAGGTGCGCGGCCTGCAGCACCGCCCGGCCGGCGCGGCCCTGGTCGCGGCCAAGCACCAGGGCATGCTGGACGTGATCGCGCCCTTCACCTTCCTCGACGATCCCTGCTTCGTGATGAAGAAGGAGCTGATGGCCCTGCCGATCTTCGGCTGGCACGCGTGGAAGTCGGGGATGATTCCGGTCGACCGCGCCAAGGCCGCCGTCGCCTTGAAGAAGATGGTCGCCGACGTCCGCGACCGGCTGAACGAGACGCGCCAGATCCTGATCTTTCCGGAGGGCACCCGCACCGAACCCGGGGCGGCGGGCGACTACAAGCCGGGCGTGGCGGCCCTGTACCGCGAGCTCGACACACCCTGCGCCCTGATCGCCACCAACTCCGGCGTCTGCTGGCCGGCCCACGGCTTCATCCGCCGGCCCGGCACGGTGGTGTTCGAGTTCCTGGAGCCCGTGCCCGCCGGTCTGAAGCGCGCGCAGTTCATGGCCGAGATGCATGCCCGCATCGAAGCGGCGTCGCTGGCGCTGCTGTCCCCTCTCCCGCAGGGAGAGGGAGGGGTCCGCGCCGCAGGCGTGGGAGGGTGAGGGGTTACAAGTCTTTCCGGAAAGCTCGCCGACCCTCGTCCCCGCGCGGACCTTCGCGCAAGCGCTCCGGTGCGCGGGCCCACTTCTCTCGAAGCGAGAAGGTCAGGATTGTGCGAACTCCCTCAGCGCGTCGATCACCAGCCGGTTCTGCTCGGGCGTCCCGACGGTGATCCGCAGGCAGTCGTGCAGGCCGTAGCCGCCGACCGGACGCACGATCAGGCCGCGCGAATGCAGGTGCGCGTCGGCGGCCTCGGCGGGCTTCGCCGGGTCGGGGAAGCGGACCAGCACGAAATTGCCCGCGCTCGGCAGCACCTCGAAGCCGGCGCCGCGCAGCGCCTGGGTCAGCACCGGCAGCTGCTCCCACACCAGCTCGCGCGAGCGCTTCTGGTGCTCCTCGTCCTCCAGCGCCGCGACCGCCGCCTCCTGGGCGGGGACGGAGTTGTTGAACGGCAGGCGGATGCGGTCCACTGCCTCGGCCACCGACTGCGGCGCGTAGGCGAAGCCGACGCGCAGGCCGGCCAGGCCGTGGATCTTGGAGAAGGTGCGGGTGACCACCACGTTGCCGGCCTCGCGCGCCAGCGGCAGGGCGGTCTCCCAGTCGGGCTGGTTCACGTACTCGGCGTAGGCCTCGTCGATCACCAGCAGCACGTTCTGCGGCAGGCCCTCGTGCAGGCGACGGATCTCCTCGCCCGAGTTCCACGAGCCGGTCGGATTGGAGGGGTTGGAGACGAACACCAGCCGGGTGCGCTCGTCGACCAGCGACAGCAGGGCGTCGACGTCGACCCGGTATCCGGGCTCCTGCGCCAGGCGCACGTCGGCCTGGTTCGCCTTTGCGCTGATCCGATAGGCGAGGAAGCCGTACTGGCCGGTCACCACCCCGTCGCCGGGGGTGACGTAGGTCTGGTTCAGCAGGGCGAAGATTTCGTCCGACCCGTTGCCGAAGATCAGCCGCTCGGGCTCCAGGCCGAACTTCGCCGCGACCGCCTCGCGCAGGCGCGAGGCGCGTCCCTCGGGGTAGAAGTGGAGCCGCTCGGCGGCCTGGAAGTAGGCCTCGCGCGCCTTGGGGCTGCAGCCCAGCGGGTTTTCGTTGGACGACAGCTTGATCGGTTCGGCCACGCCCTCGATCTTGGACTTGCCGCCCTTGTAGGGCGCGATGTCGAGGATGCCCGGCTTGGGCTGGGGCGCGGTCGTCGCGGTCATCTAGAGTCCCTGAAGTCGAAGGGCGTCGGGGCCGAGCCGATCACGCCGGCCAGACGCCCGGGCGCGCGGCTGAGCCGTTCGTCCTGGCGCTGCACATAGCCCGCCAGCGCGAACAGCTTCAACCCGCCCCCGGCGAGCAGCGGTTCCGCCGCGAGGCCCTCGCGTCCCAACGCCTCGGCGATGCGCGCGGCGGGCTCGGGCGCGTCGGTGACCCAGAAGGTGTCGTCAGACCCGCTCGGCTCGGTCTCGACCGCGGCCACGGCCAGCGCCAGCGGCGCCGCCGACGGTCCGGTCTCCGGCAGCGCGGCGAACGCCTGCAACGCCGGCTCGGCCAGCATACGCCCCCACCAGAGCGCGCCCGGCTCCAGCGCCAGCACCGACACCGCGCCCGGCGAACGCGCGGCGGCCAGCGCCTCCTCGGCCTTGGCGAAGGCGCGCAGGGGCGCGGCCGCGCCGAACCGCGCCCGGGCGAGGTCCAGGGTCCGCAGAGGATTCCTGCCGCCCCACAGGTTCAGCGCCTGGATCGGCCGTGCCGCCGCCTCCGCCTCGCGCCGCACCCGCAGCACCAGGGCCGGATCCGCGACCTCGCCCAGCAGCCGCCGGAGCGCGCCGGGATCGTCGGGCTCGGCGGCCTGAACGCGCCTTCGGAGCAGGTCGGCCAGTTCGCGGTCGAGGTCCGAAGGCATGCCGGTCAGTACACCTTGGGCGCCGGGGCCAGGTTCAGCGGCCCGACGCGGGTGCGTCCGCCCTCGAAGGCCAGCCGGACCCGCGCCGTGCCGCCGAGCGCGTTCTGGGCCGCTGCGGCCGCGCCCGCCGCCGCCGCGCCGGCGGCGTTCCCGCCCTGGACCCGGCCCATGGCGATCAGCGGCGCCGGCCCGCCGGTCAGCACCAGGTCCGCCGCGCCGCGCAGCCGTCCGTCGGGCCCGACCGTCAGCCGCGCCGCCTGCGCCTCCGACACCGCGTCGCCGGCCTGGAAGCGTCCGCGAAGGCCCGTGATCGCCCCGCCGCGCGCGCTCCAACCCCGCACCGCCGTGGCCCAGCTCGGCCCCGCGAAGGCGTCTGCCGCGGCGACGGTCCCTTCCCACTGGCTGGTGAACGGTCCGCCGCCGGCGACCCAGTCGAGCACGCCGGCTTCGCGCCCACGGCCGTCGATCACCCGGAACAGGAACTCGCCCTGGCCGGCCGCGTCAGCCTTGGGCCGCAAGTGAAAGTCCACGGACTTCGCCGTCGCCAGCGGGAACGGCTCGGCGCCGGGCGCGGCGGCGAAGCGGGCGTCCAGCAGCTCGACGACCAGCCGCGGCGGCGAGCGCTCCAGCCCTGCGACGCTGGCGCGTATCGCCCGCGCGTCGATGCGGACCTCGCCCTTGGCCCCGCGCGTGACCGTCAGACCGTCGGGCGCGGCCAGCACCCACTTGCCGAGCGCGTAGGTGTGGGCCTGCGCTCCGAACCGCGGCGCGGCCAGGGCGTGGCCGGACGGCGCCGCTACGCGCAAGTCGCGGAATCGCACGTAGGTCCGGAACGGCCAGCCGGTCACCTCGCGCCCGCTCCAGCCCACCTGGTACCCGGCCCGGCGCATCTGCACCGCCGCGCTGTCGATCCGGGCCTGCGCCTGCCCCGCGACCACGAACCACCACACGGTCCACAGCACCGCGACGAAGCCCAGCAGGGCGAAGGGAAGGTACAGCCCCAAACGGCTGGATCGGCGCTCGGCCATGGTCCGCCTCCTGTCGCCCGCCGATTAACCGATCCCGGCGGCGTTGTCCTGGCCCCGCGTTGCGCGGCTCCGCCGGGACGAAGATTGGCCGATGTTCTCTGCTTCCGGTGCGCGTGCCGAGCCTACAGGAAGCTGTAGGGGTCGATGTCCACCGTCACGCGGACGCTTCCGGGGACCTTCACGCGGGACAGCCAGGCGCCGACAAAGCTTTGCAGGTCCACGTGCCGGTCGGCGCGGACCAGCAGGCGTTTGCGCCGGCGACCGCGGATCAGCGACAGCGGGGCGTCGGCGGGGCCGTAGACCTCCAGATAGGCGGTGTTCGGGACGGCGGCGGCCAGGGCCTTGGCGGTGTTGTCGAGCGCTTGAGCGTCGGGGCTGGACAGGATCAGGGCCGCCAACCGCCCGATCGGCGGCAGGCCGGCCGCCTCGCGCTCGGCCGTCTCGGCGGCGACGAAGGCGTCGCGGTCCTGGGCGGCGAGCGCTTGCAGCACCGGGTGCTCGGGCGCGTAGGTCTGGATCAGGGCGCGGCCAGGCCGCTCCGCGCGGCCGGCACGACCGGTGGCCTGGGCCAGCAGCTGGAAGGTGCGCTCGGACGCGCGCAGGTCGCCGCCGCGCAGGCCCAGGTCCGCGTCCACCACGCCGACCAGGGTCAGGCGCGGGAAGTTGTGACCCTTGGCGGCGGCCTGGGTGGCCACCAGCATGTCGATCTCGCCCGCCGCCATGCGCTCGACGAGGGCCCGGGCCGAGGCGCCGTCCGGGACGGTGTCGGAGGAAAACACCGCCGTGCGCGCCTCGGGAAACAGCGCCCGCACTTCCTCCTCCACCCGCTCCACGCCCGGCCCGACCGAGACCAGCGAGTCCTCCGCGCCGCAGTGCGGGCACTTCTTCGGCTTGGGCATGGAGAAGCCGGTCAGGTGGCAGACGAGCCGACCGGTGTAGCGGTGCTCGACCAGCCAGGAGTCGGTGTCGGGCGCGGTCATCCGCTCGCCGCAGGCGCGGCACAGCACCAGCGGCGCGTAACCCCGACGGTTCAGGAACAGCAGCGACTGCTCGCCCCGGGCGAAGGTCTCGGCCATGGCCGAGACGAGCGGCGCCGACAGCCAGCGGCCGCGCTCCGGCGGCGCCTCGCGCAGGTCGATCAGGTCGATGTCGGGCAGCCGCGCCGCGCCGTGGCGCGCCGACAGCTTCAGCCAGCGGTAGCGGCCCTGCTCGGCGTTCCACAGGCTCTCCAGCGAAGGGGTGGCCGAGGCCAGCACCACCGTCGCCCCTTCGATCTTGGCGCGCGCCACCGCCAGGTCGCGGGCCTGGTAGATCAGGCCGTCCTCCTGCTTGTAGGAGCCGTCGTGCTCCTCGTCGACGACCAGCAGGCGCAGGTTCCGGAACGGCAGGAACAGGGCCGAGCGGGCGCCGACCACGATGCGGCAGCGGCCGTTCGCCACCCCCTCCCACACCTTGCGCCGCTTCGGCGGAGACACCCCCGAATGCCACTCCGCCGGGGCGACGCCGAAGCGCCGCTCGAAGCGCGCCAGCACCGCCTGGGTCAGGGCGATCTCGGGCAGCAGCACCAGCACCTGCGCTTGCGGGTCGGCGGCGAGCGCGTGGGCGGCGGCCTCGAGATAGACCTCGGTCTTTCCCGAGCCGGTGACCCCGTCGACCAACGCCGCCTGGAAGCCGCCCTGGTCGAGCAGGGTCTGGAGCACCCCCGCGGCGGCGGCCTGGCTGGGGTTCAGGGCGGCGGGGGCGTGGCCAGGGTTGGGCTCGGGGAAAGCGGCGGGCTCGACAACCTCGACGACCCTCAGCACACCCTCCTCGCAGAGAGCCTTGACCACGCCGGCCGAGACTCCGGCGACGCGGGCCAGCTCGGCGGCGCCCAGCGGTCCTTCGGCGGCGGCCTCCAGCACGCGGTCGCGGGCGGGGGTCGGTCGGGCGGCTTTCGCGCCGGTCAGCGCCAGCTTGCGCTCCGGCCGGGGCGGCGGGGCGCGCAGGCCGCGCAGGGCGACGGCGGCGACCTCGCCCGGCGGCGAGCAGGTCCACCGCGCGGTCCAGCGCACGAAGGCCAGGGTGTTCGGCGGCAGCGGCGGCTCGTCGACCACCGACTCCAGCGCCTTCAACGGCCGGTTCTCGCCCGGACGGTCCTCGACCTCGACCACCACGCCGCGCAGCCGGCGGGGCCCCAGCGGCGCGACCACGTGCGCGCCGGGCGCGACCGCCATGCCCTCCGGCGCCGCGTAGTCGAACGGCTCGGGCAGCGGCAGGGGCAGCAGGACGCGGGCGACTTTCATCCGGAAGCGAGGGAGAGACGCGACGCGCCCGGCCGCGCTAGAACGCCTCCGAACCCCTCCCGAGGACTCCCCATGCAGCTGTTCATCGACACCGCCGAGACCGATCTGATCCGCGAACTGGCCGAAACCGGCCTGGTGGACGGGGTCACCACCAATCCCTCGCTGATCGCCAAGTCCGGACGCCCCATGACCGAGGTCATCGCCGAGATTTGCGACCTCGTCGAGGGGCCGGTGAGCGCGGAGGTGGCGGCGGTCGAGGCGGCGGCGATGATCGCCGAGGGCGAGAAGCTGGCGAAGATCTCGCCCAACGTCGCGGTCAAGGTGCCCCTGACCTTCGAGGGGCTGAAGGCGACCGCCGCCCTGGCCCGGCAGGGGATCATGGTCAACGTCACCCTTTGCTTCACCCCGACCCAGGCGCTGCTGGCGGCCAAGGCGGGGGCGGCGTTCATCTCGCCCTTTATCGGCCGCCTGGACGACGCGGGCGAGGACGGGATGGAGCTGATTCGCGAGATCCGGGCGGTGTACGACAACTACGAGTTCGACACCGACATCCTGGCCGCCTCGATCCGCAACACGCGCCACGTCAGCGACTCCGCCATCGCCGGCGCCGATGCCGCGACCATTCCGCCGGCAGTTTTCCGCGAGCTCGTCAAGCACCCCTTAACCGACCGCGGGCTTGATCAATTCCTCAGTGATTGGGCTAAGACCGGGCAGTCGATTCTGTGAGCACCGCCGACCTATTCGCCGCCGTGAACGACGCCGCGCCCGAGCCCGATCCGCTGGACTGGGAGCGGGTGCGCGCCTTCATCCAGTCCTCGCCTGAAGCGCTGCTCCAGGACCACGATCTGCTGCAGGCGATCGGGCTGAAGCCTCGCCCCGACAACGTCGTCGAGTTCGGCCGCGCGGCCCTGGCCAAGCTGGAGGCCGCCGCCGCGCGCGAGAGCGACGCGCGCCGGTCGATCGAGCAGGTCGCGCGCGCCAACTTCGCAGCCCAGGCCCAGACCCACGTGGTGGTGGTCGACCTGCTGGAGAGCCGCAACCACGCCGACTTGGCGCGGCGGCTGGACGACGCGGCCCGCACCCGTTTCGGCCTGGTGTCTGGCGTGATCGCCCTGGAGAAGCCCGGAAACGTGCCGTTCGGCTGGCGCGCGCTGGAGGACGGCGGCGTGGACGTCCGGCTCGGCGCCTACGGCCTGTCGCGCCTGGGACCGCTCGGCGGCGACGAGGCCCTGTTCGGCGCCGAGGCCGAGCGGGTGAAAAGCGCCGCGCTGGTCCGCATGGCGCTGTGGGGACCTACGCGCCAGGCGATCGTGGCCTTCGGTTCGGCCGAGGAAGACGGCTTCGCCCCCGACATGGGCGCCGAGCTGGTGGCCTTCCTGGCGCGGGTGGTCGAACGCACGGCGGAGCGGTGGCCGGTCCTGTGACCGCCCGCGAGGCCCTGCGCCTCTGGCTGTCCCACCTGCAGGACGAGCGCCGCTGCTCGCCCAAGACGCTGGACGCTTACGGGCGGCAGGTCGGGACCTATCTGGACTTCCTCGAACGCCATAGGGGCGGCGCCCCGACGCTGGTCGACATGGGCGCGGTGACCGCGTCGGACCTGCGCGCCTATCTGGCGTCGCGCCGACGCGGCGACAGACCGCTGTCGGCCCGCTCGCTGAGCCAGGCGCTGTCTGCGATCCGCACCTTCCACCGCTTCCTCGACCGGCGCCACGGCGTGGCCAACGCGCAGATCGTCCTGGTGCGCGGGCCGCGCCAGCCGGCCTCGATCCCCCGCCCGGTCAACGAAGACCAGGCCCGAAGCATGATCCAGGACGCCGCCGCCGACCCGGACCGGAGCGACTGGGAAGCGGCGCGCGACCGGGCGGTGCTGACCCTGCTCTACGGCTGCGGGCTGCGCATATCCGAGGCGCTGTCGCTGAAGCGTTCCGACGCGCCGCTGCCGGAGTCGCTCAGGATCACCGGCAAGGGCTCCAAGACCCGCATGGCGCCGGTGCTGCCGGCGGTGCGGCGCGCGGTGGACGACTATTTGGCCGAGGCGCCGTTCGCTTTGGCGCCTGACGAGCCGCTGTTCCGCGCGGCCCGGGGCGGCCCTTTGAGCCCCCGCCACGTGCAGGCGACGGTCCAGCGGCTGCGCGGGCGGCTGGGCCTGCCCGACAGCGCCACGCCGCACGCGCTGCGCCATTCCTTCGCCACCCACCTGCTGGGCGCGGGCGCGGACCTGCGTTCGATCCAGGAACTGCTGGGCCACGCCTCGCTGTCGACGACGCAGAAGTACGCCGCGGTCGACGCCGAGCGGCTGCTGTCGGCCTACGCCAAGGCGCATCCGCGGGCTTGAAACGAAAACGCCCTCCGGCGAGGGAGGGCGCTCCGAATTCAGAACCGGCGAGCGGGTCACGCCAGGGCGGCGCGGACCTTCTCGGCGATCGCGCGGAAGGCGGCCGGGTCGGCCCCGGCCACGTCGGCCAGCACCTTGCGGTCCATCTCGATCCCGGCGACGCCGAGGCCGTGGATGAACTGCGAGTAGGTGAAGCCCTCCAGGCGGGCGGCGGCGTTGATGCGCTGGATCCACAGCGAGCGGAACGTGCGCTTCTTCACCCGGCGGTCGCGGTAGGCGTACTGGCCGGCCTTGTCGACGGCCGCCTTGGCGGTGCGGATGGTGTTCTTGCGGCGGCCGTAGAAACCCTTGGCGAGCTTCAGGACCTTCTTGTGCTTGGCGTGGGACGTGACGCCCCGTTTGACGC
>Ga0196964_10000576_pt1 | contig 21339 bp, 16 predicted proteins | sample S1_10metaG_FD_148615 | JGI IMG/M metagenome (GOLD analysis project Ga0196964, IMG submission 148615) | Soil microbial communities from Anza Borrego desert, Southern California, United States - S1_10 | ecosystem: Environmental > Terrestrial > Soil > Desert | place: USA: California | collected... | reverse complement strand
CCAAGTCCCAGCTCGGCGGCGGCACCCGCATCCCGCTGGAAGGCGCGGTGTTCGTCTCGGTCAAGGACAGCGACAAGCCCTGGATCGTCGAGCCGGTGCGCCTGCTGCTGTCGATGGGCTTCAAGGCGATCGCCACCGGCGGCACCCACGCCTTCCTGCGCGAGCAGGGCCTGGACGTGGGCCTGGTCCGCAAGGTGCTGGAAGGCCGTCCGCACGTCGTCGACGCGATGAAGAACGGCGAGGTCCAGATCGTCTTCAACACCACCGAGGGCAAGCAGTCGCTGCTGGACAGCTTCTCGCTGCGCCGCACCGCCCTGATGATGAAGATCCCCTACTACACCACCGCCTCAGGCGCCCTGGCCGCCGCCCGCGCCGTGCAGGCGATGCGAGACGGCACGCTCGAGGTGAGGCCGTTGCAGAGCTACGGGTGATGGTCGGCGTGCGACGACCGCCACAGGCGAGCGGCTGAGTTACGGAAGCGATCAGGACGCCAGCTTCAGCTGTTCCGCGCCGCCGAGGCAGCGCTCCACCAGGGCGTCGACGATGCGCTCGGCCGAGCGGCCGTCGCCGTAGGGGGAGCGGTCGACCAGCATGGCGGCGTGGGCGGCGGGGTCGTCGAGCAGGCGCGAGGCGGCCTCGACGATTGCGGCGCGCTCGACCCCCACCAGCTTGGCCGCGCCGGCGTGGACGCCCTCGGGCCGCTCGGTCTCGGTGCGCAGCACCAGCACCGGCGTGCCGAAGGAGGGCCCCTCCTCCTGCACCCCGCCGGAGTCCGACAGGGCGAAGGACGCGCCCGACAGCGCCGACAGGAACTCGGTGTAGCCCAGCGGCTCGGTCAGCACGACGTTGGGCAGCCCGCCCAGCGCCTCGTGCACCCGGTCCTTGACGTTGGGGTTGGGATGGACCGGCCACAGGAAACCGAAGTCCGGCCGCGCGGTCGCGAGTTCACGCACCGCCGCGACGATGTTCTCCACCGGCCGGCCGAAGTTCTCGCGGCGGTGGACCGTGACGAGCGCGTAGGCCGAGCAGCCGGGCACCGACGCCGGGGTGATCTTGGCCCGGGCGATCTCGACCGCGTCGATCACGGTGTTGCCCGTCATCAGCACGGTGGAAGGATCCACGCCTTCGCCCAGCAGCGTGTCGCGCGCCAGGTCCGTCGGGGCGAAGTGCAGGCTGGACAGCTTGCCCGCGGCGACCCGGTTGAATTCCTCCGGGAACGGGCTCTGCAGGTCGCCGGAGCGCAGGCCCGCCTCGACGTGGGCGAAGGGCACGCGGTTGTAGAAGGCGGCCAGGGCGGCGGCGAACACCGTGGTGGTGTCCCCCTGCCCAACCACGCAGGCCGGGCCGCACTCGGCGATCACCTGGTTCAAGCCCGTCAGGCAGCGGGCGTTGAGCTCCGCCAGGTTCTGGTTGGGCGTCATCAGGTCGAGATCGTAGTCGGGCGTGATCTCGAAGATCTCCAGCACCTGGTCCAGCAAACCGCGGTGCTGGGCGGTGACGCAGACCTTGGTCGGCGCGCCGACCGCCTTCAGCCGGCGCACGACAGGGGCCATCTTGATCGCCTCGGGCCGGGTGCCGAAGACGCACAGGATCGGTTTCACGGCGTGGCCTCGCTGCTGGACAGGTCGCGTCAGGCCGGGTCGGCGACCCGGGCGGACGCGGGGCTCTTAGCGCGGAAGGCCTGCAGCAGTCCCCGCGTGTCGATGACGCGGGGGGCGGCGGCCAGGCGCTCGGCGGCGGCCTTGAACGGCTTGTGGTCGACCAGCAGCACCAGCACGTTGGCGCGCGCCACCGCGGCGTCCAGATCGACCAGCTCCACGCCCGCGGCGGCCAGCGGCGCCGGAAGGGCGTGGATGTTCGGCTCCACCGCCAGCACCTTCACGCCGTGCAGGCCCGCGGCCTCGAGCGCGATCTCCACCGCCGGGCTTTCGCGCAGGTCGTCGATGTCGGCCTTGAAGGCGAGGCCTAGGCACGCGACCACCGGCGTCGCCAGGTCGGCCGTAGCGGCGGCGATCTTCTCCACCACCCGGTGCGGGCGGCCGTCATTGACCCGGCGGGCGGCCTGGATCACCGGAGTGTCGTCCGGCGCCGACTCGGCGATGAACCAGGGGTCCACCGCGATGCAGTGCCCGCCGACGCCCGGGCCCGGGTTCAGGATGTTCACCCGCGGGTGCCGGTTGGCCAGGCGGATCACCTCCCACACGTCGACGCCGTTGCGGTCGCAAACGTTGGCCAGTTCGTTGGCGTAGGCGATGTTCACGTCGCGGAAGGCGTTCTCCGCCAGCTTGCACAGCTCCGCCTCGCGCGCCTGGGTGCGGACCAGCTCGCCCTCGACGAACAGGCGGTACAGGGCCACGGCCCGCTCGGTGCAGGCCGGCGTCATGCCGCCGATGGCGCGGTCGTTGGAGACCAGCTCCTCGATCACCCGTCCCGGCAGCACCCGCTCGGGGCAGTAGGCGACGTGGACGTCGAACGCACCGGCGCCGCCGGTTTCGGGGAAGCGTAGGTCCGGACGTGCGGCGGCCAGGCGGCGGGCGACGGTCTCGGTGGCGCCGACGGGCGAGGTCGACTCCAGCACCACCAGGTCGCCGGCCTTCAGCACCGGGGCGATCGCGTCGGTGGCGCTCAGCACATAGGTCAGGTCCGAGGCCTTGGCCTCGGTGATCGGGGTCGGCACCGCGATCAGAAAGGCGTCCGCCGTTTCCGGCAGCACGGAAGCGCGCAGGCGGCCGGTGGAGACCGCGTCCTGGACGATGGCCTCCAGCAGCGGCTCGATGAAGTGCACCGCGCCGCGGTTGACCGAGTCGACCACCGACGGGTTCACGTCGACGCCCACCACGTCCACAGCTCGGGAGGCCATCAGGGCGGCGGTGGGCAGACCGATGTAGCCGAGGCCGACCACGCAAACCTTGCTGAAGCTCATGACGCGCAGTCCTCGGTGAACGCTAGACCGCGACCGAGAGGCTGGTGCGCAGCCGCTCGATCGCCTGGAACAGGTGTTGGCGGACCAGGTCGGAGTCGCCGCGGCGGGCGGCGCGCTCCAGCTCCTGGATCCAGACGTCGGAGAAGCGCTGATGGTCGGTGTTGTTGATCACCTCCATCACGTTCTCGCTGCAGGCGACCGCGAGTTCGTCGCGGTCGACCAGTTCTTCCTTGATCTTCTCGCCGGGGCGCAGACCCGTGACCTCGATCTGCACGTCCACGCCTGGGCGCTTGCCGGACAGCTCGATGATCTGGCGGGCCAGGTCCATGATCTTCACCGGCTCGCCCATCTCCAGCACGAACAGCCGGCCCTCGTCGGAGGGGCGGGCGGCGGCCATGGAGGTGGCGTAGAGCACCAGCTGCACGGCCTCGGGGATGGTCATGAAGAACCGTTCCACGTCCTCGTGGGTGACGGTCAGCGGACCGCCGCGCTCGAGCTGGCCCTGGAAGATCGGCACCACGGAGCCGGCCGAGCCCAGCACGTTGCCGAAGCGCACGACCGAGAAGGTGGTGGCGGACGACCGCGACCGGCTGCGGGTCAAGGCCTCGGCGAAGCGCTTGGTGGCACCCATTACGTTGCCGGGGTCGACCGCCTTGTCGGTGGAGATCAGCACGAAATGCTCGGCGCGCGCGGCCTCGGCCGCTTCGATTACGTTGCGGGTGCCGGCGATGTTGGTCAGCACGCCCTCGCAGGGGTACTTCTCCATCATCGGCACGTGCTTCAGCGCCGCGGCGTGGAACACCACCTCCGGCGTCTCCTGCTCGAACCAGCGGGCCAGGCGCGAGGCGTCGCGGATGTCGCAGAGCACCTCGCACATGGCCAGGCCCGGGAAGCGGGCGGCCAGCTCGCGCTCGATGTTGAACAGGCCGGACTCGGAGATGTCGACCAGCGTCAGGTGCGCGCAGCCCATGGCGGCTACCTGACGGCACAGTTCGGAGCCGATGCTGCCGGCCGCGCCGGTCACCAACACCCGCCGGCCGTTGACGAAGGCGCGCACCTCGGCCTCGTCGAAGGCGATGGGTGGGCGCGGCAGCAGCTCTTCGAGGCTGATCTCGCGGACCGAGGCGGGCGCCTCGTCGGCGGAGTCCACCTCGGTCACCGCCGGCAGGCGCAGCAGCTTGACCCCGTCGGCCTTGAACCGCCCGATCTGCTCAGGCGTGATCTCGGGCGCCTCGTGCAGCTCGCACAGGAACAGCACCGCGCGGGGCGTGTCGCCGCGGCGAGCCAAGGTCTTCAGCGTCTCCTTAAGCTTCGCCGTGGTGGCGAGTACGGGCACGCCGCGGACGTGGTGGCCGGTGTCCGACGCGTCCGGCGACAGGATGGCGACCGGCGCGTAGTCGGGCTCTGCCCGGCGGCCCAGGTCGCGCAGGAAGGTTTCGGCGTCGCCGGACGGACCGATGATCAGCAGCGGCGTGGCCTCGGTCCCGGCGCGGAAGCGCGGGCGCAGCGAGGTCAGGGCGGCCAACAGGCTGTCGTCGAAGCGCGCTCGCCACAGCACCCGCACCCCCACGGTCCCGGCCAGGTGGAACAGCCAGGCGAGCACGAAGGTGGAGCGCGGCAGGCCGTCGGCCCGGGCCAGCACGAAGGTCAGCGCCAGGAAGAACAGGGCGGTCAGGCTGGAGCTGCGCGCCAGCAGCAGGGCGTCGCCCAGCGACACGTACCGCCAGGAGGAGCGCTCGACTCGGAAGGCGGTCTCGACCAGGGCGGCCAGTACGGCGTAGACGAAGGTGAGTTGCGCGACCGTCGCCAAGTTCTCGGCGTCGGTCCACCAGACGCGCGGATGCCAGTAGGCGAGCTGGTAGGCGGCCACGAACGCGCCTCCGGCCACCGCCACATGGACGCCCGCTTTCGCGAAACGCTGCATTCCCCTCGTCCCCTCGGTGGACCGGCCGGAGAAACGTCCGACAGTCCAGCGGCGCGGTCAGCTCAGATTCCGGTCACAAGACGCGGAGCAACAGCCACGCTCACCCACACAGTTTCCACACTATAGCCGGCGCGTGTGACAGTCGAGCGTTGATCGAATCGGTTCGACGGTATGCCGCAGTCCGTCAGCCCAGCCCGGACGTTTCACGAACCGCCAGCACGGTTTCCGGATTCACTCGCGCGCCGCGCCGCATGACCTCCAGATGTACGTGGTCGGTGATGCCCGGATAGCGCTCCTGCAGGGTCGCGGCCTTGCCGATCGGCGTGCCCAGCCGCACCGCCTGGCCGACCTTCACCGAGGGGCGCACATACAGGACGCGGGCGGTGTAGCGCAGGGCGGGATTGCTGATCTCGACGTAGCGCAGCTCCGGCGCGTCGTCGTAGGCGTAGCCGATCCTGGTCACATAGCCCGAGATCGGAGCGACCACCTTCTGGCCGGCCTCCGACACGAAATCGACGCCGGCGTGATCGCGGGTCCCGCCGTCGCGCGAGGCGCCGAAGCGGCCCAGACCGTAGTCGTCATGCTCGCGCACCGCCTCGCCGGTCGGGTTGACGAAGTCACCCGCCCCGTCGCCATCGACGTCGCGGCCTTCCCACACCTCGACCGGTTCCGGGGCCGGCGCGGGCGCGATCGCCTCCACCACCCGGGCCAGCACCGTCTTGGCCGGCGCCGGCTGAAGCGCCCCCGATCCGGCGCGCGCCTGGGCTGAGGCGTGCATCAGCACCAGCCCGAATCCGCCCAGCACCAGCAGGGTCGAGACATGTCGCAGCGATACGTCCATCGGCCCGTCCTCGTGTCAGGGGGAAGGCGAGGCGGCCCCGTCCGGCCGCTCGCGTGAACGTGTTCATCGAACAGAAATGCGACCTACACGCGGCGCCCGCCTGCGGCAAGTCGTCCGGCGTTGGCGGGGACAAGGCGGGAGAGTGTGCGGACGAACCCGCGGCCCAGCTATCCGGGCAAACCGTGTCCGTGCGAAACAGACAAGCCAAGGGCGAGAAGAGAGGCTGCGGTGAGGATCGCCCAAGAAACCAAAGCTCCCCTGATCTTGGCGGGGCGACGGGATTTGGGTGAGGCCCAAGGCATGGTCGAACCTTCTTGTTGAGGACGTCGGATCTTCTGACGCCCCTTCTTAATGTGCGCGTGGAAGAGGCGCTTCTGCGATCAGGTCCGCGCCACGCTTTGCGCTCAGTCCGAGCTTCCGTCGGATCCCGGCCATGACCGCGCGCCGCAGGCGCCTGTCGCGTACCCATGCGGGGTTCGCGGCGACGACCAGCAGCGCAAGTCGAAACGCGGCGTCCCAGCGGCGCATGGCCACGGCGCGCCGCAACAGCCAAAGGGCGCTTAGTCCGCGGGCGCGGGCGTAAACCGCGCGGGGCAGGCGGGGCCCTTCACGGCGTACGCGGTCCACAGCCTCGAGCATCCCTCCTGTGGCGTTGTGCAGGGCGTGGGACGCGCTGCGTTCGGTGATCCGGTAGCCCACCAGGTGCTCGTCGATCGGGACGACCTCCCCCCGCCAGGACAGCTGCATCATCAGCAGCCAGTCCTCGGTGCACCCGTGCCGGCGCACGATCCCCTCATCGTAGCCGCCCAGGGCGCGCACCGCGGCGGTGCGCATGACGGAGGAACTGCTGTTGCCGACAGGATTGCGCAGGAGCAGCTCGACATAGCCGACCTCAGTGGGAAACGGCGCTTCGGTCATCGGCATGTCGCGGCCGTCCGCGTCTATCCAGGTGGACCGCGCGAAGGCGAAGACGGCCTGCGGCCGGCGGTCCAGTTCGGCGACCAGCCGTTCCAGGAACCGGGGCGCCCACACGTCGTCGGAATCGAGGGGGGCGACGTAGCGGCCCCGCGCCTCGGCGACGCCGCGGTTGCGGGCCTTGGCCACGCGCCCGTTCGGCTGGCGGTGCAGGCGGAAACGGGAATCCAGATCGACCACCGCCTGAGCGACGGCCGCGGTGTCGTCCGACGATCCGTCGTCGATCACCACCGCCTCGAAGTTTTCGAGCGATTGGCTACGAACAGAGTCGAGCGTGGCGCGAAGACTCCACGCCGCGTTATAGGCGGGAATAATTACGGTGACGTCAGGAATGTCGGCCATCTTCTGTCCAGCCCGCAGAAATAAGCGCGCCGGTTGGGCGAAGTTCCGAAGTACTACGAATTTAAATCATCACGACAACTATTTTGAAGCGTAAGTATACCCAGCTGTAGAGCTTATGAGTTCAGATCAACAGACATAGGTGTTGCCGATAGTTTTGCCTTCACCGGCATCTTTACATTCTTGAGTTTCAGGGCGGGGCGCTCGATCAGGAACCAGGATATTTCGGCGATAGCGAAGGTCGTGACGATCCACAAAGCGACCCGCGCCCCTTTCGCCCACCCTTCTTCCAGGCCGCCCAGCCCTGGAAAGAACAGGTAAAGCGCAGGCGGGACGAGGTAGTGGTACACGTACAGCCCGTAAGATATGCGCCCGACGTGGCGCAGCGGCGCCGCGGACAACAGCCCCTTGTCCGGGCCGACCACGTTCAGCGACAGTCGAACCGCGCAGGCCGCCGCGATGTTGATCGCGACTGGAAAGAACCCAGCGCTGATCCAGTGCGGCCAGCCCAAAGGAGCGCCCAGAAGCAGCGCCGCCGCGCCTGACGCCGCCAGAAGCCACCGCCGGGTCAGGAGTCGGTCCAGAGACGGCGACGCCCCCCTCCAGATCAGGGAGAGCAGGGCGCCGGCGGCGAGGCTGTCGATCTGCCCGGGCAGCAGGGTGGAAACGAAGTCGGCGGACGAGGGCGACAGAACGGCGCGAAAGACGGGCGCTCCGACCAGACAGGCGATGATCGCCGGCAGCAGCAGCCGCCGCGGCGCACAGACCGCCACGGCGAACCAGAGCAGGTAGAACTGCTCCTCCACCGCCAGCGTCCAAAAGTGGCTGGCGCCGGCCCAGTGCTGCTCCAGCGCAGCCTTGAAGTTGGTCAGGTACAGCAGGTGCACCCACCAGTCGCTGCGCATGCCGGCGATTCCGAGCGCGGCGGACAGCGCCACGGCGACCGTGAGGGCGGGCGACAGCCGCAGGAACCGGCGCCAGTAGAACTCCCGCGCGGCCTCTCCCGGCCTGACGCTCCGGTCGCCATAGGACAGCAGGATCGAGGTGATCAGAAAGCCGCTTAGCACGAAGAACAGCCGCACCCCGATGTGGCCGGGGTGGAACGCGCGGATCGCCTCCGAATAGGTGAAGTGCTCGACGAATACGCCGAAGACTGCCAAGGCGCGGAGGCCGTCGAGGCGCGGATAGTAGGTCGGCGGCATCGTCGCGCCCTTTCCCCGCGCGCGGCGGAGCAGCCGGTGCGAACCAGGAATTCGACAATTCGTTCCATGGTTTGGAACCTCCCGGGAGGCGGAAGCTTCCGTTCATGCCGGATCAGCCGGTAGCCGCGTCCCCGGCCGGGGACCGAGGCGCCGTTCATGTCCGAACCTGTGGTCACCGTGCTTCTGCCCGTGTTTAACGGGCGGCCCTTCCTCGAACAGGCGGTTCGCAGCGTCCTGTCGCAAACCTACGAAGCGCTCGACGTTCTGGTGATCGACGACGGTTCCACCGACTCTTCGCCGGAGATTCTCGAGCGGCTGCGACTGGAGGACTCCCGCCTTCGGTTCGTCACCCGGGAGAACCGCGGACTGATCGCCACCCTCAACGAAGGCCTCGCCCTGGCGCGCGGATCGCTGGTGGCGCGGATGGACGCCGACGACGTCTGCTATCCCGATCGGATCGCGCGCCAGGTCGAGGCTTTCCGAAGCGACCCGTCGCTGGGCCTTTGCGCCACAGGCTTCGACCTCGTGTTCGACGGCGACCGGGTGGAGATCTTCACCGCTGGCGAGCGTTGGGCGGACGAGGACCTTCCCTCGATCTCGCTGTTCTTCACCGCCTTCCGGCACTCGACCGTGATGTTCAACCGCCCCGTCCTGGGGCCGGACGTCCTGCACTACGCCCCGGAGTGCCCGCACGCCGAGGACTTCGACCTCTTCGGTCGGATCACGGCCGAGCACCCCGCCCGGCTGATCCGCGACTCCCTTTTGGCCTATCGAACTCACGAAGCGAGCGTCACCAGCCTGCATGTCAGGACGATGCGCCGGACCCATCTGCGCGTGGTCCAGCGCAACCTGCGCGCCTTCGGCTGCGACACGGAGATCGAGGCCCTGCTGGCCGACCCGTCCGAACCGGGCGAAACGCTTCTTCGGCAGATGACCCGCTTCTACGAGGCCGCGCGCGAGGCTGCGGCGGGCCGACCGGCCGAGGAGCGGGTAGGTCTGACGATCGGCGTCGAGGGGTTCTTCTTCCTGCTGCTTGTGATGGCGGAGGAAGAGCACGGGCCAGCGTTCGCCGCGCGCTTCCTGGACGAGACCGGCGGGTGGGCGATGATGCGGCGGCGGGAGCGCTACCCGCTGCAGACATTCCGCCGCTCGCCGGGGCTGGCCAAGGCCGTCTGGGAGGGCTTCCGGCGCATGGACCGGTGGGAACGGCGCAGGCGATCCCGGCCGCTCCAGCGCGTGCTGGCCGAGCGGGGATTACCTTTAGAGGCGATCGCCGCGTGATCTCCCGCCTCCAACCCGGCTCTCCGATAGGCGACGTGATCCGGCCGTATCTGCCGGCGCTGCCGGCCGTGGTGCTGCTCGGATTGCTGGCGGCGGCGCTGGAGGGGCTGGGGATCGGGCTGATGATCCCCCTGCTCGACCTGATCGCCGGCCGTGAAGCCGGGACCGGCGCAGGCGCGTTGCCGACGGCCCTGACCGGTTTCGCCGGCTCGCTGGAACCGGTCGGTCGTCTGATCGCCATCTCCCTGGCCATCCTGGCGCTGATCGTGCTCAAGAACCTGGTGTCGCTGGGCGCCGCGTTGCTGAACGCCTGGCTGTACGGCAAGGCCGGGCACGCGCTCCGCAACGCCCTGACCGAGCGGCTCACGGCCGTGGGCCAGCCGTTCTTCGCGCAGGCGGCTCCGGGGCGGCTGCTCAACATCATCTCCAACGAGTCGTGGCGCGCCTCCGACGCGCTCGCCACGGTGCTCGGCGCCGTCGTGCACGCCTCGGCGGCCCTGATCCTGTTCCTGTTCCTCTGTCTGCTTTCCTGGCGGTTGACCCTGGTGGTGCTGGCCAGCGTGGTGGTGATCTATCTGGTCCAGGCGACCGTCGCGGCGCAGCTGCGCCGGCTCAGCCGCGAAGTGGCGCAGCACAACGGCCGGCTCGCCTCCCGCATGCTGCACCTGGTGGAAGGGGCGCGCCTGATCCGCGCCTTCGGCCAGGAGACCGAAGAGCGCCGCCGCTTCGACCGCGCCTCCGACGTCGTCCGCGGGCTGGTGTTGCGGCTGGAAGCGCGACGGTCGGTGATCAGCCCGGTGGTGGAGGTTCTGCACGCGCTGCTGTTCCTGGGCGTCATCGTCGGCGCGTGGCGGGCGGGGGTCGAGTTCTCCGTGATCGGCGCCTTCGTGGTTCTGCTCTACCGGATGCAGCCTCACGTGCGCGGCGTGCAGAACGCCGGCGCCACGCTCCAGTCGCTGAGCGGCTCGTTGGACGAGGTCGAGTGGCTGCTCGACCCGCGAGGCAAGCCGCAGCCTCCCTGCGGTCGCACGCAAGCTCAAGGCCTGCGGGACGCCATCCGCTTCGAGGATGTCGGTTTCACGTACCCGCAGGCGGGTTCATCCCCCGTCCTGAACGGCGCCACCTTCGAGATCCGCGCCGGGCGCGCGACCGCCCTGGTCGGTCGATCCGGAGCGGGAAAGACGACCATCGTCGCCCTGATCTATCGCTTCATGGAGCCGGATTCCGGCCGCATCCTGATCGACGATGTTCCCCTGTCCCATCTCGACCCGGCGAGCTGGCGTCCGCGCCTCGGTTTGGCCAGCCAGGACCTGGAGCTGGTCGACGGCACGGTCGAGGAAAACATCGCCTACGGGGTCGCGGACGCGGGAGCCGAGGCGGTCCGAGCGGCGGCGGCGGCGGCCGACGCGCACGCCTTCGTCAGCGCCCTGCCGGAGGGGTACGCCACCTTGGTCGGGCACCGCGGCGTCAACCTCTCGGCGGGACAACGCCAGCGGATCGCCCTCGCGCGGGCCCTGCTGCACGATCCGGACATACTGATCCTGGACGAAGCGACCAACGCGCTGGACGGGCTCTCGGAGCAGTCGGTGCTCCAGACACTGCGGGCGCGATCGGGTCGTCGCACCACCATCGTCATCAGCCACCACCAAAGCACGCTGGCGGCCTGCGACGAGGTCGTCCTTCTGCGGGACGGAAGGGCCGCTCGCGGTCCTGCGGCGGAGGCGGCACCCGTCTCGGCGACCGGCGTCGAGAAAAAGAGCCCCCGCGCACGCGCGGGGGCAGGCTCACGCAGTCGGCCCGGTGACCTGGGCCAGCCGGTCACTTAACGACTGATGCCCGGTAAATAACTCTAATTATTTGGCTTCTAATCCCGCTACGCTTCGCGCCGAGCAGCTTCAGGCGTACACTCGCTCATCGTCAGGCATGCTACGGGTGTTGACGACTGAGAGAGGCTCGCGCTCCCCCCGCTCAGGAGACGCATGATGCGGTCCATCGGGTTCACGGAGGAAGTGGCTGTTCTGGTTCGCGGCTACAGAGCCGCTTACGGGGCCGACGCGGCGAAGGAGGCGGTCGCGGCGCTCACCAGACAGGAAGGGACCGCCGCTCAAGAGGTGCTGAACGCCGCCGCGTCGATCCTTCTGACCCAAGATCGCCATTACACGCGCCAGTTCGGCTCAGGCGCCGCGCGGGCGGAATGGCCCCTGCTCTAGACGAGCGTAGGCTCCCCTATTGCGCTGCGTTCGGCAGGGTCGCTTCCGGGAACAGGCGTTCGAAGCGGCCCAGCGCCTGTTCGTCCAGCTTCACGCGCATGCGCACCGCGCCGTCGGGCAGGTCCTCGCGCAGGGTGACGCGGCCGTTCTGGTACAGCCAGGCCATGGCCTCGCCGTCGCCGGCGGGCAGGCGGGTCTCGACCTCGGGCGCGTCGTCGACCATGTCGGCCAGCATCTCGAGCAGCCGGTCCACGCCCTCGCCGGTGACGGCGGAGACCACCACCGCCGGCGGCTCGCCCTGCTCGGCCCGCCGGCTCGCGCGGGCGACCAGAGGCCAGCGGTCGTCCTCGGGCAGCAGGTCGATCTTGTTCCAGACCTCGACCACGACCTGGCGTTTGCCCTCCGGCGGGGCGAGTTCGCTGAGCACCGCCTCCACGTCGGCGCGCTGAGCCTCGGTGTCGGGGCTGGCGATGTCGCGAACGTGCAGCACCACGTCAGCCTCGCGCACCTCTTCCAGGGTGGCGCGGAAGGCGGCGACCAGCTCGTGCGGCAGGTCGGAGATGAAGCCCACGGTGTCGGAGACGATGGCGGGGCGGCCCCGCGGCAGCTTCAGGGTGCGCAGCGTCGGGTCCAGCGTGGCGAACAGCAGGTCCTTGGCCAGCACCGTCGCCCCGGTCATGCGGTTGAACAGCGTCGACTTGCCGGCGTTGGTGTAGCCGACCAGCGCCACGGTCGGGAACGGCACGCGCTTGCGTGCGGCCCGGTGCAGGGTGCGGGTGCGGCGCACCTCCTCCAGCTCGGCCTTCAGCTTGACGATGCGGTCGGCGATCAGCCGCCGGTCCAGTTCGATCTGGGTCTCGCCGGGACCGCCGGTCTTGCCGAGGCCCCCGCGCTGGCGTTCCAGGTGGGTCCAGGTGCGCACCAGCCGCGAGCGTTCGTACTCCAGCCGCGCCAACTCGACCTGCAGCTTGCCCTCGGCGGTGCGCGCGCGGCGGGCGAAGATCTCCAGGATCAGCCCGGTGCGGTCGACAACCTTCGCCTCCCAGGCCTTCTCCAGATTGCGCTGCTGCACCGGGGTCAGCTCGTCGTCGACCACGACCACCACCGCGTCCACGCTCTTGGCTATGGCGCCCAGCTCCTCGACCTTGCCCGAGCCGAACAGGGTCGCGGGCGTGATCCGGCGCACGCGCGCGATCTCGGCGGCCCGCACGTCCAGGTCCAGCGCCATGGCCAGGCCGACGCACTCGTCCAACCGCCCCTGGGCGTGCCTCAGGCCGGTGTCGTTGGGGTATTCGGGATGGAGGACCACGGCGACCTGAACCTCGGGTCGCCGGTCCACGAATTTTCCTGTCACGCTTCCGCGTCTTCCGTGTCGGGCTCGTAAAGTTGGACCGGCTGGGAAGGCATGATCGTCGAGATCGCGTGCTTGTAGACGAGCTGGGACTGGCCGTCCCGGCGCAGCAGCACGCAGAAGTTGTCGAACCAGGTGACCACGCCCTGCAGCTTGACCCCGTTCACCAGAAAGATGGTCAGGGGCGTCTTGGCTTTCCGAACGCTGTTGAGAAAGGTGTCCTGCAGGTTTTGCTTCTTGTCGTGGGACATGAGGGTGGCCCCTTCTTGTTCTTGGCTGGAGGCCCCGCGCCTCCACACACGGGCGCAATGCTAGGGCGCCGGTCCCACGGGCCGCAACACCCGACAGCGTCAACCGGAGCTCAGACTGCGGTGTTCCGCGCGTGCTCCAGGTAAAGCGCCCGCAGTTTCATCGACGTAGGCCCCGGGCGGCCCTCCCCCACCCTCGCGCCGTCGATCGAGACCACCGGCAGCACGAAGGTCCCGGCGCTGGTCACGAACGCCTCGCGCGCGGCCCTGGCCTCCTCCACCGAGAACGGCAGCTCCTGCACCGTCAGGCCCACGTCACGGGCGATGTCGAGCAGGCTGCGGCGGGTGATCCCGCGCAGGATGTTGGCGTTGGTGTCGCGGGTGCGCAGAGTCCCCTCGGCGTCCACGATCCAGGCGTTGCTCGACCCGCCCTCGGTGACCAGCCCCAGCTCGTCGACGAACCAGGCCTCGGCCGCCCCGGCCTCGCGCGCCGCCTGCTTGGCCAGGACGTTGGGCAGCAGGTTCACCGTCTTGATGTCGCAGCGGCCCCAGCGGTTCTCCGGGCGAGTGACGACGGCGATCCCGTTGCGCCCCTTGCCGTCCACCGTCTCCCAATCGACTGGGCGCGCGGTGACGACCACGCTCGGCGGCACGGGCGGATCGGGGAACGGGTGGTCGCGACGCGCGGTCCCGCGGGTGACCTGAAGGTAGCAGAGCCCCTGGCGCACGCGGTTGCGCCGCACCGTCTCCTTCAGCACCGCGGTCAGGGCCGCGCGGCTCATCGGCCGCTCGATCCTGAGCTCGTCCAGGCTGCGCTCCAGCCGGTCCATATGGCCTTCGTAGTCGGCCAGCCCGCCGTCGAACACGGCCCAGACCTCGTAGACGCCGTCCCCGAACTGGAAGCCGCGATCCTCGACGTGGACGACCGCCTGGCCGTGCGGCAGGAAGCGGCCGTTCACGTAAGCCTGGCGCGACATCACTCCTCCTCGAGGTCTTCGCCGTTGCGCAGCGGCGCCACGCCAAGCGACTTCAGCTTGCGGTGCAGGGCCGAGCGCTCCATGCCGATGAAGGCCGCGGTGCGGCTGATGTTGCCGCCGAAGCGCAGGATCTGGGCGGCCAGGTACTCCCGCTCGAACACCTCGCGCGCGTCGCGTAGCGGCAGGGCGATGATCCGCTCCGGCCCCACCGACCCGGCTGAGCCCGCCGAGGCCACCTCGGCCGGCAGCATCTCGGCGGTGATCGGCTCGTTCGGATCGCCCGAGGCCAGGATCAGCAGCCGCTCGACGTTGTTGCGCAGCTGGCGGACGTTGCCGGGCCAGGAGTGCACCTGAAGCGTCGCCACCGCGTCGTCGCCCAGCTTGCGCCGTGGCAGGCCCTGGGAGGCGCTGATCTGCTCGATGAAGTAGTCGACCAACTCGGAGATGTCCTCGCGCCGCTCCGACAGTCCCGGCACCCGGATCGGCACCACGTTCAGACGGTGGAACAGGTCCTCGCGGAAGCGCCCCTGGGCGATCTCCTCGCGCAGGTCGCGCGAGGTCGAGGAGATCACCCGCACGTCCACCTGCACGTCGTTGTCGCCGCCTACCCGGCGGAAGCGCTGCTCGACCAGGACCCGCAGGATGCGGCTCTGGCTCTCGCGCGGCATGTCGGCGACTTCGTCGAGGTACAGGGTGCCGCCGTGGGCGCGCTCGAACACGCCGATCTTGCGCGGGCGTCCGCTCTCGCCCTCCTCGCCGAACAGCTCGGAGTCCAGCCGCTCGGGCGTCATGCCGGCCGAGCTGATGGCGACGAACTCGCCCTTCGCCCGGGGGCTTCCCTCGTGGACCAGGCGCGCGACCAGCTCCTTGCCCGCGCCGGGCGGGCCGGAGATCAGGATGCGGCTGTTGGCCGGGGCCACCTTGGACACGGTCGCGCGCAGCTGCTGGGCCGAGGCGGAACGGCCGATCAGCCCGTCGGGCACGAAGGCCTTGGCCCGTAGCCGACGATTCTCACGCCGGAGGGACGTCGCTTCGATCGCCCTCTCGACAACCAGCAGCAACCGGTCGGATTTGAAGGGCTTTTCCAGAAAGTCGTAGGCGCCGCGCTTGATCGCGCTGACCGCGGTCTCGATGTTGCCGTGGCCGGAGATCATCACCACCGGCAGGTCGGGATCGAGCTCCTTCAGGATGTCGAGCAGCTCCAGGCCGTCAAGCCCGCCGCCCTGCATCCAGATGTCCAGCACCACCAGCGACGGCTTGCGCGCCTTGACCGCCGCCAGGGCGGCCTCGGCGTTCTCGGCGATACGCACGGCGTAGCCTTCGTCCTGGAGGATGCCGGACACGAGCTCGCGGATGTCCGCCTCGTCGTCCACCACCAGAATGTCGGCGCCTGTCGGGCCTCTCATGTCTGACCTCAAGCTACGGCTGCGGGCGGACGGGCCGCCTGGTTGACGGCGCGGGGGAAGCGCAGGGCCACCCGCGCGCCGGTGAGTTCGGACGCGTCGCCGAGCACGAGCTCGCCGCCGTGGTCCTCACAGATACGTTTGACGATCGCCAGGCCCAGCCCCGTGCCCTTCTCGCGCGTGGTCACATAGGGCTCGGCCAGGCGGTCGCGGTCCTTCTTGGGCAGGCCGATCCCGTCGTCCTCGACCGCGAATGTCAGGCTGTCGTCGTCCAGGATCAGGGCCGCGCGCATGCGGTTCGGCGCGGCCGGGTCGGCGGCGCGGCGGGCCTGGATGGCTTCGGCCGCGTTCTTCAGCACGTTGGTCAAGGCCTGGCCGACCATGCGCCCGTCGCAGACCAGACTTACCGCCGGCAGCGGCTCGACCAGGGTCAGGTCCACGTCCGGCTGGGCGACGCGCTGGGCGAACACCGCCTGGCGCAGCAGCTCGGCCGGGTCCTCCTCGGCGAACTTCGGCGTCGGCATGCGGGCGAAGGAGGAGAATTCGTCGACCATCCGGCCGATGTCGCCGACCTGGCGGATGATGGTGTCGGTGCAGCGGTCGAAGGTCTCGACGTCGTTCTGCACCTGGGCGCGGTACTTGCGCCGCAGCCGCTCGGCCGAGAGCTGGATGGGCGTCAGCGGATTCTTGATCTCGTGGGCGATGCGGCGGGCCACGTCGCGCCAGGCGGCGTTCCTCTGGGCGGTAACCAGGCGGGTGATGTCGTCGAAGGTCAGCACCAGCCCGCCCCGCTCCCCGCCCGAGGCGCGCACGCGCAGGCGGCGGGTCTCGGCCCCGCGGGTGACGTCGACCTCCTGTTCGCGCTCGCCGGGCTCCTGGGCGGCGATGCGGGCCAGCTCCGGCGCGGCCTTGATCAGCGGCTTGCCCAGCGCTTCGGCTTCGCTGAGCCCGAGCAGGGTCAGGGCCTGGCGGTTGGCGGCGGAGACGCGGCCGCGCTCGTCGAGGCCGACCACGCCGGCGCTGACGTCCGACAGCACGGTCTCGATGAAGGCGCGGCGCGCCTGGGCCTCGGCGCTGGCGGCCTTCAGCGCCTCCTGCTGGGCCTGGAGGTCGCCGGTCATGCGGTTGAAGGCGCGCGAGAGGACGGCGATCTCTTCGGGGTCCTTGTCAGTTTCGACACGCGCCGTCAGGTCGCCTCCGGCCACGCGGTCGGCCGCCTGCACGAGCCGGGCCACCGGCGCGGCGACGTTGTTAGCCGCGGCCATGCCGAGCCACACCGCCCCCACCAGCACCAGCAGGGCGGTCTCGATGTAGGCGAGCGCGAACGCCGCCCCGATCCGCTCGCGCGCGGCCTCCGCCTCGCGGTAGCCGGCGATGGACAGCTCCGAACTCTTCAGCCGCTGCAGCACGCCCGGTTCGAGCAGGCGGACGATGTACAGATAGGCGTCGCCGTAGCCTTCCAGCCGGTAGACCGCGCGAATCGCGTCCGGCCCTTCGGACAGCCCGGCGACCACCTCCTCGCCCGCGCCGGCCAGGGTCGATGGCGCCGGCGCGGCGTAGGGCGGCGCGGTCGGCTGTTCGGCGCGGGCCAGCACGCGCCCCTGGCCGTCGACCACATAGACGCCGGCCGGATAGCCCATCACCCGCGACAGGTCCTCCAGCGCCCGGCTGAAGGTGATGCGGTCGGCGAAGATCGAGCGCACCTGCTCCAGTTCCCCCGCGGCCAGGCCGATCTGCTCGCCGGTCCCCTGCACCTTGTCGTCGACGTAGGTCCTGGCGATGGTCGCGCCGTTCTCCACCGCCGTGCGCACCCGCTCGCTGAACCAGCTCTCCACCCCGCGGGTGACCAGCACCCCGAAGAACAGGGCGACCACGACGGCGGGAATCACCGCCGCGGCGGCGAACAGGGTGACGAAGCGCAGGTGCAGGCGCGCGCCGGCGTCGGCCTTGCGCTCGCGCGCAAGCAACAGGACCCGCAGGCCCATGGCGCTGGCGAGCGCCAGGATGATCAGAAGGTTGAGCCCGAGGACGAACAGCAGCGCCTGGCTGGCCGGGCCGACCGGGCCGGTCCCAGGGGGGAAGGCGGCCAGCCAAACGGCCACGCCGGTGACCACCGCGGCGAGGGCGTAAAGCGCGCCGAACGTGGCTCGCGCCCGGCCCTCCACGGGCCAGGTCTGGGTCGGGTCGGAATCTCTGCGCAACAGCGCCGCGAGCATGTTCGCCAGCCTACGCGAGGCTGTTGTTCGGATTCAACAGCTATGTGGCCGGAATGCTCCAGTTAAGCTGCGGCCCGGCGACGCGCGGTCAGCGGCGTCAGGAAGATCTCCGCCAGCAGGCCCAGCAGCCCCGCCAGGGTGATGAACCCGATGAAGTAGTCCTTCTCGGCCAGGCGGTAGGCGTGGATCCACAGCTTGGTCGCGACCGGCAAGGGCGTGCGGCCCGCCGCCTCGGCGCGGAAGTGCGAAGGCGTGCTGCGCGCCACCTCGGCCGGCGAGACGAAGCGATAGCCCAGCTTCTTGATCCCGCTAACGGAGGCCATCAGCGCCTCTTCGCTCTCGAACCAGTGATGGAAGAAGCTGGCGAAGCCGTCGCGCACCACCAGGTTCCGCTCGGCCGCGCGCACGATTCGGTTCTCGTCGCGCCCGAAATAGGTCTTGGCCGTCTCGCCGGAGTAGTAGCCGAGGTTCTCCGGCACGATCAGGTCGCCGCGTAGGTCGCGGACCTCGTAGGGGAAGAACTGGTCGCCGGACCCGCGCCCGCCGAACCGCCCCGCCTCGTCGGCGAAATAGAGCACCCGCTCGTAGCGGGCGGGGAAGCGTGCGCGCAGGGCGGCGTAGGCGTTCCTGGACGCGGCGTAGTGCGGCACGGTGTGGAAGGCGGGCCGCGACAGGCCTACGTCCTCCCAGGTGGCGAACGCCCGGTCGATCCGCTCGCCCCAGAACCGGGTCGTGTCGGTCGCCAGCGGCCCCTTCAGGGCGAAGGCCCCCTCCCCGTCCAGCGCCGCCGCGTAGAACTCGTAGTCCCCGCCGCTGACCTTGGCGTAGGGGTTGGGGCGCTCGTCGGTCTGGTGGGTGTGGCCGTGCATGACCAGCGTCCCGCCCCGCTCGCTCATGTACTTCAGCGCGTCGACCACGCCGCCGCGCTTGCGCAGCGTGAACTGCACCGGCACCCCGTGTGTGTTGTGCCCGTCCGGGTCGCGATAGGTGTCGTAGACGGTGACTGAGAAGGGCACGCCCTGGGCGTGCAGCAGGTCGGCGATCCGGCGCAGGCGCGCGGGATCGGCGTCGGGCCCCACGTCCTCGATCCGCACCATCGCCCGGTGACGCTCGGGCGTGGCGGGGGCCAGCAGGTCGAACATCAGGTCGGCCAGCACCAGGTAGCGATCGTCCTCCGTCACCATCGCGAGCGGCGATTCGGGGATGTAGAAGAACCGCCCCGACCGCACCGCCCACGGCAGGGTCCGATCCCCGTCGCGGGTCTGGGCCAGGACCCGCGCCCTGGACGGATCGGTCACGACCGGCGGCGCCAGCAGCAGCCCCGCCTCAGCCTCGCGCGTGAAGGTCTCGCCCTTGTAGGCCACCTGGCGAGGGGCGGCCTCGGTCGCCGGTCCGGGCGTCCAGCCCAGCGCGGCGGAAGCCGGATCGGCGAACAGAGCCTGGGCGCCGGGCCCCGCCCACAGCACCGGCTTGCTCGTTCGGAGCAGGTCGCGCACCGCCGCGGCCGGCGCGGCCGTGTCGGGCGAACCCAGTACGATCGCGGCGTCGAACCCGTCCAGGTCCCCGGAATCGTAGGACTTCAGGTCGCGCACCGTCGCGCGCCCGAACCGTCCGACAAGGTTGGCGGCGAACACGGCGTGCAGCGGCTTTTCCGGCCAGTCGGCGTCCGCGCCGAACAGGATCAGCACCCGTTTTCCGGTGTCCGGCGAATATCGGGACAAGTCGGGCGCGGGCGCCTGGGCCAGCACCGCCAGGCCCAACCCGCACGCCACGAGCGCGGCCAGAAACAGCCGCACGACCAAACGCAACACGCCCCACCCCCAGGTCCGGAGCGCAGCATAAGCTCAACTATTCATTGGAGAACTGCGACAGACCGTAGCGGCCGCGCTCGCGAAGGTGGTGGGCGGAGAGGGGATCGAACCCCCGACCCTCTCGGTGTAAACGAGACGCTCTACCGCTGAGCTATCCGCCCATAAAGAAAGGGCGCGAGCCGTGCGGCCCGCGCCCTCTCCTTATTGATCGGAAGCGATCAGCCGTTCAAGGCGCCCTTCAGGCCCTCGCCCACGCGGAAGCGCGCGGTGGTGGAGGCCGGACGGGGCACCGACTGGCCGGTGCGCGGGTTGCGCGCCATGCCCGCCTCGCGCTTCACCGGCAGGAAGGTGCCGAAGCCGACCAGGCGGACGTCTTCGCCCTTCTTCAGGCTGTCGATCACGCAATCGGTGAAGGCGTCGAGCGCCTTCTTGGCTTGGTCGCGGCTCAGGCCCGCCTTGTCGGACATGGCGGCCACCAGTTCGGCTTTGGTCATCTTTGTCTCCCAGCCCTTGTTGGCAAGCGACGGTCGGAAATCGCCCTCCGCGATTCGAGTCCGTTACGCTGACGAGAGTATGAGACGGGTTTTTCCCTTGCGTCAAAAGGGAAACGCGGCCCGGAGAGGCTCCGGACCGCGTTTTATCCACAGGTTCGACCTGATTTTCAGTGCGCGACGGCCCCGTCGACGTCCTCGACGGTCGCGGAGACGGGCATGGGCTCGTCCTCCTCGCGCCATTCGATCGGCGTCAGCGGCCCGGTCAGGGCGACCTTCAGCACCTCGTCAACGGTGGAGACCGGGATGATCTCCAGAGCCGACTTCACGTTGTCGGGGATGTCCGCCAGGTCCTTGGCGTTCTCCTGCGGGATCAGCACCGTCTTGATGCCCGAGCGCAGCGCCGCCAGCAGCTTCTCCTTCAAGCCGCCAATGGCCAGCACGCGGCCCCGCAGCGTCACTTCGCCGGTCAGGGCCACGTCCTTGCGGATCGGCACGCCGGTCAGCACCGACGTGATGGCCGTGACCATGGCGACGCCGGCCGAGGGGCCGTCCTTGGGCGTGGCGCCTTCGGGCACGTGCACGTGGACGTCGATCTTCTCGAACACCGGCGGCTTGATGCCGAAGTGCGTGGCCCGGGCGCGAACGTAAGAGTTCGCCGCCGAGATCGACTCCTTCATCACCTCTTTCAGGTTGCCGGTGACCGTCATGCGGCCCTTGCCCGGCATCTTGACCGCCTCGATGGTCAGGATGTCGCCGCCGAACTCGGTCCAGGCCAGGCCGGTGATGATGCCCACCTGGTCCTCGGCGTCGGTCTCGCCGTAGCGGAACTTGCGAACGCCCGCGTACTTGGCCAGCCGCTCGGCATCGACGGTGATCGACGCCAGCTTCTGGCTCTCCATCTCGCGCACCGACTTGCGGGCCAGCGAGCCCAGCTCGCGCTCCAGGTTCCGCACGCCGGCTTCGCGGGTGTAGTAGCGGATCAGGTCGCGGATGGTTTCGTCCGGCACGATCCACTCCCCGTCCTTCAGGCCGTGGTCGGCGGCCTGCTTGGGCAGGACGTGGCGCTTGGCGATCTCGACCTTCTCGTCCTCGGTGTAGCCGGGGATGCGGATCACCTCCATGCGGTCCAGCAGCGGCTGGGGCA
>Ga0196964_10000575_pt1 | contig 21365 bp, 19 predicted proteins | sample S1_10metaG_FD_148615 | JGI IMG/M metagenome (GOLD analysis project Ga0196964, IMG submission 148615) | Soil microbial communities from Anza Borrego desert, Southern California, United States - S1_10 | ecosystem: Environmental > Terrestrial > Soil > Desert | place: USA: California | collected... | reverse complement strand
TGCAACCACATTGCTGCCATAGGCTTTCATCCTGATTGCGTAGTGTGAACCCAGTGGTTCTGTTATGCCCTGTATCAGGACTTTGCTGTCGGGCTTCAATTTCATTTTTTGCCTGCCTGCAAGCGCTTTTTTCTAATCTATTAATATTAAAGATGACAGTAGTTCTTTATCAGTTGTCTATAGGGTAGTTTTTTCAATTATGACTTGATGAGATTTATGAATCACCTTAATATTGTCACAAAACAATGTCAAAAAAGCATCTATACCATTCTTGGTGTTTTAGGCAGGCTTGTCAGCAAAGATCAAATCATAATCATCAAATATGATCTTACCCGCTACCTTTTAAAACAAATTCAGGATTTTTTGACAGCTAATTTTCCCAAAGATACGGTTTGAGCGATCGCATCATCCAACTTATCCACCCAGTGTATAGGCAGAGTCGCCACCTGCTCAAGGGCTGAGTTAATTTCGCCACCAACTAAGCGGACAACAAACTGGGGGATAGCAGCTGGAGATATTGCACCCTGTACCGGGGTTTTTCGTTGCACATATGAACTAATCACCTGAGCAATTTGCTCACCAGATACCGCGCTACCCACAAGGTTCACTACTACGAATTTGACCCCTTTAGTTTGAGCAACTTGCTCTAGAGCGCGTTCCAGCTGTTCAAAGGCTGATGTCGGTGCATCCTCGCCTAGAAATAAACATATAGCTGGCTTTCCCCCTGCCTGGTAGACCAAATCCAAAGTAGCCATCGCCAAACCCGCGCCATTGCAGAGAATGCCAATATTACCTTCTCTGTCCACCCAGTTCAGTAAACTGATATGACTGGTTCCCGCTGTTTCCCGGCTGAAAAAAATCTCTTCCCCTTGAAGAAAGCTTCTTGCTTTCCTTCCCCCTGCTTCTGGGAGAGTCAGGGGATGGTTGCGGTCAGCTAATTTTGATACCAGCAAAGCTAAATCCCGATGACGTCCTAAAGCGTCATCATTAACCGCGATTTTTCCATCCAGAGCCATTACCTCATTAGTGGAACTAACGCCAAGGGGATTGATTTCCACCATATCCAGGTCTTTCTGAACAAACAGCTGGTACATTTTTTCTACAATCGCGCTAACTGACTGGATGAGAGTTCCCTGAAGTCCCATTTTGACGGTTAGACGTCGCGCATAGAAGGGAGAGAATTCTTGGTCAACCACGACCTGCTGCATATGCTGCATCGCTGCTTCCACGTTGATGCCGCCTTGTGGAGAGCCTAAGAGTACAGGGCGTCGAGCTACGTAGTCTAATACTACTGCGAGATAAAATTCCCGATCGGCGTCGTATTTTGCCTCTGCTAGCAGCACTTTTGGATATTCACCCAAAATGGGCAAGTTAAAAATAGTCCTCGCCGCCGCGATCGCATCTATTGTATTTTCGACAAATCTGACACCCCCGGCTCTACCTCTTCCCCCAGCACGCACTTGAGACTTGAGGACAACTGGATATGGAAGCTGCAAACCCTTGATGTCTCTGGGGTGGTCAATACGCTGAGAGGGCAAAACGGGAATGCCCATTTCTCGAAACAATTCCTTCGCCTGGTACTCTAGCAAATCCATTATCAACTTTGCTGCTTTTTATCTATTATCCCTTGTCAGTAGTGACAGTGTAAAAACCGTCACAAAGGCCAAGACGCTGGATGCTGCATTGTAAGAAACTATCAGCAGCGTTTAACTGTCCTCATGCTCCACGAGATTTCATCGGTGGGGCACTTTTGTATTTGATAGTATCTTTTATAAATCGGTTGTGTAGAACCGTGGGGAGCCATGCGACGTGGGATCGTTTAAGATATGACCTTTCACGGTTGCTAGCGCCTACGCTCCCACCGCTGCAGAACCTGCCGCTTGTATTGCTTTAATCTTCTTTCGGCTGCTCAACCTTCACGACGCCTTCTGGTGTAACAACAATCTTTCCACCTAGCGCCTGAATACGATTTATAGCAATCTTTTGAGTGCGAACGTCATTGGCGTTCGTTAAAACCATTGTCCAAGCACTTACTTGAGCAATTTTACTATTAGGATTGCTGGCAAGGAACTTTGCAGTTTTACTAGAAAGTGCTGCTACCTGCTGACTTCTTGCATCAGAATACACACTAGCCCACTCTGCTGCCATTACAAACGATTGTTTTGCTGCTTGAGCATTCCCTAAGAACAGTAATTCATCAATTCCCTTTTGACGCCAAATATAATATGAATTTTGTGGTACTTTTGGCGAAAGGGTCTTGAGTCCTTTTTCCATAAGTGCTATAGACCGTCCTGGCATCCCAGCGTATATGGAAGCGCTGACGGCTAGGTAATAATAGGCATCCAAGAATCTGGGGTCGCGATCTATAATCACTTCAAAATAATCTGGGCTAAGGCGATAGTCTGTCAATGCGCGAGCTTTATCATCACCAAAATACTGTAGAAACCCCAGAAATACCCAATCAGCCAGAAAATTATGAAAACCAAAGGTCGGAATTGTCTGAAGCAGATTAAGACGATCTTTTTCCGACTGTATTTCTCTTTTTAACTCTTCGGGTGAAGCAATTGGGGCACCAACTCTCAGTTTTTTGAGTTGAGGTATCTGTAGACCGCCAACTGCCAAAACACACAATAGGGCTACAATGAAGGACGCAATCGATTGATTTAGGTTTTGAGAGAATCGCGAAAGCATTGACTAAGAGCTGCTAAGTGTGATGCCAAGAGTAAGATCGCTCTTTCTATCCTTAGTATGGCACAGGTATTTCTTGGGGCGACAGAAAGATCCTGCGGTGGGTGAGGAAGCGATCGCTTTTCACTCATCCTGGTTCTGAGTAGATCAACACTCGGCTAAGGGGCGATGCTCTTAAATCGACAGATCCAGTACACCCAGATGCCTTAAGGAAAGTTTGAAAGTGATGATCTCTATCACTAGAGGATTGGGTAAGTTAAAGATAGAGCTTTCCCGACGCTGACGGTACTTATCTGCAAAAGCGAAAGCTTAGCGACTAAAAACTTCACATAGCTTGAAAATTTGGGTATGCGGCACAAACGGTTTCAACAGATCCTTCTGATCCTGGGTATGCTATCCTTTGTTGGCTCTACGGCCTATGGAACCTTTGCAATGTTCACCAGTGGCCTGACACCACCGCAAGAGGATGCAAAGACTGTAGCTGTGGTGCAATCGAAAGACTCGCAACTGCAAGCGCAGGCACGAGGGTATGAAACGGTTTTAAAGCGAGAGCCAGAGAATCAGATAGCTCTTGAAGGCCTAGTGCAGGCGCGGATAAAGATGAACGATCTTAAGGGTGCTGTTGCACCTTTGGAGAAGCTTGTCAAGCTAAATCCCGATCGGGAAAGTTATAAGGCACTGTTAGCTGAACTAAAAAAGCAGACGGGTAAGAAGGGCGATCGCTAACTAGAAAACCTAGCTAGTGGGGTTCATAAACAACGAGTTTTCTCAAAAACTGTCAAGGTAGAAAACCACTGAATTGCGGGTACAAGTCAAATTATTTTAGATAAATATTATCTAAGGATAACGGATGAGAAAACACGTACTTGTCACTGGTGGCACAGGGTATCTGGGTTCGGTATTGTCCGAGCATCTCCTCAATGCCGGATATCAAGTCACCGTGGTTGACAATTTGATGTACGGACAGAGTTTTCTATTTCATCTTTGCGCCAATCCAGCCTTTGATTTTGTTCTCGGCGATGTGCGAGATCAAGATTTAATGAGCCGTCTTGTGAAAAATGCGGATGTACTTATCCCGTTGGCAGCGCTAGTAGGCGCACCTGCGTGCAAGCGAGATCCCTGGCTAGCACAATCAGTTAATCATTCAGCGGTGCAGTTACTCAACCGCCTGCGGAGTCCACAGCAGTTAGTCATCTACCCTACGACCAACAGCGGGTATGGCACCCAGTCAGGCGACATTTATTGTACAGAAGAAACGCCACTGGAGCCTATTTCCCTCTACGGTCAGACGAAGGTTCAAGCAGAGTTGGAGTTATTGGAGACGCCCAACGTCATAACTTTACGGCTGGCTACAGTGTTTGGTATGTCCCCACGAATGCGGCTAGACTTGCTAGTGAACCACTTTGTCTACGCCGCAGTTACAGAGGGATACATCACGATCTTCGAGAAAGACTTTAAGCGCAACTACATTCACATTCGGGATGTGGCTGATTGCTTTATTCACTGCATTGAGAACGCTGAAAGCATGGTAGGGCGGCCATATAATGCCGGACTGGATGCAGCTAACTTGTCCAAGGAAGAATTAGCTCTGAAGGTGAAAGAATATGTGCCTAATTTCTACATTCACTTTGCACCGGTGGGGAGCGATCCAGATAAACGCAACTATATTGTTTCCAATCAGAGGTTGCGCGAGGCAGGTTTTGAGGCGCGACGTTCTCTGGACGAGGGAATTAAAGAGTTGCTGAAAGGCTATCTAATGATGGGACGTGCTGCGTTCAAAAATATTTAATGATTAACTCTAATGTATTAGCAAACACAGACCTCGCAAGCCTGACAGCGGTGATCCTGGCAGGAGGATTAGGAACTCGGCTGCGTTCTGTCGTAGCCGATCGCCCCAAAGTGTTGGCAGAAGTTCGAGGAAAACCCTTCCTGGCGTACCTATTGGATCAGATTGCCGCTGCTGGAGCGAGAGAGGTTGTATTATGCACCGGATATCTGGGTGAGCAGGTGCAAGCAATCTTTGGTGAGTCCTATGGCAGTCTACACCTAGTCTACTCACAAGAATCATCACAGTTGGGCACGGCTGGTGCGTTGCGATTAGCTTTGCCACTTTTACAGTCGGATTCTGTTCTAGTAATGAACGGTGACTCGGTTTGTGATGTGAACCTGCTCCCCTTCTTTTCTTGGCACTTTAGACAAAAAGCAGATGCTACCCTACTTGTAACCAAAACGCCTGACACAAGTCGCTATGGTCGAGTGCAACTGGATGCTGACGGAAGGGTGCTGAGTTTTGAGGAAAAAGGTGGTAATAGGGCACCAGGCTGGATTAACGCGGGAATATACCTGCTAAAGCCGAGTTTGTTGTTAGAAATTCCAGAAACTGGCGCTGTTTCTCTGGAACGCGAGATGTTTCCTACTTGGATTGGCCGAGGTTTTTACGGCTACCGCAGTGAAGGGCGCTTTTTGGACATCGGTACGCCTGAAAGTTATGCCGAGGCAGAACAGTTTTTGACTGTGGAGGCAATTGCATGAAAAGACGACGTTTCGCAGTGGTAGACCGTGACGGCACGATAATTGTTGAGCGTCATTATCTTTCAGACCCGCATCAGGTTGAATTGCTTCCAGGAGTCGCCACTGGCTTGCGCCAACTGACTGAGATGGGACTAGGTGTAGTTGTAGTCACCAATCAGTCTGCTATTGGTAGAGGTTTCTTTGACGCAACACGTCTGGATGTGATTCATCAACGCTTGTACGAACTGCTGGAAGCGGAAGGGGTTCACCTGAATGGCATTTATTTCTGCCCTCATAAGCCAGATGATAATTGTCAGTGTCGCAAACCTCATACAGATCTTATTAAGCTAGCTGCAAGAGAGCTAAATTTCGATCCGCAAGACAGCTTTGTAATCGGCGATAAGCCTTGCGATATTGAGTTGGGACAACGGGTGGGAGCGACTACATTTCTGGTGCGTACTGGCTATGGTGCTAGTGTTGCTCTCCAGAGTGCGCGTACTCAGGTTACTCCTGAATACGTGGTAGATAGTGTGTCGGATGCGGTGCCAGTGATTGAGTGCTTGCTACGTGGAAATGGTAAGAACTTTTGTGCAATGCAACTAGACATTGAGCAGCGACGTAACCGGGTGCGGTGTCATTTGCTGGAGAGTGCAGAAGTCAAACGGCGGATTATTGACAAATGCATGAACGAAATTTTGGCAGCAAGTGACTTGATGGCAGATACATTTCGGTTAGGGGGAAAGGTGCTGCTATGCGGGAATGGTGGCAGTGCTGCTGATTGTACTCATATGGCAGCTGAGTTTGTCAATAGATTGACGAAAGATTTTGAGCGACCTGGACTGCCTGCGATCGCCCTAACTACCGACACCTCGTTTTTAACGGCATATGGCAATGATTGCGGTTTTGAAGGGATATTCGAGCGACAGGTGCAGACGCTTGGCAAACCCGGAGATGTCTTGATTGGCATCAGCACCAGTGGCAACTCACCCAATGTGGTTCGGGCTGTGGAAGCGGCACGAGAGGCGAATATGCGTACAATTGTGCTGACAGGCAGTGGCGGGCGCTTGGTGGCAATAGCGGACGTTGCCATTGCAGTTCCAGACACGAATACACAATACATCCAAGAAGCTCATCTAGCGATCGAGCATATTCTGTGCGATCTAACTGAGCGGCAACTTTTTAGTAGCAACAGAGAGGAACCTACAGAAAAATTCAAATTAAATCCGTCCGTATAGTTATTCTTTATAAGTAATCAAACGGATAGAAATTTTAAAAAAACACCATGATCATTAGCAGAACACCATTCCGGGTGTCATTTTTCGGCGGAGGCACAGACTATCCAGCCTGGTATCGCCAACATGGTGGAGCTGTGCTGGCCGCCACAATCAACAAATACTGCTATCTGAACTGTCGCTACCTGCCACCATTTTTTGAGACGAGGCTCCGTGTTGTTTGGTCTAAGATTGAGAATTGTCAAACCATTGAGCAGATAGAGCATCCAGCAGTTCGGGAACTGTTGCGATATTTGAATATAGATCGCGGCGTGGCAATCCACCATGAAGGGGATTTGCCCGCCCGAAGCGGTATGGGGTCGAGTTCCGCGTTTACAGTAGGACTCCTACACGCCCTATACGCTCTCAAAGGTGAAATGCCCAACAAACACCAGCTGGCCAAAGAGAGTATTTACATTGAGCAGGAAATTTTGAAAGAAGTAGTAGGTTCGCAGGATCAGGTCTTAGCGGCCTATGGGGGACTCAACTATGTCACTTTTCTACCGAACGATGAAATTTCTGTAAGACCGATGACCCTCAGCCAGGAACGCATTCAGGAACTGAATTCGCACCTAATGCTGTTCTATACCGGCATCAAGCGCACGGCGTCAGGTATTGCCGAAACTTATGTCAACAACATTGAGGCGAAAAAACGCCAGTTACGCATTATGAAAGATTTAGTAGAAGAGGGTATTTCAATTTTGAACAGCAGCCAAAATCTAACCAGCTTTGGCGAATTGCTGCATGAGGCATGGCAGGCTAAACGCAGTTTAAGTGCTCAAGTTTCCAACAACCATGTGGATGATATTTATAACCAGGCGCTCGCTGCCGGAGCTATTGGGGGCAAGCTGACAGGAGCTGGTGGTGGCGGTTTCATGCTGTTGTTTGTTGCTCCTGAGAAGCAAAACCAGGTAAAAGAGACATTCAACAAGCTGATCCATGTACCGTTCAAGTTTGAGTTTTCCGGCTCTCAGATCATCTTTTTCGATCCGGAGGCAGATTACTCTGTAGAGGACAAGGCTCGTGCCAGCCAGTTGGTCGATGCTTTCCAAGAGCTGAACCAAATCCAAGAATCAGAAAAGGCTTTATGAGGGAAACAAGAGCGATTGCCCGCGTACTGATCACAGGCATTGCCGGATCGGGTGGTAGTTATCTGGCTGAATACATTGTCAACAATCATCCAGAAGTTGAAATCCACGGTCTTTCCCGTTGGCATAGCACAACGACGACAGACAACTTGGGTGCCATTCGTGACAAAGTGACAGTTCACGAAGCAGACTTAATGGATTTTGGCTCAGTTCTTGCTGTTTTGCAGGAAGTCCAACCGGATGCCATATTTCACCTAGCTGCTCACGCCAATGTCCGCGCCTCCTTTATCACACCGAACACGGTATTAAGCAACAACATCCTTGGCACCAGTAACCTTTTTGAGGCTATGAGGCTGGCTCGACTAGAGCCAATCGTTCAGCTTTGCAGTACCTCAGAAGTCTACGGTCGGGTGGATGCTAAATATGTTCCCATCAAGGAAGATACACCACTACAGCCTGCTAGCCCTTACGCTGTCTCAAAGGTGGCGCAGGATCTCCTGGGATGGACTTATTTTGTCAGCTACAAGATGCCCATTATCCGCACCCGAATGTTTACCTATTTAAATCCCCGTCGCACGGACTTATTTGCTACAGCGTTCGCCAAGCAGGTAGCGTGGATTGAGCGCGGTTTGCAAAAAGAACTGGTACACGGGAATCTTGATTCGGTTCGCACAATTATTGATGTGCGCGATGCCATGCGAGCATACTGGGAAGCCATTCTGTACTGCAAACCTGGTGAGGCTTACAATATCGGTGGCACAACTACCATGAAAGTCGGCGAATTTCTCGATCGCCTGATTGCCCTGAGTAATGTACCAATTCCCACCCGGACTAATCCCGATTTGCTCCGCCCAGCTGACGTGACATTGCAGATTCCCTGTGTAGATAAATTTGTACAAGAGACAGGTTGGCAAGCATTACATAGTTTTGAAGACAGTATGGCTGACCTGCTAGCTTATTGGAGAAGGGAGGCAGACAAAGCAGCAAAGTAATAGATAAAGGGGAATGGGAAATAGGCAAAACTCATCCCCATTAGCAATTACCAATTAATAATCAGCAATCACAAATTACTAATTACAATTCAAAATGTACGAAAAATTCTATCGATCGCTATACAGAATCCGCCGGGTGGAAGAAGAAATCGCCAGGATTTACCCAACCGACAAAATTAAAAGTCCCATCCATCTTTCAATTGGTCAGGAAGCAGTTTCTGTAGGAGTTTGCGAAGCACTGCGCCATGACGATATTGTTTTTGGCACATATAGGGGGCACGCTCTCTATCTGGCTAAGGGTGGAGATTTAAAGCAGATGATCGCCGAGTTGTACGGAAAGGCTACAGGGTGCGCTAAAGGCAAAGGTGGCTCAATGCACCTTATTAATACTGCGACTGGAATGATGGGTACATCGGCAGTGGTAGGTACCACGATTCCTTTAGCAGTTGGGTATGCCTACGCTTTGAAAGTCCAGCGAAAGGACACCCTTGTTGCTAGCTTCTTTGGAGATGGTGCCATAGAAGAAGGTGCTTTCCATGAAAGTATGAATTTTGCTGCTCTCAAGCGGCTACCGATTATCTTTATCTGTGAAAATAACCTCTATTCGATTCACTCGCGCCAACTCGATCGCCAGCTTCTAAGCAATATTTGCGATCGCGCCCGTACCTATGGAATGCCAGCAGAAAGAATAGAAGAGAATGACGTTCTCAGAATCTATCAACTTGTAAAACAGGCTGTCTACGACATCCGCAGTGGGGAGGGGCCGAGATTCTTTGAGTGCATGACCTATCGTTGGAAAGAACACGTCGGGCCGAACGACGACTTCCATGCTGGCTATCGTTCCCGAAGCGAAGCACAGTCTTGGCAAGAAGCCGACCAAGTTAATCGCATAGGTAATCTTCTAGAACCAAATGTGCGCCAGGTTATTGAAGCCGAAGTTGAAGCCGAGATCCAAGAGGCTTTTGAGGAAGCCGAAGCTAGCCCCTTTCCGGAGCCAGCAGAACTCTACAAAGATATGTTTAAGGAGGCTTAAATGGAACGCATTTTGACCTTTGCAGAGGCGATCCAAGAAGCAACCGAACAAGAAATGGATCGCGATCCGTCAGTGATCGTCCTTGGGCAAGGAGTTGACGATTTCAAAGCCATCCACGGAACCACTCAGGGCCTTGTCGAGAAGTTTGGTAGCGATCGCGTATTTGATACCCCACTTTCTGAAGATGGCATGACGGGGGTGGCAATCGGCGCGGCACTTGCTGGACTAAGACCGATCCACATCCACATCCGCATGGACTTTGTGCTGTTGGCGATGAACCAACTGATCAACATCGCTGCCAAAAGTCGCTATATGTATGGAGGCGCTGTTTGTGTTCCCCTAGTAGTGCGATCGCTCATTGGCAGAAGTTGGGGACAAGGGGCACAGCACTCCCAAGGTCTGCACTCGTTCTTCATGCACGTCCCTGGTCTGAGGGTTTTTGCTCCCAGTACACCGTATGATGCCAAAGGATGCCTCATCCAGAGTATCCGTGACGATAACCCCGTGATGTTCATAGAACACCGGATGATCCACAGCCAGAAAGGACACGTTCCAGAATCTCAATATACTGTGCCTTTCGGTAAAGCGCGGGTGCTGGCTCCTGGCAACGATGTCACCCTGGTAGGAATTTCCTACATGGCTGTGGAGTGCCTTCGCGCTCACAGACATCTCGCTGAAGTTGGCATCAGTGCTGAAGTTATCGATCCAGTTTGTTTGATGCCGCTTGACATGGATGCGATCGTGGAATCGGTTAAAAAGACGGGAAGACTGATTGTTGTAGATACTGCCTGGACTGCTTGTGGAGCCAGTGCAGAAATCGTTGCTCAGGTTACAGAACAATTACAGGGCGTCAGAGAGTTTCGCACCCGTCGGATGGGATACGCACCAGTGACTTGTCCCACGACTAAGAATTTAGAGAATCTCTTTTACCCAAATCCTGAACAGATTGCTTCTGCGGCCTACAGTCTTGTCCACGACAACAGCAAAGTCTGGATGCCGACGGGGGTAGAAGCAGCAGAAATTATTGAATTCAAAGGCCCGTTCTGAGGATGTCAAATAAACCGATGATGCCTGAAAAAAACCTAAATTGGCCGTTGATGAGAAACAACATCTCGCGGGCTGATTTAGATGGGGTGATTGAGTTTCTAAACCAAGACGACCCAATCTTAACTCAATCAAAGCAAGTTCAAGCATTTGAGCAAGAGTGGTCTGATTGGCTAGGCGTCAAATATAGCGTTTTTGTAAACTCCGGTTCCTCAGCCAATCTGCTGACAATGTGCGCTCTGAAAGAAACCTACGGCTCAGGGGAAGTCATTGTACCAACACTGACCTGGGTATCTGATATTGCGTCCGTCCTCCACTGTGGGTTAAAACCAGTTTTTGTCGATATCAACCGGAAAACACTGGGAATGGATACTGAGCAAATCCTCCAGAAAATTACCCCAGAGACAAAGGCTGTCTTTTTAACTCATGTCCTGGGCTACAACGCTTTAAATCAGCGCTTGTTGGACGAGTTGGAGTCGCGCCATATCCCGCTGATTGAAGATGTCAGTGAGTCATACGGAGCCACTTTTGCTGGACAAAAACTGGGTAGATTTGGATTGATGTCCAATTTCTCGTTTTACTACGCTCATCACATGAGTACTATCGAGGGGGGCATGGTTTCAACCAATGATAGTAATTTGTATGAAACGGTCAGGATGTATCGCGCTCATGGGATGGTGCGGGAGTCTAGTTCGGATGCGGTGAAGCAGTCGTATTACCAGAAATATCCTGATTTGAATCCGGACTTTATATTTGCGTTTCCTGCCTATAATATGCGTAGCACTGAAATCAATGCGGTGATTGGGCGATCGCAACTTAAGCGTCTAGATGAAAATAACAAAATCCGAACTGAGAATCTGCACCTGTTCCTGCAAAATTTAGATGCCACGAAATATCAGACTGACTTTGAAACCGACGGCAGTTGTAATTATGCGTTTACGCTCATCCTCAAGCATCCCGATCCGGTGCTATGTGAAAAAGTAATGCAGGCACTGCGCCAGTCTGGGGTTGAGTTTCGCAGAGGCACTGCTGGTGGTGGAAACCAGCTACGTCAGCCTTATTTGAGGAAGGTTGTTGGTGAGAAAGAGTTTGAAAACTATCCCTATGTAGACCATGTACATTTTTACGGCTTCTACATTGGTAATTACCCTGGTTTGGAGAAGGAAAAAATTATAGACCTGTGTTCTATGTTAAATGAAGTAGCAGGTTAACTGTGGAACTAAAAAATGAGTTTTTACAAAAATAAAAAAGTTGTGGTAACGGGTGCTGCCGGACTTTTGGGCGTGCATCTGGTGTCGGATTTGTTGGCAGCTGGTGCATCGGTTCGTGCGGTTGTTCATAAACGGTCATTGTATATAGAAGATCCCAGAGTCGAAATAGTCCAGGCGGATTTGACTCAAGAATTAGATTGCGATCGCGTCATGGCTGGGATGGACATAGCCTGTTTGTGTGCCTCAGTGACAGTAGGTGCTGCTCAAGCTATCAAAAATCCCATGCTTGCCGTCACTTCTAACCTAATCATGGCGGCTCGTCAGTTGCAGGCTGCTTGTTTAGCAAAGGTGGGACAGGTTCTACTGATTAGTAGCACTACCATTTATCCTGCTTACACTCGTCCTGTCAAGGAAGATGAGGCTTTCCTGGAGGAACCTCATCCGGCTTATCAAGGCGTGGCGAACATGAAGCGTTATGTCGAAAAACTGGCGCAATTCTATCACGACCAGTACGACATGAGTATAGCGATCGTTCGACCTGTGCCATTTTATGGTCGTTACGATAATTTTGATTTTGAGACTTGTCACGTCATCCCGGCTCTAATCCGCAAAGCGGTAGAGAAACAAGACCCTTTTGAAGTGTGGGGAACCGGCAATGATATCAGGGATTTTCTTCATGTCAAGGATGTCGCGAGGGGATGTTTGTTAGCCTTGGAGCGATATCCAGAATGCGACGGACTAAATCTGGGATCTGGGGAGGGTGTGTCGATCGCACAAATTGCCCAGACCATCACCAGCTTAGCCGAACACAATGCGCCTATAGTCTTTGCAGCATCAAAACCTTCAACTATTCCTTTTCGATTGGTCGATATAAACAAGGCTCAGGAGAAAATCGGCTTTAAGGCGGAAATTAGCCTGGAGGAAGGGCTGTTAGACACCATCGGGTGGTTCGCCTCCAATCGTCAGCAGATACTGAGTGGTCAGTAGTCAGTGGTAAGTTGACAACGCTACAAAAAGCCGTGCTGCCCACTCTACGGCTAGCACCTTTGCCTACGCTTTGTCTTCCACTTGCCGTTAATAATAGGGTGGCGTCGTCTCCCCTGCGAACGACGCAAAATTTCTTGTCTGTGCAATATTCCCCTGGTGTAAGGGTGTTCGATCCGCTGGGGGTAGTGGGTACTATAAGATTAGCAGACTTCATTCAGGATATTTTTTCTTCTGATAGAGGCTACATTACATCTGGGTTTGTAGGTCTGTCCTCATAAAGTTACGTTATCCCAGCCTTTTCTCGTGTTAATACCTTTGACATGAGCTTTTAGGAAAATCTTTATATTAGATGGGAAAAATAAAAGTATGAACATGGGCAAAAATAATCAAAGTATCAAAGTTGGATTAGTTCAAATCAACAACAGCTTTTCTAACCAAAACTATTTACCTTACTCGGTTGGGTTGCTGCAAGCTTACGCCCAGAAATATGCACAAACACCCGATATTTATGAGTTTTTATTACCTGTTTACTCTAGAATGTCGGTAGACAAAGCGGTGCAGAAGCTTGTGGGAGCGCAGGTCATAGCCTTCAGCACCTATGTTTGGAATATCAAAATTTCTCTGGAAATCGCAAAAAAAATTAAACAGGAAAATCCAGAGACACTTATTGTATTTGGAGGTCCCCAAGTTCCTGATCAGGCTGAAGAATTTATAAGACAATATCCTTTTATAGATATATGCTGTCATGGAGAAGGAGAAGCCGTTTTTCTGGAAATACTAGAAAACTGCATTTCTAGAGATTGGGAAAACATTCCCTCTATAAGCTTCCTAAGAGAGGATGGTAAGTTTGTCCACCATCCAAAAGGGCAAAGGATGAAAGATATTCACGCGATACCTTCTCCTTACCTAGAGGGTGTATTTGAGCCTTTGATGAAGGCGAATCCTACAGAACAGTGGATTGCTTTGTGGGAAACTAACAGAGGCTGTCCTTTCTCTTGCACCTATTGTGACTGGGGTTCTTCAACTCAGAGTAAAGTATTTGCCTTCGATCAAGAGCGACTATTTCGAGAAGTAGACTGGTTTGCACAGAATAAAATTGAGTATATTTTTTGCTGTGATGCTAATTTCGGCATTCTTCCCAGAGATTTAGAGCTAACTCGGTATATAGCTGAAATTAAAGAGAAAACAGGTTATCCCCGTGCGCTCTCTGTCCAAAATACCAAAAATGCCACAGAACGTTCTTATCAGGTTCAAAAATTGCTTGCAGACTCCGGATTGAATAAGGGGGTAGCAATTGCCATGCAATCCCTTGACTTAAATACTCTTAAGAGCGTCAAAAGACATAATATCTCTCTAGAATCATTTCAAGAACTCCAAAGAAGGTTTACCAGAGATAATGTGGAAACCTATTCAGACTTAATACTAGCATTGCCGGGAGAAACTTATAACTCGTTTTTTGATGGCATTTCCCGCGCAATCGCTAATGGTCAACACAATCGCATACAATTCAATAATCTTTCCATTCTTCCTAATGCGGAAATGGGAAACCCTGAGTATCAGCAGCGATATGGCATGGTTACAGTTGAATCTAAAATCGTAAATATGCATGGCTCTTTAATTGAGTCTGACGACGAAATTTACGAGACTCAACAGCTAGTTATTGCCACTAACACAATGTCTAAGGAGGATTGGTGCAAAACTAGGGCACTCTCCTGGATGGTGTCGCTATTGCATTTTGATAAGCTGCTTCAGATTCCTTTGATTATCCTCCACGAAGTCTGTTCTTTCAGCTATCGAGAATTATTTGAGGTGTTTACAGAGGGAGATTTGGATTCTTCTCCAATCCTTGCGGAAATTAGAAACTTTTTCTTGGATAAAGCGCAAGATATCCAAAATGGTGGAGAAGAGTATTGTAAATCAGAAGAATGGTTGAACATTTGGTGGCCAGCTGACGAATACATATTTATCAAACTCAGCGTGGAGAATAAGCTGAATGCCTTTTATAAAGAGGCTGAGGCAATTATGTCGCGATTTTTAGCTGATAGATTCATTCAAATTCCCCTGATTCTCCATGAAGCCATTCTCCTGAATAAAAGTCTCGTGAATCAGCCTTTTCAAACAGAGGATCTAGAGCTGGAATTGTGGCACAATATCTGGGAATTCTCCCAAGCTATTCGCAGAGGCGTAAAAATACCCCTAGAAAAAGAAACTCATAAATATCATATCGATCGCACATCTGTCACACGTCAGTCTTGGGATGAATGGTATAGAGAAGTAGTTTGGTACGGCAATAAAAAGGGTGCTTACCTCTATAAGAATATTTCGGTACTCCCTAAAATTGCACAACATTCTTGATGCGCCAAAACTGGCATTAGTCCTAAATCGGTAGGGTGTTTCGGAGATAAACTCAAAAATGTTTGCAGGTAAAAAAGTTCTTGTTGCTGGCGGTACAGGCATGATTGGCATACCGCTTGTGGAAATGCTAGTTGAACAGGGAGCCTTTGTAAGAGTGGCTTCATTGGACGATCCATCCAGATCTCACCCGGAAGCAGAATTCATGCAAATCAATCTGATGCCGTTTGAGAACTGCTTGAAGGTTTGCCAGGGGATGGATTTTGTTTTTAATCTGTTGGGGGTGAAAGGTTCTCCAGCAGTAACAACAACGAAGCCTGCAAGTTTCTTTGTACCTACCGTTACATTAGATACGAATTTGATGGAAGCGGCTAGGCAGGCTGGTGTGGAGGGGTTTCTGTTCACCAGTTCTGTGGCTGTGTATTCTCCGGCTGAGGTTTTCTACGAGGACGATGTTTGGAAGACTTTTCCATCGCCAAATGATAAATTTGCTGGTTGGGCTAAACGGATGGGTGAGCTACAAGCAGAAGCTTATAAGATTCAATATGGATGGGAGAAAATTGCGATTGTCAGACCAGCTAATGTATATGGAGCATATGATAATTTCGATTTGGAAAATGCTATGGTTGTGCCTTCACTGATTAAAAGGGCGGTGGATGGTGAAAATCCTTTTATAGTTTGGGGAGATGGTTCGGCAGAAAGAGATTTTATTCATGCGCGGGATGTAGCGCGGGGAATGATTATTGCTGCTGAGAATGCTGATTGCCAGCCTATTAATTTGGGTAGTGGGGTGGGAGTTTCTATCAAGCAGCTGGTTGAAACGATTCTCAATAACCTGGAACATCAGCCGAGTATTGTTTGGGATACTTCTAAGCCAAAAGGCGATCGCAAAAGAATTATGGATATTTCTAGGGCTAAAGATATTGGATTTCAACCGATAATATCTCTTGAGGAAGGAGTTAAGGAGGTAGTTAGTTGGTATAGAGAAAATAAAGATAAAGTTAGCAAGAGATATGATGTATTCATGTAGAAGGAAAAATATGTGAAGGTATGTCATATTATCAGGATATTAAAGAGCCAAAATGAATGAATTTGGGTCTGAAGTATGGCAGACAATCAAGAAGCAAGAAGTTTTTGTTGCAGCCCCCTGGATTAAAGTTTCGGTAGAACAGGTACGTCTACCCAATGGGATGGTTGTGGATAATTACCATCAAATTGCTCTGCCGGATTACGCAGTTATTGTTGCCCAGACAGCAGACGGCAGAGTGATTATGGAACGGCAGTATAAACACGGGGTTGGTAAAGTGAGTTTGATGCTGCCTGGAGGTACTATTGAAGATAATGAAGACCCACTTGTTGCGGCTAAACGAGAGCTTCTAGAAGAGACAGGTTATCTCAGTGATGACTGGCAAAGCCTGGGCTGCTTCATCGCTAATGCTAATTATGGTTGTGGCAAAGCTCATGTATTTGTAGCACGGAATGTGCAGCAGGTTGCTGAACCAAATTCGGGGGATTTGGAAGATATGGAAATTGTGCTGATTCAGCCAGAGGAGGTTGGAGATGCCCTTCGTAAGGGAGAGGTGATTGTCTTAGGTGCTGTGATGGCGATCGCCTTAGCCCTGAACCCAATGTTTACACCATCAAAAAAGCTAATTTGAGTATTCATAGCAACAGAGATGAACACAAAACAAATTGAACAGATGCCCTCTTTTGGCACCTCACCAGAGGCGGCACTTACATCCTATTTACAGCTTGGGTATCACGTCGAGCCGAATGTTTGGACGCCAGATGAGTGCGATCGCCTGCAAAGTGCGTCAAAAAATCTACCATCCTTTAAAGACGGGACATTTGCTCCGGCAATGCAGGCGCACCGGATCGAGCCAACATTCCTCTGGGCATTACGCAATCCTACAATCCTCAAGATTATCGAGCAGCTAGTCTCAGGACGGGTAAGTGCAATCCAGAGCGAATTTTTCTTCTGCCAACCGGGTACGCCAGGGTTTACAATGCACCAGGATAATTATTACGTCGAAGCCAAGCGGGACGCATTTGCTTCAGCTTGGTCAGCGATGCAAGACATTACCCCCGATATGGGCGGGCTAATTGTGTATCCAGGCAGCCACAATGAGCCAATTCTGCCAGTCGAAACGCTTGAACAAAAGCAGGATAGAGGTCAAGATCCAAATGCCAATCGTCAGCAGGTGGTTTTACCAGATGGTTACGCAGCGGTGGCTTTGTCGGTGCCCAAGGGTGCAGCCGTATTTCTTCACGGACATATAGTGCATTCTTCGCACAAAAATCGCTCAACCCGTTTTAGAAATGTTTTGCTCACGACTTACATTCGCCGTGGTGAAAGTTTCCGCCCTGGTCGTTATGCTGGTCGAGCCGAGGTCGATGTCTATTAGGACACCTTCTTTATGCTTAATGATTTATTGAAAGACCCCCTATTTGCCTCAAGCGCCCCAGGTGCCACCCTGCGTGCTAAACCACTTGGATTCGTAGACATTGGCGCACGAGGCGGCGTGCATGAACTGGTTGAGCCTTTGGCTGGTGTAACCGCTGTACTTGGATTCGAGCCAGACGAGGAAGAATGTGTGCGGATGCGGGCGTCTCTAGCAGGTTCCCCGTGGGCAGCCTGCGAGATCGAACCGTGGGCTTTGGCTGAGAGTGAGGGCGAGGCGTTACTCCACCTGTTGTCCGTCCCAACCAATCACTCGTTGCGCCCACCTTCTTTGCCACTGACCGAGCGTTACAACATGGAGAAATTTGCACAGGTGGGTAGTCTGCCTTTGCAGACAACTAGCTTGGACAAAATCTTATTTAGCCAGCAGCGCGAACAGGAGGATTACTGGGGCGAATTCATTAAACTGGATACACAAGGAACTGAGTTTGAAATTTTAAAGGGGGCACAACGCACACTGGGCGATCGCACAGTGGCTATATTTACCGAGGTGGAATTTTGCCAGATTTACTCAGGGCAGAAGTTATTTTCCGAGGTGGAAATGTTTCTGCGCGATCGCGGTTTTTCGTTTTACGGGTTTGCGAACATAGGGCACCGCTCGTGCAAGCTGTTGGACAAACGCCAAGAGGCTGGACGCGAACGCCCTGTATGGGCTGACGCAGTTTTTTTCAAAGATCCCTTGCCGGGAGGGCTACAGATGAGTGCCCTATCTGAACGGGGCAATCATGTTTTATTTGCCTGCGCCATGTTGCTAGGCTATTACGACTTTGCACTGGAGTTGGCACTAAATACATGGGCTACAGGTTCCGAAGCTAAACAAATTCAGGAATTAGTACACAAGCGTGCCACACTACCCCCACAGCAAGCGTACAACGATGCCTTAGCGCTAGCAGGGCGCGTTGAAGCGAATCCAGAACTAGCAAATCTAACAGTTGGTCGCTTTGTCGATAGACGGCGACATCAATGTGATTATAATGAGCTGCCCGATGTTGAGAATTCTCTCCATCTAAATCATAATGAGCCAAACACTTGAATCTCGCACATTTGTAATGCACGTTAGCGGTCTGTTCGATGCAGATATGCTGAGAGATATTCGAGCCTACTTAGACGCAGTTGAGGTTGAGCGACGGGTTTTGGTTCAAACAGAACGCGAACGTATAGCCATTGCTAATGGTACATTTTCAGATCTCGTGCGGATGGATATGCGATGGTACGATGTCTGGAGGCACAATACTGCTCATATTGTTAATCCTTTGGGGAATGGATGCCAAAGATGGTGCTGAATCTCCCGATGTCGGCAAAAAATCTGGCGGTTTTAACAGTGGTACATTTGAAGAACAATTGGAAAATGCAATTCACATTTTTGATGCAGATCGCTTCATTCCTTACAAAGCACGCATAGTATTAGTCAAGGGCGATATAGAAAAAACAGTGCCTGAGTACATCCAGAACAATCCAGGATTGCGAATTTCATTACTCCATTTTGATGCCGATCTCTACCGCCCTACACTTATTGGATTGCAGCATATGTGGCCTCTCGTTGTTCCCGGTGGAATCGTTCTTTTTGATGAGTACGGTATCCCCCTTGGGAAGGTGAAAGCAAAGCAGTAGATGAATTTTTTGCTGATAAAAAGGTACAAATCAGACGGCTAGATTGGTGTAGTAATCCTGGAGGATATATTGTAAAAGAATAGAAAATGGGAGAATTGCGACAAAGTATCAGATAGCAAAACCATTGATTAAATAAAATTTCAAGGTAAATTATGTCTATACCAATTGACAATAATCAGACTATTACTATTTTAATACCGACTCGAAAAAGACCTAATAATTTAAAAAAAGTATTGGATTCAGTTGAGGAGACAACAGCCGAAAAAAGGTTAATTAATGTAATTATTTATTATGATGATGATGACGAAGATACACAAATATTTCTTAACAATGAATTGAATAGCAGTAGATATTCATTTGCCATTAATGTTATGTGCGGTTCGACCGCGCTCACTCTAGGAGAGATTCATAATAGAATTATTAACCGGGAGGAGGAAAGACATGGTATCTATATGTTGGGTACCGACAAAATTGTGCTAAAGACGCCCAAATGGGATAATTTAGTAAGAGAGACTTTTAATAGCTATTCAGATAGAGTTGTGTTTGCCTATGGAGTAGACTACTTCCACGATGTAGTTAATATATACGGGGATTATGGCTGTTATGTTTGCTTTGTAAGTGCTGAATGGATTAACTTGCTAGGTAAAGCTTATACAGAATATTTTCCTTTTTGGTATGACGATGCCTGGATTATTCAAGTTGCTTGGATGGCGAATAGAAAAATAAAAGTAAATGTGGAAGTTGATTTGCAAGGCGGTAAAGGCAAAACCATAAGAATGAGGAATCTTGTTTTTTGGGATAGATTCTTTGCAAATACAATAGATGAAAGAATAGAACAAGCAAAAGTTTTGCGAGAAGCAATTTATACTAAAGGTTCTAGCGAATATCGTAAAAATCAAGAGGAAGGGGATAAACTGGCTCAAAAATTTATAGCAGATTGGCAGAAGAGAACAAAAGAAAGCTTAATTGCCACTGAAAAAGCTTTGGCAGATATTGAACAATTACAATCTCCACCAAGTCCTAATTACTTAGCGGCTGAATTAAAAGCGGCTAACCACCTTTATGAAAAAATCAAGTTGGCGATCGCTCAGGGGAAAGCCTCTTCAGCTTTGGCAATATGGTATAATCTTTTAGATGCCTCACAAGAAACCAAAAAAACTCTGGATTTAGATAGTATTCAAAAGCAATTGCAGCAACTAACTGAATCTAATATGTCACTGGATGTACTACTTGCCCATATAGAAGGCTTACCCATAGACTGGCATGGAGGCGGGGCTTTATCAGTAAATGTTTTAGAAGCAATCGTTAGACACGTAGGGGCGCGTCAAATTCTCCACTCGGTAGAAACCGGAGCGGGCGCAAGCACCCTATTACTCTCACACCTTAGTAAGGATCACAAGGTTTTTTCCTATGATTGTGGTGGCAATGGTTTAACTGGTACTCGCTCATCTCCTTTATTGAAGCAAGATACGGTTGAGTTTATAGAAGGACCAACACAAAGAACTCTCCCACCTTATAAATTTGAGAAAAAGATTCAACTGGCTCTTATAGATGGTCCGCATGGTTATCCTTTTCCAGAGTTGGAGTATTACTTCATATATCCTCACCTGGAAGAAAATGCCTTGCTGCTCGTAGACGATATTTGGATTCCAACTATATACAATTTGTTTAATTTTCTCAAAGAAGATGAGATGTTTGAACTCATCGATATTGTAGAAAAAACAGCATTTTTTCGGAGAACTAATGCGCCTTGTTTAAATCCAGTTGGAGATGATTGGTTTATACAAAATTATAATAGAAACAGATTTCCAATAACATCTTTTGAAAACATATCTTTTTCCCAGAAAGCTGAGACAGTAAAGAAAAAAGCTCTGATTTTTTTCCCGCACAATCCCTATCCTCCTCGCACTGGCGCACACCAACGCTGTATATCAATGTTGGATGGATTTAAAGAACTGGGATACGATGTCACCTTGTTTGGTTCTACGCTAATGGCAGATAGCCCTTGGCCAGTTAGCGATCGCGCCTTGCAAGAGTTACAAGAGCATCTGGGTGTGAGGGTACAAGTTTACCAAGGCACCCAAGCCGATCAGCAATTCATGGCTACTGTCATGGC
>Ga0196964_10000573_pt1 | contig 21375 bp, 21 predicted proteins | sample S1_10metaG_FD_148615 | JGI IMG/M metagenome (GOLD analysis project Ga0196964, IMG submission 148615) | Soil microbial communities from Anza Borrego desert, Southern California, United States - S1_10 | ecosystem: Environmental > Terrestrial > Soil > Desert | place: USA: California | collected... | reverse complement strand
GTCGGCGACGAAGAACTGGAACAGGCAGTGGCAGGGCGGCAGGGCCATGTCCTCCACCTCGCCGGGGTTCCAGGCGCTGACCACGTGGCGGCGGCTGTAGGGGTTGGTCTTCAGGTCGTGGACCAGCCGCTGGATCTGGTCGATCGAGCGGCCGTCCGGGGTCGCCCACGAGCGCCACTGCTTGCCGTAGACGGGGCCGAGCTCGCCGTCGGCGCCGGCCCACTCGTCCCAGATGCCGACGCCGCGCTCCTGCAGCCAGCGCACGTTTGTGTCGCCGCGCAGGAACCACAGCAGTTCGTAGACGATCGACTTCAGGTGCAGCTTCTTGGTGGTCAGCAGCGGGAAGCCGCGCTCCAGGTCGAAGCGCATCTGCCGCCCGAACACGCCGATGGTGCCGGTGCCGGTGCGGTCGTCGCGGCGCACGCCGTTGTCCAGTATGTCCTGCAACAGCCCCAGGTACTGGCGCTCCGGGTGGTCCGGTGCGGCGTGGACGACCGCGTGGTGCAGCGGCGTGCGGGCGAGGGGGGCGTTCATGGGCGCCTCGTGCGGTGACGAGGATCGAGCTTGCCCGATTCGCGGCGCGTGCGGAGGTTTCAGGCGGTCCGACCTGTGGACGCCCGCGGCTTTCTGTGGAGAGGCGCGCGCCCGCCCGGCCGCCGCCTCCATCTTCCTTCTCCCCTTGCGGGGTGAGGAGCGATCGGCGGTAGCCGAGCCGTCGACAACGATTTGTCGACGGCAGCGACGAACGGTGGCCTGCGGAGCAGGCCGGATGAGGGGTGTCGGCGCCGACGGTTTGGGACTGCCGAGCTACGCCGACGGGCTCACATCCCGTCCGAGGGCTTGCGCATCGGCAAAAGTTCACACCGACACCCCTCATCCGGTCGCTCGCGCAACCACCTTCTCCCGCAAGGGGAGAAGGGTAGATGAGCGCCGCTCCGCCCGCTCGCGAAAAGCGGGGACCAAGGCGGGCGAAACAAATACTTACGCCCGCCCCCCGGGACCGGCCGCATAATCCTGATCAACCCCGTCCACGGGGAGGGCGCCCGGATCCAGGCTCCCGAGCGGGACGGGGCGGTGGTCGAGCGGGTCCGGCTCGAGGTGTGAACTCACCTCCGGCACGGCTTTCGCAGCCCGAGGGGGGTTACCTCGGGGCTCCGGGGAAGGTCGAGGATGGCCTCCCGCCCGCCGCGGGCTTCAGGACGGGGCGCTGCCGGCTCGGCTCCGGTAAACTCACGTCCGTCTTCCGAAGCCGAGAGGCGAAGGAGGAATCCGGACAAGCCTGAATGCAAGGCTACCAGCCGGAAAGCTCGCAGTCAGAACGACTGCGCGGGGCGTCGATCCGGCGCCGAAACATCTTGCGCTTCACGGTCTCCGGGCCCCGGCCCGACGCCCCGCGCCCTCCCCGCCAACTTCGGAGCCGAGGCCCGATGACGATGAAGCGCGCCCCTTGTCATCCCGGAAAGCGCGCAAGCGCTTATCCGGGACCCAGGGGCCGCCGGAGCGCTCCGTCTCCCCCTGGGTCCCGGCGCTCCGGCCGGGATGACGCTCACTTAGGCAAAGGAGAACGCCCACGGCCCGCCGCCCAGACGCGCCCGCCCGAGCCGCCGCGCCATCCGCGGTCGGCGGGGACAGCCCTCAGCCCGTGCGGGCGAGCCGCTTCAGGCCCGCGCCGGCGGCTTCGGCCAGCGACTTCAGACCGTGGTCGCAGAACACGTCCAGCGCCGCCTCGAAGGCGTAGGCGGCGGACTCCCGCTCGCGGAAGTCGCCCAGCAGCTCGGCGCGGGCTTCGTACAGGCGGCCGAGGTTGGTCTGGATCACCGCCCAGGGGATCGGGTCCTCGGCGGCGGCCATGCCGGCCAGCTCGGCCTTGAACGCGGCCTCCGCCTTGGCCAGGGCGATCAGGTCGCCGCGCCGCTCGGCCCGGCGCGCCATGCAGGCGGCGCGGTTGTTGGCGACGGTGGCGCGCAGCGTCAGCCCCTGGACCGACGCCGCCCGCAGCGCCTCGGCGAAGGCGCGCTCGGCCTGGTCGAAGGCCGCGTCGCTGTCGCAGGTCTCGCCCAGCGCCTGCAGGCCCAGCGCCAAGGCGTGCTGCCAGCGCGCCCAGTCGAGCGGGCTGTGGTCGCGGGTGAACTTCTCCGACGGCTCGGCCAGGGCGGAGACGCCCTCGGCCACGTGCTCGGCCCGGCCGGTGATCTCGCCCAGCGCCACCAGGGTGGAGCCGCACAGCTCGGCCGCGCGCACCCAGGTCAGGGGCTCGTAGTCGGCGTCGAGCCGGCTCATCAGGTCTGCCAGGTCGTCGGCGGCCTGGCGCAGCAGCCGGTCGTCGCGCATCTGCAGGCCGAAGCCCGCCATCAGGTCGGCGCGGTCCATCCGCGCGGCGGCGGCCTCCAGCCTGACCGCGGGCGAGCCTTTGGCGGCGGTCAGCTGCTCCAGCCGGTGGATCGCCTTGTCGAACAGGGCGGCGGCTTCGAGCGCGCGGGCATAGTCGCCGGTTGCCAGCGCCTCGCGCGCGGCGATGCGGGCGTAGGCGGCCTCGATGCGCGCCTCGATCACCGCGTCGCCGTCGTGCTCGCCGGCGCAGATCAGCAGTTCGCGGGCGGAGTCGAGCAGGCCCGTGTCGCCGAACAGGTCGGCGCCGACCAGGCTGGTGACCGCCTGCTCCAGCGCGGCGCGGGCGCGTTCGGCGGGGTTCTCGGCCGCCTTGCCGGCGCGCTCGGCCGCCTTGGCCGCCTTGCGCAGGGTGACCGCGTCGCCGGTGCGGCGGGCGTGCTCGCGCCAGACGGCGGCGGCGTCCAGCTGGTCGACGTGGGGCCGTTTGGCCGACACGCGTCCGGCGGCGATGTCGGCGGCGCGGCCCTGGCCGGCCAGCATCTTGACGTCCAGCAGTTCGAGCAGGCTCGGATCGGCGCATTCGCGAGCCGCGCTCACGCCGAGTATCCGTTTCAGCTCGCGTTCGAAATCGAACATCGCTCGTCCTTCTGAACCGTCCCGGATCGGGACGCCGTCCCCGCCGTCGGGGTGGACAGAGCAAACGCGAGGCCTGCGAACGGGTTTCAGCGAGACCGTGGGAGAAAGCTGAAGCGGAACTTCGCCGCGGACGCCCCGGTTACCCGGTCACGACGCCGCCGAGCGGCGACGAACGATCGCTGAGTCCGAAGGAGACGACCCATGAACGACCGGTGGAGAGACGACGAGCATCGACAAGGCCCTCAGCAATTCGGTTCCGAGCGCGACCGCGGCTTCGGCGGCGGACAGCAGCACGGCCAGGGCCGCTCCGGCGGATACGGCGGCCAGGGCGCCCCGGACGTGTACGGCACGGGCGAGGGCTCCGGCTACGGCCAGGGCGGCTTCAGCCGCAACCAGGGCTATCAGGGGCAGGGCGGCGGCCAGGGCGGCCAGGGTCAGGGCCAGACCTACCACGGCCAGTCCTACGGATCTGGATCTTCGTTCGGGCAGGGCGGCCAGGCCGGCGGTTACGGCGGCTACGGCCCGCAGCAACAGCAGCAGACCCAGCAGGGGCGATCATCGTACGGCCAGGGCGGCTACGACCGCAACCAGGCCCACGAGGGCTGGCGCTCCCAGGACTACGGCCGCAACCAGGGCTGGCGCGGCCAGTCGCACTACGAGGGCTACGGACGCAACCAGGGCCATCAGGGCGGCGGCTCCGGCCAGGAGGACCGCAGCTGGTGGGACAAGGCCAAGGACCAGGCGGGCTCGATGTTCGGCGGTCGTGACGAGAACCGCTTCGGCGGCGAGCGCGACCGCGACACCCACTGGGGCGGCCAGCCCGACATGCACCGCCAGGGCGGCTGGGAGTCCGGCTCCGCCGGCTACGGCCACGAAACCGGCGCCCGGCACGACATGAACGACCGCTACGACAACCAGCGTTTCGACCATCGCGACCGCCACCAGGCGGGCATGTTCGGCATGGGCGGGGGCGGCGGACAGAGCCATGCCGGCATGGGCGCGGGCATGGGCGAGATGTTCAGCCACGACCGCGGCGGCCGGGATCACGACCAGAACCGCGGCCGCGACCGCGATCCGTTCGACCACCAGAGCCAGTTCGGCGACCCGAACGCCCGCGGCGCCCAGAGCGGACACGAGCGCCACGGCATGTGGGGCGAGCGCCATCGCGGCGGCGAGGAAGGGCGCGATCAGTCCCGCGGCGGTCGCGACTTCTGGACCGACGAGGACGGCGACCGCTGGGACCGCGGCCACGGCTACTTCTCCGGCCGCGACCGGCCCTGGTGAGGCCACGCCAGACCTGAAGGCGGCCCCGGAGCGATCCGGGGCCGTTTTCTATTCCGACGGCTCGAACCGCAGCACCCCGGCGGTGCGCCAGACGCCGGTGTCGCGGGGATGGGCGACGCCGTCGACCACCGGCACTTCGCGGAAGTCGAACGGGCTCAGCCCCTCCAGGCAGGCGGCGTTGACGCCGTACTGGTTCGGATTCGAGCGACGGCGGTGGTGGGTGTAGATTCCGCACGTCCCGCAGAAGTGATGCTCGGCCTCTCCCGTGTTGAACCGGTAGGTGCGCAGGGCCTCGGAGCCGGCCAGCAGTTCGATCCCGTCCAACGGCGCCGACAGGGTCACCGCTCCGCGCATCCGGCAGAACGAGCAGGTGCAGCGCCGGGCGGTGTTCAGCCCGCCCTCCTCCAGCCGCACCCGAAAGCGCACCGCGCCGCAGTGGCAGGCGCCGTTCCTGCTCTCGCTCATCGCAGCAGCCCCTCGATCCGACGCGCTACGTCCTCCCAGGCCGGGGCGCCCGGCGCGATCGGCTCGAAGTGACCGGCGCCGGGCGCCACGACCAGCTCGGCCCGGTCGCCGGCGGCGCTCGCCTTCGCCACCCACGCCCGGCCGACCGAGGGCGGGGAGATGCGCTCCAGCTCGCCGTGGACGATCACCTGCGGCACGCCCAGCGGCAGCAGCTCGACCGGCGAGGTGTCGGCGTAACGGCCGGGCCGGGCCGGGCCCAGCAGCTTCTCGACCGTATCGGCGCCGCAAGCGTCGGCGGGATCGCCGCCGTAGGCCTCGAGGTCCGGAATGGCGCTCAATCCCACCACGGCGTGGATCGGCAGCGGGTTGGACGCGCGCAGCGGACTGGCGGCCGGCAGGCGGGACCGGCCCGCCGCCCACAAGGCCAGATGCCCTCCGGCCGAGTGGCCGACGGCGACCACGCGGTCCAGCTTCAGCCCCCGTCGCGGCGCCTCGGCGCGCAGCAGGTCGATCGCCGCGCCTACGTCCTGGAACGTGCCCGGGTAGGCGCCGCCCGGATGGCCGACTCGGCGGTACTCGACGTTCCACACCGCGATCCCCCGCCGTCGCAGGTCCTCGGCCATGTAGTCGGTCAGCTCCACCCCGGGCAGGTCGGCGCGCCAGCAGCCGCCGTGGATCACCACCACGACCGGGTGCGGACCAGGTCCGGCGGGGCGCCAGAGATCGACGAACTGCAGCGGATCGGCGCCGTAGGGAATGCGCGCGTCGGCGGTCCCTCTCGGCCGCTGCAACAGCTCGCGGAACGTCAGGACCTTGGCGGGCGTCGCGGCCGGCGCGGCGGCGACGGGCTCAGGGGCGAGCTGCGGCTCGGGCGCGGCGCAGGCGCTCGCCAGGGCGGCGGCGAAGAACGGGAGGAGAGGGAAGCGGGCCATGGGCCATCATCGTCGCCGGGGAGGGCGCTGGCAAACCGCGGTTTGCGAGCGGTCGCGCGCAGGCCTATCTGTCGCCGGTCAGAACTTCGCGAAAGACCCTCGCCATGGCCGACTCCGCTCCCGTCGACACCGCCTACGACGCCGCCCGGTTCAAGCGCGCGGGCCGTGGCCGCATCTATGACTCCATCGTCGACACCATCGGCGACACCCCTCTGATCCGCCTGCCGCGGCTGGATTCGGAGCTGAACCCCAAGGCTCAGGTCACGGCCAAGCTGGAGTTCTTCAACCCGATCTCCAGCGTCAAGGACCGCATCGGCGCGGCCATGATCGAGGCGCTGGAGGCGCGCGGCGTGCTGAAGCCCGGCTCGGTGATCGTGGAGCCGACCAGCGGCAACACCGGCATCGCGCTCGCCTTCGTCGCCGCCGCGAAGGGCTACCGCCTGATCCTGGTGATGCCGGAGACCATGTCGGTGGAACGGCGCAAGATGCTGGCGCTGCTTGGCGCGGAGCTGGAGCTGACGCCCGGCGAGAAGGGCATGAAGGGCGCGATCGCGAAGGCTGACGAACTGCTGGCCGAGATTCCGAACGCGGTCATGCCCCAGCAGTTCGACAACCCGGCCAACCCGGTGGTGCACCGCGTCTCCACCGCCGAGGAAATCTGGAACGACACCGAGGGGCGCGTCGATATCGTCGTCTCCGGCGTCGGCACCGGCGGCACCGTCACCGGCGTGGGCCAGGTGCTGAAGTCCCGCAAGCCTTCGGTGCGGATGATCGCGGTCGAGCCGGAGGCGTCTCCGGTGCTGTCCGGCGGCGACCCGGGCCCGCACAAGATCCAGGGCATAGGCGCGGGCTTCGTGCCCTCGATCCTTGATCGGGGCGTGATCGACGCGGTGGAGCGGGTGTCGAACGACGACGCCTTCGCCATGGCCCGACGGGCGGCCAGCGTCGAGGGTCTGCCGGTCGGCATCTCCTCGGGCGCGGCCCTGACTGCGGCCTACAGGGTGGCGGCGCGCGAGGAGAACGCGGGCAAGCTGCTGGTGGTGATCATCCCCAGCTTCGCCGAGCGCTACCTGTCCACCGCGCTGTTCGAGGGGCTCTGAACCAGGGCGGGACGCAACCGCCAGCCGGCGATCAGGCCCAGCAGCGCCAGGGCCGCCATCGACAGGTAGCCGAGCGAGCCGTAGGCGTCGAACAGCGGGCCTGAGAACACCGTCGCCAGGCCGATCAGCACGCCGGCGGACAGGGCCGAGCTCAGCACCTGGGCGGCCGAGGCGCTCTCGGGCGGGGCCAGGCGCTCGATCATCTGCAGCCCGGCCAGGAAGCTGGCGGCGAAGGTCAGGGCGTGCAGCAGCTGCAGCGGCCAGAGCAGGGCCAGCGGCGGGGCGAAGGCCATGGCCGTCCAGCGCACAACAGCGGCCCCGCCGCCCAGCATCAGCAAGGCCCAGGGGCCTACCTTGCGCCGCCAGGGCTCCAGGAACCACATGAACACGATCTCGGCCGCGACCCCTGTGGCCCACAGCAGGCCGGTCAGGCTCTCCGGGATTCCCTCCGCCTTCCACGTTAAGGTCGAGAAGCCGTAGTAGAAGGCGTGCGCGGCCTGGATCAGGCCGACCGCGACGATGGCGGTCATGAAGATCGGATCGGCGACCAGCCGCCCCAGGCCCCGGAACCGGTCGGCCCGGCTGACCGGGCCCGCCTCGTGCACCGGTTCGGCCGGCGGCAGGAAGGCGGCGGCGAGGGCCACGAGCGCGGTGGCCGCGACCACCCAGACCATCACCGCGTCCACCGGCGCCTTCACCAGCAGGGCGCCCATGGCGACGTTGGCGACGATGAAGGCCAGCGACCCCGCGCCCCGGGGCCAGCCGAAGTTGAAGCCCTCCTTCCCGGCCCGCTTCATGGTCAGCACGTCGGCCAGCGGGATGATCGCCCCGGCGCATGAGGCGGCCACGAACCACAGAATCAGCTGGACCGCGAAGCCCTGGCTGAAGGCCAGCGCCGCGTAGGCCGCGGTCGCCGCCGCCGCCAGCACCATGATCGGGGTGCGGCGCAGGCGGAAGCTGTCGGCCCACAGCGCCACCAGCGGTCCGGTGACAAGCCGCGCCAGCATGGGCACGGCGAAGATCACTCCGATCTCCGCCCCGCTCAGCCCCCGCTCGCCGAACCACAGCCCGGCGAACGGCAGAGCCACGCCCGTGCCTGCGAACATCAACGAGTAAAAGGCCGCCATCCGCGGCGCGCTGTTCATGGCGCAGGGAGTTAGCAGACTTCGGCGCGTCCGGTGACGCCTCAACGCTTCCTTTCCCCCGCGCCGCCCTTTCGCCTATATGTCGCGCGACGGATTCATCGGCGCCGGGACGGCGCGTGCGGGAGACACCTGATGGGCATCGGCGCTTGGTGGCATTGGCTGATCGTGGCGATCGTGGTGCTGCTGCTGTTCGGCGGCAAGGGCAAGCTGTCGGGTCTGATGGGCGATGCGGCCAAGGGCATCCGCGCCTTCCGCGACGGGCTGAAGAACGACGACGACGGCGCCGCCAAGGAGAAGGACGCCGCCGCCCTGCCGCGCACCGACGCGGAGCGCGAAGACCTGAAGCGCTGATCGCGCGATCCTCCCGCCGCTCTGAAAGCCCCCGCCCATGCTGCCTGGAATCGGCGCGTCCGAGCTCGTCGTGATCGCCGCGGCCGCCCTGATCGTGGTCGGGCCCAAGGATCTGCCGCTGCTGATGCGCAAGGTCGGCCAGTTCATCGGCCGCATGCGCCTGATGGCGGCCGAGTTCCGGGCCAGCTTCGACGAGATGGCGCGCCAGTCGGAGCTGGACGAACTGCGCAAGGAGGTCGAGGCGCTGCGCCGCGGCGATCCGGTCGCGCCGCTCAGGGACGAGTTCGAGCCGACCCTGCGCGAGATCGGGCGCGACCTGAACGAGCCGGTGGCGCATACCCCGATTCCTGAGACCGGCGACGTTCCAAGTCCCGACTGGGCCGAGGACCTCGTGCCGGTCGCCGACCCGTCTCACGTGGCCGAGATCGCGCCGGAAGCGCCGCCGCCCCCGCCGAAGAAGCCCCGCCGCAAGAAGGCCGTCCCGTGAGCGCTTACGACGACGAAGCCGAGATCGAGGCGTCGCGCGCGCCGCTGCTGGATCACCTGATCGAGCTGCGCTCGCGGCTGATCGTCTGCGTGGTCGCGGTGATCGCGGCCTTCTTCCTGTGCTTCGCCTTCGCCCGCGACATCTACCTGTTCCTGCTGGAGCCGTTCGAGGTGGCCGCGCGCCTGCTGGCCGCGCAGAAGGCGATCGGCGAGAACCACGGGCCGTTCGACCTGGTGCTGGCCATGATCGGCCGCATCGAGGTTCCGCAGGCCACCGAGGACCTGAGGCTGGTGTTCACCGCGCCTCTGGAGTTCTTCTTCACCAAGATGAAGCTGGCCGGTTTCGGGGCGGTGGTGCTGAGCTTCCCGGTGATCGCCTGGCAGCTGTACCGGTTCGTGGCGCCGGGGCTGTACCGCAAGGAACGCGGCGCCTTTGCCCCGTTCCTGCTGGCCGCGCCCATGCTGTTCCTGCTGGGCGCGGCGCTGGTCTACTACCTGATCCTGCCGATGGTGCTGTGGTTCTCGCTCTCCCAGCAGATCAGCACGGCCGGGGTGACGGTGGAGCTGCTGCCCAAGGTGTCGGACTACATGACCCTGGTCACGACCCTGCTGCTGGCCTTCGGCTTGTGCTTCCAGTTGCCGGTGGTGCTGGCGCTGCTGGGCCTGGCGGGGATCGTCAGCTCGCAGATGCTGCGCGCCGGGCGCCGCTACGCCATCGTCGCGGTGTTCGTGGTCGCCGCGGTGGTCACCCCGCCCGATCCGATCAGCCAGCTGATGCTCGCGGTGCCGATCGTGCTGCTCTACGAGATCTCGATCTGGATCGTCCGGGCCATCGAGGGCCGGCGTCCTGCGGAAGAAGCCGTCGCCTAGAGCACGCCCGCGCGGAGCACGTCGTGGACGTGCAGTATGCCGACCGGCCGCTCGTCCTCGACCACGAACAGCACGGTGATGCGGCTGTCGTTCATCAGCTTCAGCGCCTCGCCGGCCAGCATGTGCGGATGCGCGGTCTTGGGCGAAGGGGTCATCACCTCGCCGGCGGTGTGGGAGAGCAGGCCCTCCATGTGCCGGCGCAGGTCGCCGTCGGTGATCACCCCGGCCAGGCGGCCGTCGGCGTCGGTCACGCCCACGCAGCCGAAACGCTTTTCGGTGATGCGCAGCAGCGCCCGCTGCATCGGCGCGGACGCCTCTATCAGCGGCAGCTCCTCGCCCGCGTGCATCAAGTCGGCGGCCGTGCGCAGCACCGCCCCCAGCTTGCCGCCGGGGTGATAGACGCGGAAATCGACGGCGGTGAACCCGCGCCGCTCCAGCAGCGCCACCGCCAGGGCGTCGCCCAGCGCGATCTGCAGGGTGGTGGAGGTGGTCGGCGCGTCCACGCCCTCGGCCGCCTCCGCCGCATTCGGCAACAGCAGCAGCACGTCGGACGCCCGGCCCAACGCGCTGTCGGCCCGCGAGGTCATGCCGATCAGCGGGATGCCGAACCGCTTGGCGTAGGCGACCACGTCGGCCAATTCGCGGGTCTCGCCGGACTTGGACAAAGCCAGCACCGCGTCGTCGCGCCCGACCATGCCCAAGTCGCCGTGGCTGGCCTCGGTGGCGTGGACGAACAGGGCGGGCGTGCCGGTCGAGGCCAGGGTGGCGGCGATCTTGCGCCCGACGTGGCCGGACTTGCCCACGCCGGTGCAGACCACCCGACCCTTGACCGCGTGCAGAACCTCGACCGCCTGCGAGAACGGGCCGTCCAGCTGCGAGGCCATCAGCGACAGGGCGTCGGCCTCGGCCGCCAGCACCCGGCGGCCGACCGCGGCGGCGTCGAAGCCCGAGCCGCTCACGGCTGCGGACCCTGGCGCAGCGGCGGGGCGGCCTCGGCGCGGGCGGCCTCCTCGCGCTCGGCCTGGACGTAGGCGGGCGTCTCGACCGGCTTGCCGAACGGGGCGGGAGAGCGCCGCCCCTGTCCCTGCGGCCACACCAGGGCCAGCAGGATCATGGCCGCGGCCAGCAGAATCGTCGAAGCGAAGAACACCCGGTCGGACATGGAGCGGCGCTATAGCGGCTCGGGGGCGGCGACACAAACCCGTCACGCGGGGCGGCTCCGTTAACTCCTCGCTGACCTCTCGGAAACCCGATCTTCACGCCCGCCGGGGTAGACCTGTCCCATAACGAGCCGGGCCCGGAGAGGTCCGGCCGCTCACGGTCGACAGGGTGTCTCATGGCTAAAACCGTGCTGGTCGTCGATGACGACCCCACGCAACGGCGCTTGATCCAGGCGGTGCTCGACCGGGAGGGATTCCAGGTCGTGCACGCCGAGAACGGCGCCCAGGCGCTGGACCGGCTGACCCAGGGCGGCGGCGCCGACGTGGTGCTGCTGGACCTGGTGATGCCGGGCCTGTCGGGCCTGGACACCCTGAAGGAAGCGCGCGCCGCGGGCGTGCGCACGCCGGTGGTGGTGCTGACAGCGACCGGCGGCATCGAAACCGTGGTCAAGGCGATGCAGGCCGGGGCGCAGGACTTCTTCGTCAAGCCCGCCAGCCCCGAGCGCATCCTGGTCTCCATCCGCAACGCGCTCCAGACCGGCGATCTGGTGGCAGAGGTGGACCGGCTGAAGAAGCACCACTCCGGGCGCACCACCTTCGACGATCTGGTCGGCGACGGCCCGGCCATGCGCATGGTCAAGGCGCTGGGGACGCGCGCTGCCAAGTCGACCATCCCGGTGCTGATCCTGGGCGAAAGCGGCGTCGGCAAGGAGGTGATCGCACGCGCGGTGCACGGCGCCTCCGAGCGCGCCGGCAAGCCGTTCGTGGCGGTCAACTGCGGCGCCCTTCCGGCCAACCTGGTGGAGTCGATCCTGTTCGGCCACGAGAAGGGCTCGTTCACCGGCGCCACCGACAAGCACCTGGGCAAGTTCAAGGAGGCCGACGGCGGCGCCCTGTTCCTGGACGAGATCGGCGAGCTGCCGCTCGACATGCAGGTGAAGCTGCTGCGCGCGCTTCAGGAGAAGGAGATCGACCCGGTCGGCTCCAAGCGGCCGGTCAAGGTCGACGTGCGCATCATCGCCGCCACCAATCGCGACCTGGCCCAGGCCGTGGCCGAAGGGCGGTTCCGCGAGGATCTGTTCTATCGCCTGAACGTCTTCCCGATCGAGGCGCCCACCCTGCGCGAACGGCGCGAGGACGTGCCGGCCCTGGTCGAGCACTTCGTGCGCCGGTTTAACATCGAGGAAGGCAAGCGGGTGGCGGGCGCCGCGCCCGAGACCCTGGCCATGCTCCAGGCCCACGACTGGCCCGGCAACGTGCGCCAGCTGGAGAACGCGGTGTACCGCGCCATCGTGCTGGCGGACGGGCCCTACCTTCAGCCGCACGACTTCCCGGCCATCTCCGGCCTGGCCGTGCCGGTGGAGGCGGCCGCGTCCCAGGAGGCGCCCCCCGCTTCGGCGTTCGAGGCCATGGGCCTGCCGCCCCTGCCCGAGGCGCCGGTACGCATCCTCGACGACCGCGGCCACCTGCGCACGCTGGAGGACATCGAGCGCGACCTGATCCAGCACGCCATCGAGGTCTACGCCGGCCACATGAGCGAAGTCGCGCGCCGGCTCGGGATCGGGCGCTCGACCCTGTACCGCAAGGTGCGCGAGCAGGGGCTGGAAGGGCTGGTCAAGGAGGCGGGCTAGTCAGGGTCGCGGGCGCGGCCGAAACCCTTGCGTTTCGGCTTCTCGCCCTTGGCCTTGGCGGCGATCTCTTTGAGCTTGACCGCCTGCATCATCGACAGCGGGGCGTTGGGGTCGCCTTTTTCAGGATCGCCGAAGGCGCGGCCGTAGGTCTTCACCCGGTCCGCGACGCTGCCCAGGAACTCGTCTTCCCACTCGGACAGGGCGACGCCCGCCTTCTCGGCTGCGCGGCGGGCCTTCTTCAGGGCGTTCAGGGCCGCGCGTTTGGCGGCCGCCCTGCGATCTGGAAGCTTGCGCTTCACAGGCCTCCGATGGCCGACAGATAGAGGTCGATCAGCGCCTCTTCCTCCTGCCGCTTGGCCTTGTCCTGCTTGCGCAGGCGGATGACCTTGCGCAGGATCTTCACGTCGAAGCCCTCGCCCTTGGCCTCGGCGAACACCTCCTTCATGTCGCCCGCGATCGCCGCCTTGTCCTCCTCCAGGCGCTCGATGCGCTCGATGAAGCTCTTCAGCCGCGACTGGGCGGCGGAGGTCATGACGTCGGGATTGGAGGCGAAGGACGCGTCGTCGGCCACGGGAGGCTCCGGGATCAGGATTACGGGCGCGGACGCTAACCATGCCGACCCGCCGCCTCAACGCGTCGAACCCGCGCGCCTGCGGACAGCCGGGTCAAGGCTGTGGATAACCGTGCGCCGGACAGCGAAAAGGCCGCGGATCGCTCCGCGGCCTTTCGGAAGTTCGGCTCAGGCGTGAGGGCCGATCAGCCCTGCTTGGCCTTGAAGCGCGGATCGGTCTTGTTGATCACGTAAACCACGCCCTTGCGACGCACGACCTTGCAGTCGCGGTGGCGGGATTTCAGCGACTTCAGCGAGCTGCGGACTTTCATGACGGGCGCCTCGAAAAAACAAACGCCGCCGTCGCCGGGATCGGCGCCGAGCGGTGCGAGGGCGTGCGTATAGGCGGGCGCCGGGGTGGAGTCAATCTCACGCTTGTGATGGACGCCGTTCATGTTCGCCCGATAATCTCCCGCCCATGAAGCGTCATCTAGGCCTGTTGCTCAGCGTCGCCCTGGTCGGGTGCGCCACCCAGTCCGGCCCGCCGCCCGGCGGCGGAACGAGCCCCGGCACGACCGCTCCGCCCGCGTCCCAGCCCGATCCCGAGCCGTCCCGGCCTCAGCCCTCCACGCCGCCGGCGCCGCAGCCCTCGGCCGAGCAGATGGCGTTCGACGTCTGGCGCGAGGACTTCATCGCTCGCGCGGGCGCGAGTTCGCCGATCCTGCGCCGCGAACTGCAGGGCCTGACCCTCGACCCCAAGGTGATCGAGGCCGACCGCAGCCAGCCGGAGTTCTCCCGCCCGATCGGAACCTACGTGCAGGGCGCGGTCAGCGAGGACCGGATCGCGACCGGGCGTCGCAAGATCACCGAGATCGCCCAACTGCAGACCATCCAGCGCGAGTACGGCGTGCCGGCCGAGGTGATCGTCGCCGTCTGGGCCATGGAGAGCGCCTTCGGCCGCATTCAGGGCGACAACGACACCGTCCGCTCGCTGGCCACCCTCGCCGCCAACGGCCGCCGCCGCGCCTGGGCCGAGACCCAGCTGCTGGCGGCCATGCGCATGATCTCCGAGGGCCACGCCACCCGCGGCCAGATGAAGGGCTCCTGGGCCGGCGCCATGGGCCAGACCCAGTTCATTCCCGAGACCTACCTGGCGCGCGCGGTCGACGGCGACGGCGACGGGCGGCGCGACATCTGGGGCTCGGCCCCCGACGCGCTCGCCTCCACCGCCAACCTGCTGGCCAGGGCCGGATGGCGCGCCGGCCAGAGCTGGCAGGTCGAGGTGACCCTGCCGTCGGGCTTCGACTATTCGCTGCTGGAAGAGCGCCGCGCCGCGCCGTCGTTCTGGGAGGGCGCGGGCGTCCGGCGCGCCGACGGCCGGCCCTTCTCGGCCGCCGACCAGGCGTCGGAGGCGCAGCTGATTCTGCCCGCCGGCGCGGGCGGACCGGCGTTTCTGATCTTCCCGAACCACCACGCGATCCGGGCCTACAACAACTCCGTCGCCTACGCGCTGGGGGTGGGCCTGCTGGCCGAGCGCATTCGAGGCGAAGGCCAGCTGGTCAAGGCCTGGCCGCAGGAGCCCGCCCTGTCGCGCGACCAGCGCATGGACGCTCAGCGGGCGCTGAACGCCCTGGGCTTCCCGGTCGGCGAGATCGACGGGGTGATCGGCTCGGGAACCCGCGCGGCGCTGCGCCAATGGCAGCGCTCAGTGGGCCTGATCGCCGACGGCTATCTGACCGCAGAGCTGGTGGTCCGGCTGAAGGCGCAGGCGGGGCTGTAGCTCGCGCTCCCTTTGGCGCGCGCGCAACGCCGATGCAGAAGGCGCTTGAGGCGGCGCGGCTGGCGTCGCGCCCGGTCACGCCCCCTCCACCGCCGGAGCCTGTCCTCGGGCCGAGCTCTGCTCGGTCCCGTGGGGCGGTCCCCCTCCCCCGCACGCTTCGCTACGGGGGAGGAGCCTCGGCGCCGTCAGTCCCCCGTAGGCGGATCGCCGCCCTCGTCTTCGCCCGAGCCCGTCGGGCTGCCGCCGGAGCCGGTCGTGCCCGTGCCGGTCCCGCCGCTGGTGCCGCTGCCGCCGGTCGGCGCGGTCGAGCTCACGCCCGTTCCGACGCCCGGCTGGGCGTTGACGCTGGTGCCGGTGCGCAGGGAGTCCGCCGTGCTGCCGGGACCCGAAATCCCGAACTGCTGGTCGGCGCGGCCGCTGGCGGTGTCGCTCGCCATCCCCGCCGCCGCGCCGGCGCCGGGCGCGGCCGTGGCTGAGGTCATCATGCCGGACGTCGTCATGCCCGACGTCGTCACGCCCGTAGTCCCGGTCGTGGTCGCGCCCGTCGTGCCCGTGGTCACGCCCGTGGTCCCCGCGGTCGAGTCGTAGCCGCGGAAGGTCGTGGTGGTGCGCGCGTCGGCCATGGCGGTGTCGCCCCAGGCGCCGGGGCCCAGCACCATGTAGCCGCGGCTGTCGCGCCGGCCCGTGGACGCGTCCAGGGCGGCGAACCGCTGTTCGTCCTGCTGGCGGTGCATGGCCATGGTCTGCGGGATCTCGCTCATCGACCAGGCCGCGTCGAGGTGGCTCTGCACCACCGGGCTGGCGGCTGCCGCGACCTGACGCAGCGGCTGGGCCTCGCCCTGGCCTGCATAGCCGGTCTGGATCGCCAGGTTGTTCATGTGGCCGGTGATCTGCTGGCGCATGTACAGGCTGTCGAACTCGCCGGCGGGCGCGTCCCGCAGCGCGGTCAGCATGGCCTGGTGGGCGGGGTCCATCTTCGGCGCGGGAGCCGAGCCCGCCTGCGAGGCCGCCTGCGTCAGCATGGCCGAGGTCTGGGTGTGGTGGTCGATCATCGCCTGGGCGAACTGGCGCACCTCGGCCGATTGCGAGCGCTCAAGCGCCAGCCGGCCGGACTCGATCTCGTACAGGTCGGTGGAGGCGGTCTTGCGCAGATACATCTCGGTCGACACCGCGCCCATCGGCGCGACGGTCACCGCGCTCTGGTGCAGGGAGGCGTGAGACATGCCGGGCGTCGAACCGGCGTGATGGTTCATGGTCGCGGCGGAGTGCTGCTGGCCGGACGTCGAACGGCCCTGTGTCGCGCCCGACGGGATGGCGCCGGAATGGTGCGTGGCGCCGGCCTGGGACGCTTCCGGCTGCAGGGGCGCGCCCTCGGTGTCGCTGAGCGTCTGGGCGCTGGTCACGTTGTTGTGGGTCGCGGGTCCGGGCGTGGCCGGCCCCTGGGTCGTCGTCGACCCCGTCGAGCCGCCCGACTGGGCGAACATGTGGGGGACTTGCGCCAGCACGGGCGCGGTGGCCAGCGCGAAGGCGCTCGCCAGTAGAGCTTTACGAAGCATCGTTCAATCTCCTGCGAGCGGTCGCCCGCTCTCACAAACGCGGCCCCAAAACACGCGCCTGGCAGGAATGGTTGCAGTTTTCATCAAAGCACAGGCATGTACTCGGACTAAGGCTGTGCTTCGTCTTTGCTTTAGGAGGGCTGTCTGAGCGTGGCCGTTTACATGGTCAGGCTTTGGGATCGGGCGTGATCGTCTCGGGCGCGGGCGAGGCGCCGGCCGACCTCAGGCCGCGATGGATCACGGCGTAGGCCAGCATGGCCGCCAGCACGGCGATGTTGGCCAGGAACGGCGTGTCCTCGACCCATTCGTAAAGCGCCACCCCCGCGATCGGCGCGACCAGCCAGCAGGCGCCGCTGACCGCCGTCACCGCGCCGGCGACCGCCCCCTGCTCGCGCGGGCCGACCGCCAGAGAGGCGCCGGCGGTGAAGCCCGGCCGCGCGAAACCGTAGCCCAGGCTCAGCACGCAGAAGCCGATCACCACCGCGAAGTAGCTGGGCGCCAGCGCGGTCATCACGTTGCCGACCAGCGCCAGGCCCGCGCCCCAGCGCAGCAGGTCGCGCGCGCTCAGCCGCATCATGCGGATCAGCCCCCATTGGGCGATCAGCGCCGCCGCCGCTCCGGCCAGCATGGCCAGGCCGATGAACGACTGCGCCTGCGCCGGCGGCATGTGCAGGGCGTCCAGCACATGGAAGCCCAGCACCTGGGTGTTCACCGCCTGGGCGCTGCCGACCAGCAGGGCGTAGATCAGGAAGGGCTGCACGCGCGGGTCGCGCCACACGCCCATCTTCGGCGCCGCCGCCCGGGTCGGCCGCTCGCCGCCCAGCGTCCTGGGCGCGTCGCCCGAGGGCAGGCCCCGCCAGACCACCACCAACACCACCGCCGCCATGATCGCGAAGGCGAACGGCGGGCCTGCGAGACCCACCCCCGGCAGCACGAAGAACGGCGCCAGCGCCGGCCCGACCACCGTGCCCAGCCCGAAGGCGGACGCCAGCAGGGCGAGCGCGTTGGTCCGCTCCGCCCGCCCCGTGCGGTCGGCGACATAGGCCTGGGCCGCCGGCGCCCCGGCCGCGCCGATCAGACCGTGCAAAGAGCGGGCGACCGCCATGCCGGCGAAGATCGCCAGCGGCGGCGCCAGGTGATGCAGCCCCGCCAGCACCACCAGGCCGAACAGGAACATCGACACCACGAAGCCGGACAGCCCCAGCATGATCAGCGCCTTGCGCCCGCGCCGGTCCGACTGCTCCGCCCAGAACGGCGAGCTGACCGTCCAGAACAGGGCCGACAGGGCGAACACCGAGGCGATCAGGGTGTCCGAAACCCCGATCTCGCGCCCGATCGCCGGCAGCACCGTGACCAGCGCGTTGCCCCCGGCCGCCATGGTCATCAGGGCGGCGAAGACGATGGCGAAGGCGCGGTTCTTGGGGACGGATCGGACGGGCATGGAAGCGCGTACTTTAACACGCTTCGCGCCGCCCCCGTCACCCCGGCTCCGCTTCGCCGGCTTGCGCCCGCGCCGGGCTTGAGGCCCTAATGCCGCGCGGGCCGGGGAGGGCGCGGATGACGGCGACGACGGACGAGCAGCCGGCGGGCATAGTGATGCCGCCGGCGCCGAAGGGGCTGCTGATCGCGGCGGCGATGGGCAACATCCTGCCGCTGGTCGGGGTGGTGTTCCTGGGGTGGGACTCCTTCCTGGTGCTGCTGTCCTACTGGATCGAGACGATCGTGCTGGGCGCCGTGACCCTGCTCCGCATGATCTCGGCCGGCGCGACGAGGGGCGGTCTCAGCCTGGCGACGCTGCTGTTTCTGGCGCCGTTCTTCATCCTGCACTTCGGCCTGTTCTGCACGGTGCACGGCACCTTCCTGTACGCGATCTTCGCCGACGGTCTGGGGAGCGGGGCGGATTCCGACGCGATCGTGGAGCGGACGCTGAAGGTGCTGACCTGGAACGAGGGGTTCCGCTGGTCGGTGCTGGCGGTGGTCGCCATCCACCTGGTCGCGCTGGCGATCACCACGGTGCGCAACAAGGGCTGGCGAGAGGTGGAGCCGATCGCCCTGATGTTCGAGCCCTACGGCCGGGTAGTGGTGCTGCACCTGGTGATCATGGCCGCGGCGCTGCCGGTGATGCTGATGGGCGAGCCCGCCTGGGGGGTGATCCTGCTGCCGCTGATCAAGATCGGGCTGGACGCCCAGGGCCTGTTCCGCAAGACCGGGCCGGAGCTGCAAACGGGTATGGAGAGCATCGAAAAGGCGCTGAAGCGGAGGCTGGCGAGCGATGGAAGCTGAGACGCAGACGACGGCGCTGATCACCAACGACGCCGTGGTGCTGGGGCTTCTGGCCCTGATCCTTGGGGTGGTGTTCTGGACCTCGAGCCGCCAGGGGCCGTTCTGGCCGCGGTTCTACGCGATCTTTCCGCCGATCCTGCTCTGCTATTTCTTGCCCTCGCTGCTGACGACCTTCGGAGTAGTCGATCCGGAGGAGTCGCAGCTCTACTTCGTCGCCTCCCGCTTCCTGCTGCCCGCCGCCCTGGTGTTGCTGACCGTTTCGGCCGACCTGCGGGCGACCGCGGCGCTGGGACCCAAGGCGCTGATCCTGTTCTTCACCGGGACGCTGGGGGTCATGATCGGCGGGCCGGTGGCGCTTTTCCTCACCAGCCTGGTCGCGCCGGAACTGGTCGGCGGCGCGGGGCCGGAAGCGGTATGGCGCGGCATGGCGACGGTGGCGGGGTCGTGGATCGGCGGTTCGGCCAACCAAGCGGCCCTGTTCGAGATCTTCGAGGTCGATCCGGACGTGTTCTCGATCTGGATCGCGGTGGACGTGATCGTGGCCAACGTCTGGATGGCGATCGTGCTTTGGATCGCCGCCAACCAGGTCAAGGTGGACCGCTGGCTGAAGGCCGACCGCAGCGCGGTGGACGCGGTGCGCGCCAAGGCCGAGGCCTACGAGAGCGAGCACGCGCGCATCCCGACGGCCGCCGACCTGATCTTCGTGCTGGCGGTCGGCTTCGCGGCGGTCGGCCTGGCGCACTGGGGCGGCGACTGGCTGGCGGCCTACTTCAAGGCCGAGCACCCGCGGCTCGCGGCCCTGTCGCTGGACTCCAGCTTCTTCTGGCTGGTGGTGATCGCCACCGTGATCGGGGTGGTGCTGTCCTTCACGCCCGCGCGGCGGCTGCAAGGGGTGGGCGCGTCCAAGGTCGGCACGGTGTTCGTCTATGTGCTGGTGGCCACCGTCGGACTGAACATGAACATCCGCGCGATCGTCGAGCAGCCGCAGTACTTCCTGATCGGCGCGCTGTGGATGACGATCCACGTGGCCCTGGTTGTGCTGGTCGCCAAGCTGATCCGCGCGCCCAGCTTCTTCCTGGGCGTGGGCAGCATGGCCAACATCGGCGGGGCGGCGAGCGCGCCGGTGGCGGCGGCGGCGTTTCATCCGTCGCTGGCGCCGGTCGGCGTGCTGCTGGCGGTGCTTGGCTATATCGTGGGCACCTTCGGCGGCTGGGTGACGGGGCTGATCATGGCCCAGATCGCGCCGGTCTGAGCCGCGCGCTTGCGAGCGCGCCCCGGTCCGCTTAACCCCGGCGCATGAGCGACACCGACCTGGCCGCGCCGTGCGTGATCCTGAACGAGCCGCAGCTGGCCGAGAACATCGGCGCGGTCGGGCGGGTGATGGCCAATTTCGGCCTGTCGGACCTGCGGCTGGTGCGGCCGCGCGACGGCTGGCCCCAGGAGCGGGCCTGGGCGTCGGCCTCCGGCGCGGACTGGACTCTCAAGGACGCCAAGGTCTTCGAGCGCCTGGAGGACGCGATCGCCGACCTGCGGCTGGTCTACGCCACCACCGCGCGTCCGCGCGAGACCCAGTTGCCGGTGCTGACGCCCCGCGAGGGAGCGGCGGAGCTGAACGCGGCGGCGGCGGCCGGGTGGCCGACGGGCCTCCTTTTCGGCGGCGAGCGGGCGGGGCTGGAGACCCACGACATCGCGCTCTGCCACGGCATCGTCACCATCCCCATCGACCCGAAGTTCCGCTCGCTGAATCTGGCCCAGGCGGTGGCGATCAACGCCTACGAATGGCGCCAGACGGTGCTGGACCGCCCGCGCGAGGCGTTCGCCGCCAACGTCGCCCCGCCCGCCGACCAGGCGTCGATGGCGGGGCTGCACGCGCACCTGGAGACCGAGCTGGAGGCGGCGGGGTTCTTCCATCCGCCTGACAAGAAGCCGTCGATGGTCAAGAACCTGCGCATCGCCCTGAACCGCGCGCGCCTGACCGATCAGGAGGTGCGGACGTTCCGCGGCGTGGTCACGGCGCTGTCGAAGGGGCGTGGGCGGGTGCTGGCCAAGCTTGCGGCGCAGAAGGAGGGCTTACGCTCCGCTCATCCCCGCGAAGGCGGGGACCCAGACGCCTGAGGCCGCCCACCGAGACCGGCGCGCCCATTCCACGTCGGCTCATACCTGTCCGGGTCCCCGCCTTCGCGGGTATGAGCGGCGTGTTATGTGTCGGGTGCGAGTGATTTGGAGACGCCTATGGACACCGCCAAACTGAACGGCTTCGTGCGCGGGGTCTGGGCTGACGAGATCGTGCCGGCCCTGGTCGAGTACGTGAAGATCCCCTGCAAGAGCCCGGCGTTCGATCCGCAATGGGCCGAGCACGGCTACATGGACCAGGCGGTGGCGCTGATGGAGCGCTGGGCGCGGTCCAAGCTGTCGGCTCTACCGGGCGCCACGCTGGAGGTGGTGCGCCTGCCCGGCCGCACGCCGGTGATCTTCATCGACGTTCCGGGCGACGGCGGCGACACCGTCCTGCTCTACGGCCACCTGGACAAGCAGCCGGAGATGAGCGGCTGGGACGCCGACCTCGGCCCGTGGAAGCCGGTGCTGAAGGGCGACAAGCTGTACGGGCGCGGCGGGGCCGACGACGGCTACGCGATCTTCGGCAGCCTGACCGCGGTGCTGGCGCTGCGCGAGCAGAAGATCCCGCACGCGCGCTGCGTGATCCTGATCGAGGCGTGCGAGGAGAGCGGCAGCTACGACCTGCCGTTCTACGTCGATCACCTGGCGGCGCGGATCGGCGAGCCGTCGCTGGTGGTGTGCCTGGACTCCGGTTGCG
>Ga0196964_10000572_pt1 | contig 21486 bp, 35 predicted proteins | sample S1_10metaG_FD_148615 | JGI IMG/M metagenome (GOLD analysis project Ga0196964, IMG submission 148615) | Soil microbial communities from Anza Borrego desert, Southern California, United States - S1_10 | ecosystem: Environmental > Terrestrial > Soil > Desert | place: USA: California | collected... | reverse complement strand
TCGGCGACGAGGGGCGTGTCGATCGCACGTGCGAACGCATTCACCAGCCCCAGGTTGTAGACCTCGTAGTGCCGTCCCGCCTGCTCGGCGGCGCCGTCGATGAGGCCGAGGATTACCTCGCGAGTCGCTTTCGCCACGAGATGTATTTCCCGAGGTGCTGCAGTGCCTCGCGGCAGACGTTGAGGACCAGGGGCTTGCCGGGGCGGAACATATGCGAGCTCTCGCCGACGGTCATCGACATCAGACCGTCTTCCCGGTGCTTCTGGATCTCCGAATGCACGTCCGTCGAAAGAATGCGGTCGGCCTGGATGAGCTGGGCCTTGCCGAGCGCGGCCTTGAATTCGTCGGGGAATGCCGCCCAGTCGGTCAGGGTGATCGTCTCCATGTCGCCGGCCGCGAACTCCGGCTCGACGATGTCCCGCTCGTCGCGGTTGATCCGGTAGCGCAGGCGCGCGAGCCGGTCCTTCGCCTCGAGTAGTGCGGCGATGCGCTGGTCCTTGGTCGCCGCCGCCCACCCGTTCATGTTGGGCAGGCCGAAGGCGATCGACTCGGCGCCGCCGTAGGTGACGAACGAGGTCGTCGGCACCACGAGCGGGTCGAGCTTCTGGATCATGTAGGTCTCGACCTGGCCGATCTCGCCGGAGGCGTTGGTCAGGTAGAGCTCCACGACGCGCGAGTCGCGCACGGCGCCGGCCCCGAGCTGGTTCTTGTTGGCCGGAATCGCCAGGGAGGCACTGGTGCCCGGCGCAAAGCCAGGGATGGGGGTTTTGGCGATCAGCTCGTTGCCGGCGCCGTCAAGCAACCGATACTGCGCGGCGGTCGCGCTGAAGGCGTTCCCCTCCCCGTCCACAAAGGACAGCGGGAGGGTGACCGCGGTGTTGTCGAGGAACGCCTTCACGCTTCGTTACGCCGGCTCGACATCGAACGGGTCCGCCGGTGCCTCGGCGGCGGCGGCGGGCGCCGGCGCGGCCGGCAGCTCGACACGGGTGGTCTCGTTCTTCGCCAGGCTCGACTCGGTCTTCTCCGGCTCGCTCGGGCCGTTCTGCGCCTTCAGGATCGCTTCGATCAGGCCGCGGATCGAGTTCGACTTGACGTGCATCGACGCGCCGATCGGGCGCAGGCCGGCGATGCCGTCCTTGTCGGCGATCGCCATGAGCTCGCCCTCGGTGTATTTCTTGACCGGGTCCTGGATGGACTTGTGCGCGGTCGAGAGCATCTCGGAGTGCATCGGCGTCTCGTGCGTGTCGATGATGACCTGGGCCATCGACGGGTTGCGCGGGGTGTCCTCGACCGTCTCGACGGCGATGATGCCGGCGAGGCGCTGCGCCTCGACGTTGGTCACGTCGCGCGTCGACACGCCGTTCTCGAACGGAACGGGGCCGAAGTCGCCCGTGAAGTTTTCGGAGCCTGCTTGGATGATGCGGATCTTCATGACTTCTCCTCGATTGAAATGGGGCCGATAAACAAAGGGGGTGCAGTTGCCTGCACCCCCGTTGAGTCAGCCGTGACTTACCTCGGATTACGTGTTGGAGACGCCCTCGAGGCGGGCCAGCGACTTGGTGCTCTTCAGCGCCAGGCCGCAATACCACTTGAGGCGCGTGCGGGTCGCGTCCTTGTTCTGGACCGTGCCCACGTCTTCGACGCGGATGCCCGCGGCGGCGCCGCCGTAGATGCCGTGCAGGCCGTCGAGCTCGTTCATGCGCGCGGCGTAGACCGAGCACAGGTTCGTGCCCATGCCCTTCGTCTCGGTGGCGGGCAGGTAGTCGTTCCGCACGATCGGCACGCCGTTGTGGCCGAGGACCGGGACGCCGAAGTTCGGGATCTCGATCATCGCCGCGTCCGTGCCGCCCGTCGCGCGCAGCAGCGCGCGGTAGGCGCGGATCGTGCCGGCGCGCATCACGAAGCAGTCGGCGCCGTTCGGCACCATGTCGGCGAGCTCGTCCAGCATCGCGAGCGTGAGGGCCGCGCCGTTCGCGCCGGCGGCGATCGTCTGGCCGGCGACGGTGAGGACCTTGACGCCGTCGAATTCCTTGGAGTTCGCTCCGTTGTCGCCGCGCACCAGGGTCTCCTTGAACTTCTTGGCGAGACCCTTCGCCTTGAGGGCGATCTGCACCGCCTTCTGGTCGTTGGTGTCGGACATGGTCTCCTGCAGGAACTTGTCCACGTCCACATCGCCGATCAGGATGCGGAGCTTGCTCACGACCTCGGTGAAGGTCGACGCACCCTCGTTGACGGTGTCGTTCGGGTCGAGGAAGTCCGCGCTCGCGAGGGTGTTCTCGCGGTCGTAGACATACGCCTTGCCCTGGATGCCCATGAAGGGGATCAGGGCGAAGAGCTCATCCTTTTCGATGATCTCCTCGATGACGCCCGCGGCGAGTTGATTCGCGGACAGCTTTTCGGCTTCGGCTTTCAGAAGGGGCATGGCTGCTTCCTTTCAGTTATTCGGTTCCGGCAAAGCGGACAGGCGAGAATATATCACCGCTGACTTACTTTGCCAAGGGGGTCAGGTTACTTTTTTTTGCTCATCTCCGTCAGACCCGCCGCGATCTTCTCGCGCGCCGACAATTCCTTGCCGCCGGTCGGCTTCGCGCCGCCAGGCAGCGTGCCGGAGCCGGCACCGGGCTTCAGCTTGCTCTTGAGCAGCCGGTCGGAGTCGGGGTCGTTGTCGACGAGCTTCTTGATCGCCTCCTCGAAGGAGAGCGGCTCGCCCTTGCCGTCGATCAGCATCGTGCGATCCTTGGCGCCGGCGGGCTTGTCGAACGCGACCACCTTCCCGTCCTTGAACTCGAAGTGCGAGCCGTAGAGGACGCGGGTCTTGGACGGCGTGAGAGACATCTCTTCTGCGATGAACTTGCTGTTGCCGAAGGCGTTGCCCACGGTGAGCTCGGCGATCGTGCTCTTCAGGCTCATGTTCTCGGTCGAGACGGTCTGCACCTTCTCGTCCGCTTCCTTGCGGAGCCGCTCGATCTCGGCCTGGTGCGCGGTGTTCATCTGCTTCTTCAGCGCGTCCCAGTTCCCTTCGGCGAGGAGCTTCGCCTCTTCGGCCGCCTTCTTGGCCTTCTCGGCTTCCTCCTGCGCTTTCATGAGCTCTTTCACCTTGCTCGGGTCGATGCCCTCGAACGCCTTGAGCTGCTCTTTCACTCGATTCAGCTCTTCGTTCGCCGTCTGGAGGTCCTTCTTCTTCTCCATCACTTCCTTCAGGAGCTTCGCCTCGGCGTCGGAGGGTTTGCCTCGCTTCGCATCTTCCTCGGCCTTCTTGCGCGCCTCTTCGGCGGCTTTGGCATCGGCTTCCTCTTTGGCCTTTTGGGCCGCGAGTTCTTCGGGGGTCGGCTCCATGCAACGGAGGGCGGTGACGATCGGGTTCAGCGGATACTGCACTTGCGAGTTCATTCGATGCCTTTCACATGCCCAGTCTCTCGGGCGTTGATTTCACTCGGGCCAGTCTCTCGGCCCACCATTACTGCTTACGCTTTCGCCAAGGAGTTCTTGGCGGAATTCTTCGCCCGCGCGAGCGGGCCTTGCCCGCCGCCAGGCTCCTCGACCACCAGCTTCGGCGGCCAGGTCTTCAGTTCGTTGACCATCTTCTCGCGCAGGTCCTTCTGGAGCTGCGGCCAGAGCTTGTCGATCACCTGCTCCATCTGGCGCCGGCGCATCTCGTCGGGCGCTTCGATGAGGGCGAGCTTCGTGGCGATCTCGAACTCGTCGTAGAGGCCACGCACGTCGTAGTTCTCGGGATAGGACACGAGCGGCTTCTCGAGCCGTTCGACCTCGGCCTCTTCGCCGTGCCACTTCGCGACGAGCCAGGCGACCTTGTTCTCGGTGATCTCCAGCGAGTCGCCCTTCGAGCACAGGAGCGAGTTCACCCGCTCGAAGTCGTAGGCTTTCGCCACGCCCGAGCTGTTGTCGATGCCGACCGCGTTGTCTTCCTTGGTGCGCTCGCCGGCGAGGCCGACCGAGTGGTAGATCTCGTTGATGATCTTGTTCACGACCTTCAGGATGAGCTCTGCCTGGGCCGGGTCGGGGTTGATGTATTCGGGCTTCGCACCGTTCTCGGCGTCGTAGGTGAATAGACGCTTCGTGCCCATCTCGAGGAGCTTGTCGTATGCGTCCTCGCCCGGCAGGACGCCCTGCGCCGGCATGATGAGCTGGCTGAAGGTCTGGTCCTGGATGATCGCGTCGATGTTCGACAGGTAGTTCGCCACCGCGCGGTCGAGGTAGGCCACGTCGGCGATCAGGGCCGGCGACGTGTAGGGCTCGTCGGAGATGACGTTGTCGGCGGCCACGCATGGCACCACGCCCAGGTTGTGCATGATGGGCTCGTCGACGACGATGACCTTCTTGTTGCCTTGCTGCTCGACGCGGAAGAGCTGGCTGAAGTCGCGCGTCCAGAGGCGGTAGCGGTCCTTCAGCTTGCCGCTCGAGTTGATGGGGTCCTTGTCGTCGCGCTCGATCTCGTAGACCAGGCACCAATTCATTTGGCCCTTCTCGTCGAAGCTCATGTCGAGCATCTGCCGCGGCGTGACGATGTAGGCGTAGGTGCGGGCGTCGGTGAGCTTCTCGTCCGCCTTGGTGCGCACCTCGGGGGTCTTGTTCGAGTCGACGATGATCCAGACACGACCGAAGACCGAGCTACGGTTGGAGATCCGCTTCGCGAACTCGCTCATGCCCAGGCCGGCCAGCGTCGCCTTGTTCCAGAAGTTCTTCACGGACTTCGGGGCGTCCTGGTCGTTTCGGTGCGGCTGGACCTTGAAGAGATGCTTGTCGACGAGATCCACGACCTCGCGGGTGTGGTTGAAGCGGTAGGCGCGCTCGACGCGCTTCAGGTATTCGTCCTCGCCCTCTTTCACGTAGCGATGGATGTGGAGGTCGAACCAGGCGCGGCCGCCCTCGTAGGTCGCCTCGAGGAAGTCCCAATGCGCGGCCATCGCTTCGTAGAGCGGGTGCCGACGCGCGACGAAGTCCTTGAGCTTCTTCTGCTGGGCGTTATCCATTCAGGGCGGGGTGTCCTATAAGGTCGGGATTAAATCAGGGCTGACTTACCTTGTCAAGCCTTATAGAGACCTTCCGACCACGACAATCTTGCGCACCGGGAACTGATACTCGATCGGGTAGCCGACCGCGTCGGTGATGTGCTCGATGTTCGCGTCCTTGTCGATCTCGCGCGTGCCGGCCTTGTAGATCGTCTGCTCGAGCGACTCCACCAGGTTCTCGCACTTGTCGTTCACGTAGAGGCGGATGGTGCCGTCGGCCGCGCGCAGCATGCGGTTCACCGAGTTCACCCGGTCGGCGACGAGCGGGTGTTTCCGGCGGTATTTCAGGCGCTTGAAGCCCTTCTGGCGGAAGATGTCGAGGTCCGACTCGCCTCGGGCGTGCTGGCGGTATTGACCGGCCGGGTCGGGGAAGATCGTGACCTGCTTCATCCAGCGGTAGTAACGCTTTTCGATCTCGTCGCAGACCTCCTCCGTGTTCGAGCCCTTGAGCACGATCTCGTCGACGGCCCAAAGCGTCTTGCCGTCTTCCTGGGGCTGGAGCACGACCGAGCACATGGGGTCGAGGTTAAAGTCCTGGCCGATCCAGATCGGCAGCCGCGGGTTGAACGGGTAGTGCCCGACGTGGACGCGGCGGTTGAAGGGGTAGTAGACCCGGCCGCTCATCGTCTCGAAGGAGGCGTTGAATTCCTGGTTGAAGCTCTTCTCGTCCATGTCGGCCTTGGCCGCCTCGATTTCCTCCTCGCTGATGAACGGCGAGGTGATCGTCGGGAACTGCCAGGACGCCCACACGTTGTTGCGCACGACGCCCTGGGGGTCCGTGTAGGTGACGCCCCGCTTGCCGAGCATGTAGAGCTCGTAGAGGAAGTTGTAGGACTTGGGCGTGCCGATGAACAGCGCGCGGCCGCGCGTGCTCGCCAGTGTCGGGCGCAGCACCTTCGTCCAAGCTTCGGGGTCGATGTCCTGCACCTCGTCCATGACGAGGAAGTGAATGCCGACGCCGCGCAGTGAGTCGGGGTTGTCGGCGCCCTTGAGCTCGATCCTGGTCTTGTTCTTGAGCTCGATCATCATCAACGTCTCGTTGATGCGCTTGATCCATTTCTTCGGAATGGAATCAAGGAGCTCCGGCCACATAATCTGCTTCGCCATCCGGTAGGACGGCGCGACATACCAGATGAGCTGCTTCGGCACCGTCGCGGCGCCGATGATCTCGATCTTGGCGAGCTGGGTCTTGCCCCAGCGGCGGCCGGCGACGACGCACCGGAAGCGGTGGCGGTCGCGACGGACCTCCATCTGCTTCGGGTGCAGATAGAGGACCGGGCGGGTGGCGGTGGCGGCGGAGGTGTAGATCATGGGACCCGCCGCCGGCGTCAGAATCATTGTGGCTTGGCCCCCGTGCCGAGCTCGGCATCGCCGGTGTCGTCGCCCTCGGAGACCTTCTCGTCCTCGGCAGGCGCGGCCGCCGGCTCGAGGGTGCCCTCGAGCTTCCCGACCGCGTCGCCGTCTTCGTTCGACTGCTGCTCGCGCGCTGCACGGATCTGCTCGGCGTCCATCTCGTGAATCCCGAGCGTCGGCAGCTCCTCGCGCTCGCCGTTGCCGTCGTCCTTGACCCCGAGCGCCTTCAGTCGGCCCTCATGGGCGAGTCGCACCGCCCGGATGTGGATCTCCAGGGCCTTTGCGTCGTTGATGGTGGTGCCGATCGCGTGAGAGCCCGAACGAGCCTTCGCGACCGACTCGGCTGAGAGCTTCTGGTAGGCCGAGAGCATTCGGTAGGTCTCGTCGTTGGTGGCCTTGACCTTCTGCGCGATGTCGGCCGCCGTGGCTTCGGCTTCCTTGGCGAGCCGCTCGGCGACCTTCGCCTCGACGAGCGACTGCTGACTGCCCTTCTCCACGCCCATCTTCTTCAGGGCGCGACTCATCGTGTCCTCGGAGACCTTGAATTCCGCGGCGAGCTGCTTGACCGTGATGCCGCCGAGCGAATACTTGGCGGCCGCCTGGATCTTCTGCAGCGCCGTGAGCCGCCTCGCTTTCGCGACCGCGGTCATGGCTGCACCAGGAAAAAAGCGGGGTCCGGGAGATTAAGACCCCATTCGGAGGAGGAGAACTGACGAGCCTTCATGTTGCGCTTTCCTATCTCAAAAGTCAATCAGCGGTGATCTATGCCATACCCGACTAAATCGCTCAACTTGGCAAAACACCCGTTTCCCTTAGTTCTTTGGCTTTTGTAAATCAGTAGTTATTGAAAAGGGTTATATAAAGAGGGAAACGGCACTTTTGCCAAGTTGACCAAAATCCTCAGGTATTCGACTCCACAACGAAGCCCTCGGCCGCGGGTGTGCTCGGTTCCAGAAGCTCCTCGACATCGTCTTTTGCAGGCTCGAGGTAGCTTGTCGAAGCCCCAAGCTTCGTCATCTGCTTGCCGAGCTCGGTCGGGAAGAAGACAACCCGCGTGCGTCCGCGCCGCGTTTGAAAGCCGCCCTTGTAGATAAACCCGTTCTTGATGAGCGCGCGGATGGAGAACTGCATGCTCTCCTTCGTCGTCTTGTAGTCGATGCGCTCGAGGAGCTGGTCCATGTCGACCGGGATGAGGTTGCCCGCGGCATCCTTTCCGTCGCCGGCGACCACCACGGTCATGATCGTGAGTTGCTTTTGGGTCAGGTGCATTGCTGATACTCCTTGGGCAGCAGATCCAGGCGCAGCGGCTCATGGACGCCCTGGTTGTCGAATGCGAGCAGCGGGATGCGCCGCGGCAGCGGCCGCATCTTTTGCGTCTTCGGGTCCCAGTCCGGGTTCTCCCACACGGCGTAGACCGTCTGCCCGAACACGAGCTGCTGCGTCTGCTTGAGCAGGTAGCCGATCTCCATCTGCTCGACGCGGCTCGTCCCGTTCAGGCGGTTGTCGCCCGACTTTTCCATGCTCGAGTGGTCGTAGTAGAACGCGCGCAGCTCCGCCAGAACGCGCTGCCGGACGCCCTCGGGCATCGCCTTCAGCTCGGCGAGGATCGCCACGTAGTCGTAGGCAGGGCTGACGAAGTGCCGGCGGAAGAACTGCAGACCCGACTCGAGCGCGGCCGCGTGCTTCGGCTTCACGAACTTCATCCCAGCCTTGATCGAGAACGGGTTGTAGCGGCTCATGCTCGAGCGGCTCTCGACGTAGCGGTAGCCCATCATCCGGTAGCCGATGCCCTTGAAGCGGTAGGCGATGCCGGCGCCGCGATACATGGTGTCGAGCACCGTGCGGCTCGAGAGGATCAGGTTCTTGTTCAGCCACATCATGCGCATCTTGTTGATGAGGGTGTTGTCCTTGCCGTTCTGGTTCGGCTTCAGGTGCGGGAAGACGATGTTCCGGCCGCTGTCGAGCGGCTTGGGCACCGTGAAGACCATGACGCCGATCGTCTGGCCGTGCTCGGAGTCGTCTTTCAGCGCGCAGCGCATGTAGCGCGGCCCGATGCCGAGGTTCGAGCTCTTGTAGTGGAGCTCGTGGAGCTGCTTCCAGTCCTCGAGCGTGCCGCGCTCGACGAAGATGTCCTTCAGGAGCGATAGCGGGCGCCGGCCGGCGCCGGCGTCCAGGCGAACGATCGTGTCGGAATCGAGCTTCAATGCCAGTGTCCTTTCAGGCAATGCGCGAGCTCGTGCCGCACCGTCGCGTTATCTACGTCGGGTGCAAAGATGACGTGGCACGCCTGGAAATCGGGTGTCCACCGTGCGCAGCCGAGGTAGAAGTGCCCGGGTTTCAATCGCTCTTTCATGCCCGGCCACGCCATGCAGGCGTCCGGGGCGTCTTCACGCACCTCGATGGTGAAGTCGATCTTGCGGACGCCGCCGGGCAGCAGTCCGCCTTCCGTGCGCACCTCGTCCGCAGGCTGTGTGCTGCCTGCGGCGCCAGGCTTATAGGCGAGCAGCGCCCCGAGCAGCACGCCGACGGCGACCAGGAGAATGTTGGCGGGCAGCCAGCTCACGTTAGCTTCGCGCGGTGACTTCGTAGCGGGCGCCGCCGGCCGACTTCGCTTCGAAGGCCGCCGTCCAGGCTGCGTTCCAGCACGTCACGCGCCAGTGCTCGCGCTTGGTGGGTGTCGCGTCGAGATGCAGGAAGAGGCGCTGGTTGTTGACCATCGCGCTGTAGACCTCGTTGAAAACCCGCTGGCCGATCGGGCCGAACTTTTTCCACTGCTTCTTGGGAACGTCGTAACGGTTGCGCATCAGAGGATCTCCAGGAGGTGTCGATAGACCTGGTCGGCCGTGAGGTCGCCCAGGCGGGTCTTGATCTGCTCCGCGGTCTCGACGCGCAGCTTTTCGCGGTAGCGTTTCTCGATGTAGAGCGAGGGCTGCAGGTCGGGCACCATGTCGGTGTGGGTCGTCGCCACGATCACGGTCGCGCCCACCTTGCGCGCGGTCTTCTGGACGCTGAAGGCAATGACCTTGGCCGCGGTGCGGTCGAGCACCGCCATGAATTCGTCTGCCACCCACACGTCGGCACCTGACTCGATCGCCTTCGCGAGCCGGAAGCGGTAACGCTGGCCGTCGGAGAGCTCGTTCGGCCGGCGGATGTAGAGGTAGGCGTCGTTCAGGCCGGCGATCGACAGGATGCGCAGCGCGTCGTTCGTCGACGTGCCGATCTGATCGATGAGGGTCTTCTCGTTGTCGAGCGCGACGCGGTCTAGGTTCACGACCTTCTTGCCGCGCTCGCTCATCTGCTTCTCGAGCTCCTTCAGGAGCAGCGACTTGCCCGAGCCCGACTGGCCGGTGATGTAGACGATCGAGCCCTGCGGCACCGTGAGCTCGAGGTTGTCGAAGATGACGAACTCCTTGTCGTCCAGGCCCAGGCCGAAGGCTTCGGCGATCTCGAGCACGCGCTGGCTGCGGTAGACGCGCGTCTCGAAGCGTTTGTTGATCGTGTAGAGGTCGCTCATTTGGTCTTTGGAAGGAGGAGAAGTCGCCAATAGCAGGCGTATTCAAACGACCAGGGCTTCGCCGGCGAGAACATGCGAAAGCCACAGGCAATAAGGGAGTTGGCGGACGCGGGCGAGTCGCACGTGTCAGAAACGACGCTCTTGAAGCCCTCCTTGCGCGCCCACGCGAGCCGGCGGCGGATCATGAGCTTCTGCAGCCCGCCCCCGCGGAACCGCGGGATGACGCCCGCGCGGCAGAGGTAGGCAACGCCTGGCTCGTGTTCCTTGATCCCGCAGTAGCCGGCGTCCATGCCGTCGACCGTCGCGATCCACCAGGCGCCGTCGTTGCTAGAGAGCGCCGGTGCGAAGCCTTTCTCGAAGCACTTCGCGTCCATTGCGACGATGCGCGCCCACACGGCCGGATCGTCTGCATCGACCTTCTGCAGTCGGAAGTTGAGAGCCATACGTCACCCCTGACTGACCGGCCCGACCAGCTCCTTCACGAACGCCGTGACGGCCTGCTCGCCCTTGAGCCCGGTCTTTTCTTCCGCCCGCGCGATGAAGCGCGAGTAGTAGATCTCGTCCGCGCCCTGCACGTCCTTGAACCCGAGGACCTTGACGAGCGGGACGCGCGCCACCTGCAGCTTCTCGACGCGCTCCTTCGTTTCCTGGTCCTGCTTCTCCACCGCGGCGTCCACGTCGTCGATGAAGGCGCCCTGCGACATGGCGCCGAGGTCCGCCACCGCGTAGTCGAGCTCCTTGTCGGTGTAGATCCCCTTCAGGAGATCCTTGTTGATGTCGGCCATCTCGAGCCGCAGCATCTCGGTGTCGATGTCGGAGAGCGCCGTGCGGTTGTCGGCGAGCCGCGCCGCCTTCACCGCCTCGGGCGTGAGGTCGTCGCGCACCAGGACCGGCACTTCCTTCATGCCGAGCTCGATGGCGGCCAGGCGCCGGCCGTGGCCCTTGATGATGACGAAGTCCCGATCGACCACGATCGGCTGGTCCCAGCCGAACTTCTTGATCGACTCGGCGATCCCGGCGACCTGGTCCTTGGGGTGCTTCTTCGAGTTCAGGTCGTAGGGTTTGACCTTGTCGATGGCGACCTTCTGGATGTTCATAGGGTGTCTCGCTTCTTCATGACCTTGATTTGCTTCAGCGGGATGATCTTCTTGCTGCCGCCGCCGGCGACCGCCTCGGCCGCGGTGCCCACGTTCGGCTCGAACTCGCTGCCGTTGGCGCACCCTTCACAGATCGCCGGCTCGCGGTGGTTGTAGTAGCAGTCCAGGCAGATCGAATACTTGCTCACGACGCCGTTCTCTCCTTGTTCAGCAGGTGGATGAGTGCATGCCCGGCGTTCGTCATCGAATCGTCGGAGGTGAAGTTCTGCTCGCGCATGACCTTCTCGAGCAGCGCGGAGGCCCAGGCGGCGTCCTCGACAGGGACCTTGAAGCGCATGATCTGATGCGTCGGCGCGGGGCGCTCGGGGATTGCTGCTTCTGCGCCCGTCCCGGGAAGGTCCAGATCAGCGCCCGCTATACTCGACGCATCGAGCAGCGCAGTGAGATCGGCGTCGTTGTAGGGCAGGATGTTCGCAATCTCGTCGCGCGAGCCGATCCCTTTCAGGAGATCCGCAAGCTGAAGAGCGTCGTCTTGACCGTAGCGGGCGTTGTCGATGAGGCCGATCTTCTTGGCCGTCTTCTCGTCGATGCGCCCGAAATTCCAGACCGGCACCTCCCCATAGCCGAGGCGCTGCGCGATCTGCCAGCGGTGCTCGCCGCCGATGATCTGCAGGCTCCCGTCCTCGAGCTCGCGCGCCAGGATCGGGCGCACGAAGCCCAATTCCTTGATGCCGTTCTCGATTCGCTGTTCGTTCTCCGGGGAGACGACGTTGGTGTTCCAGGGGTTCGGCTGCAGGTGCTCCGGTGCCACGCGCTGCTCGACGTAGTGCATGAGGGCCTTATAGGTGCTATGATGAATAAGTCAGCGGTGACTGTATCCGAAAGCGCCGTATAAGGCAAGCCCTTACATGAAAGAACCCGTTCGCATCGTCGCCGGTCCCGTGCTCGCCAAGGTGGTGAGCGGCGACCGCGCGGCCAAGCTGCTCATCCACAAGGAGCTCTCCTACCTGGTGGAAGGGGCGCAGTTCGCCGGCGGGAAGTGGGACGGCCGCATGTCGTTCTACGACTTCACCAAGGATACCTTCCCCGCCGGCTTCTACTACCGGGTCATCAAGGTCCTCACACAGAACGGCTACCGGGTGCTCGCCAACCGCGTCCCGGCCCCGCCCCCGCTTGGCCCCGCGCGCCCCAAGGTCGACAGCTTCGGCGAGACGCCCGAATACGCCTATCAGTTCCACACCGCGGACAAGCTCGTCACCCACCAGCAGATCGTCGCCAAGGTGGCGACCGGCGGCGGAAAGTCCCGGATCGCCCGGATCTGCTACCGTCGCATCGGCCGGCCCACCCTCTTCCTGACCACCCGCGGCATCCTCATGCACCAGATGAAGGACTCGTTCGTGGCGATGGGCGAGCGCGTCGGTGTGATCGGCGACGGAATCATCAAGCCGCACCTGGCCGGCATGAACGTCGGCATGGTCCAGACGCTTGCCCAGGCGATCGAGCTGCAGGACCCGGTGCTCGAGTATGAGCGGTTCGAGAAGAACCGCGAGGCGGCCGAGCTGCGGGAAGCCGATGAGCTGCGCACCCGCCTCGAGGCCGAGGGTGTCGACTCGGGCGAGGTGGACGCGCAATGCACCGCCCTCCTCCGGCGCCTGGCCGAGCTGCGCAAGGACCCCAAGGAGCTCGCCAAGCTCGTGCTCGAGCGATGCAACAAGCACAACGCCAAGCGCGGCTGGTGGCTCGATCTGCTCGCCAAGTTCGAGCTTCTGATCCTCGAGGAAGCGCACGAAGCGTCGGGGAACAGCTTCTTCGAGGTGGCGAGCGCCTGCACGCGCGCCCACTACCGGCTCTCGCTCACCGCCACCCCGAACATGAAGGACAGCCAAGAGGCGAATCTGCGCCTCGAGGCGGTAAGCGGTCCCGTGGCGATCACGGTCACCGAGAAGCAGCTCATCGAAGCCGGCATCCTTGCGCGGCCCTACTTCAAGTTCATCGAGATCCCCACCTACCAGGAGTTCCGCGAGGTGCGGAAGGTGAAGACGCCGGCCGGCAAGGTCGAGCGTGAGTTCCCGGTGAAGCTCTACCGTTCGACGCCCTGGCCCGATGCCTACGAGATCGGGGTGACCAAGAACCGCTTGCGCAACGAGGCGGTCGTCACCGAAGCGAAGCGCGCGGTCGAGCACGGTCTGAGCGTCATGGTGCTCGTGCAGCAGAAGCTTCACGGCACCCTGCTCAACACGATGTTCGCGAACGCGGGCATCAAGTCGGCCTACATCTTCGGCGAGCACAACCAGGCCGAGCGCGCGGCCGCGATCAATGCCCTGAAGGAGCGGCGCATCGACGTGCTGATCGGCTCGACGATTCTCGACGTGGGCGTCGACGTGCCCGCGATCGGGATGGTCATCATCGCGTCGGCCGGCAAGGCGGAGGTGGCGAGCCGCCAGCGGATCGGCCGCGGGCTGCGCGCGAAGAAGGCCGGCCCGAACGTCGCGTTCATCGTCGACTTCACCGACCCGCTCAACCACCACCTGAAGGACCACGCCCGCGAGCGCCGGCAGATCATCGAGACGACCCCTGGCTTCGCCGAGGGCATCGTCACCGACTTCGACTACTCGGTCTTCAAGAAGGCCGCATAACCACGAAAGGAAGCAGTCATGCCGAACTACCAGGAACAGCAAATCGTCGGGACGCGCTGGCGCCGCTGCCACCGCGTCGAGATCAACAATCCCTACGCGCTCGCCACGAAGGGCATCATCTTCCACGAGGCGGAGCACACCCTTCTCGGCGACGGCACCACGATCGAGAAGGGTGCGGGCTTCATCCATGAACCCTTTGACGACCCGGCGAAGACGTTTCCGCTCCGCAACCCGGAGACCGACGAGGTCATCCCGGGCATGACGATGACCTACATGGACGTTTACGTGGCGCTCTACTCGCTCTACCGCGCGCTCGCGGATCGTCGCGACAACCCGCCGGCGTCGTGATGCTGGCCGAGACGTTTCTTCACAAGCTCCTCACCTGCCCGCCGGAGCTCATCCCGGCGGACGCCGATCGTCTGCTCGCCTACGACCTCTACACGAAGGCGGCGAAGCTCGCCGGGTATCGCATCAACAGCGAGGCGCCGCTCGTGGACGAGTTTGACCGGCTCTGGAAACACATCGAGTATCTCGGCACGGTCGGCTACAACACCTGGTAAGCGTTCAGGTATTGATTTTGTTCACGTTTCGTGAACATCAGCGATTACTGAACAAACGTGGTAGGATCAGTTTTCGCTGATCTAAGGGGTGTGCCATGCCGAAGTTCCCCTCCTGGTTGGTCGCATTGCAGATGGCCGGCATCATCGCCGTCGTCATCATCCTCATCATCTTCACGAGCAACCCGCTCGCCCTGCTCGGGCTGCTGCTCATGCCGCAGATCCCGATGCTTCTCTGGAACCAGCCCCACGGCGGCACCACTGATGCAGACGGCGGCAGCGGCCGCAGCATCGGCTTCACCGCTGATCTCGAGGACGAAGACCCCGACGAGTAAGGTTTCCCGGTGCGCGCTATAATAAGTTCGCATACTAGCTGCGCATAACCGGAGAACACATGGCAGACCTGACGCGCCTTGGCATCTCGCTCACCAAAGACGGAGCGAAGAAGCTCGCCGAGCTCGCGAACGACGCGAGCACTTCCCAATCCAACTTCATCGAGAGCTTCATCTGGTGGGTGGCTGAAGAGCCGCTCGCCCTGAAGCGAGTGACCGACTTCATCACCGAGCGCAAGCGCGTCGAGGAGGATCTGATCGCCCTTGCGCGCAGCAAGCCCGCCGAAGCGAAGAAGCTGCTCGCCAAGCTGGAGAAATGATCGTGTCCCTCTCACAGACCCAGGACTTCCTCACGTGGGTCGACGGTTTCGACCCGCTCGTGGGCGCGGCCATGACGAAGGCGTTTCCAGACTGGGGCCGCGACCGCAGCCAAGCTGACGCCGCGGCGATCGTGCTGGCAGTCGACATCTACGAGTTCATCCCGAACCCGCTCGACTACCCCGAGGACCGCCAGCACAACTTCGTGATGCCGGACAAGCAGAAGCAGCGACAGAATCTCCGCACGTTCGGCTTCACCGAGAAGGCGCTCACGAACTTCAAGAAGTTCATCTTCGACCAGGCGCGCACCATGCCCGCGCGCGAGCTCAAGGACACGATCGAGAAGCGACTGCTCGCCGCCGGCTGGGACCCGCGGGCGTTCAAGTTCCACGCGCTGAAGGAGCAGCCGAGCCAGGAGATGAAGGACGACCCCTCTTTCAAGACCTGGTGAACATGGACAAGCCCACCGACCCTCTCGACGAGCTGCTCACGCCCGACGGCAAGCTGACACCCGCCCCCGAGCCCAAGCGTCGGCGCCGCGGCTTCAAGATCGTAGGCGGCACCGCTGTCCCGGTGAGCGCCGAGCACATGATCGACGACGCCGAGACCGACCCGCCCGACGAGATCGAGCGGCTGCTGCGCGAGACGGCTTTGTCGAATGATCGACCGTTCTACGATCGCGAGAAGCCCAAGGCCCTAGCCCATGAGGGCAAGAGCGACGCCGGGCACACGCCCGACGACAAGCCCAACACCGACAGTGAGGACGCGGGCTCATGGTGAACGATACGGAAAACCCTACACAGACCACCGCCACGGTCTATGAGCTGGCGACTTTCCGGCCGGACCCGCATCTGGTTTTCCCGACACTGGACGGCAACGTGAGCGTGATCCAGCTCGCGCTCATCGACGACTGGATCGCCGGCCGGGTCAAGCTCGAGGACGACATCCTCATGCGCTCTATCATCAACGACTGGAAGATGCGCGCCCTGTGCCTGGGGTGAAGGGGATTTCCTGTCCGCGGGGTGTGCGTAAACGCACACCTTCTGAACGAAAGGCTGGGCACTGTTACAGGCTATAGCGCCTGCCCCTGCCGGTTCGCGCAAGGCATGACGTTTGCCCCGTTGTCCTGTCTATACTCGACGAAAGGGTAAATTTTTCGAGTGGAGTCATGTGCGAGTCACCCGAGTAAAGTGGACAGATCCCACCCACGGATCTCAGCTCTTCTGGTGCGGCTCGAAGGTCGAGGCAGGTCAGCGCGCGAAGGAGATTCGCGAGCACTACCGCAAGACGCAGCTACGCCCGCCTGAAATCGAGATCGAGACTTGTGTTATCCCCGACGACCGCGCCGGGTTGATCCGGTGGTTGAATAAGCACTTTTACGCGATCCCGCGCGTGATCGTGCCTCGTCACCTTCACGTGAGGAACGGACAGGTCCCCCGATAGCGTAGCTGCCCTTGCGCAACCATATCGAGTGGCGCGAGTAAGCGAGTCGCCAGGTCCATCGCTGGTGTCGCCTGTCTCTTTTCAATACTTGGACCTCCCATAAGGCGTGAGTAGTATGCCCCGGGGACCTGAAACCGGGCTGTCATAGGTTTGCTTTTCCGTCCGAAAGTGAAGCTGGGGTGTGTATTTCCGCACTCTTCTTCGCAAGATTCGGCCCCATAAGGAACGCCTGGCGCCTGGCCTGGCTGGCGGTATAAGGACCCTCGAGAAACTGGAGGATTTTTTTCACGAGGGGCTTCCCGAATGCAGCCCGGTTCTAAGACCGGGCACGTTCCCCTCCCTAGTAGTTGGTCTTTGCTTGCACGTTCATGGTCATGCGCTGCGCGCTGCTTACCACGTTGAGCATGAGCAATGCGGTGATGACGATGCACGCTACCGTAATCAGTGCCCGCATGGTTACTCTCCCATGCGCAGCGCGAAGAACGCGCTGCTATCGTCGGTCATGTCGTGCACGATGGGGAGAATGTCGCCCGCGTCGTCATGCTCTAGCTCGGGCACGTCATCGGGCAGGTTTCGCACTGCGCCCTTGGTATTGGTCTGCATGGTTTTCATGTCGCGTTTCCCGTTCGGTTAGGGCGCCCTTGCGGGCGCCCTTTCCCGGTTCGCTACTTGCGCCCTTTACGGTTTTTCTTCTCGCTCTTGCTCTCGCCCTCGACGGGGGCGGGGGCATCGGTCGCGGTGCTCTCGACCGTCGCGCCCTCTTCGCTCTTGGTCAGTTCAAAGAGCGTGCTTTCTGCGGTGCGATTGATGCGGTCGAGCATCGCCCGCAAAATCGGGCTGTCGCTGTTCACCACGGGATGCGATTTGCGCGAGTCTTTCGACGCAATGCCCAGCGTCTGCGCGATACCGCCCGCGCTGAACGTGACGCTGTTTTGCGTCTGTTCGGTCGAGGGTTTGACGCTGCCCGCGAGCATGCGAAGCTTGCGCGCGAGCGACGTATCGCGCAGGTTCACGTTTTCACCCTCTTTCGCGGTGCCCGTCGCAGCGAACATCAGCGAGTCGCGATTGGTCGCACCGTTCACGAGCGCGCAGAGTTCAAGAAACGCAGTGCGGGCAGACCCTTTCAGATCGCGCACGTCACCGCTGACGATAAACGACAAAAACATCGGGAGACGCATCGCTTTCTTGGTATTCGTCGTGCCCGCGATCGCATCGCACAGCGCGATACCGTCGCACAGCGCGATGACCGCGCTGAAGGTCGCATCGCTCATGCCCGACCAGACCTTCAGACCTTTCGCGATGTCGGGATTGACGCCCGATTTGTTGACGTTCGCGCTCGCGCCCTTGCGCGCGACATACGCAGCATTCGCGCGGTCGTAAGCAGCAGCGATCATCTCTTTCGTAATGACGTTTTGCATATCATCCCTCTTATAGTGTGAGTCGTAGCGTGATTGCATACGACATGCACATACTAGCACGTATGCAAGTCTATGCGCGTCGCACCGGCTCAGTTTCGCTCTGCGAAATCGTCACCGCTGACTGATCTTTTCGTGGGGCGCATACCTGGAGGCGCACCCGCACGCGAATAGCTGGCGCGTCTACCCGGCGTCAAGGAGGCATTCGGCCTGGCGAGGCTTGCTCGGCACGTCAACGTGGCGGGCACGCGGCTTGGCAGGCGTCATGGACCGTGCCCGCGGCGACGTGGCGCGCGGCGCATTTGGCCTGGCGAGGCTGGCGTTGGCGAAGCGGCAGCGGGCATGCGGCATGCCCGGGCCAAGGCATGTGCCCGGCGCCCGCTTGGGGCCTTGCCAATTGGCCTGGCCGAACGGGCCTTGGCGGTCGGCCTGGCGAAACGCGGCAGGCCGCAGGCCGGTGGCTCGCCATGTAGCGGGCTCCCGGTATGGCGCCGTCCATATACCTCCCCAGCCGAACATCCATGCCTACATTGCTGACCAGCCGAACATCAGCCTTGGAGGGCAGCCGAACAAAAGAGGCCGGGCGTTGAAGCCCGGCCGAATCAGACAAACAACGGAGATTGCGGCGAAACCCTAGTCCCACTCCTCACCGAGCCTGCGCCGCGCTCGGTGCTTCATGCCGATGCGTCCGCCCACGTCTTCCGCGGGCACGATGATCGGGTAGCGGAACGAATGGGCGTTGGCAGGGCGAGCCCGAGCCTCCTCGATCTCGAGCTCCACCGCTTCCGGTGGGGCTTCCCTACCCTGCAAACGCCGATTCATTCTGACCTCCTCATCGAAATGTGTGCGTTTACGCACAACTTCGATGGTGAGCACCGCGCTTTGGCAGGTCACGCGCATCGCTTGGAAACCTGCGCGCCCGACCAGGCAGCAAGGAGAGCTCGCCAGCCCCCTGGCGAGCGTGCTCCATGCCGCGGGCAGAGCGAACGGAGCCGGCCGTTACTCAGCATCTACGTCCTCCCCGCCTTTGTGCGTGCGGGCGCCGGTCACGTTGTTGGCGATGTAGGGTGGCACCACGATGCCTTCCATGTCGCCGAGTTCGCGCACGCCGAGGTTGAAGAGGGCCGCCCGCCACGAAGGGCGAGAGGGGTCAGCCTGAACCAGCCCGACCTGCGCCAGATTCACTGAAACGCCCCCGCGTAGGCGAGCATCTTCGCCTGCTCGTCGATCCTCACCATGCGCTCATAGACCGGCGTGGCGAGAATCCCCACCGCCGCATCGCACGAGACCCCGCGCTTGGCGAGGTAGCGGGCCGCGCGGTAGGTGCCGAACGACTTCTTGATCTGCAGCGCCTTCTTCACAAGCTTGAGCATCTGGATCTCCCGTTGTTGTGACTGCAACGAGAGAGTCGCGCCCGGTGTGTGGACCGGGCGCGCGGCTCGTGGACACTTTCTAGGACGCTTTCTTGAGGCGCGGCGGGAACACCGCGCCAAGGATCGCCCGCAGGGGCGTGATAAGCGCCGACTGATGCTTCGCCGGCTGGATCTCGTGCAGGATCTCCTCCACGCGCCGCACCATCGTGAGCCGCAGCCCCTCGCGCGCCAGAAGGCCCTGGACCACGCGCTGCGCGTGCTCGCTCCACATGGGCTTCGGAATGTCGCTCACCACCAGGATTTGATACTCGGCACCGTCATGGTCCTCGACGGTGAGCCGCACACGCCTTGCGTTCTCTGACTCCACCTGCCTCCCCTGCCTTTCTTGATTGCCGAACCGGCGAGGGCCGAGTGTAGAGTTTTTGGTGACAGCGCCTTTTCAAAGTGGCCGTTTTACGTGTCGGCCACAGGCGACGTTTCGCAGCCTAACTTGACACGCATGTCAGCCGTGCGTCAGTCAGCGCCGATGCACTACTCGGGTGCCTTCTTGTGCTTGGGGCTGCGCCGGTAGTCGTTCTTGCGGTCGCGGTGCCGCTGGCCGGCCGGGATGGGCGGGCGCCGCTTGGTGCCAGGGTGCCCGCGCTTGCCAAGCCAGAGGTAGCTGCCGCTCACGGTTGCCCGCCAAACGCGAGATCCTCGAACGCCGCGTGCTCTGTGGGCGTGATGAGCGAGCCGTCCGCCTTCCTGATGGGCTCGCCACTCGAGCAATGCTCTGTGAGCGCCGTGTCCATCGTCTCGCAGTAAACGTCGCCGACCTTATACATCGCTCGCGCCACGAAAGAACAGCAGGAACCCGCCGCCGGTGATCTTCTTCGCCTCTGCCCTCGCCTCCGCGTAGCTCGCCGCGTAGACCTCGACGTGGTGCTCCGCGAGCGGGAACAGGTGCAGCCTCGTGAAGCGGTAGAACTGCCTCATGTGCCCTCCTTCTTCTCGCAGCGGTCGAAGAGCGCCTTGACCGTGATGACCTCGCCCGTGTCCGGGTTGGTGAGCTCCGTTTTCTCCCCGCAGGGCGCGCAGAACTCGATCCACAGGTCGCCCCCGTTCAGCACCAGATGATTCGTGCCGCCTTCCGGACGCCGGGTGTCGCAGATGCCGCAGTGGTCCGCCATCTTGTTCTCCGATCGGGCACATGCCCGCAGTCACATGATCGGGTCCGGTAGGTGGCACGTGCGCGAGGAGTCTGGAGACGTTCTTGGCGGGCGGGGTGTGGCCCGCCAAGGACCGCGCCTTGGACAGCTCGAGGAATGGCTCGGGCCAGATTCCCCCTCCACTACCGGGAAAGCGATGTGGTTTTGGAGACCGGGCAGGACCCGGCGCGCTTCAATATTCTCGCTTCATGCTTTCTATGGTGCCCGCCCTTATATGGCGCTGATAGCTGGAGGGCGACCTTCCAAGGCAGCTCGAGCCTTGGATAGCTCCCTGACGACAGCGCCTTGGACACATTGCCGGTCAGCCGAACACCAGGATGGACGATCGCCGGTGCCAGATGGGTCTCGAGCCGTGGAAAGCTGCTCAGATGGCCCTGCAGCCGAATATGGGAGGCCCGCCGGGGATTGCCTATAAGTTTTTGCGTGAATGGCGAGCGCGCAATGTCAGACGTGCGCGCCGCGAGCCTTCAGCAAATAGTCCACCTATAAGTTGGTCGCCCTCCTATCCGCTGACACCCTACACACGCCATTGAGCTTGCACATGGACGCGGTGGTGCATTCCGGGCAGGGCCACGCCACGTGTCCCTCTGGAACGTAGTTCAGCAGCGCCTTCAGGTTCTTGTGCAGGGCTGGCGAGCCGGGGTGGTTAATCGGTCTGATCTTGGCCGGCTCGGTGCCTTCGTTTCCGGGTTGGTCGCTGGTCAGGGTATCGACGAGCGTGTCCAAATCGGTGCCGAGCGTCTCCTTCAGTTGATGGTATTCGCCGACCGACGCTGTGCCCTCTGCTGTTTTCCACGCCTGCCAGTGCTCGTGGTAGGCGTGGATCTCGTGGTGGACGTAATCCCGCGTGTGCGGTTTGCCTTGGTTGAAGCGGGCCGCTTTCAGTGCCTCCTTCAGCGCGACCTCCTCGCTTTGGGCCAGCGCCAGGTAAACGTGCTTCTCGAGGATCTTCGTGCGCCGGTGCCGAAGAAACAGGGTGACGATGTGCGCCTTCATTCGCTTGTGCCTTCGTTCGGTTGACCCGTTATGTCATGGTCGCGTGCGGTTGTTGGCGTGCGCTGCCTTATGCGCTGGCGGTATGCGAAAGGGTGGCGAATCGACCCGCAATAGACCCGCAGTTTTACCGCATGGCGAGCCTGATTCATCTTATAGGACAGGCACTTGGTATAAGAGCGGGGACGAGGGCCAAAAACCCGCAATTCGCCTTATA
>Ga0196964_10000571_pt1 | contig 21488 bp, 30 predicted proteins | sample S1_10metaG_FD_148615 | JGI IMG/M metagenome (GOLD analysis project Ga0196964, IMG submission 148615) | Soil microbial communities from Anza Borrego desert, Southern California, United States - S1_10 | ecosystem: Environmental > Terrestrial > Soil > Desert | place: USA: California | collected... | reverse complement strand
CCCCGTAGTTGGGTATGGGTAGGGGTATATACCCCATTGATTACATTGTAGATTGTAGGTGCGCCTACCCTCAACCGATGTCTTACCTCGGGCGGCAGTGGCACTAGAAGGATCCAATCCTCCTCGGGATCCTTCCAACGCCATGCCCTGTCCTCAGTCATGGAGCCTACCTCTTTGACGACAACAGCATACCTGCCAGCGCTCCGAACATACCGCCGCAGGCCATTACCAGTAGCAACCACACTAGCGCTGTTGCTGTCATCGCTGCCCACCCCTCAACAACGCGTCCACGTACATGCCATGCACAAACACATTCACGCCCTGCCCGTACGTGTATGACGCGTGCGCCACACCTACCAGCCTACCCGTGGAATCGAATAGCCCACATCCGCTTGACCCTGGACTAATGGGCACGGTCGCTTGGATCCACAGGATATCGATATCGTCGATTGCCCACTGCCGGACCGCGGCCACGTCGCCCGTCGAGTAGCTCCACCAACGCCCAATGGGATGTCCCATTGCCTGCACTCGGTCGCCCGCCCGTACGTCGCTGCCCAGCTCGGCCACGCCGTGGGACCAGGGCGCGCTCGCCGCGGTCAGGAGGGCCAGGTCATGCGCCTCGTCCAGGCGGGCGACGCGGGCAACGCGTGCCTCGACCTTGCCCCGCGCGTGCACGTCGCCCGCGCCTGCCCCGCCGTAGACGTCCTCGGGCGCAACGTACAGGACGGACCTGTCCGCCGTATGGTCGGGCAGGCAATGGTACGCCGTGACGATGGCATACCAGTCAACCCACACGCCAGTGCAATAGGGCACGGTCGCGCCGTCGGCCTTGTGCCGGACCAGCGCCACGGTTTGGGATGCCAGCGTGGTCGCGGCGAGCGCCCCGCTGACGGGCTTTGCCGGCGGGGTCGGGGCCGCGCATGCGCCGACGGCAACGCCCGCTAGGAAGGCGCCGAGGGGCCGCAGGGCGCCCGTCACAGGGACACCGCTTTCGAGTAGTAGCGCACGCGCTTGACGTCGACGTCGCTACCGTTGATGCGCTTGGCAAACGCCGCCGCGACAACTCGGTCGTCGAATACGTGGATCTCCCCGCTGAGCCAGTGGCGAACGTGCCACTCCTCGCGCGCGACCACGTGGATCACGGGTTCAGTTGGTTCCATTGCGTCACCCATCGGGAGAGAGCCAGGTAGCAATCGGCATACAGGTCAAGGGCAAAGGGGCCGCGGCTCACGTGCATTGCCCTCGGGGCGACGTCGGACAGCCAGAGAGGCAGGCGCTGGTAATTGCGCAGTACGCCCGCCACGAGGGCGCCCTGGCCCGGGACAGGCCTCGAGGGGCGCGCCGTGCGCGTCAGGCGCCACACGCAAAGCAGGGCCGAGTCCGGGCCGCAGTCGACCAGCGGGAGGTATTCGGCGGCCTCGAGGGCGGCGACACATGCCCGGGCGGCATCGGTCGCGGTGTCCGCCGTCGCCCCCTCGAGGGCGGCGCACGCCGCCTGTACCGTCAGCGTGCCCATCGTCCGACCGCGAACAGCCCGAGGCCAATGGCGTCGAGGACGTTATGGTGTTTGCTCTTCGCAACGCTGGCCACGGCGTGCGCGTACTTAGCGGCCTCGGCGTCCGACAGCGCGGCCAGGGCGCGGTTGCAGCATATCTCCGCTGCGATCGTCCCCTTCCAATCGCGCGGGTATACGAATCGGACCTTGACCCCTCGGTCGCGCAGGCGTCCCGACCATTCGCCCGCGTTGATTGCGAGCTTGACGATGTCGTTGGGGGACTTGGTCCGGCCGCCGGGATAGATGAAAGGGTGTTCGATGATGGCCTCGGTGACGCCGCCTGTCTTGGGCGTGCCGAGACCGCATGCGAGGAGGGAGCGGTCAGGCGCGAACAGCGCCCACCCCGAGTCCAAGCCGGGGTCGATTGCGAGGAGCATGACCAGATATCCGGTCGGCGGCGCTGACGTGGACCCGGCACGGGGGCGGTTCCGACCAGTGGCGACGGCGACCGCTGGCGCCCCGCTGATCCCCCTATTTTTACGGCGGTCGCCAGGTCGCCACTTTCCCCAAAGAACTAGTAGTACTCTCTCTCTCTCTCTCTCTCTCTCTCTCTTTACGGGGGGTGGCGACCTGGCGACCGTCGTAAAAATAGGCCTCAACGCGTCGCCGCCGCGGTCGCCGTCGCCACAATCTCCCAAACGGCCCCGTCGACCCGGACCAGCCCTCTGTCGACCAACTCAGCCATGGCGACACTGAGGCGCGCCTTGTCGCCTCGGACCGACCGCGGCGCCAGTCGTCGCAGGTCCTTCAGGGTGACGCGCTGACGCCCGCCCGTGAGCAGCCATCGCCAGATGTCGCGGGCGTCCTGCGAAGCGGCGCCGTCAGACATGAGACCAAAGGCGGCAAGCGCATGTGCCAGGAAGTACCGACCGACCTCAAGAGCCCGATCCATGGCGTCGGCGGAGACCTGCCCGGTCGGTCCATTCTCGACGCAATGCAGCACCCCGGCGATGCGCGCAATGTTGCCCGCCCACTTGTTCGCCCAGTCCACCAAGTCGTGCAGGTCCCCGCCAGGCGCTAGTCGGGGCTCTAGTTGGTCCCGAAACTCCAAGTGCAGGTCGAGTGCCTCCGGAGCCAGCTCGATCCGTGGCGTATCGGCGGACGAGACCGCGCGTTCGCGGGGCGTGGGCAGCATTGCCAGTCGACTGACTGCCATGGAGTACGCTGCCCGTACCTCGGACGGCACAGCGCGCGTTCGCGTCGCCCTCTGCCCAACCCGCGACCGCGGCAGCGAGTAGAGAAACCTCGCGAGTAGCCCCTTGCTTCGCATCGACTTGGTCCCGAGGGTCTCAACCACGGACGGCTGCGGCGACAGGATGAGCGTGAGCAAAGGCCTGGAGATCGCAATCGGCTTGCGGTCGGCGGCCTGTCGGTCGTTCTTGTAGGATGACCCGCTGTATGCCTTGAGTAGGATATCGAAGTTGGACTTGCCGTCCTTGGCATACCTCCCCGCGATGTTGTCGAACAGTCCCCCCTCATCGGACGCGAGGCACAGCACGCCGTCCTGGTCCGCTAGCAGCGAGGCAATACGCTCGGGGGTGACGTCCTCGGCGAGGAGCTGCACGGGCGCCGGCGGGGACATGCGCGCAACCTGTTCGGCGAGGCTGTCAATCTCCCTCAGGATCGCGGCGCCGCCTGGCGTTGCCCCTGCCGTCGTCCACTCCTGATTGACCTCGTTGCGTCTCAGTCCCGCATACTCGGACTGTCTTTTCTTTAGCGTGTGCTCAATCGTCGTCCGCTTGGCCCGCAGCTTAGTGATCTCGATCTCTGACTGGGCGCGCTTGAGGCGCTCGACCTCCTTTAGCGGCGCTAGCGCCTCTTCGAAGTTGGGAGTCTTGCGGTCGCCCGTCGGCAACGCACAGACCACGTACAGGTTGAGGGGCTCGACGTAGCCAGGCTGTACCTCCAACTCAACCCGCCCTGAGACAGCGGCCGAGCATGCGCCCAGCGCAAGGGCCGCCGGAAGGTCGACGGCGACCTGTGTAAATTCCGCTTGCGCAAGAGCGAAGTCCCGCAGCACGGGCGGAAGCACATGGACGGGGAACAGCGGCAAGACGGCGTCCTCGAAGTGGATCGGGGCGTCGGGGTCGACAGCAGCGGTCGACGTGACGCGGGGCGCGCCCGTCTCGCCCTCCTCCCCCCGCATGCAGAAGGCCTCGAGGTCGGGGTCGCCCTCGACCAACCCACGCGCCGCCGTCACGATCGCGGCGTCGACGTGCTCGGCGAGCTTGGGCCAGCCGGCGACGGGCTTGCCCGCCTTACCACGCGCGTAGGTGCTCGCGGCGAGGTCGTCTAGGACGTCGTCCGTTGCGTCCCCGCGGTCGGGGAGGAGGGAGTGCACCGTCTTTGCCAATGCCGCGGCGCTGTCCTCCGAATAGCCCGCATGCCAGCACGCGCCCATCAACGCCAGGCGCGCGTCCAGGCGCGCGCCCGCGGGCGGCCAATGCGCGGCAAGCAATGCGGCGGCGGTATCGCGATGGGTGCCGGGCGCGGCGGCCGCAGGCATAGTCGGGGCGGCGTCGGGCGCGGGCGGCGCCCACGACAGGATATCGTCGACGTCGAGCGGTTCGCCGTCGACCGCGAACGTGGTGTAGGTGCCGTCCTCCCCCTCGCGCGGGACGTACCACGCACGTCCGCAATTCTTAGCCTCCTTGCCGACGGGGAAGCCTAGCCGGACAGCGGCGACGCCCGTCCACACGCGGAGGTATTCGGCGGGGAGGATCGGCCTGGACACCGCAAGTGCCAGGCGCCAGCGCGGCGCCAGCGCGGTCGCCCTCGAGGACGAGGAGACGACGGCGCGCATGCCCGCCAGCTTGCGCTTGAGGGTGTCCTGGTCCGGGACGGGCGACTTGTCGACGTCGTAGACGAGCGCGTAGACGCCCTCAACGTTGGCGTCCTCGACATAGGCGTCGCGGTAGGAGGCGGGGGACCAAAGCGGTAGCGCCCCCTTCGGAACGGTACGCGGGCGCGCGGTCGCAAACTGGGCGACGAATTCGGGCCACGAGAGGGGGAGGACTTCGCCGATGGCGTGGTCCGCGTGATGGGGGATTAGGGACAGGACGACGTCGGGCAGAGCGGCGGGCGCGCCTAGGGACATGTCTCTGATGTCCGCCGCGCGCGCCTTGCGTGGACCCTCGGGCGGGCGGGTCCACGCAACGGCCGTCGACCGGATATCTGGTCATGGCAAAAGCAAAGCGGGTCGAGCGCACGCGTTCGCGGGTCAAGCTCACACTCAAGGTCGACGAGGCGCGCGCGTTGCGCGACGTATTCGAGCAGACCAGCGCGGATAGCCTCGGACGACTGGGTCTGCTGCGCCTGTATGAGGCGCTTGACGAGTTGTTCGCGGGCGAGGCCGCGGCGGAGACCGAGGCCTGGATCCAATTCACTGACGAGGCGTGGGCCAAGTACCCGCCGCCGTCCGTCGCCGTCGGCGATGACGCTGACACGGTCACGTGGTGAAGCTGACATCGGCGTCGCAGATATCCAAGTACCGAGAGTGCGCCCGTAAGTGGGGCTGGCAGTACCTGGCCAAGATCCCACAGCCGCCGTCCGGCGCAGCCCAACTAGGCATCTCGGTCGACGACGGACAGCTACAGCCGTACCTCAGGGACGGGCGGGAATTCGATTACAGCAAGCCTGACGGGTCCGGCTACATCGCGGCGTCGGCGCTGGCGTATCTGCCCCCGCCGAAGTCCCCCGGCCTCGAGGTACAGAAACACTTCGTCCTCCCGGCCCCGTCGGGGCAGTTTGGGTACCAGGGCTATATCGACCTTTGGCTACCCAACGGTAAGCACATGCCGTGGGAGGCGTGGGGGGACACGTACCACGGGGACGACGCGCCGGTCGTTGCGGACTTCAAGACCAAGTCCAATCTGGCATACGCGCTAGATAAGGACGGCCTGGCCGTCGACGTGCAGGCTCAACTCTACGCCGCATGGGCGATGCACGCGACCCGCGCGCCTGCGGTCGACCTCGTGTGGATCAACATGCAATCGCGCGGCGCGCGCAAGGTAAAGCGCGTGCACCTGCGCGTGCATCAAGACCATGTCGCCGGCCAGTTTGCGGCCATCGATACGACCGCGAACGCAATGTTCGATGTCCGACAGGCCGCCCCGTCGGCGCCGTCGGATGCGCCCGCCACGACGGAATACGTCCTCGGACTAAAGCCCAACTGGAACATGTGCGAGGCGTACGGCGGCTGTCCGTATTTCTCGCGCTGCAATCCGAGTCCTTCCGATTTGCTCTCTTTGCCCACCGCGCCCGCAACCCCCGCAACACCGGAGTTTCCAATGCCGTCGACCGCCGATATGCTCGCTAACCTCAGGGCCCGTGCCGCGGGTCAAGCCGCCGCGCCGGCGCCTACGGCGCCCGGTATCACACCGACCGCGTTGCCCCCGCCGCAGCCGCGCCCGGCGTTCATTTCGGAGACGTCGATCAAGCCCGAGCTCCGCGCGGATTACCCAGCGCCGGCCCCCCTCGGCATCAACCCGCCCGAGGCCGCCCTCCCCCCGGCGCCGGAGACCAACGCCATCCCCGAGCCGCCGCCGGTCGTCGCCGAGGCGCCAGCGAAGCGCGGGCCCGGCCGCCCGCGCAAGGTCACCGACACCAACCCGCCGGCGGTTGAGACGACCGTGCACGCGATCGCGGCCAAGCCCGAGGGCGGCCCCGCGCCGCTCGCCGTTGTCGTCCTCCTCGACGCGTTTGCAGAGGCACTCGAGTCCGCGGCCAAGGTGCTGAGGAGCAAGCTGTGACCCGCGCCCAACGCAAGACGCCCGCGCCCGTGTCGTTGGCCGACCGCGAAGCCGCCGCCCTCGAGGAGATCGAACGGCACATGCGCTGGCGCATGGAGCCGGACGGCTACGGGCCGCGGACGCTGTTGCAGATTGCGGCGCGCCTCGACCTGTCGAAGGAGCGCATTCGCCAGGTCGAGGCCGTCGCGCTCGGCAAGCTGCGTCAGCACACTAACCCGGATTGGGCGCCGCGCACCGAAGGGGGTGCAGCGTGATCGGCGGTCGACGCGGGCGTTACGAGGCCGGCCTGCCCGCGGCCGAGTTGTGGGGCGTGGGGCGTGGGCCTCGCCCCGACCGTAACCGCAGCCCCGAGGCCAAGGCACGCCGCGCGGCCAAGGCGGCGGCCAAGCGCATGGGAATGCTGTTCAAGGCGTACCTGCGGATGGTCGCTAAGCGCACCGAGGTCGGCAATGTCCGCTGACATCGTCCTCGCCGTCCTGGTCGCCGCCGCGCTGTTCGTCGCGTGGTCGGCGCAACCGCCCGCGGGGTTGCCGTGACCACCAACCTACGCCACGCCATTGCCTGCGGCGACGTCCTCGCCACGCTGCGGGAGTTGCCCGACAACACGTTCGACGCCCTGTTGTGCGACCCGCCCTACGGGTTGTCGTTCATGGGCAAGGTGTGGGACCACGGCGTGCCCTCGGTCGCGGTATGGGCCGAGGCCCTGCGCGTCCTCAAACCCGGCGCCGCGCTGGTCGCCTTCGGCGGGACGCGGACCTTTCACCGCATGGCGGTCAACATCGAAGACGCGGGGTTTGAGCTGCGGGACTGCCTTATGTGGCTATACGGGAAAGGTTTCCCCAAGTCCCATAACGTATCCAAGGCGCTCGACGCGGCGGCGGGGGCGACGCGCCCCGTCGTCGGTACGCGCACGCTGACGGGCAACGCCGCAGTATCGCTCAAGGACAAGGGCGGGACGTACGGCGTGCAGGTCGGCACCGTGCCGGCAAAGCAGGTCGACGTCACGGCCGCGGCCACGCCCCTGGCCCAGCAATGGGACGGATACGGGACCGCCCTCAAACCAGGTTGGGAGCCAATCCTGCTCTGCCGGAAACCCCTCGACGGGACCGTTGCCAACAACGTGCAGCGGTGGGGCTGCGGCGCGTTGGCGATCGATGCGTGCAGGATTGAGGGCGCGGCACGGCCAGTCATGGCGCGCACGACAACGAAGGTTGCCGCAAACGCCATGGCAGGGGAGAGCACGGGCGCCACGTCGTCGGGGGAGATGACGGACGAGGGCCGCTGGCCAGCGAACGTATGCCTGGACGAGGACGCGGCCGCCGAGCTCGACGCGTCGGTTGCCCCGACCAAGTCCGTACCGTACCGGGGTAACGAGAACACCGGCGCGGTGTTGCCCATGACCAAGCGCACGCCCGGCGGGTACGCCGACGCGGGCGGCCCCTCGAGGTTTTTCTACTGCTCGAAGGTATCGACGAAGGAACGCGAACGCGGTTGCGAGGCGCTGCCGATGCGCAGCGCAGGCGAGTGCACCGACCGGGAGGACGGTAGCGCCCGCCTCGAGAGCCCCCGCACGGGCGCAGGACGTGGCGGCGGCGCACGCAACCATCACCCGACCCTGAAACCCATTGCCCTGGCGCAGTGGCTGGCGCGCCTGGTCATGCCGCCTACTCCCGACGCGACGTTGTTGATCCCGTACTGCGGCGCGGGCTCCGAGATCATCGGGGCATTGCAGGCGGGTTGGCCGCTCGTCTTCGGTATCGAGGGCGAACAGGCATACACGGAAATAGCTAACGCGCGCATCGCTGCGTGGACGGGGCAGAGCAAGGGACAAGGGCAAGGCAATGAATAAGTGGCAACCCTGGACGACCGAGGATTACGTGTGGGCATTCACGGTTACGACGGTCGCCGTCTTCTGGAGTCTGGTCGGCCTCGTCCTTGGGATGTACGTCAGGTGAGCGGCGACCGCATACAGCAGTACCGCGAGATATGCCACTGCGGTCATGACAAGGCGACGCACTTCCCCGACGTCGTTGGGCCGCGCGGCGTCCGATTGCTAGGCGCCTGCCTCGGCGTCCTATGCGATTGCACCTACTACATTACGCCGGAGGGCAAGGCCGCCGAGGACGCGGCCAACCGCGCCGCGCGGGCGGCGCACGTGGCGCACGCGGCCGCCAAGCCCAAGGCCGTCGCGCCCCCGCCCTTTCACCGCTGGCCGCTAGCGCCCGCCCAAGTCCCGCCGCCGGCCCCGTCCTCGTCGGGCCCGTCGTGGTCGACGATCCCGCCGGCGCCTGATACCGAGCCCCTGCCATAGGCCGCGCCAATGCCCGAGGCCATCCGCGCGACCGAGGACTTTGAACGCATCCACGCCCTGCCCCGACGCGTCCCGGCCCTGGCCGGCCCCGCCAGTGACGCGCTGGTCGACGCCCTAACCAGCTACCTACGCACGCCGTCGGGGACGATGCGCCTCCGTCCGTTGCAGGCGCTGGCGCTGCACGACATCGGGACCTGCGGCGGCGGCTTCCTGCCCCTCGACGTCGGCGAGGGCAAGACGCTGATCTCCCTCCTCGCGCCCTACGTCCTCGACGCCAAGCGCCCGTTGATGCTGCTACCCGCCAACCTGATCGGGAAGACCGCCCGGGAGCGCGAATCGCTCGCCGCGCATTGGCGCATACCAAACCATATCCGGTTGATGTCGTACCAAATGCTCGGCCTGGCGGATTACGCCATGGAGCTAGAGCAGTACGGTCCCGACGTCATAGTGGCGGACGAATGCCACAAGCTGAAAAACAAGGACGCTGCGGTGACGCGGCGTGTCGCGCGCTACGTGGATCGTCATCCGGATACGCGCTTCGTTGCGATGACGGGGACCATTATGCGTAAGTCCCTCAAGGACTTTGCGCGCGTCCTGCGTTGGTGTCTCAAGGACGGGGCCCCCGTGCCACTCGACGACGCCGAGCTGGACCTGTGGGCGGAGTGCCTGGACGAGGACGCCGACGGGTTCTCGAGGCCGTCGCCGGGCGCGCTGTTGCACTGGGCAACGGACGCCGACGTCGAGGCCTACGGCGACCACGTCGCGGCGCGCCGCGGGTTCCGGCGCCGCTTGCGGGAGACGCCCGGCATCGTGGCGTCGGCGGACACCGGCACCGAAGTGGTCCGGCCGGACGGCGCGCCCGTGCGCCTCGAGATCAGGGCCCTGCGTTACGATGTGTCGCGCGTCACGACGGACCATTTCCAACGCCTGCGAAAGGAGATGGTAACGCCCGATGGGTGGGTGTTGTGGGAAGCCGCCCAAGTGTGGATGCACGCCAAGGAGTTGGCGATCGGCTTTCACGGAATATGGGACCCTCGGCCGCCGGACGAATGGCGCAATGCCCGGCGCGAATGGTTCGCGTTCGTGCGCGAAGTCCTTTCCCGCTCGCGCACGTACGACAGCCCCGAGCACGTGGCGCAGGCGTGCGACGCGGGCAAGCTGCCCACGCGCGCCCTCGAGGCGTGGCGCGCCGTGAAGGATACGTTCACCCCAAACCCTGTCCCTGTCTGGCACGACGACAGCGCCTTGCGGGTCGCCGCGGCGTGGATGCGGAAGGGACCGGGTATCGTGTGGACCGAACACGTCGCGTTCGCGCGGCGCCTGTCCGAGATGACGGGCGCGGTCTACTACGGGGCCAAGGGGTTCTCGGACGACGGTCGGTTCGTCGACGACGGCGACGCCGACGGCTGCGTCATCGTCTCGGTCGACGCCAACCGCGAGGGCCGCAACCTGCAACACAAGTGGTCGCGCAACCTGGTGACCTCCCCCGCCGAGGGCGCGGACCTTTGGCAACAGCTTATCGGGCGTACGCACCGGCCCGGGCAGGCGGCGCCCGTCGTCACCGTCGACGTGTTCCTTGGCTGCGCCGAGCACGCGCGCGCGTGGGCCAAGGCGACCGCGGGCGCGGTCTCGATCCGGGACACGGTCGGCAGTGAGAGCAAGCTCCTCGTCGCCCTTGAGGGCCGCGATGGGAGCTCCGTGTCGTGGCCGGACCAGGACGAGATCGATTCCTGGCAGGGTCCACGCTGGGGCAAATAGCCGGATATCTGGTCAGCGACTGCGCGCGACCCACGCGCGCGAGCGCTGGCGGAGGTATTACATGGGACTCGCTGATTACAGGGACGAATGTGCAAACGCGACGTCGACGCAGGGCGGACAGTGGTTTTCCCCGGGGTTCGTCGGGGTCGTGCGCGTCAAGCAAATGCGCGACTACAAGGGCGAGAAGGGACGCAAGCTGATTACCACGGTCGAGGTCCTCGAGAGCAACTCCGACAAGGACCCCGTCGGTTGCACCCGAGACTATTTTATCAAATTCCCCGAAGAGAAGTTCAAGCGGGGGCGTATGTGGGAAGATGCGAAAAGTATGATGTTTGCCCTCTGCATGGACACCACGCGGAAGGCTGTCGGCACGAAGGACGAGAACCCCAAGGCCCACGCCGAGGCTGCGGAGTATGTCTCGCTCGCGTTTGACGCGGAGTACGCGGCCAAGAAAGATGCCCCGCCCAACCCGTTCGCGGGCTTGACGGCGCGCCTCGAGACGTACGCCAAGGCGTATGCAGGGACGCCCGCCAACCCTAACGGCGGGGTTTTTACGGTGCACGAGTGGTCGCCCGTCCCCAAGGCGGGGTGAGGTAGGCGTGTCGCGCCCGGGTCCACGTGGACCCGTGCGCCACGTAGTAGTGGATGTGTCCACTGTCCACTGGATGCGGCAAGCCTCCACACGAAGTGAGGGCTAAATGAGCGACTCCACTATCCTGGTTCACAGGCGCGCCGTACCATAGTGGCAAGACGCCACAGTGAACCTAGAGTGTAGAATTACATCGACAGCGAAAGCTGCGCGCATCATTACACTAGAAGGCTCAAATAAAACGACCAGGCACGTGCGGTGGAACGCGCGTACCTGGTCCAACACAACCACACACCAAACCCCGCCGCCGGATCAGGGAAGGCAGGATTTCAAATGCAACATACCACTGACGCAAGCGCGTCCACGCTCTATTTTTGGGTATCGAAAGTCGGCGAATTTTCACGCGTTCTTCGCGTCGCCGCTCACGCGGAATGTGCGCGCCACTGCCACGGAGGAGTAGGCGATCGCGCCGAGTCCTCGGCCAAGACCGAGCCGTGCGCGGCCTACGTGATGTCGGGCGCGTTCGCGCCGTCGCCGGCGGGTGCGCTGTGAGCGATGTGTTGCATCTTATGTCTGCATTCAAGATGCAGCGCATCGAGCTGTCATTGATCGATTCTCACCGAATGCAGCCTGAGCTCAGAACAGGCAAAGCCCAGATATCGCACTTGAAGCGGAACGTCGAGCGCTCGGGTTTCATCGCGCCGCCGATTCTGTCGCACAGGCGCACGCGCTATGGTGCCCTCGACGGCACTCGACGGATAACCGTAGCCAGGGAGCTCGGACTAGTGGACCTGCTTTGCGTCGTCGGATACGGGCTGACCGCAGAGCAGGAAGACGAGATGTTCATTGCCCTAAATTCTGCAAACCGCGCAATGGGCGCAGCAGACCGCAATCGAGCACTAGTCCGAGCGCCCGAGAAACACCTTGCCGCGTGCGCCGAGTTTCTGACAGGACGTCAGCAAGATCAATTTGCCGGCGCTAGGGACTTGCTCGGTCCGGAGAGGCATAAGGAGTTGGTGGAGAGCGGGCACTCCATCTCCGGGCTCGCAGGGTACGTGCGACGGGTTCAGTTTTGGTGCGGCCAATACGCGCTCGGGGACTTGCCCGCTGCGGCAATTGCTGATTGGTGTGTTCAGCATCGCGCCATGCGGCTGATCGACTCGACCGCCAGGCATGCCACTAAGGCCAGGTGTCGGGCCATTGTCAGCGCAATCCGAGAGAATCGTGCTTTCAAGGGTCCGAAGCGGTAGGCTGCGCGCGTTTTTCAAGTACTTCGGCGCAAAGCACAAGGCGGCTGGTCGCTACCCAAGTCCGGCGCACGGACTGATCGTTGAGCCTTTTGCGGGCTCAGCCGCCTACGCCACACACCATCACGATCGCCAGGTCCTGTTGCTGGACAAGGACCCCGTGGTTGCGGGTGTGTGGGAGTACTTGACGCGCGCATCCTCGGACGAGATCGCCCGCCTGCCCCTCTTCAGCGAGGGGCAGACGCACCTTGACGAGCTCGGACATCTGACCGACGCACAGCGAGACCTTATCGGGTTTTGGCTGTTCACTGGCTCGACGTTCCCTCGAGAGAAGCGCAGCTCCTGGGCGATGTCCCCCGACTATCGAGACCGGTTTTGGGGCGAGGAGATCCGGACGCGCCTTGCAGAGCAGGCGCCCGAGATTCGCCACTGGAGGGTCCAGCACGCCAGCTATTCCGATGCGCCGAACATCCCAGCATGCTGGTTCGTCGACCCGCCGTATCAACTAGCAGGGCGCGTATACAACTGCTCGTCAGCCGATATCAACTACGCCGACTTGGCGGCTTGGGTCCGCGCCCGTCGCGGGCAGGCAATAGTTTGCGAGAACGTGGGGGCTGATTGGCTCCCGTTCCGTCCGTTCTATGACGGAACAGCTAGCAGGTTCAAGCCGGGGGGAGTCTCCCAGGAAGCAGTTTTCGTCATGAGCAACGGTGTTGATATTACGGACCAGGTGTTACGCGATCTTGACGTTCAACGGACGTTGGACGAGATTGAACGCGCCTCGCTGGAGTCCGCCGAGGCTGCAAGAGCGCATGCCGCAGCTCAACGCCGCGTTACGGAATTGTCAATGCGGTTGTCTCAGGTCGTTGCGGCGTCTCAACGCGGCGTTGCAATGCCTGCGTCCGAGCGCGCCGCAGGGTCGCTGGACGAGCAGTGCGCCAAGGTGTTGGGCGCGCTGGCGCAAAGAGAGATGACAAGGACGGAGCTTGCCGCGCAGCTCGGCTTTGACGTGAGCGACGCGATCGAGTCCCTTCGCGATGCCGAGCGTGTCCACAAGATCGGCGAGGGGCGATATACCAAGTACCGCGTCGCCGGCTAGTCGCCGCCATACAGCACATGCTGCAACCGCTCGCTTTCGACAGCGAGACGGACCTGATCCGCCCGGCGCAAATGGCGCCGGCGCTGGCCTGTCTCACCTACGCAACACCCAACTCGCCCGCGCGCCTGATCGCTACAGACAACGGCGGCGCCGCGTGCCGCGCCGCGCTGGCCGCCTGGCTCGCCGATCCCGCCCTCGTCCTCGTCGGCGCCAACGTCGCTTACGACATGGCAGTTGTCGGCGCGGCATTCCCCGAGCTCTTGCCCGCAATCTTCGCGGCATACGACGCCGACCGCGTCACCGACGTGCAGATCCGGCAACGACTGCTCGACATCGCGGGCGGCGTTTACATGGGCCGTTTCGCCACGGGCGGCGTGTTCATCAAACACACGTATGACCTCGAGTCGCTGGCCCGTCGCCTCGCTGGGATGCAACTCCAGAAGGACGCGTGGCGCCTCAGCTACGGGTCCTTTATCGGCGTGCCGATCGAGGCATGGCCGGTCCGCGCCGTCGAGGTACAAGGCGAGGCCCGCGTAACGCTCGCGACCCTCGAGGCCGCGTGGGCCAACGTCAAACCCAAGGACGTCCCGAAGTCCGTCAAGGACCGCATGGCGGGGCTACGCGAGATGATCGCGAGCGACTCCAACCGCTGCGTTGAGTACCCCCTCGAGGACGCGACCGCGACCCTAGCCGTCTACCAGGCCCAGCAAAAGCACGCCGCCTACTTGGCCGACCAGTACCGCCAGGCGCGCGCAGCCTTTTGGCTGCACCTTGGCTCGGCGTGGGGGCTGCGCACCGACGCTGACGGCGTGAACGCGCTGCGCCTCGAGACCGAGGCCGCATACGCCGAGCTGGAAACCGACATGCGCAAGCTCGGTTTCATCCGTACCGCCAAGGGAAAGAAGGACGGCACGCGGGACACCAAGCTGGCTAAGAAGCGGATGATCGAGGTCTGCCGCCGCGAGGGTCTCACAATCCGTCGGACGGACGGCCACGCCGAATCAGGCAAGTGCGAGCGTCTCGACGGCGTCTCGGTCCCCGACGGCTCGGACGAGTGCGAGGTCCATGTGTGCCTCGACGCCGAGGCCTGCACCGCGACGGAGGATGAGGTCCTCATCGACTATGCGCACATCACCGAGCTCAAAAAGATCATCTCCAATGACCTCGAGGCGCTGGCCAAGGGCGTGCTGTATCCGATTCACACGCGGTACGGACTCGCCGAGACCGGCCGGACGACGTCCTCGAAACCGAACATTCAAAACCTCCGCCGCCCGAAAGAGGGGCGTCGCGACATCCGCGAATGCTTCCGCCCCCGCGACGGGTACGTGTTTGCCCAGTGCGACTACCCGACACTGGAGCTGTACACCCTGGCGCAGTGTTGCGTGTCGTGGTTGGGTGAGTCCCGCCTCGGCGAGGCGCTGCGCAACGGCGTTGACCCGCACCTCAAGCTGGGCGCGCAGATCCTCGGCATCTCGTACGAGGAAGCCGCGGCGAACAAGAAACGCCCCGACGTCAAGCGCGCGCGGCAGCTAGCCAAAGCCGCCAACTTTGGTTTCCCCGGCGGCATGGGGTTCGCGAAATTCGTCGCCGCCACGCGCAAGGCGACGATCGCCGTCGAGGGCGTCGAGGGGTGGGAAGCCCTCGGCCTCGACGAGAAGCGCGCCCGGCGCCTCAAGGAGGAATGGTTCGCCGCGTGGCCTGAGCTCCCGCGCTACTTCGCGCGCATCAACGCGCTGTGTGACAACGACTCCAGCAAGGCCGTTGTAGAGACCTTGTTCACCAAGCGCCTGCGCGGCAACGCGACGTATTGCGCGGCGTGCAACAACGGTTTCCAAGGCCTCGCCTCGGACATCGCCAAACGTGCCGGTTGGCTGATCGCGCGGGCGCAGTACGCCGAGCCGACCTCTCCGCTTTGGAACACTCGAACCGTGTTTTTCGTGCACGACGAATTCGGACTCGAGGTCCCGGAAATGCCGCGCGCAACGGGGGCGGGGACGGCTGACGCGCATGACGCAGCGGTCGAGTTGGGGCGCGTCATGAATGCGGCCGCCAACCACTACCTCCCCGACGTCCCGATGGCGATGTCGAAAATGGAGCCGCTCCTCATGCGGCGCTGGTTCAAGAACGCGGAGCCCCGCCTAGGTGCGGATGGGCGGTTGGTACCGTGGGAGTAATACCAAACTGCGGCGCGCTTGACTCGCGCGGGTCCACGCGGGCCGAGTCGAGCGGATATCTGGTTATGAACCAAGTACAGCGCCCGGCTTCGCAGCGGGCAGTTGAGTCGAACATCATCGCGCAACACGACAAGCTCCTCCGCCACCTGGCCGCCAGCTGGCCGCACAGCCTGCATGAGGACCTAGTGCAGGTCGGACGCATCGCCCTCCTCGAGGCCAGCCGCACGTATGTTGCGGGCCGCGGGGCGCAGCTTTGGACCTACGCCCGGCGCGCTGTGCTCGGCGCGATGATTGATTGGGCGACGAAGGAAACCGAGCGCGCTGCACGGGAGGTCCTGTGGGAAAAGGACTTGTGGTCCGAGTCCCCTTCTATCGGGGACGGCGTCGAGCGGACCGTCAGTGTTGTGGACCAAGGGCGGGACGAGTCCGCCTGCCCCGAGTCCGCCATCTCGGCGGCCGAGCTCCTCGCCCTTCTCAACGACCGACAGCGCGTCGTTGTCGTGCTGCTCCTCGAGGGCGTGGAGACGGACGAGATCGCCGCGCGCCTCGGGGTTGGGCGTCGTCAGATATCGAAGGACCTGCACGGCGCGCGGCGCGCAGTGGCACAGGCGTGGCGCTGACAGAGGCCGACGCGATCCGGCTGTGTCGCCCGTCCGTGCGCGCCCTGGCAAAGGCACTGGCGCGCGCGTTTCGGTCGGCCGGGGCGGACTTTGACGACCTCATGCAAGAGGGAGAGCTAGCCGTGGCACGTGCATTTCAGACTTGGAACCCGGACGGCGGCGCCGGAATCGTGACGTGGGCGTGGCCAATGGCCCGCGGGGCAATGCTCCACGTGTGTCGGGTCCTCCGAGGCCAAGGCATGAAGTGGTCGCCGAAGGCTTCCGTGGTCGTGATTGACTCCATGGACGCACCGCTCGAATTCAACGATTCGGTGCATCGAACGTTGCACGACAAGATCGGCGCGTTCGAAGAGCCGCCCGACTACTTCGCGCGCAAGCGCCTGGCCGGCGCCGTGTCGGCCCTCGCCGAGAGGGAGCGCGTAGTGATACGGGCGCGGTTCGTCGACGACCTGACGCTTGAGCAGACCGGCGCGCTGCTCGGCGTCACGAAAGAGCGGGCGCGGCAGATCGAGGCCGACGCCTTGGTGAGACTCCGACTGTTCCTGAAAGTGAGTAAACACAATGCAGACTAGTCCGAAGGTCCGCCGCGTCTACGTCGCCGCTCCGTTCGAGGACGCCCACAGGGTCCGTGAGATCCACGAGCGTCTAAGGCAATTCGGTATCGAGCCCACGTCGGACTGGGCGGTCGGGGCGTACGGCCCCGAGGCATTGCATGAACACAGCGCCGACCGCCTGCGGGGCTTTGCCCTCGGCAACGACGTGTCCATTCGCCGCGCCGACGCCATCCTGGTCCTGGCGCGGGCGGGGGTCGGGGGCGAGATGTTCGCCGAGGCGCGCTACGCGTGGGACCTCCGGAAGCCGATCGTGTGGGTCGGGCGCCGGACGCTGTCCGCCTATCGCGAGGGGGTTGTCTTGGCCGAGGACACCGACGACGCGCTCAACACGATTTGGAGTTGGTCATGACGTGGGATCTCAAAAAGCATCGGAACCCGGCGGCGGTAGGTTGGGCTGCCGACCCATTCCCGCCGCGGGCGGGGGAGAAGGGCGAACAATTGAAGCTACCCCTTGAGCCCCGCCCCGCCGTCGGCGCCGTGCCCGCCGCCGCGCCCACCACGCCCAGCGCCGTCGCCGTCGGCACGGGCGAGGTCCGCATCACCGATCCCAAGACTGGCGGGCAGAAGGGGCAGAAACCGGAGCGGTACGACCTCTTCCCGTTCGACGCCCTGGACGAGGTCGCACGCGTCTACGGCGTCGGCGCCAAGAAATACTCGGACGACAACTGGCTCAAGGGCTATTCGTGGCGGCTGTCCCTCGGCGCCCTTCTCCGTCACGTCTCCCGCTTCGCGCAAGGTGAGGACCGCGACGCCGAGACCGGTTGTCTTCACCTGGCGCTCGCCGCGTGGCATTGCTTCACGCTGCTGACGTTCTACATGCGGTCCCTTGGCACCGACGACCGCAAGCCACCGCGCATCCGCCGCACGTGGGAAGGGCCGTGAAGGCGCTACTTGCGTCCCCCCGGCGCGGCGTCCGGACGCCCGACGGTAACGAGCTGTTGGGCCACTTGCAGGTCTGCAACATGCGGATCCCCGTCGTCCGCGCGACCGTGCAAAGTGCGCCGTCCCTGCGGGACGATGACGGCTCGGTCCTGTTCGGGCGCTTCCTCGAGGACGTCGGCTTGATTGTGATCCGGCGCGGCCTGTCGGCCGACGTCGAGAAAGACACGATCGTGCACGAGGCCATGCACGCGATCCTGAGGTACTCCGGCGCGACGCAGCTTTTGACCGGCGCGATACGCAAGGTGCGCGACGGCGAAGAGGCCGAAGAGTTGTTGATTCGGGTCCTGGCGCCGCACGTCGCGGCATTGCGGTGGGTCAAATGAGCAAGAAACCGTGGTCTGCGGAACAGCTGGAATGGGCCAGGCGGGTCGTCGACGAGTCCGGCGCCAGCGCCAGCGGCGGATACGCCCGCATCGCTAAGGCCTTCGGCATAACAGCCGAGGCCGCGCGGTCCCGCCTACTGCGCGCCCGCCAGGCGGCGCCCGCGCCCGCTGTCCCCGCCAAGACAACCGCCGTCTACGTCCCGGACTTTGTCAAGGCCGCGCGCAAGGGCGCGACCATCGAAGAGCTGGCCGACCGTTTCGAGTTGCCGCCCCGCAAGGTGCGCGAGCTAATCGATACGGCCAAGGCCTCGGGGTACCGGCTTGATGTCGCGGGGCACGAGGTGGGTTACGTCCCGCGCGCAGCGACCGCGGCGCCGGCCACGTCGCCCTACTCGGTGATTGCGCAGCCGGGCGAAGAGCACGTGTTCGCGGTCGCGTCCGACCTGCACATCGGTAGCAAGTACTGCCTCGAGGCGCAGCTGATTGACTTTATCCGACGCGCGTACCTCGAGGACGACGTCCGCACGGTTTTCCTCCCTGGCGACATCATGAATGGCATGTATCGCCACAGTCGTTGGGAGGAGAAGTGCCACGGTTTCGAGGCGCAGGCCGAGCACGTGGCCAAGGTGTTGCCGCAACTCGAGGGGTTGCGGTACGTCGGTATCGCGGGCAACCACGACGAGACCTTTGAAAAGGACTCGGGGTTGGATGTCTGCCGCGCCCTCGAGGACGTGTTCCGACGCGCGGGCCGTAGCGATCTTTCGATGGTCGGCGCGCGCGGGGCATACGTACGGTTCGCCCCGCGCGGCGGCAGGGGCGCCCTGGTCGAGCTGTGGCACCCCCTCGGCGGCGGGTCCTACGCCGTCAGCTACAAGCTGCAACGCCACGTTGAGGAATACGGGGTCGGGCAGAAACCGGACTTCGTCTTTGCAGGCCACTGGCATCAACAGTGCTACGTCGTCCGCCGCGGCGTCCATTGCTTCCTTGCCGGCACGTTCAACGGCGGCGGGTCGGCCTTTGGCAAGGCGCTCGGCGGGGCGCAGGCCATCGGCGGTTGGATCGTCCGATTCCAGCAAACGGCGGACGGGACCATCCGCGACGTGCAACCCACGTGGCGGGCGTATTACGAGAAGGAAACGATTCGCGAGGAGGGGTTGACGTGACCGCCGCGACCACGGCCGAAGATTGGGACGACACGACCGACCGCACCGACGCCCAGCTCTTGGCGCGCTGGGCGCAAGCGAACGCGCACGACCCCGAGCTGGTCGCCCGCGGCCTCGACCTCGAGATGCGCGCCGTAGCGGCGGCCGCCCGGCGCGCGGGGCAGGACGGGGTCGACCATGTGGAAGGATGACGCCCACGTGCAGTTTCTAATCCGGTACCTCACCCTGGACGAGGTCGCCGCCCACGTCGTGGCGCGGCATGACGTACGGGCAATGGCAGGCGCGCCGGTCGACGGGGATACGATCCCGGCCCCGCCGCCTACGGTCGAGCCAGGGACGACGGAGTAGTCATCCACAGGCCCTCGGCCGAAGAACGGAAGGAGATCGCGAACATGACGTCACGAGACTTTTGCTATTGGTTACAGGGGTTCTTCGAGATCGACGGTGAGGCCCCCGCGCCGGCGGGCAAGGAGCTGCCTGGGTTGACCGAGCGCCAGGTGGAGTGCATCCGCAGGCATCTCGCGCTCGTCTTCAAGCACGAGATCGACCCGAGTGCAGGGCCGCCCGCGCATCAAGCCGAGTTGGACCACATCCACGATGGCCAGGCTGCGCCGGTGAAGTTACCGGACAGGCCTCATCCCAGTTCGGCGCACGACATCCGCTTCCGCTGCTAGGGCCGACGGATTCGTGAACCGCAGCTCTACGCAGCGAACGCTGGTCGCCGCGATCGTCGTGTTGCTCATGATCTCAGGACAGAAACTCGGACCGACGAGACGTGAACGAAGGCGCGGCAGTAACCACGCCGCTGGTGACGAAGGATCGAGGGGTTAGGACGATGATTCCTGCGAAGGTGTTGGCTCACGTCACCGAGGTACGGTTCGGCGAGGTTTTCGCGCGTCTGATGCATGGCGGGAAGTGGGCGGTCTTCGACGCTCGCGGCGTTCGTCAGGGCGCCCGCATGGTCGAAGACGACTTGTCCTTCGAAGATGCCGTCAGCGATGCCTATCGCGTGTCGAACGCCCCTGCGCTCGGGTGGCCATGACCACGCGCGCATGCGGGCCGGAGGACGGCAAGTCACCAGACTGCGAATCGGCGTGCGAGCGGCACCATGAAGCATGCGGATGGTGCGTCCGGTGCCTGGCGTGGCAGCGGGCCTGCGTGTGGATGGCCGTTGGCGCCGCGATCATCGCCATGGCCGAGGCGATCCGGGCGCGGCAGCCGCGGACGCTGGAGGGTTGGGTCGCGGTCACGGACCCTGACACGGGAGAGGTCCTGCACCGGCTGAAGGACGTCACCGCATGCAACCCGATGGCGCCGCAGCCAGGAGTAGCCGTGACGCACGTTCCCGGGACGATGCTCCCGTGGCCGTGGAAGTACTAGGTGCCGTGGATAGGCACTGCAAAGGTATCATGAGTAATTGCAAACAGATAATCCCCGACACGTTCATCGCCTGCGGCGAGGAGGGGCTCTACTGTTCGGACGAGTGCCTACTCCGGGCCGAGTGCGAGCGCCTGACGCGAGAGCGGGACGCGTTCATGCGAGACGCAGCACACGAGATGCAAGTCTCCCGAGAGCTGCACGCCGAGTGCGAGCGGTTGCGCAAGGTGCTGGAAGTCCTGTGCGTGGACCGCGACGTGCCAGCGTGGGTGCAGGATTACGCGGCCGCGTCGCTAGAGCAACGGACCAACAATCCAAAGGGAACGGGAGGAGTTTCGAGCACATGACGCATGAGGACGATATTAGATACTTGTCGGACAGGGTGCTGGAGCTTCGTTCCGAACTAGAGCGATTGAAACAGGAGCGTGATCAGTGGGCCGCAAGCGCCGGACGCAATGCGGCTGAGGCGACACTACAACGCGAGCACGCGGAGCGGACCGCGGCGGCGCTGCGGGCCGTGGAATGGGCCGCCGAATTCGGCGGCCACCTGGAGTGCTGTCCGCATTGTCAGGCCGCACGGGACGCAGGGGAGGTGCACCTACCCGATTGCATCGTGGCCGCCGCGTTACAAAACCTAGATACTTCCGAATAAGTACAGAGGCCTGTGGAGAGTGAGTCCGTGTCGAAACAGAAGAAAAGCGCGTACCAGGAAATCTGCGACCGGTTCGAACGGCCCGACGTACAGGTGTTCGCCGAGGATTCCTACCGTGCGATCCTATGGCGCTGGCACTACCACGACGGCGCTTGTACTAGCCAACTGAGCGGCACCGGACGGACGCTGGACGAAGCCTGTAAGGCGCTCCTGAGACACGCTGACGCGCCGCGGAGTAGGCCGACACCTGGGTATTGCTCCGATGCATGTTTCTACCAGTGGCCTGGCCACAGGGCCGACGGAGAGTGAGTCC
>Ga0196964_10000570_pt1 | contig 21496 bp, 16 predicted proteins | sample S1_10metaG_FD_148615 | JGI IMG/M metagenome (GOLD analysis project Ga0196964, IMG submission 148615) | Soil microbial communities from Anza Borrego desert, Southern California, United States - S1_10 | ecosystem: Environmental > Terrestrial > Soil > Desert | place: USA: California | collected... | reverse complement strand
CGGCCATGGCCGCGCTGGTCGAGCGGCTCGACCTGCTGGCGCGGCGGGACCTTCAGGCGCTGAAGAAGGCGTGCGGCGTCGACGACGAGGACCTGCGCGACATGATCGCCGAGCTGAAGGGCCTGACGCCCCGGCCCGGCGCGGCGTTCGGCTCGGAGGCGGTGCAGGCGGTGGCGCCCGACGTGTTCGTTCGCGAGGACCCGGCCGGCGGCTGGCGCGTGGACCTGAACACCGACACCCTGCCCAGGCTCCTGATCGACCAGCGCTACCACGCCCGCGTGGCTTCGGCCGCGCGCAGCGAGCAGGAGAAGACCTTCGTCACCGAGTGCCTGCAGTCGGCCAACTGGCTGGTGAAGAGCCTCGACCAGCGGGCCAAGACCATCCTCAAGGTGGCCAGCGAGATCGTGCGCCAGCAGGACGCCTTCCTCGTCTTCGGCGTCGAGCACCTGCGCCCGCTGAACCTGAAGACCGTCGCCGACGCCATTGGCATGCACGAATCGACCGTCAGCCGGGTGACCTCGAACAAGTACATGATGACCCCGCGCGGCCTGTTCGAGCTGAAGTTCTTCTTCACCTCGGCCATCGCCTCGGTGGACGGCGGCGCGGCCCACTCGGCCGAGAGCGTACGCCACAAGATCAAGCAGCTGATCGACGGCGAGGCCGCCGAGGGCGACGTGCTCAGCGACGACCGGATCGTCGAGATCCTCAAGGAAGCCGGCGTCGACATTGCCCGCCGCACGGTCGCCAAATACCGGGAAGCGCTGCGGATTCCCTCCTCGGTCGAACGAAAAAGGCAGCTGAAGACCGCCTGACGGGGAACTTTCCGCGCCGGTTACGAGTGCGTGATCGAGCGCGGGATTCCTTGACACCAAAAGGCCGGGCGCGCGTTGTTGAGCCCATGCAGGTCCATGTCAGCGGCAAGCATGTCGATGTGGGCGACGCGTTACGCTCGCGCATCATCGACGAACTCTCCCAGGGCATCGAAAAGTACTTCGAGCGCGGAGCCATCAAGGCCGACGTCGTCGTCACCAAGGAGGGCAAGTCCTTCCGGGTCGACGCCGTGGTCAACCTCGCTTCAGGCGAACAGATCGTGAGCCACTCGTCCGGCGCAGATGCCCACCAGGCGTTCGACGGCGTGCTGGAACGGGTCGAGAAGCGGGTCCGGCGCTACAAGCGACGCCTGAAGGATCACCACATCAACGCGAGCAACCGCGCGATGGAGACCGCGCCGCTCACCATCCTCCGGTCGCCGGAAGAGGTGGACGACGACACCTTCGGCGAGGCCGGCCGGCCCGACGAGGCGCCGCCCGCCGGGATGGTGATCGCCGAGACCGAACGCCCCGTGCGCACCATGACGGTGGGCATGGCGGTGCTCGAGCTCGACGTCACCGACTATCCGGTCGTGCTGTTCAGAAATGCCGCGCACGGCGGACTTTCGGTGGTATATCGCCGCCCCGACGGCAACGTCGGCTGGATCGATCCCGAGCGCACCCGTTCAGGCAATGGTCACGCTTAGGACCTAGGGTCGGCCCTGAAAAGGACCGGCTTCGGGGGGAAAGGTCCACTTTCTGTGGTGTAGGCGCCGAGGTCCCGGGGACGCATGGAAACTGGCGAGTTGCTGCGACGCGAGGCCGTCGCCGCCCGCGTCGGCGCGGGCGCCAAGCGCGCCGCCCTCGGGGCGGTGGCGGAGCTGGCGTCGCGTCAGCTCGGCCTGCCGGCGCACACCCTGCTGACCGCGCTTCAGGACCGCGAACGCCACGGCTCGACCGGCATCGGCCAGGGCGTGGCCGTGCCCCACGCCCAGATCGAGGGCCTGGACCATCCGGTCGGCGTGTTCGTGAAGCTCGAGACTCCGGTCGCGTTCGAGGCCGTGGACGACCGTCCCGTCGACCTGATCTTCGCCCTGTTCACGCCCAAGGGCGCGAGCGTCGAGCACCTGCGGGCGCTGGCCAAGGTCTCGCGCCTCCTGCGCCAGGGCGAGCTGCGCGAGCAGATCCGCCAGGCGCGGACGCCCGACGCGATCTACGCCCTGCTTGTGCGCAAGGAAGAGAGCAACGCGGCCTGACGGCCGCGCTACCTAGTGGACGGAAACCGGGACTAGTTCGTGGGCCGTCGCGGCGGCGAAGGCCGACTTCTTGTCGATGAGCACCGCGAGGCGTTCGCCATCGGCGCTGTGTACGGCGTAGAGGATCTGGTTCGGGTCGATGTCGATGCCTTCGACGGCTTCCACCGTCGCCCCGGCCAGCACTTCCTTCGCCTTTACCTCACGGACGTACACGAGATCTGGCGCGCCCAGCGCCTTGAAATCTTCTCGTGTTAGCAATGGCGTCATTACGACCACCTCCTGAAAAATCTAACGCCCGATCCGAAGCGCGGTTCACCCGCCACTTTTGATCGGGATGGTGCGGACCGCCTGGGCCGCTTCCGGCCGTTGCAGGTCCACGTGCAGCAGGCCGTGGTCCAGCGAGGCCCCTTCGACCTCCAGACCGTCGGCCAGGACGAAGGCGCGCGTGAACCCGCGGGCGGCGATGCCGCGATGCAGGTAGGCCTTGTCTTCGCCGTTGCGCTCGCCGGCGATCACCAGCTGGCGACCCTCGACGGTGACCTTGAGCTGCTCGGCCGTGAACCCCGCCACCGCCAGCGAGATGCGCACCCGGTTGGGGCCGAGCTCCTCGACGTTGTACGGCGGATAGCTCTCGGCGGCGGCCTTCGCGGCCCGTTCGATCAGGCTGCGGGTGTGGTCGAAACCGAGGAGGAAGGGGCTGTCGAACAGCACGCTGCGGGTCATATGGCCAAGCCCTCGACAAAGCGACTTGCGAAGCCGGATCCCGACCCGCCCGCGATCGGCGCGGGCCGTCCGGCTACGGGTTTTATTTGAGGACTGTGAGGGCGGATTTCAACGGCGGGGGCGGGTGGCTTCAGCGTCGCCGTCGGGGTGCGAGCCGCCCCACCACCACCCCCGGCCCTTCCGACATCCCCCACCTCCCGTCATTCCGGCCGAAGCGCAGCGGAGAGCCGGAACCCAGCAAGCGCCACCCTCGATGAAGGCGGCCAGCGGAGGCCGAGCGGCGGCGTCGCGGTTGCTGGGTTCCGGATAGCGGCTGCGCCGCTTCCGGAATGACGGCAAATAAGGGGGAGAGAACGGGAGCGGCCCTACCGCCCCACGCCGGCCCTCGCCCTCGCCAGCTTCGGCGCGGTCCGCTGCAGTTCCGGCGGCTCCAGCACGGCCCCCAGGGCCTGGCGCAGGGACGCGAGGCGCTCCGCGTCCGTCAGTTTCCCGCCGCTCGCCACGTCGCGGACGTAGAAGGCGTCCACCGCCCGCTCGCCGTAGCTGTCGATGTGCGCCGACTGGATGGAGAGGCCGGCGCGGGAGAGGGTGCGGGAGACGTCGGCCAGCAGGCCGGCGCGGTCGCGGCCGGAGACCTCGACGATGGAGGCGGCCGAGTGGCTCTCGTTGTCGACCATGACCACGGGGGTGATCTCGAAGGCGGCGGCGCGGCGGGGGATGGCGGCGGTCGGGCGTTCGCCGCCGACGCCCTTGCCCCGCCCGGCGTCCTCGATGCGGCGGCGCAGGCGCTCCAGGGCGGCGCGATCCCTGCCGCCGAACGGCTCTCCGGCCGCGTCCTGCAGATAGAAGACGTCGAGCGCCTGGCCTGTCTCGGAGGTGAACACCCGCGCCCCGACCACGTCGGCGCCGCTGACGGCCAGCACTTCGGCGAGGTCGGCGAACAGGCCGGAGCGGTCGCGGGCGGCGACGGTCAGTTCGGTTGCGTTGCGGTCGGCCCTGAGCCGGGTCAGGGCTGCGGCGCCGCCCCGGGCGCGGCGCACCAGCTCGGCGTGGCGCAGGTGGTCTTCGGCGGGGAAGCTGGTGAAGTAGGCGTCCTCCATGGCCTCGGTGAAGCCGGTGCTCTTCGGGTCCGCCGCGGCCAGATCCTCCCGCGCCCTCTCGGCCTGAGCGGCCTGCTGCTTGCGGAACATGGTGGCGGCGTCGGAGCCGCGCCCGCCGCGGAAGGCGGCCTCGGTGGCGGCGTAGAGCTCACGCATCAGCTGGCCCTTCCAGCCGTTCCAGACGCCGGGCCCCACGGCGCGGATGTCCGCCACCGTCAGGACGAGCAGGAGGCGCAGGCGCTCGGGGTTCTCCACGATGCGGGCGAAGGCGGCGATAGTGTCCGGGTCCGATACGTCGCGCTTCTGGGCGTAGTCCGACAGCACCAGGTGATGGCGCACCAGCCAGCCGACCAGCTCCTGCTGCGCCCGCGGCAGGCCCAGCCGCTCGCAGGCGCGCTGGGCGGCGATGGAGCCGTCGTCCTCCTGCCCGCGCGTGCCCCCCTTGCCGGTGTCGTGCAGCAGCATGGCCAGGAACAGGCTCTCGCGGTCGGCGATGGTGGGGATGATCGCCGTGGACAGCGGGTGCTCGTCGGCCAGCTTGCCGCGCTGGATGTCGTTGATGATGCCGATGGCCCGCAGCGTGTGCTCGTCGACGGTGTAGGCGTGGTACATGTTGAACTGGGTCTGGCCGACGACGCGGCCGAACTCCGGCAGGAAGCGCCCGAGCAGGCCCGTCTCGTTCATCAGCGTCAGCACGCGATAGGGCTGCTCGCCGTGGGCCAGCACGTCGAGGAAGGCGCGCGTGGCCTCCGGCGCGCGGCGCAGCCGCGGCGTCACCAGCTGCAGCCGCCGGTTCACCGCCGTGAAGGCGTCGGGCGTCAGGTCGAGGTACTCGCGGTCCAGCGTCCGGAACAGGCGCAGCAGGTTCACCGGATCGCGGTCGAGGATGGCCGGATCCTCGATGCCGAGGCGGCCGCCCTCTTCGTAGAAACCCTCGACGTCGAGCGGGCGGCGCTTGGCCTTCTTCGAGGGAATCCAGCGGGCCAGGCCCTGGGGCGCCTTGTTCCGGTCCGCCTCCAGCTTGGCGCAGAAGGTGCGCGTGAGCGACCCCACGTCCTTGGCGGTGAGGAAGTAGCGGCGCATGAACCGCTCGACCGCCGGCTCTCCCGCGGCGTCGCGGAAGCGCATGCGCCGGGCCACCTCCGGCTGGACGTCGAAGGTGAGCTTGTCCTCGGCTCGGCCGGCGATCAGGTGCAGCCAGATGCGCACCTGCCAGTAGAAGTCGAAGGCCTGCTCGACGCCCTTGCGCTCCTTGTGGGTGAGCACGCCTTCCAGCGCCTTGGCGCCCAGCGGGCTCTCCGGCGCCAGGGACCGTGCGATCCAGAACAGGGCGTTGAGGTCGCGAAGCCCGCCCTTGCCCTCCTTCACGTTCGGCTCGACCCGGTAGCGGGACTGGCCCTGCTTCTCGTGGCGCACGTCCCGCTCGGCCAGCTTGGCGGCGACGAACGGCCGCTGGTCGCTCTTCGCCACCTCCTTGCGGAAGCGCGACAGGAGCTGCTCGGCCAGGGCCTCGTCGCCGGCGATGAACCGCGCCTCCAGGAGCGTGGTGCGGATGGTCATGTCCTCGCGTGCGAGCTTCAGCGACTCCTCGGGCGTGCGCGCGGCGTAGCCGACCTTCAGGCCCAGGTCCCACAGGACGTAGAGCATGAACTCGGTGACGATCTCGGCCCGCGCGGTTTTCTTCGACGGCCGCAGGAACAAGAGGTCGAGGTCCGAGAAGGGCGCCAGGACCCCGCGGCCGTAGCCGCCCACCGCCAGGATCGCCAGCCGCTCGCGCTCCGTCGCGGGCGCCGGCCCTGCGACGACCTCGGTGGCGTAACGCCACAGCGCCGTGATCAGCCCGTCGGCCGCCGCCGCATAGAGCCGCGCCACCTCCACGCCGGGCGCGCCGGCCTCGAGCCGTGCGCGGGCCCGCGCCCTGCCCGCCTCCAGCGCCACGCGCAGCGGCTCGACCACCAGCGCCCGGCGCTCGGCGTCGTCACGCGCATCCGCCGAGCGCTCGATCAGCGCGGTCAGCAGCGGGGCGGGCGAGGTGGGCATGGGGGGAATGTAGGGCAAGCCGGGCGCCTAAGAACCCCTCCTCCTCGATGGAGGGGGGGAGGGGTGGTGGTGTGGCTGTGCGGGGGGAACGTGGGGGGGAGGCCGCGTGGGTTTCGCCATCGGTCCGCAGTTCGGGAGCCTGGTGACACACCACCACCCCCGGCCCCTCCTCCATCGAGGAGGAGGGGAGGGAGGCATTGATCTCTTGGTGGAAAGGGTGCGCTCGGGGTCAGGCCTGTCAAGGACGCCCCGAAGGGGCGCGGCGGAGCCGTAAATCCTTGACAGGCCTGACCCCGAGCGCTGCGATCCAGCAAGAGATGAATGGCGCAGGGTGAGCGTGCGCTCACCTCTCCACGCCCGCCTTTTGTCATCCCGGCGCTTCGGCCGGGATGACAAAGTTGGGGGAGGCGTCGCCTACCGCAGCAGGCCCTTCAGCCGGTAGAGCGCTTCCAGCGCTTCCCTCGGCGTCATGTCGTCGGGGTCCAGCGCGTCGACTGCTCGGTCGAGCGCCGACGGCTCGTGGACCGTGACTGCGGGCGTCGCGGCGCTGACGGCGAACAGCGGCAGGTCGTCGAGCCTCGCGGGGGCGGCCTTTTCGCTCTCCAGCCGCTCCAGCACCTCGCGGGCGCGGGCGACGACGGGGGCGGGGACGCCGGCGAGCTTGGCCACCTGCACGCCGTACGATCGGTCGGCGGCGCCGGGGGCGGCCTCGTGCAGGAACACTAGGTCGCCGTTCCACTCCTTGGCCTTCATGGACAGATTGCAGACGTGGTCGAGCCTTTCCTCGAGCCGGGCGAGCTCGTGGTAGTGCGTGGCGAACAGGGTGCGGGCGCGGTTGGTCTCGTGCAGGGCCTCGGCGCAGGCCCAGGCGATGGCCAGGCCGTCGTAGGTGGCGGTGCCGCGGCCGATCTCGTCCAGGACAACGAGGGAGCGGTCCGTCGCCTGGGTGAGGATGGCGGCGGTCTCGACCATCTCCATCATGAAGGTGGAGCGGCCGCGGGCGAGGTCGTCGCCGGCACCGACGCGGCTGAACAGCCGGTCGACGACGCCCAGGCGCATGGCGCGGGCGGGGACGAAGCAGCCGGCCTGGGCCAGCACGGCCAGGAGCGCGTTCTGGCGCAGGAAGGTCGACTTGCCGGCCATGTTCGGGCCGGTGACGATGGCCAGGCGGGCGCAGGTCTCGCCCGAGGCGTCGAGGTTGCAGTCGTTGGGCGTGAACGGGTCGCCCTCGCGCTTCACCGCCGCTTCGACGACGGGGTGGCGCCCGCCCTCGACCTTGAACACCTGCGAGCGATCGACGACCGGGCGCACGGCGTTGGCCTCCTCGGCCCATTCGGCCAAGGCGGCGGCGCAGTCGAGCGCGGCCAGGGCCTCGGCGGCGGCCTGGATGTGCGGGGCGAGGCCGGCGGCGCGGGCGCGGAAGGTTTCGAAGGTCTCGATCTCGATGGCCAGGGCGCGCTCGCCGGCCTGGGCGATGCGGGCGTCGAGGTCGGCCAGCTCCACGGTGGTGAAGCGGACCTGGTTGGCCAGGGTCTGGCGGTGGATGAAGGTCGCGTTCAGCGGCGGCTTCATCAGCGGCTCGGCCTGCTTGGCCGTGGCCTCCAGGAAGTAGCCGAGGACGGCGTTGTGGCGGACCTTCAGCGGGGCGCCGCTCTCGGCCTGCAGCCGAGCCTCCAGCGACACCACGATGCGGCGCGAGTCGTCGCGCAGGCCGCGCGCCTCGTCGAGTTCGGGGCGGTAGCCCTCGGCCACGAAGCCGCCGTCGCGCGGATTGACCGGCAGCTCCTCGGCCAGCCCGCTTTCGAGGTCGGCCAAGAGGGCGGCCAGTTCGCCGTCGAGGCTGAGCGCCACCAGCGCCTGGGACAGCTCCAGCGGGGGGCCGTCGATGGGCTCGCGGTGCTGGGCGAACAGGGCGGTGAGCGAAAGGCCCGTACGCAGGCCGGTGCGGATCGTGCCGAGGTCGCGGGGGCCGCCGCGGCCCAGCGCCAGGCGCGACAGGGCGCGGGCCATGTCGCCGGCGCCGTGCAGCCGCTCGCGCGCGTCGCGGCGCAGGGAGCGGCGCTCCAGCAGCCAGGCCACGGCGTCGAGTCGCCGGTCGATGGCGGCGCGGTCGAGCAGCGGCCGGGCCAGGCGCGAGGCCAGCTCCCGCGCGCCGGCGGCGGTGACGGTGCGGTCGATGCAGGCCAGCAGGGAGCCGTCGCGGCCGCCCGACTGGGTGCGTTCGATCTCAAGGCTGGCGCGCGTGGCCGGGTCGATGGCCATGAACTCGGCCTCGGCCGCGCGGCGCGGGGGCTTCAGGGCCGGGGTCTTTCCGGGCTGGGTGGTCTCCAGATAGGCGGCGATGAGGCCGAGCGCCGCCACCTCGCAGGGGGCGAAGACGCCGAAGCCGTCCAGCGTGTCGATGCCGTAGAGCCGCTTCACCCGCGCCTCGGCCGCCTGGGGATCGGCGAGCGCCGCGGCCATAGGCTGGACCACGCCGCCGGCGAGCTTCAGGGCCGCGGAGACGGTCTCGTCGGCGAAGAGGCGGTCGGCGGCCAGGGTCTCGGACGGGCGCAGGGCCGAAAGCGCCGCGGCCAGGTCCTCGCGCGCCACGGTCAGGCTTTCGACCTCGCCGGTGGAGAGTTCGACAGAGGCCACCGCGGCCTGGCCCTGGCGCACGGCCACGGCGGCGAGGCGGTTGGAGCCGCGGGCATCGAGCAGGTTGTCGTCGGTGATGGTGCCGGGCGTGACGACGCGCACCACGTCGCGCTTCACCACCGCCTTGGAGCCGCGCTTGCGCGCCTCGGCGGGGTCTTCCAGCTGTTCGCAGACGGCGACCTTGAAGCCCTGGCGGATCAGCTTGGCGATGTAGGCCTCGGCCGCGTGAACGGGCACGCCGGCCATGGGGATATCGCCGCCGGCGTGCTTGCCGCGCTTGGTGAGCGCCACGCCGAGCTGTTCGGAGGCCTTCACCGCATCCTCGAAGAACAGCTCGTAGAAGTCGCCCATGCGGAAGAACAGCAGGGCGTCGGGCTGGCGCTGCTTGGCCGCGAAGAACTGCGCCATGACGGGCGTCGCGTCCGGGGGGACGGCGAGCGGCGGCGCTTCGGGGGCGGCGGGAGCGTTCACGGGCTGGGGAATCGCGCGGCGGAAAAGGTTAAGCGGCGAGTGTCGCGCGCCGGGCGCCCCCGCTCAACCCGAGCCGCAACCTATCCACAGGACCGCCCACGACAATGCGGTCGCAGGGCCCCTGCGCGGCGTCCCGGCCGCACATCGTAAATGCGCCCTTAACCCTCCCGCGGCAGAGGATCGGTGTTTGGTTTTCCTTGGGGTGTCAGGCGATGACGAGCGTCGCGGCGGTGGTCGGGGCCCGCATCTACGAGACGGCGCGCTGGACCTGGACCGCGCCGGTGTTCGCGCGGTTCCGCGGCGGCGTTTGCGCCGCGGCCGGCCTCGGCCTGCTCGTGGCCCTGGCCACCTACAATCCCGCCGACCCGAGCCTGAACGCCGCCACCTCCGCCGCCCCCACCAACTTGCTGGGCGGCGCGGGCGCGCTCTGGTCGGACCTGTTCTTCCAGTCGCTGGGCCTCGGCGCATGGCTGGCCGGGCTGTTCATGGTGCTGTTCGGGGTCCGCCGGGCCGCCGGCTCGGACCCGGACGCCGCGCGGCGCAGCCAGCGCCTGCGCGCGCTCGCCGCCGTGGCGGGAATCTTCGCCTTCTCCGCCGCCATCGCGGTGCTGCAGCCGCCGGCGGCCTGGCCGCTGGCCAAGGGGCTGGGCGGGTTCTGGGGCGCGGGCCTCAACGACATGCTGGCCGCCCTGGTGAAGTTCCTCGGCGCGCCGGGCGCAGCCTGGATCTCGGCGGGCGTGTGGCTGGCAGCGGCCGTGCCGGCGTTCGCCTTCGCCGTGAACCTGGGCGTCGATGAATTCCGCCAGGCCGCAGCCTGGTTCGCGCCGGCGCCGCGTGCGAAGGTCCCGGCCAACGCGCCCGCCTCCGTCGCCCGCCGCGCCGCCAAGAAGGCCAAGGTCGCCGCAGCGCCCAAGCCGCTGCGGTTCGAGGACGAGCCGGAGATCGATGACGACGAGGACGAGATCGCCATCGATCCGCGCCCGGGCCCCGAGCCCCGCGTCATGGACGTGAAGCCGCAGAAGCCCTCCAAGCGCGCGGTCAACGAGAACCAGCACGCCTTCGAATTCGTGCAGCAGGAGGGTTTCCGCCTGCCGGAGCTCGGCATGCTGGCCAAGCCCAAGCCGCGCGCCGCCATGGTCGACGAGGCGGCGCTGCGCCAGAACGCCCGCCTGCTGGAGACCGTGCTCGGCGAGTTCGGCGTGCGCGGAGCCATCGACCAGATCCGTCCCGGCCCCGTGGTCACCCTCTACGAGCTGGTGCCGGCGCCCGGCGTGAAGCACGCCCGGGTGGTCGCCCTGTCCGACGACATCGCCCGGTCCATGTCGGTGGCCGCCTGCCGCGTCTCGGTCGTGCCGGGCCGCAACGCCATCGGCATCGAGCTGCCCAACGCCAAGCGCGAGATGGTGAGCCTGCGCACGCTGCTGTCCTCGGCCGAGTTCGAGAAGCCGTCGGCGACCCTGCCGATCGCGCTCGGCGAGACCATCGGCGGCGAGCCCTACGTCGCCGACCTCGCGCGCATGCCGCACCTGCTGATCGCCGGGACCACCGGCTCGGGCAAGTCGGTGGGCGTGAACGCCATGATCCTGTCGATCCTCTACCGCCTGCCGCCGGAGCAGTGCCGGTTCATCATGATCGACCCGAAGATGCTGGAGCTGTCGATCTACGACGGCATCCCGCACCTGCTCGCGCCTGTCGTCACCGACCCGAAGAAGGCGGTGGTGGCGCTGAAGTGGACCGTCCGCGAGATGGAGGACCGCTACCGCCGCATGTCCAAGATCGGCGTGCGCAACGTGGCCTCCTACAACGAGCGCGCCCGCGAGGCCCTGGCCAAGGGCGAGCACTTCGAGCGCACCGTCCAGACCGGCTTCGACGAGAGCGGCCGCCCGATCTACGAGAGCGAGAAGCTCAGGCCCGAGCCGATGCCCTACCTCGTCGTCGTGGTCGACGAGGTGGCCGACCTGATGATGGTGGCGGGCAAGGACATCGAAGGCGCGGTCCAGCGCCTGGCGCAGATGGCGCGCGCCGCCGGCATCCACCTGATCATGGCCACCCAGCGCCCGTCGGTGGACGTCATCACCGGCACCATCAAGGCCAACTTCCCGACCCGGATCAGCTTCCAGGTCACGTCCAAGATCGACAGCCGCACCATCCTGGGCGAACAGGGCGCCGAGCAGCTGCTGGGCCAGGGCGACATGCTCTACATGGCCGGCGGCGGGCGCATCACCCGCCTGCACGGCCCGTTCGTGTCCGACGCCGAGGTCGAGGCCGTGGCCAGCTATCTGCGCGACCAGGGCGAGCCGCAGTACCTCGAGGACGTCACCGCCGGCGGCGAGGACGAGGACGGCGGCGGCGAGGCCTGGGGCGAGGGGAACGGGACCTCGGGCGACGACCTCTACGACCGCGCCGTGGCGGTGGTCATCCGCGACCGGAAGGCCTCGACCAGCTACATCCAGCGCCGCCTGCAGATCGGCTACAACCGCGCCGCCTCGCTGATGGAGCGGATGGAGCAGGAGGGCGTCGTGGGCCCTGCCAACCACGCCGGCAAGCGCGACATCCTTGTCGGTGGGGCGCAGGTGGCGTAACGGCGGCCGATGGACGACACCGAAAACGACTACCACCCCTCCAACGACCTCGAGCGCGCCATGGTCGAGGCCCGCGCCGGTCGGCTGAGCACGCAGGACTTCGTCCGCGTCATGCTGAGCTCGGAGGTGCACGTGCTGAGCGGCTCCGATCCCGGCGAGGATGGCCGCGAGTTCGCGCCGCTGTTCTATCCGCACCCGACCACGGGCGACCGGATGCTGGCCATGTACTCCTCGCCGGCCCGCATCGGCGAGGACGCCAAGCGCGCCCCGTTCATGCTGACGGTGGAGTGCGGGGACTTCCTGCGCCGCCTGCCCGACGGCATCGGCATGGTGCTGAACCCGGGCGACACGGTGGGCTTCGAGCTGATGCCGAACGTGGTCGCCAGCATCGCCTCGCAGATTAAGCAGCGGAAGCAGAACTAGGGCGTGCTCCGTAGGCCGCCGCCGTATCGCTGACGCAATCCGCCCTGAACCTCTTGGTGGAACTCTCGCGCCCTCCGGTCAGGGGCGGGCCTGTCCAGGGAGGGCGCAATGCAGGTGAGACTGGCCACTGCGGTAGCGGTTTGCGCCATCTTGGCGACTGCCGCGCCGGCCGCGGCCGAGGCGCCCGACTGCCCCCATGACCGCGAGGCCCTGCTGGCGCTCGACGTCGTGGCCTTCGACCACACGCTGAACGCTGGCTGGCGGCCGCTGGCCGATGTGGCTGGCTGCGAGGGCGTGGCGGCGGATCTCATCGCCGAGTACCGCAAGCGCCATGAAGCGCGGCTTCGGCCGGACCAGCGGCTGGGGCTCGCCTGGCACGAGGCGCAGCTTCGGGCGGCGACCGGCGACTACGCCCGCGCCATTCCCCTGTTCGAGGCCGCCCTGCCGGCGCGGGAGCGCAACGAGGACCGGTGGTTCTACGGCCAGGCGACCCTGGCCTTCCTGCGCGGCGACCGGGCGCGGCTGGAGGCCGTGCGGGCCGAGTATGCCCGCCTGCCCAAGCCGGACTGGTTCGACAAGGAGGCGGAGCGCATCAAGGCGCAGGAGGGCGCCGACCTCGCCTGGCCCATGAACCTGCACATCGTCGACGGCCTGATCCGCTGCTTCGGCCGGCCCTACCGCGAGGCCTATGCAGGCTGCCGTGCCGCCGACGGCTGAGGCTTCCGGCTGAACCCTTCGGGTGAACAGGCGTTCAGAGCACCGCCGAATTCCCGCCCATCGAGAGTCAAACCCGCGCCTCCGGTGCGTGCGATGTTCGGCCGCGCTATAGGAGCCGTCATGAAGAAGCCGATCCTCACCCTGATCGCCGCGTTCGCCGCCACGCTCGCGCTCATCCCGGCCGCCGCCTCGTTCGCCCAGGCGCCCAAGGGCCGCGCCGCTGCGGCCCGCGCGCTGAACGCCGAGGACAAGGCGCTGGTCGATCGCGCCGCCGCCTACCTGCAGGGCCTGGGCGCGGCCAAGGGCAAGTTCGTCCAGACCGACGCGCGCGGCCGCGTCACCCGCGGGACCTTCTACCTGCAGCGCCCGGGCAAGGCCCGGTTCGAGTACGCGGCGCCGTCGGGCCTGCTGATCGTGTCGGACGGCTCGAACGTGAACGTGCACGACCGTCGGCTGAAGACCTTCGACCGCTATCCGCTTCGCGCCACCCCGCTGAACCTGTTCCTGGCCCGCCAGGTGCGCCTCGACCAGGGCGTGGTGGTCGACCGTGTGGTGCGCAGCGCCGACGGCTTCCAGATCTACGCCCGCGACGGCAAGCGCCAGGCCGAGGGCTCGATCGTCCTGGCCTTCGCCGGCAATCCGCTGCGCCTGACGGAGTGGACCATCACCGACGCCCAGGGCGGCCGCACCCGGGTGCAGCTCACCTCGCTGGAGCGCGCGTCGGGGCTGAGTCCCAGCCTTTTCGTGCTTCGCGACCCGAACCGGCGGGGCGGCGACCGCTCCTGACGGCGCGTGGTCATGCTGCAACGGCCAAGGTAAACCCGATTCTCGTTTGACTTCTTTTTCGCGCCGTGTGATTTTGGTCACAGGATTTCGACGGCGGTCGAGATCCTCCCTCGCCGGACCCTATCCCCTCCCGGCGGCGGCGTGAGAGACGATCTCAGGCCCGGCTCGCACCTCCCGAGCCGGGCCTATTTTTGCGCTAAACACCGGCCATGCGTCTGAGAATCGCCACCTGGAACGTCAATTCCGTGCGCCTGCGCGCCGAGCAGGTGCAGCGGTTCGTCCGCGAGCATGCGCCCGACGTCCTGTGCCTGCAGGAGATCAAGTGCCGCGAGGGCGAGTTCCCGCGTGAGGCCTTCGCCGAGGCCGGGCTGCCGTACCTCAGGATCAGCGGCCAGAAGGGCTGGCATGGCGTGGCCATTGCCTCGCGCACGCCCATCGCCGACGCGCCGGCAATCGACGCCTGCCGCAACGGCCACGCCCGCTGCGTCTCCGGCGTCGTGCACGGGGTGGAGATCCAGAACTTCTACATCCCCGCCGGCGGCGACACGCCCGATCGCGAGGCCAACGAGAAGTTCGACCACAAGCTGGACTTCTATGAGCGGCTGACCGCTGAGGCCGCCCGCCGCGATCCGAAGGCGCCGCTGGTCATCACCGGCGACCTGAACGTCGCGCCCGGCGAGCACGACGTCTGGAACCACCGCTACATGTCGAAGGTCGTCTCGCACACCCCGGTGGAGGTGGAGGCGTTCGAGGCGCTGAAGCGTTCGATCGGCCTTGTCGATGTGGTGCGGGAGGCGGTGCCCGAGCCGCAGAAGCTGTTCAGCTGGTGGAGCTACCGCGCGCTCGATTTCCGCAAGTCGAACCGCGGCCTGAGGCTCGACCATATCCTGCTGTCGCCGGGCCTGAGGGAAGCCGCCTGGCGCCAGGGAGCGCCGGCCGCGCGGGTGCACGACGATGTGCGCGAGTGGGAGCGGCCGAGCGACCATGCGCCGGTGAGTGTGGATCTGGGGCTTTAGGCGCGGGAGCGGAGCCGCCCAAGACCCCTCCTCCTCGATGGAGCGGCAGGGGTGGTGGCGTTGCGGGGGGATAACGATATGGCGCGGGAGGCGCACCGCGCCCACCAGCGCCTTCTGCCCCAACCCCCGTGACACACCACCACCCCCGGCCCCTCCTCCATCGAGGAGGAGGGGGGAGAGGCATTGATCTCTTGGCAAGCAGGGTGCGCTCGGCGTCAGGCCTGTCAAGGACGCCCCGGAGGGGCGCGGCGGAGCCGTAAATCCTTGACAGGCCTGACGCCGAGCGCTGCGATCTCGGCAAGAGATGAATGGCGCAGGGTGAGCGGATGCTCACCTGTTCACCACCCAAACCCCTCGTCATTCCGGCCGAAGCGGAGCGGAGAGCCGGAACCCAGCAACCTCACCCTCGATGAAGGCGGACATCCAAGGCCGAGCGGCGCCGTCGCGGTTGCTGGGTTCCGGATAGCGGCTCCGCCGCTTCCGGAATGACGGGAAGAGGGGGGCTGGGAACCTACGCCCCCGCAGCCTCACGTTCGCTGTCCCGTTCGGCGGAACGATCCCGGCCGCGGCGGCGCTCGCCGTCGCGGTCGTCGCGGCTCTTGCCTCGCCCGCTGGCGCGGCGTTCCTCGCGGTCGATCTGTTCTCGCCAGTAGGCCATGCCCTCTTCGGGCTTGAACATGGTGCGCGGCGCGCCCTGGCGGGTGGCGACGGCGAAGGTGTTGCTGGCCGGGTGGTAGAACAGGCGGTCGCCGTTGCGGCGGGTCAGCTTCAGGGTGCCGGCCGGCGGGCGGTCGATGAAGGCGTGGGCGCGGCCGACGTAGTCGTCGACGTTGCGGGCGCCGAAGTCCTTGCCGTTCTTGCGGAAGTGGTACGCGGCGTTCTCGGCCGCGGAGTAGCGACGGTTGGCCGACCACAGCGGCTTGCCGTCGAAGGTCGGGGTGCGCTCGCCGGCGCGGTCGCGCTTGCCCGCTTGATCGCTGCCCCGGTTGCTACGGTCCTCGAACCGGTCACCGCCGCGGGACGCTGAACGGTCTCCGCCACTGTCCCGATCCCAGCCGCCGCCGGAAACCTCGTAGTCGGCGCGCTCGAAGTCCGCGCCTGCGGCCTCGGCCGTCCGGTCACGCGTCTCCACGGCCGACGGGCCGTTGTCGCAGCTGGCCATCAGCGCCAGCGCGCTCGCGGCCACAACCCCCAGAAGCCTGGTCTTCCATCCGTCCATGACGGCTCCTCCCACCTCTCGGGCTACACCGTTATCGCAGGAACAATGTTCTTGCAATGTTCTATTTCGCGTCCAGCTCGCGCGAGCCCCGGCGTGGCGTTCGGGCCTTCGAGACGCTACATCCCGGCCGGGCCCCGGAGACAGACTTGTCCGAGAAACGCGTCCTCCTGATCGTCGGCGGCGGCATCGCCGCCTACAAGTCGCTCGAGCTCGTGCGCCTGCTGAAGAAGGCGGGCGTGGGGGTGCGCTCGATCCTCACCGGCGCAGGCGAGAAGTTCGTCACCCCGACCTCGCTTGCGGCCCTGACGGGCGAGCCGGTGCGCACGGACCTGTGGGACCTCGGCGCCGAGGCCGAGATGGGCCACATCGAGCTGTCCCGCTGGGCCGACCTGGTGGTGGTGGCGCCGGCGACGGCCGACCTCCTCGGCAAGGCGGCCAACGGCCTGGCCGACGACCTCGCCTCCACGACCCTGCTCGCCACGGACAAGGCGGTGCTGGCCGCGCCGGCCATGAACGTGCGCATGTGGCTGCACCCGGCGGTGCGCCGCAACGTTGATCAACTGTCGGCCCAAGGCTGGCGCTTCGTCGGCCCCGATGACGGGGAGATGGCCTGCGGCGAGTACGGTCCCGGCCGCATGGCCGAGCCGCAGGCGATCTTCGAGGTCATCTCCGACCTGCTCGCCCAGGACCTGCCGCCCCTGCCGCTGGAGCCGCGCGCGCCAGTCGCCGCCACCCCGGCGGAGGTCATACCCATGCGCCGGCGCGACGACCGGCTGGCCGGCAAGCACATCCTCGTCACCGCCGGCCCGACCTTCGAGCCGATCGACCCGGTGCGGGGTCTCACCAACCGCTCCAGCGGCAAGCAGGGCTATGCGGTCGCCCAAGCCCTGGCGGCGCTCGGCGCGCGGGTGACCCTCGTGTCCGGCCCGACGGCGCTCGCCGTCCCGCCGGGCGTGGACCGGATCGACGTGGAGACCGCGGTGGAGATGGAGGAAGCCTGCAAGGCGGCGCTTCCGGCCGACGCCGCGGTGATGGTTGCGGCCGTGGCCGACTGGCGGCCCGAAGCCATGAGCGAGCTGAAGGTGAAGAAGACGGGCGGATCGGCCACGGTTCGCCTGGTCGAGAACCCCGACATCCTCGCAGGCCTCTCCAAGCCCGGACCGCGCCGGCCGAAGCTGGTGGTCGGCTTCGCCGCCGAGACCCACAACGTCACCGCCTTCGCCGCGGACAAGCTGAAGAAGAAGGGCTGCGACTGGATCGTGGCCAACGACGTCAGCGAGAGCGACGGCAAGGCCGGCGTGTTCGGCCGCGACGAGAACAACGTGGCCCTGGTCACGAAGAAGGGCGTGGAGCCGTGGGACGCGGTCACCAAGGCCGAGGTGGCCGAGGAGCTGGCGCGCCGCATCGCCGAGGCGCTCGCTTGACCCGCTGGCTGTCCTACCGCGCGCGAACGACGCGGATCCTTGCCCGGCATGGGCTGAAGCTGGCGTCGGCGCGCTACGACGAGGCCAGGCCGCACAGCTGGGCGATGGAGTTCGAGGCGGCCGAGGAGCCTCATCCGCGGCCGAAGGTCAGCGTGGTCAACGACCGGGGGCAGATCTACGTCGAGGTCGACCGCAAGCTCGACCTTCGGCTACAGGCGCTGCTGGACGACTGCGCCGCCCTGTCGCCGTCGCCCGACCTGTTCCTCGACCGTCTCGAAGGCCGCTGACCGCATGACCGACCTGCCCGTTCGCATAGCCCGGCTGCCGCACTCGGAAGGTATCGAGCTGCCGGCGTACGGGACCTCAGGCGCCGCCGGGATGGATCTCAGGGCCGCCGTCCCTGCGGACCAGCCGCTGACGCTCCAGCCGGGCGCCCGCGCCCTGGTGCCGACCGGCCTGACCATCGCCGTGCCGCCGGGCTACGAGGCGCAGGTGCGGCCCCGCTCGGGCCTGGCGCTGAAGTTCGGCGTCACCTGCCTGAACTCGCCCGGCACGGTCGACAGCGACTACCGCGGCGAGGTGGGGGTGATCCTGGCGAACCTGGGATCGGAGCCGTTCGTCATCCATCGGGGCGACCGCATCGCCCAGATGGTCGTCGCCCGCTACGAGCGGGTGGCGTGGGAGGAGGCCGACGCGCTGGACGACACCGCCCGCGGCGCCGGCGGGTTCGGCTCGACCGGAAGGTCCTGAAACAACGCCGGTATCGCAGCCGTCACACGGCTGTGTTAACCGTTCCGCTTCGGCCGCATGGGGGGCGGTGTTTCGGGAGGGCTAACCATGGACATGTTCAACGACGTATTCGGCTTCGTGCAGTCGGGCTTCAACGACATGCGCACGAACCTGATGGCGATCGTCATCGCCTTCATCATCGCCTTCTTCGTCATGAAGAAGTGGGGCCAGCTGCTGGTCATGACGCTGGGCGCGACGCTCATCCACCTGATCGCCCTGGCCTTCGTGAAGCCGCTGCTCGGCGACGGCGAGATCGCCATCCCGCCGCTGATGGACAAGGGCTACTGGATGACGGCGCTTGGCCTGTTCGTGGGCTACCTGATCATCCTCATCGTGCTGTTCTTCCTGAAGAACAACGTGTTCAAGATGGGCAAGGGCGGCGGCGGCCACTGAGCCGATGGAGCCGGGGTTCGGAATTGCGGGCGGAGCGGGGAACGCTCCGCCCGTTTTCCTTTTGGAGCTCGCCCACTAGCGCCCGACCGATAGCGTCGTGACACACCACCACCCCCGGCCCCTCCTCCATCGAGGAGGAGGGGAGGGAGGCATTGATCTCTTGGCGAGCAGGGTGCGCTCGGGGTCAGGCCTGTCAAGGACGCCCCGGAGGGGCGCGGCGGAGCCGTAAATCCTTGACAGGCCTGACCCCGAGCGCTGCGATCCAGCAAGAGATGAATGGCTGGGACTGAGCAGCGCTCATCCCTTCACATCCCGTCATTCCGGCCGGAGCGCAGCGGAGAGCCGGAACCCAGCAAGCTCACCCTCAATGAAGGCGGACAGGTGGGCGAGCCGCGCGGTCGCGGTTGCTGGGTTCCGGATAGCGGCTGCGCCGCTTCCGGAATGACGTGAGGAAGAGGGGCGGCCGTGGAGCTGTCAGCAACCCTCAGCCCCGTCGCCGCAGCCCCGTGACCGGGGCGCGCCGTCCCCCTATGTTCGCGCCATGACCACCGACGCCGACACCATCGCCCCGCCGGGCGCTTCCGCGACCGCACCCGAACGCGAGCTGACCCAGGACGGGCCGGCGATGCGGCTCTACCTGGTGGACGGGTCGGCCTACATCTTCCGCGCCTACCACGTGCTGCCGAGCCTGACTCGCAAGTCCGACGGCCTGCCGACCGGGGCGGTGATGGGCTTCTGCAACATGATGTGGAAGCTGCTGCGCGACATGCAGGGGGCGGAGGCGCCGACTCACCTGGCGGTGATCTTCGACCACTCCGAGGACACGTTCCGGAACAAGCTCTACGACCAGTACAAGGCCCACCGCCCGCCGCCGCCGCCGGACCTGATCCCGCAGTTCCCGCTGGTGCGCGACGCCACGCGCGCCTTTGGCCTGCCGGCCATCGAGCTGCCGGGCTACGAAGCCGACGACCTGATCGCCGCCTACGCTTGCGCCGCCGAGGCCGCCGGGGGCGAGGCCATCATCGTCTCCTCCGACAAGGATCTGATGCAGCTCGTCCGCGACAGGGTCTGGATGTACGACCCGATGAAGGACGCCCGCATCGGCCGCGAGCAGGTGATCGAGAAGTTCGGCGTGCCGCCGGAGAAGGTCGTCGACGTCCAGAGCCTGATCGGCGACTCCACCGACAACGTCCCCGGCGCCCCCGGCATCGGGGTGAAGACCGCGGCCCAGCTGATCGGTGAATACGGCGACCTCGACACGCTCCTGGCGCGGGCCTCGGAGATCAAGCAGGACAAGCGCCGCCAGACCCTGATCGATTTCGCCGACCAGATCCGCCTGTCGCGCCAGCTGGTGACGCTGGACTGCGACACGCCGCTGCCGGTGGCGCTCGACGAGCTGAAGGTCCGCCAGCCCGACCCGACGACCCTGCATGGCTTCTTCGCCCAGATGGAGTTCACGACCCTGGCCAAGCGGGTCGGGGACGGAAAGATCGAGGCGCGCACCGACGGCGGCTCGCTGGGCGACGGCTCCAACCGCCGGACGCCGACGGCCCGCGCGCCGCAGCCGGTGGTCGAGGAGCCGCTGCGCGGCGGCGAGCCGGAGGTGTTCGACACCGACGCCTACGTCTGCGTGCAGGACATCGAGACCCTGGAGCACTGGATCGCCCGCGCCTTCGAGGTCGGCGTCGTGGGCTTCGACACCGAGACCGATGCCCTGGGCGCCACCCACGCGGGCCTGTGCGGCGTGTCCCTGGCCGTGGGCCCAAACGAGGCCTGCTACGTGCCGTTGGGCCACTGCCGCGAGGATAGCGGCGACCTTTTGGGCGGCGGCGACGCCGATCCCATCGTCCAGGCCAAGTTCGACGAGGCGCTGCAGCGGCTGAAGGTGCTGCTGGAGAGCCCGTCGGTCCTCAAGGTCGGGCAGAACATCAAGTACGACCTGGCGGTCATGGCCCGCTACGGCGTCAGGGTGTCGCCGATCGAGGACACCATGCTGATCTCCTCGACGCTCGAGGCGGGCCTGCACGGGCACGGCATGGACGAGCTGTCGGAGCTGTGGCTGGGCCACAAGCCGATCGCCTTCAAGACCGTGGCGGGCACGGGCAAGACCCAGAAGAGCTTCAAGCACGTCGAGCTGAAGCCGGCGACCTGTTACGCGGCCGAGGACGCGGACGTGACCCTGCGCCTGTGGCGCAAGCTGAAGCCGCGCCTGGCGAAGGAGCGCCTGCTCACCGTCTACGAGACGCTGGAGCGGCCGCTGCCGGCGGTGCTGGCGCAGATGGAGCTGGAGGGCATCCGCGTCGATCCCGACCGGCTGCGCTCGCTGTCCAACACCTTCGGCCACGGCATGGCCGAGCTGGAGGAGAAGGCCCACGCCCTGGCCGGGCGGCCGTTCAACCTGGGCTCGCCCAAGCAGATCGGCGACATCCTGTTCGGCGAGCTGAGCCTGCCGGGCGGCAAGAAGACCGCCACCGGCGCCTGGGGCACCGACGCCAGCGTGCTGGGCGAGCTGGCCAACGCCGGCCACGAGCTGCCCAGGATCCTGCTGGAGTGGCGCGAGCTGTCCAAGCTCAAGGGCACCTACACCGACGCCCTGATCCAGGCGATGGACCAGCGCACCAACCGGGTCCACACCTCGTTCCAACTGGCCGCGGCGGCCACGGGGCGGCTCGCCTCGTCCGACCCGAACCTGCAGAACATCCCGATCCGCACCGAGACCGGCCGCCAGATCCGCACCGCCTTCGTCGCCGCGCCGGGCAACGTGCTGATCAGCGCCGACTACAGCCAGATCGAACTGCGCCTCCTGGCCCACATCGGCGACATCCCGCAGCTGAAGAAGGCGTTCGCCGCCGGCCAGGACATCCACGCCTCGACCGCGTCGGAGATGTTCGGCGTGCCCGTCGAGGGCATGCCCGCCGACGTGCGCCGCCGCGCCAAGGCGATCAACTTCGGCATCGTCTACGGCATCTCGGCCTTCGGCCTGTCCAACCAGCTCGGCATCAGCCGCGAGGAGGCCGGCGCCTACATCAAGACCTACTTCGAGCGCTTCCCCGGCATCCGCGCCTACATGGACGAGACCATCGCGCTGGTGCGCCAGAAGGCGTTCGTCAC
>Ga0196964_10000569_pt1 | contig 21536 bp, 16 predicted proteins | sample S1_10metaG_FD_148615 | JGI IMG/M metagenome (GOLD analysis project Ga0196964, IMG submission 148615) | Soil microbial communities from Anza Borrego desert, Southern California, United States - S1_10 | ecosystem: Environmental > Terrestrial > Soil > Desert | place: USA: California | collected... | reverse complement strand
CGGCGCCAAGCGAACCAGCGACACCCGCACGATCACGGCAGAAGGCGAGCGCACGAACATCTACCGCTCGATCCGTGAAGTGGACCAGGAACTGCGCGGCGTGTCGGTCTCCGCGATCGTTATGGCGACCGACGGCGGAAGCAATACCGGCGGCACGCCGCTCGACATGGCCAGGCACCTTAAGTCTCAGAACATCCGCCTGTACACGATCGGGTTCGGCAGCCCCAATCCGCCGAAGGATTACGAGATCGTGCGCATCGCCGTGCCGCGCCAGGTCCGCCGCAACGCCCAGGTGGAAGCGTTCACCACCGTCCGCTGCACCGGCTTCAAAGATCCGTTCACTGTCTTCCTGCGCCAGGGCGAAGCAATTCTCTCCACGATGGAAGTCCGCCCGCAGCCGGGCAAAGACATGTACCAGGTCCGCTTCGCCTTCTACCCCGAGCAGACCGGAGCGCAGAAATACAACCTGTTCATCAAGCCCTCGCCGGAAGAGAAGGTCACCGACAACAACCTGCGCGAATTCATCGTCGACGTCACGGAGAGCCGCCTGCCCGTTCTCTACGTCGAAGGCAGCCCGCGCCCCGAGTTCCGTTTCCTGCGCCGCGCGCTGTTCCGCGATGCGGATTTCCGCCTCGTTCCCGTTGTACGTTTTCAGAACAAGACGCCTCGGGAGCCCGCCAAATTCTACGCGCAGAATGTTGAAGACATGCCGGAGCTCAAGGACGGCTTCCCGAAGACCAAGGAGCAGCTCTACAAGTTCGAGGCGCTGATCCTCGGCGACATCGAAGCCAGCGTCTTCACCCAGGACCAGCTCAAGATGATCGAGGAGTTCGTCAAGGAGCGCGGCGGCGGCTTCGCCATGCTCGGCGGCGTGAACTCCTTTAATCTAGGCGGCTACATCGGCACGCCGCTCGAAGCCCTTCTCCCGATCACGATGGAAGACAACCCGAACGCGTATTCGTTCGAACGTTTCCGCATGCAGGTACCGGAGAGCGCGCTGCGCCATCCAATCCTGCATCAGAGCGACGACGCGGATCAGAACAAGTACATCTGGGAGAAGGTGCCCGAGCTGCAGGGCTACAACATCACCCGCGGCGTGAAGTCCGCGGCGCAGTTGCTTGCGACGCATCCGCGCACGAACCACACGATCCTCGCCGTCCAGAATTACGGCCGCGGACGCGCGGCGGCGTTCTGTACCGGCGGCTCGTGGGCCTGGCGCATGTCGGTGCCCACCGACGACGAAATTCAGGAGAAGTTCTGGCGGCAACTCGTCCGCTGGCTCGCGGTCGGTTCCAAAGAAAACGTCAGCGTGACGCTCGACCGCGACATTTACGCCAAGGGCGAACCCGTCATCATCCGCGCAACCGTGCTCGGCCAGTCGCTCGAGGCCGTCAACGACGCCGTCGTGAAGTGCAAGGTCCAGGACCCCTTCGGCAACACGGAAGAGTTCGATATGCCCTGGATCCTGACGCAGGACGGCGTCTATCAGTGCCGCTATGAAACGCGCGAGCACGGCGACCACAAAGTCATGGTGAACGTGCAGATTCCGAATTTGAAGCCAATCGACGTGCAGACAAGCTTCCCGGTTACTCAGCCGTTCCTCGAGTTCAACAACGCGGGTCTGAACGAAAACCTGCTGCGCCAGATGGCCGAGATCACGGGCGGCAAGTACTTCAATGAGAAAGACGCGGCGGGCCTGGTCTCGGAGCTGAAAGCATTGACCGTCAACCAGGAGCGCGCCGGAACGTACGTAGAAGAGAAGGACCTCTGGGACATGCCCGTCTTCTTCATCCTGCTCGTCGCGCTGCTGGGCTGCGAGTGGAGCGCGCGCCGCCGCGCCGGCCTTGCTTAGTTCGCGCGAATTGCAGACTTTCGAGGTCACACCATGCGTTATGCAAGCCTGCTCACTGCATTTCTAAGCTTCTCGCTTCTCGCCGCTGACGCGAAGCCACAGACATACGCGCTCATCGTCGCAGGCGACGGCGGCGAAGCAAATTTCTCCGAGAACTATAAGGACTGGACGGTACGGCTCCATAAGGTGCTGACGGAGCGCGGCATTCCCGCCTCCAACATCCGCGTGCTCATGGAGAAGAAGGACGCCGCGCCCATCTGCAACGATGTTTCCACGCGCGAGAACGTGCTGAAAGCTTTCGACGAGCTTGCAAAGTCGCTGAAGACGCCGGACCGGTTCTGCCTCTTCTTCATCGGGCACGGCACGGCGCAAAACAAGACCGGCAAGCTCTGCATCCCGGGTCCCGATATCAGCAGCGACGATGTGTCGGCGGCGCTCGAGAAACTTCCCGCCAAGTCTCAGCTCTTCGTGAACAGCGCCAGCCTCTCGGACGCCTACCTCGAGAAGTGCAGCCTGCCCGGGCGCATCATCATCACGGCGACGAACAATCCAGGGGAAGGCAACGAAACCTACTTCATGGAGTTCTTCCTGCGCGGTTTGGAAACCAAAGCCGCCGATGGCGACAAGAACGGCGCCATCGATGCGCTGGAAGCGTTCAACTACGCCGCAGTCGAGTGTCCGAAGTGGTACCTGCGCCAGTACCTCGAGAAGGAAGGTGGCTGGCGAGTCGATGGCAAGCAGTCGCGCGAGCTGTGGCAGAAGTTCTACGGAAAGATTCCCGAGAAGAAGTTGATTGCTCCCGCCGACCCCAACGCCGACGACAAAGACCCGCTGCTCGGCGAGTGGGGCCCGCAGTGGGAAGGCCGCCGCATGCCGACCGAGCACGCGCAGCTCGACGATAACGGCGACAAGGCCGGAACCGCGGTCTTCGTGAACAACGAATACCTTCTGGTGACGCCGGCCGATGAGAACTCCGACGGGTTTTCCGCCAAGAAGTTCATCATCGGCCAGCAGTGAGTTCAGCGCGTCTCCGGCTGGCGCGGCCGTTCAGGCTGTGGAAGCCCCGTCTCTGACGCGTCGCCTTGATCCTCCGGTCCCGTGACGCTGCTGCGCCCCACCCGCGCGCCAGGGGATTCCTTGCTGCTGTCGGCTAGCGCCGCATCATACAGCGCGCTTGCCGACGTTCCGGCGCTCGCGCCAATCGGCGTGCCGCCGGCGCCCATCAACGACGTGGACGAAGGCGTTTCCGCAATCCGGTCCACACGGCCACCCGCCTGGCGCAGCAGTTCGCGAGCTTCCTCCGCGCGCACACTCGTCGTCACGCTGACCAGCGTCTTGCCGGCTTCGAGGTCGCGCTGATACCCTTCGGCCTCGTCGCGCGGGACGCCGAGTCCCGCGAGCGCTCCCACCACGCCGGCCACTGCTGCGCCGCCAAGCGCATTGGTCAGGATCACGCCGAGCGTTCCGCCCGCCAGCGCCGGCCCGATGACGGGAACAATCCCCGCAACGACGCCGAGTCCCACGAGCCCGCCAAGCCCAGCCCCAGCCATCGCACCCGCAAATGCGCCTGCGCCGGCGTTCGCCGCGGGCTCGTTCATGTCGATTTCGCCCGTCGGGCCGCCTTTGTCTCGGGAAATCACACCGATCTCGTCTGCTGTGAAGCCGTTCTCCAGCAACGCGTCCATTCCGCGTTGCGCATCGTCGCGCGTGTCAAAAACACCGACGACCGTCGTTGGAGCATCCATGGTTCATGCCTCCCTGATATCAATGGCAGCGAGAGAGAACGCTGCCTCTTGCATTTCGAGCAACGGAGGGACCGTGATCGCGCAGACGCGCGTGCAATTTCCGAATCCAAGCGTTAAGACGGTGTACTTCTGAAGGTTGGCGGGGAGTGCTCGTGCGCAGCGCCTGGGTTGAATGCGATTCGGCGAAACTTCAATTGGACCTCCCTCCGTCGGAGCGCTATCGCGCGCTCACGCAGCGGCAGATCCTGCATGGCAGAGAACTGCTCGAAGGCGTCAGCAGCCAGATGCCGCCAGGAATTCTGCGGCTGGCTGAGACCATCGATCAGCGCACCGGCGGAAAGTTCCGTCCTGAAGCAGAAGCCATCGCAGAGCGCCATGGCTGTTCGTGGCAGGCGATCCTCATCGCAAACGTCTCCTACGATCTGCTGATCATGCAGCTCGGTTGCTCCACCGCGATGCTCGCGACGCCGGAAGGCCCTGTCGCCGCGCGCAACATGGATTGGGCGCCAGAGGCGCTGCTCGCGCGTGCGAGCGTTCTGCTGCAGTTCTGTTTCGAAGACGAGTTGCTCTTCCAAAGCGCGGGATGGCCGGGCTCGATCGGCGTCGTGACCGGCATGTCGAGCCAGGGCTACGCGATTTTTCTTCATGCCGTCGCCGCGCCGGAAGGCAGCGATCTAAGCGGCTATCCGATGCTGCTTTTCTTAAGGCGCGTTCTCGCCGAGTCCGACGGGTTTAACGACGCTGTCAAGCGAGTCGCTTCCGAGCCGCTCGTCACCGGCGGGCTGATCTCCGTGGTAGGAACAAAAAACGAGCAGCGCGTCGTCGTGGAACGTGCGCCTCGCCGCCACGCGCTGCGCTGGGCGGAAGGCAGCGAGCCGCTGATGGCGACAAACCATTACCGCATGCTCGACATTCCCAGCCAGGATCTGCTCGGCGCCTGCCCGCGCTTCGAGCGGCTAAAGAAACTGGCCGGCAAGCGAAAAGAAATTTCAGACGCCGCGCTGCTCGAGGTCCTCGCCGACAAAGAGGTCCGCCAGGAGATCACCGCGCAGCACGTCATCATGCGCCCGGCGCAGAACAGCATGCGGCTGTTTGTCCCCGCGCATCTCGTCGAGTGAGTCTCATTTTTGAGACCTTCCACGGGAGGTTTGCGCAAAGGAGACTGTAGGTGTATATTGTATATACTACAATTGAATCGGGGAGGACTCCTCCATGCGTGCGACTCAGGTCTGGTTCGGAAACGAGCAATGGCCGTCGGGCGCGTCACCTGGAGCCTTCGCTCGCGACGTCTTCCGCATCGAGAAATGTAAGACCGACAAAGATCGGGCGCTCGCGTTCTACAAATGGTTCCTGCGCTGCATGTGCCGTGGCAAGCTGCCGGTCAGCCCGGGCTTCAACGGCATGCTGCAGACGGCCGACCCGCTCACCACTCTGACGTGGGGCCATCATCAGTGCACCGGCTGGGGCTGGGTCGCGGTCGAAGCCTTCCAGGCCAACGGCATGAAAACGCGCCGCTCAGTTATCGCCAACAGCGGCCACACCTACTATGAGGTCTGGTACGCCGGCGAGGACGGGCGTGAGGGCTGGCACGCCTTCGATCCGTTCCTCGGCTGGTATTTTTTGAACGAGCGGGGCGAAGTCGCCTCGAACGAAGAACTCGCCGCCAATCCGGTCCTGGCCACTCGGCCGCATGGCGGCCCGTCGCGAGTCGGACATCATCCAGAACGCTCGGTCTGCAATTATCCGTATTCGACCAGCGATAATCTCGACATCGTTCAGCAACTCTATAATGAAGAGACCAGCTATGACCTGCAGGTGGGGCAGAGCTACGAAAATCTCTGGCGTCCCGAAGTCGCCGATCTCGCGTGGGGCGACAAGCTCTATCCCCACGGGGCGCACTGCGACATTTCGCTCTACGATGAGTCCGGCAAGCCGCGCTACCCGGAGCACCATCCGTACTGGCGGCACTACACATGGCCGACACCGCGCACCGATGGAAACTCCGGTGGCCAGCCGGTGCGCTGGCACGGCTGCGGCGCGCTGCGCTGGAGACCGCTTCTTTACGCCGAGAGCGTCGTCGCGCGTTCAGCTCACGCGATCTTCGAGAACGGAACCGTGCGCCCCAGCGGCCCGAATCGACACTGCGAGATCTGGTGGCACATCAAGCTGCCCTACCAGGCGACGCACCTGCGCCTGACGCCGTCGGTTCACGCGGCTGGCAACGACCTCGTCGGCTTTGCGATCTCGCCCGACAACGGCAAATCCATCCACACATTGCATTGGTCCAACGGCGTGCCGCCGAAGATCATCACCAACGGGGCTGCCGGTCCCGGCAACGAGCCCGAGGGCCCCAGCGTCCGCGGCGCACGCGAGTTCTGGCTGCGCCTGGACATGTCGAGCAAGTCCGCGCAGTCACCGCTGCGCGTATGGAATCTCGGCGTCACCGTCGGCTACCAGCTCAACATGCAAATCCTGCCGCGGCTGGTCCCGGGCGAGAACAACCTCTACCTCGACGCAGGAAAGTTGGAAGGCGTGCGCCTGAACGCTGAATGGGCCTACACGCATCCAAGAGGCGAACGCACGGAAACGCTTTCAACCGACAAGGCAGGGCGCGTCAGCAAGCGCGTGAACCCTGAGATCTCCACGCCGGACGAAATCGTGATGCGCGGCTGCTCGATTCGCTGCGAAGCACACAAGTAACAGTGACGTGACAAGTACAGGGTGGCCCACCTGAAGGGTGGGCGCCGCAGGCGCAAGAGGCAGCGACAAAGTACTCATGAATGGCAACATTCGTTTTCGGCGGGCCAGAACGTTTGCGATCGTGAAGCCTCTTGCCCGCCGTTCGCGCTTGCTGCAACTGAAAGCCGCTGGTCGCTGCCTCTTGCGCTTCGCGCCCACCCTTCAGGTGGGCCACCCTTGTCATTTGCCGCTCGCCACTCAGCTCGAGGAACTACATCATGCGTCGCCGTCCGAACATCCTCTTCGTCTTCGCTGACCAGCACCGCGCCGCAGCCACGGGCTGCTACGGCAACCGCGAAGTGCGCACGCCCACGATTGACCGCCTCGCCGAGCAAGGCTTGCGCGCGCTGAACATGATCAGCAACGCGCCGCTGTGCCAGCCATACCGCGCCAGTCTCATGACCGGGATGTACGCGTTCAAATGCGGTGCGCCCGCGAATTTCCAAACCTTCCGCCCGCCAGTCGCGTGCATCGGAAACGTGCTCCGGAAAGCCGGATACGCAATGGGCTACGTCGGCAAGCTGCACCTCTATTTCCCGACCGGTGACCGCAGCATCGACAACGGGCCGGACATTGATTCCGAGTGGGTCCCGCTTGGCAGCGCACGTCTCGGGTTCGACGACTACTGGCGTGGCATTAACGAAGGACACGACTTCCACGACTGGCACTACTTCAGGCAGGACGATCCAACGCCGGTCCACTGCCGCGAGTACATGCCGTACGTCCAGACCGACCAGGCGCTGGAATTCATTCGCGACCAGGAAAACCGCAACCGCGAATGGTGCCTGTTCGTCTCATGGACGCCGCCGCATCCGCCGTTCCATCCGCCGCTTGGCATGGCCGAGCGCTACCGGAATCTGAGCATTCCCGCGAACGTGCCCGAAGGCAGTCCACGCGACTACTTCCGCAAATCCGCGCCGCAGTATTACGCCTGCATCGAATCGATCGATGTGGCGCTCGAACGCCTTCTCGCCGGATTAAAGTCCGCCGGCGCCGATGAGAACACGATCGTCGTTTACACGGCCGACCACGGCGAACTGCTTGCAGCGCACGGCTACATGGGCCACAAGCGCTGGCCCTACGACGAATCGCTGCGCGTGCCGTTCATCATTCGCGGCCCGAGAATCCCATCGGGAAAGACGCTGACGAAACCGATCGCCGCGATCGACCTCTACCCCACCCTGCTGGAACTCCCGGGTGTTGAGCTGCCGCAAGCCGTCGACGGCAAAAGTGCGGCGCACGCGATCCGCACGGGCGACGAGTCGAAACGCGATGACTTTGTCTATTGCCAGATGCATTATTCCTACGTGCCGTGGCCGGGCTGGAAAGGGCTGCGCAGCGAGCGCTACCTGTATGCGCGCACGGTCGAGTCGCCCTGGCTGCTCTTCGATCTGCATGCCGATCCGCTCGAGATGAACAACCTGATCAACAAGCGGTCGCATCGCGGCTTGCGCGAAGAGCTCGATGCGACGCTGACGCGGCGCATGAAAGAAGCCGGCGACAGTTGGGATTTCCGTCTCGACACTGGAGATACGAAGGACTACGCCGACGTGCGACTGGGCAAGCAGGTCATCAACGACATGGGCTTCGCCTGGCCAGGCGGTCCGCATCCATTCAGCTATGATACGCTGTGACAATGGAAGCCCGACGCGAAAGCGATGCTGCGGCAAGTCGGATGCTCGGGGGGGTGGCCCACCTGAAGGGTGGGCGCCGAAGGCGCAAGAGGCAGCGACCGGCTCCTCTTGAACAGGGGCGAAGTGTCCGGCGGGCCAGGAATCGTCCCCACCGGAGTTTCCATTTGGAGAAAACGGTTGCCTCACGCAACGTTGCGCGCCGGAAATCTGACCGCCGTCATCGGCGATAACGCCGGATACGACGGCCATCGCGCGGGCTACAACGGACTGCACAGCCTCGCTCATCGCGCCGAGCCGACATCGCTCTTTGTGCCTGGCATCGCGGGCCTGAACCTCGAACACATCATGGACGGCGAGAAGGAGTTTCGCGACATCGACGGCGTGCGAGACATCTTCTTCGAGCCGCGCCGCGCCCCGATGCAGTTCACGCAGATCTCAGACCGCGCAGCGGAACTCTACCAGCCGCCCACACCCACGTTCAAAGTCAAGAGCTGGACGCGCTTCACGCTGAGCGCTCCGCATTACATCGATTTCACCTTTCGCTGTCGCGCAACGGAGAAAGTCTTCGCCCACGATTACCTCGGTTTGTTCTGGGCAAGCTACATCAACGCTCCTGAGGACAAGAGCATGTATCTGCGCTGCGACGGCCGCTGGCAGCAGCTTTGCACGCAGGTCCACAATGATGAAAGCACCGTCGTTCACAAGCACGATGCGGAGAAGCTCGCGTTCGACGCCCGTGACAAGAACTGCCTGTTTATCAACTTCTCGCCACTGCGCTTTGATGAGCCGCTGTTCTACGGACACTTCCGTGAGTTGATGTTTATCATGATGTTCGATCTGCCAGAGCCGCAGACACTGCTGCGCTTCACGCACTCGCCGTCGGGCGGCGGCCAGAACGCCGCGGCGCAGACGAGCAACCCGGCGTGGGACTGGCAATTCATCATCCCAAATGTCGAAGTCGGGCACGAGTACGCGTACCGCGCGCGCACCGTGTATAGACCCCGCTGCTCACGCGAAGAAATCCTGGCGGAGTACCAGCGCTGGAAACGCGCCTTGTGACCTCTCGAACTCTCGCCAGAAAAAGTTACACACTTAAATCGTTGACACGTCGCCGCTTGGAAGATTCTCGAAAAATCTTCCAACTTTGACTTCTCAAAACTCGATTCTCAAGCCTTATACCTTCAGGGTTATCGGCGCACGAGTTTCTTCGCCTTCGCTGCGATGTTCTCCGGCGTGAAGCCGAAGTGCTTGTAGAGTTGCTCGTACGGGCCCGAGGCGCCGTAGGACTCCATGCACTGCGTCGCGCCGTTGCTTCCAATGTACTTGTACCAGCTCATCGGGTGCGCGGCTTCGACCGCCACGCGCGCGGTGATCTCCTTCGGCAGAACGCTGTTGCGATACGCTTCCGTCTGCTGGTCGAAGAGCTCCATGCTTGGCATCGCCACGACGCGCGTCTTGATGCCTTCCTTTTCGAGCAGCTCCGCCGCGGCAAGGCAGAATTGCACTTCCGAACCGCTGCCCATCAGGATCACGTCGTGGCGCGCGTTCGGATCGCCGACGAGAACGTAACCGCCTTTGAGCAGGTTCGACGCGGCCGGATACTTCGCACGATCGAGGACCGGCAGGTTCTGCCTCGTCAGCGCCAGCGCCGTCGGGCCATCGCGGTGCTCGATGGCGAACTTCCACGCGACCGCCGTTTCAGTCGCATCCGTCGGACGGATCGTGGTCAATCCGTAGATCGCGCGTAACGCGGCGAGTTGTTCAATGGACTGATGCGTCGGGCCATCTTCGCCCAGGCCGATCGAATCGTGCGTGAAGACAAAGATCGACTGCACGCCCATGAACGCAGCCAGACGGATCGCCGGCTTGCTGTAATCGCTGAAGATGAGGAACGTCGCGCCGTACGGGATCAGCATCTGAGAGAGCGCCATGCCGTTCAGGGCACTCGACATGCCGTGCTCGCGCACGCCGAAATGCAGGTTGCGGCCCGCGAAGCTGCCATGATCCATGTCATGGTCGCCCATGCGCGGATTTTCAGGATGCTGGAAGTCGCCCAGCCCCTTCATGTACGTGGACGTGGATGGCGCGAGGTCGGCGCTTCCGCCGATCAGCATCGGCAGCTTCGGCCCGATGGCGTTGAGAATCTTGGCCTGCGCGGCCCGCGTGCTCATCGACTTCTCGCCGGCGAAGTTCGGCAGCGCGTCGGCCCAGCCCTGCGGCAGCGTCTTCGACTGCCATTCTTTGAACTGCTTGGCGAGATCGGGGTGCGCCTTCGCATACTCGACGAACTTCTTGTCCCACTCGGCTTCCTGCTTCTTGCCGCGCTCGAGCTGGCTTCGAAACTGCGCGAGCGCCTGCTCGGGAACGAAGAAGTCCTTCTCCGGGTCCCAGCCGTACGCCTTCTTCGTGAGCTTCACCTCATCGGCGCCCAGCGGCGCGCCGTGGACTTCGTGGGTGTCCTTCTTGTTCGGCGAACCGTATCCGATCACCGTGCGGATCATGATGATCTTCGGCTTGCCTTTGACGCCTTTGGCGACTTCGATGGCCTTGTTGATCGCAGCCGTGTCGTTGCCGTCGCTGACCTTCTGCACGTTCCAGCCGTACGCTTCGAAGCGCTTGGCGCGATCTTCGGTGAACGCAACCGAGGTGTGGCCTTCGATCGAGATGTGATTGTCGTCGTAGAGATAGATCAGGTTGTCGAGACGGAGATGTCCGGCGAGGGACGCGGCTTCCGAATCAACGCCTTCCATCAGGTCGCCATCGCTGACGATCGCGTAGATCGTGTGATCGATGATCTCGTGGCCCGGGCGGTTGAAGTACGCCGCGAGGTACTTCTGCGCCATCGCCATGCCGACGCCATTCGCGAAACCCTGGCCGAGCGGCCCCGTGGTGGTCTCAACGCCCGGCGTGTGGTGATACTCGCTGTGTCCCGGGCACTTGCTGCCAAGCTGCCGGAAACGCTTTATGTCGTCGAGCGATACGTCGTACCCGGTGAGATGCAGCAAACTATAGAGCAGCATGCAGCCGTGGCCGGGCGACAGAATGAAGCGGTCGCGGTTGACCCACTTCGGATTCGCCGGGTTGTGGCGCAGATGGTTCTGCCACAGCGTATAGGCCATGGGCGCCTGCCCCATCGGCGCGCCAGGGTGGCCGGAATTGGCCTTCTGCACGGCGTCGATGGCAAGGCAGCGGATCGTGTTAATGCAGAGTGTTTCGAGATCAGACGACACGGCGGTCTCCTTACAAGGGTCGGAGCCGCAAAGGATAGTCGGGATTTACTATTTTCAATTTGCGATTTGGGAATCGCGATGCCTCAGCGCGCCTCTTCCGCGCGGATGAACGCCTCAGTCTTCAGGTGCGCTTCGTAATCCGTGTACTGTTGCGGGGGAGACTTCATGAAGTAGCTCGATGGGCTGAGCAGCGCCCCGCCAATTCCGCGGTCGAGGGCCAATCTCGCGCAGCGGATCGCATCGATGACGACGCCCGCGGAGTTCGGCGAATCCCAGACCTCGAGCTTCAGCTCGCAGTTCAGCGGCACGTTTCCGAACGTGGTCCCTTCCATGCGGATGTAGCAGAACTTGCGGTCAAGCAGCCATGGAACGTAGTCGCTCGGCCCCACGTGCGCGTTGCCGTCGCCCATCGCGTAATCGAGCTGGCTGGTGACGGCGTTCGTCTTCGAAATTTTCTTCGACTCAAGGCGCTCGCGTTCGAGCATATTCAGAAAATCGGTGTTGCCGCCGAAGTTCAACTGGTACGTGCGATCGACGCGGACTCCGCGTTCGCGGAACAGGTTCGTGAGCACGCGATGCGTGATGGTCGCGCCAACCTGGGACTTGATATCGTCACCAATGAGCGGCAGGCCGGCTTCCTCGAAGCGCCTGCGCCATCCCTCGCGTGATGCGATGAAGACGGGCACGCAGTTCACGAATGCGCAGCCCGCCTTCAGGATTTCCTCCACGTACCACTCGCTCGCTCGTTCCGACCCGACAGGCAAGTATGAAACCACCACTTGCGTGCCTGTGTCACGAAGAACGCGTGCGACGTCGCACGCCGAACCCGGCGCTTCGGCTATCACCTGTGTGAGGTATTTTCCCAAACCGTCCATCGTCGCCCCGCGTTTGACGACGACGCCGGTCATGCGCACATCGCTGAACCTATAGGTATTGTTCGGTTCGGCGAAGATCGCCTCCGCGATATCTCTCCCGACCTTGGTTGCGTTGACGTCAATGGCGGCGGAAAACTCGATGTCGCCCACGTGGTAGCCGCCGAGCTTCACGTGCATCAGGCCTGGCACCGTTTGCTCAGGATTGGCGTGCCGGTAAAACTCCACTCCTTGCACCAGAGAAGAGGCGCAATTGCCTACGCCTATGATCGCCACTCGAATTTTGTCGTTCATGCGTCCACCCGTTGCCGCGCCCCTTCACACTCGGCGTACGTGCTCCGCAACCCCCGTGCGCACGTCAGGTATAGATACTGGAGAGCCTGGATGAGTTAATTGCCGCATTGGCGCTGCGTGCCAGCCATGGCAATTGCAACGTTGCGAGGTCCGGTGCGGAAGGCCGCGCGCGTATTTATCGAACGCCTGCCCGCCGCGATTTCCGGAACGACTTCATGACGTTCATATGCTTTCTTGTCTTCCAAAACGGCCGGTTACCGCAAAGCGGGGTACGCGCTTTGCCAATATCGCGTATGGCGCGCGAAGCATTTATCGCGCTGCATTTGAGGTGTCTGCCCATGATTGAAGCGGTGATGCTCTGGAACGAGCCGAACAACAAGTCGCACTGGGACTTCGAGATCGATCGCGACTGGCGAATCTTTGGCGAGATGGTGAAGCTCGCCAGCGACGCGGTAAAGGCTGAGAACCCCCGGCTGCCGCGCGCGCTCGGCGGAATCTCGCCCATCGATCCAGGGTTTTTGCTGCAGATGAAGTCGCAGGGCGTTCTCGAGCGCCTCAATGCCGTTGCAGTGCACGGCTTTCCGCTGGATTGGAACCATTGGCAGATCAATGAATGGCCAGAAAAACTGAACGAAATCCGCATTGTGACGAGTTTGCCGCTATGGGTCAGCGAAGTGGGAATCTCGAGCTTCGGCGCCGAAGAGGTCCAGGAGTTCGGCATCCGCCGCACCGCTGAACTGCTGATCGGGCAGGTGCCGCGCATCCACTGGTACAGCCTGTACGATCTCCCTCGCTCGTGGCCCGCGACGACGCGCCACCGCGAAGCAGAAGGTTCCGCGTATTACCGCCACTTTTACATGGGCCTGCTGAAAGAAGACGGCACGCCAAAGCTGGGCCTCAGCCAGTTCGCCAAGTACACGCCGGAGATCGGTCTGTGCCAGTGGTTCCACTACGAAGACCACCGTCTTGATGATGCAGTTCGATGGATGAAGCGGCTCGGCGTCACCTATCTCCGTACGGGTTTGAGCTGGGCCGACTCTTACCGGCCGAACGCCATGCAGTGGTTCGATCGGCAAATGGCGGCTCTGGAAGACTTCAAGGTCACAGTCACGTTCTGCTTCACGCCCGAGCACCTCGGCCTGGCGCCGCATCACACCAGCCCGCCGAAGGACGTGCGCCAGTTCGCGGACTTCTGCAGCCAGATGATGCGGCGTTACGCGGCGTGACGCTGTCATCCCATGGCGACGACGTTCATCCTGGCCCGGCATGGCGCTCATCTGCTCGGTGGCGCGACCATCGCCGGGAGGAGCGCTGGCGTTCAGCTCAGTCCACTTGGGATTGAGCAGTCGCAGCAACTCGCTGAACGGCTTTCCCATCTGCCGATTCGCGCGATCTACTCCAGTCCCCTCGAGCGCACACACTCCACGGCGGAGTTTCTCGCACGCAGGCTGGAGCTCCCCGTCCAGGCCGACGATTCATTTTCGGAGATCGATTTCGGCGAGTGGACGCGCCGAAAGCTCGACGAGCTCCGACCGCAGCCGCTCTGGAAGCAGTGGAACGCCTTCCGCAGCGGCACGCGCTCGCTCAACGGTGAGTCCATGGCTGAAACGCAGTTCCGCATCATGACGCGGATGATGCGGCTGCGGGAACAGCATCCAAACGACTGCATCGCGATTTTCTCTCACGGCGACGTTATCAAAGCCGCGGTCGCGTACTTCCTGGGCGTTCCACTGGACCTCTTTCAGCGCATTGAAATCGGGCTTGCCTCGGCGAGCGTCATCAGCATTGGTGATTACGGTCCCCGCGTGCAGTGTGTGAACAACCAGGGCTCGATCGTCTTGCAGGAGGAGTAATTTCAGCCTTCCAGGCGCGCCAGGATCCCGTCGCCGAGGGTATGCTGCAAGCGCAACTGGTATGAATCCGCCGCCCGCTCGAGCCGCTCGCGTTCACGAGGATCGCCGGTCACTCCAATGCAGAAGCGGCACTGGCCCGTTCTGAATGCCGCGTACGCGGCGACATAGAACGCGAGAAGTTCCGGTGCCACGGACTCCAGCATCGCGGTCGCCTGGACCAGGAAGAGTTCCTCCGGCTTAAGATCCCACTCGACAACCACACCGGCCAGATCCCACCAGACGGGCTGGCGGCCAACGATGGTGTGGTTCGTGTCGTGGCCGGCGGCGTCGAGCTTGATCATCGCTCCGGTATAATTTCGCCGCCACTCCCACGGCCCCATGCGCCCGTCGCCGGCCGCTGAAACGCGTTGCGCGGAGAAGCCGCGCACCGTCGAACCCAGCAGCACAGCCCGTGAGGCAAAATCATCGCCGAGCGCTTCACGTGTATTTACTTCGAGCATCTCGCGCACTCGCGCGAAAGCGAGATCCGTCTCCAACGGGCTCATGATCAGTCCCGCGGCTTCGTGAATATACGCGCCAATCTGGGCAAGTTCGTCGGGTCGTCGCGGATCATCCGGATCCGACAGGATCGGCGGATCTTCGCACCAGCGCTGAGCCACGAAGCCAAGGTGCTGGCCCAGCGGTTTCGGAGTCCAGCCCAGGGCAGCGCGCCGTTCGAGCCGCGAGAGCGCGAGGTCTGCACCACATCGTCCATACTCAGGGACGCCCGACCAGCCTTGAAATTTCCAGAGCACGGAAAAACCATTCTCCAGCACGCAGCGGTATTTCGTGCACTCAAAAGGAGCACACACCGCCGGCCACTGTTCTGGCACCTCGTAACAGTACCTCCGCCAGTTCCCTGCACTGAGATCCTGGATCTCTGTCACGCCCCAGCCGAGGATGCTTTCGGTACGTTCCGCGAGCGCCTCGGTCAGTGAGCGATTGTTCCATTCGAGGTCGCGTACGTCGCCGACGAAACGCGGCGTGCGCCGCCAGCGTGCGAGTACTTCCGCAGACGCAGCCGCACCCGGCAGGCCGCTGTGACCGGGGAAGAAGGCAATCTTCTCCGCCGAAATGCCGGCCCGTTCGAGCGCTTCCGCGGCCGCAGCGATGGACGATCCAGAGAGGCCGGGTCCCTCATCAACGATCAGGGCGGCCCCAACGTTGTTTCCATTCAGCTTTACGAGGATTTCGCGGCCGAAGGGATGACCACGCGGCCTCACCGTCATGCGCCTCACTTTGTAGCCGCGTTCCTGAAGCGTCGCGGCGACGACCGCTGAAAGCGTGGTGCCTATGCTGCGAAGGCCCACCACGAGGACATCTGTGTTCCCGGTGTGCTTTGAAGCCCACTCAAGTGCGGCGTTGCTGTATTGCTCCGGGAACAGCGTGTAAAACGCGAACCCTTCAGGCACTTTGACTGTGACACTCTGCGCTGGAACATTCTTCAACTTCGCGCATGCCGAGAGCGCATCGAGTACTTTCTGATGCGGGTCGCCAATCTGCCACCATGCCCGGATGAACGCGCCCGCTATTGCCAATGTGATATTTTCAGCCTGCACACGGATTTCGGATTCGGGTTCATAGTTGTCGGATACAGCCTGTTCAAACTGCCCTGCTTCGATCAGCGTCGCGCGCAGCCGGTCCACGCCGGGTGAAACGTTTGCGCAGCGCTCCAGGCTGAAACACACGCGTTCGCAAAGCAATGAAAGTGATTCCTGGAAGGATGGGTCGCCGTAGACAAGCACGTCTGTGTTGCTCCTTGCAATGCAGAAATGAAAAAAGCAAACCCTTCACCAGCGACGCCGAAACTCTCCCAGGCATTTCGATTCCATGAGTTGGCACTGTGCATGCAATCGCGGGGTCGGGAGGCATCGCCGTGGAAGAGAAACCGGTCGACGAGCAGTTGCAATTTTATCGACGGCTTCATTGGGCGCAGCGGATCGGCCGCGGGTTGATGGCGCTGATCGTGATCGCGGCCATCATCGGCGTCTTCGGTACAGGGCCGATAAGTTATGCCAGGGCAGGATCGGCAGGCGCCATTTCGGCGGAGTACGAGCGCTTTGCGCGCCGGCAGGCGCCGATGGAGGTCGTGTACCATGTCAATGCGAAAGCCCACAGTGGCGAGACGATCGATCTGCATATGCCGCAAAACACGCTCGAGCACATTGATATCACCAGCATGGTGCCTGCGCCGGATCGCGAACGCAATCATGGCTCGGAAGTGATCTATTCGTTTGCCAAGCCGGCTGACGGCGAGCTCACGATCCGCGTGCGCTATGAGTTCGAGGGCTTCGGCAGAGTGCCGTTCCGGCTGAGCCTGCCTTCTGGCGAAGCCGTCGAGTTTACGACCTTTGTCTATCCGTGAGGTGCGTCTGTGGACTCTGTTATTCGCGGTGTCATCGTCTATCTGTTCCTGCTGCTGATCTTTCGCTTCACCGGAAAGCGCACGCTGGCCGAAGCCACTTCTTTCGATCTCGTCATGCTACTCATCATCAGCGAAACCACGCAGCAGGCGATGATCGACAGCGACCACTCGATGACCAATTGCTTTCTGCTGGTGATCACGCTGCTTGGAATGAGCCTGATCTTTTCGAAACTCAAAGATAAATCGAAGGTGCTCGAGCGCTGGCTGGAGGACGTCCCCACGATCGTCGTCGAGAACGGCCGCTGGCTGAAGGACAAGATGAAGCAGGTGCGCGTCGACGAGGACGATATCCTGTCTGTGGCACGCGGGTCGAAGGGCATCACGCACGCCGGCGACATCAAGTACGCCATCGTGGAGAAGGACGGAAATATCACCGTCATCCCTAAGCACGCGGACGAATACGACAGCGAATCGAAGAAGGGGAAGCCTGTTTAAAAGCGCCCGCCCTCACGCTACGATCTCCGTCGTCCAATGGAGACCTCCGCGTGAGCGACGAAGACGACGATGATGCCCCGGGCTGGGACGCTATTGACGCTGCACTCGCTCGGGTCTACGGCCAGACGAAGCCGCTGCATTATGGTTCACCCAAGCCTGTCAGCCTCGGCGGCTCGCTGGATGGCATCAGCGTCTTTCAGAATCCCACGCTACCGCACTGGCATTACATCACTTACGGCTTGACTGAGCTGTACGGCAAGGTGTCGTCGGATGCCGAACACAGCGGGTGGGGCTTCGAACTTTGCTTTCGGCTCAAGCGTGGACCGGAGCAGCAGCCGCCGATTTGGGCGCTCTCGCTGCTCCAGAACCTCGCCGACTACGTGTGGAAATCCAAGCGTGTGCTCGAGCCGGGCCAGACAATGGATTTCCGCGGTCCTATCAGCATGGGGCAGGCGCCCACTGAACTCTCGGCCGCGTTTTTCGCGGCCGATCCCGATCTCGGTCACATACAGACGCCGAACGGCAAAGTTGCATTCGTGACCGTCGTCGGAATCCTCAACGCGGAGATCCCGCTCGCAAAAGCGAATGCCGCCGCATTTCAGGCGCGCCTCGCGGCTGGCAACCGGCTGCTCGTCACCGATCTCGATCGAAAGACAACGCCTCCCGAAGCGCCAGCCAAACGGAAGAATCCGTTTGGCTTTGAATAGCGGATTTTCTACTGCAGCACCACGTACAGCGCATCCGCGGGGAACTTCAGGACCTTGCGATCGCCGTTGAGCTCGAACGGGATTTCCTTCACCTTCATCATGTTGGCATCGAGGACGGTCGCTGTCCTCAGCGGTGAATTGCCCGCGAATGAGACCGTCACATCTCCGTTGACAATCTGCCACGGGGCCCTGCCGTAGCTGACGATCTCCTCGCCATCCGTGTTTGCGACCTTCGTCGCTTTCGTCTTCCAGCCCGTCGGCCGCGCGATGGTGCCAACCTGCACGAGAACCTTGTTCGAGGCCTTCAGATCCTTGCCATCCAGCGACACAACCAGCACGCTGCCGTAGTCGTTCCCGGACTTGATCTCCACGTCCGCCAACTTGAACGTTCCGATCCTTTTCAGGAAACCCGTGACGCCTTGCGCTTTCGCAGCATTCAGCGTGCAGAATCCCTTGCCATAGTCGAGCTCCAACTCAGAGGTGTTCGATTTCACGAGCTTCGCGTTCGTATCGAGGAACTTCGCCAGGTCGGCGACTTTGCTCTTGGCTGGATCGCCGCCGTACTTCACCATCACGGGACCGACGAGATAGGCGAGCGGATTGACGCCGTCCTTGATGTTGCTCTGCTTCGAGAGGAAATCCTTGTCGCGGTTCGGGTCATATCCCGCGTCTTCGGCGATGATCGGCATGCGGCGCTGCCACAGGTCTTCGAGCGTCCGCTCTTCCACTACGACTGGCTCGCCCTGCTTGATGTAGCCGTTGCGGTACATCCACGCCGCCGCCGGCCACTGCCCCATCAGCATTGGCGTCGCGCAGACCCATTTGCCTTCACTGGGCAGGAAGCCATTCGCCGAACCCGGATGGCGCCAGTCCTCTTCGTTCGTCGCGAACCAGTAGTACGCATCCACGCCGTTCAGCGCCTGATAAGCGGCAATCGTGAATGGCCCTTCCGACTGATACCCTTGAGGCGGAACCCATGAGCTCTCCGGAATGATCATCGGATAGCCCTGAACCTGCTTCAACGTCACAGGAAGTTCGCGCGGCTGCGTCAGCACGCTGACATCAGTGAACTTGTCGCCGTTGACGATCGCCCAGCCATTGTACTGTCCTTCATGCGCTCCGCCGTAGTACCGGTTCACGCCCATGACTTCATTCGGGCCGTACGAATAGCGTTCTGCATCGAGCATCGTGACATTGTCGGCGGTGCGCCAGTTGCCTGCATTCACAAGCTGTTTGCAGCCGAGTTCGTTCTTCAGGTAGTCGCCGATCATTTTGTTGAAGTCGTACATCTTCTGGGTGAAGAACTCCATCTGGTCGGAGGTACGCTTGGCCTGGCCCTCGCCGCCGCGGCGCTGCGTCAGTTCCCAGATGATGTAGAGCGCCGCTTCGCCATTGGCGAAGTCGTCGGCGCCGTCCTGGTCCGCCGGGACCATCGCGCCGGCCCACGCAGCCGAAGCTTTGTCGAGCGAGCCGTACTTCTTCGTCAGGAATTCGCCGAACTGCCGGCGCAGTTCTTTACGCGCCGCGCCTTTGATGCCCTGGCTCGTCCAGAACAGCAGCGAATCTTCGTTCTGGATCTGGATGATGCCCAGTGCTGGTTCATCCTTCAGCGCCACGCCCGTGTGCGGGTTGACTTCGGTAAAGAGCTGCTTCAGCCAGCTCTTGTACGCCTCCTGGAGCTTCTTATCGAAGAAGAGGAGTCCCCAGTTGCCGTTGCCGCCGCTGTCAAGGATGCCCATCTTCGGGTTCACCTTCGCCGGGCCCGCCCAGTATGGGGAGTACGTGACGTAAACACCCGCTTTCTTGTAAGCGGCAACACACTTCCAGAGATAATCCCGGTCCTTCTTGTTGATCTCCATCAACCCGGCGCCCTCCGGTGGAGTGATGTCGCTGTGCAACCGAACCATATTGATCCCGCGTTTCGCGAGGAACCGCGCATGGCGCTCAGGATCGGGGCCGTGATAGGCGCTGTTGATCGCCCAGAAGCGCGCTGGCTTGCCGTTGCCGAGCAGCAGATCGTTGCCGTCTTCCGAGCGCTTGACGAATCCGGACTCGCCCGCGACTTTCTCATTCAAAACGCGCAGATCGAGCAGCGCGTCGGCCGCGAATTCGTCTCGCGTTGGCGTAAACGGCCAGCGGCCTTCCTCGGCTTTGGCGGCGGGCACCGTTTCACCCGGCTTGAGCGTGCCTGTCGGCGAGTACTTCGTGTCAGTCGTGAAGACGAAGCAATCCAGGCTGCCATGCTTGTTGTTGTCGCTGAAGAAGCGGAATGCAATCTTGTGCGCCCCTTTGGTCAGCGGCACCGTGCCAACCTTGCACCACGCTACGAAGCGCAGGTCGGGCTTGTCGTCTTCGGCGATGTTGATGCTGTTCTGATTGGCGCTCGTGACGATCTCTTTCCACTCGCCGCCATCCAGCTGGTAGGAAAGCTTTGTCCCGGTGCAGTTGGCGCGCACCCAGAAGAAATAATCCGCCTGCGCAGGCGCCTCGAACTCGTAAAGCACCTCTCCTTCCTTCTTGTCATTCCAATGGCTGATGTAATCGCCGCCGGAGAGTTCATCCTTCTTCACTTTGTCGTACCACCAGGGATGGCGGGTGACGGTGTGGGTCTTCGCCGTCTCGCCCTCAATCCAGATCGTTTCAGCGGCAGCCAGTGGCAGCATTCGGGCCGTGATGAAAATTACCGCAAAGGCCGTGATTCCGAAGCGCGCGTTGACCATGGACGTGCCCTCCCCAATTCGCAGACTCTCTCTGATGAAGTTACACCGGAGCTGCGCGGCGGTTGAACAAACTCAAAGAAATTTCAACAAATTCGGTATGTAAATTACATCGACCAGTCGTCGACGCGTAATGCAGGCAGCGTCTCCGCTTTCCGCGGCTTGCGCACCAGACACCCTAGCAGCCAGATGTCTTTGAGCAGGTTCTTTGCGCGCCGCGAATTGATGATCTCGTCGAGACTCACTCCACAGTATTCGCGCGCGCGAAGATACTGCCGGTGCACCGCCGTATAGTCATCGATCAGCGTCGTCGACGGCGCGGGCGGTGCTTCGATGTGGTGTTCGTTGGGCAAGAGCCTGGCCATCAGCATCACGCCTTCGCTGGTTGTTGCGCCTTACTATTGAAAAGCTGCGCCAGTTCGGCGGCCGTGCGCCGAACGTGGAACCGTTCGCTCACGATGCGCCGCCCGCCTGCTCCCATTTTTGCGCGAAGCTCATCGTCGTTCAAGATTTTTGCGCACGCTTCCGCGATCTGCGCCGCGTTGCGGGGGTCGACGAGAGCGCCGCTTACCCCGTCCTCAATCAGTTCCGGTTTGGCGCCCGATCGCGTGCTCACGACCGGCAGCCCAGCCGCTCCAGCCTCGACGATCACGCGTCCGAAAGGCTCGTTCTCGCTGCACGAGACCAGCACATCGGCTGCCGCCATCAGATCCGGCACGTCGTCGCGTTCATGCAGTACCATCAGGCACTCGGGGCCGAGTCCAAGATCCTGGCGTTTTTGTTCGAGCTCGTGTTCATATCCTGCGCCCAATCCGGAAAGGTCGCTGCCGACGAGAATCCCCAGCGCATTAGGAACCCGCCTCCGCAGCTCGAACACGCTTTCGAAGAACAGTTCGATTCGCTTCCACGGCACGTATGCGGCGACGCACAGCACCACAGGCCGCACCTTTGGAATCATCAGCGACGAACGCACGATCGCTCGAACCTGCTCGCG
>Ga0196964_10000568_pt1 | contig 21536 bp, 29 predicted proteins | sample S1_10metaG_FD_148615 | JGI IMG/M metagenome (GOLD analysis project Ga0196964, IMG submission 148615) | Soil microbial communities from Anza Borrego desert, Southern California, United States - S1_10 | ecosystem: Environmental > Terrestrial > Soil > Desert | place: USA: California | collected... | reverse complement strand
CTAGAAACGCGATGGTAGACGACTTTCTAGAAACCGACTGCGACATTCTGTGGTTTCTAGACTCTGACGTAGTGCCTCCGCCGCATGTCTTAGACTTAATTACTAAGTACGGCGAGCACTGGGAGTTAGCAGGAGCCCCCTACCCGGTGTTTATGACACCGACAGGACATAGTGGCCCGCAAGTTGTCATGTGTGTTTACATGGCAGATGAAACTGGGATGCATGCTGCGAAGGTACCCTACTCTGGTACCGGATTCGTCGACGGACTTGCAACTGGATGCATCTTTATTAAGCGGGAAGTCTTCGCGCAACTCGAAAAGCCGTATTTTGAGTTTCAATTTGACTCAACCTCACGGCAACTCACTATTGGCGAAGATTTGGGCTTCTGCGCAAAGGTGAATAGGTTGGGATACAAGTTCTTTACAGATTTCGATATGGTTTGCGCTCATTACAAGACCGTTAACCTGCTTGACGTCAATAATTATGCGATTGAGTACGCGCAACGCGCGGTCAATTCCTATGACGAAGAGATTCGTCCAAAGATCGAAATGCTCAAAGGCCTCCTTAAGGGCAAAAGCAAATCCGGTCTCATCTTGCCTAAGTGAAGTTTAGCCGGCGCATTCTTCGGCGCTCGCTGGCCGCCTCCAGATTAGAGCAATCCAGGAAATGATGATCCTGACGCTTTCCCACTGGTAACCGCAATCCATCCTGCCCGCCTAACCCCGGCAGCCCATCGTCTAGGGGCAAATAGACGCTAATGAAGGGGACATATTTATGTCAGTTCCAGGTGAAGAAATCACCCAACAGGACGCTAATACTATTGAGGAGACGTCCGCACCTCAAATCGAATCAACTGACTCGCAGTCTGTAGAAACTTCAGCTCAGCAGAGTGAAGTGTCTCAAGAGCAGTCAGAAAAGCAGGTGCCATTTCATGAGCACCCACGCTTTAAAGAGCTAATTGATTACCGCAGGCAGAGCGAAGAGCGACTTGCAGCATATGAACAGCAGATCCAAGAAATGCAGCGGATGTATCAAGAAGCCCTTAAGGCTAGACAGCCTCAGCCCGAAATTAACCCATTTGTAGCAAAGTTGAAGGAAATCGACCCGCGTTACGGTGAGTGGGCTGAATCGGTCGAAGCTAGAGCATCGAAAGCAGAAGCAGTGGAGCAAGAGCTTCAGCAGCTCCGTACTGAAAGACTTATCAATCAGTATGAATCAGCTGTTGAAAGGCTCCATTCCGAGCACAAAACGCCAGACACAATGAAGGCGCGCATCAAACGCGAGCTTGATGCTGCAGTCATTCGGGGCGAAGTGAAGTTACAGGATGTACCGAGAGCATATAAACAGGCTTTCGACGACTACACGAAATGGCTCGACGAAGTTAAGCGTTCAGAGCGCGCATCTTACGTTCAGGACAAGAGCAAAGACGCGACTGCTCCTAGCAGCCAGCCGAAAGGCAAACTTCCTCCTCGTAATGAGAAGGGCCAGTTCACTGGTGACCGCGAATCTGATCTAGCGATGATTGCTAAACGAGCACTCAAACTCTCCAAAGCTGAAGGCGAACTTTAACCTTCACTCATTTGGAGTATTAAATGGCTACTAATTTAACGACCATCGCAGGCGCAGTAAAGCGCGTTTACGATGACTACGTTGAGCGTATGCAAAATCTCAAGCATCGCTCAATCGACGAAATCGGCAAGTCCGCAAAGAAATACAATGCGGGCGGATCCGGTTTCTTTGGCGCAATCAACCACTACGGAAACGAGTCGGGCGGCGCTATCAACGAAACTGAGTCTTTCCGGACGATCGACGAAGAGAACTACGCTCAATGGAAAGTAGTTCCAAAGGTCCTGGTTTGGCCAATCGAATTTTCTGGTCTCGTTGCTAAAGCAGCTGACAGCGATGAAGAGGCGTTTGTTAACTCCGTTGTTGATGCTCTCGACATGGCTAAAGAAAGACTATTGTCTGACGAGAACCGCCAATTTTTCGGACTCGGCACAGGACTCTTGGCTTCTCCAACCGGCGCTGTTGCTTCTGACGTTACGAGCTTCACGGTTGACAGCACTCAGTACCTCCGCCGCAACATGGTCATAGACATTTTCCAATCGACGACCAAGACTGTGGACTCGAAGCGCATTACGCGCGTCGACAGACAGAACAACGTAATTCACTTTGCTACTTCGCTTGGCGCAGCTTTGAACGCTACAAGCGAAATCGTGAAGGAGAATATTCGTGATTCTGCTGCTTCCGACGGCAAGGAAATGATGGGTCTCCGGGGTATCGTTGATGATTCAACTGATCTCACGACCTTCCAAGACATTAACGCTTCGACCAACGACGAATGGCGTGCTGTTCGTATCAATGCTTCAAGCGCTAACCTCACCTCTGACTTGCTTCAACGTCTAATCGACGACGTTGAAATCCTCGGCGGAGAGCAGCCAGACCTTCTTATCATGCATCCAAAGCAACGCCGCAAGTACCTCGATATCGTTGTACCTGAGAAGCGTTACATGGACGGCAAGATGGATGCTGGCTTCAGCAAGCTCATGTTCAACGGACGTGAGTTGTTCTTGGATAAGGATTGCCAAATCGCAGTCGTATATGCCCTCAAGAAAGCGGCAATTCGTAAGTTCGAAGTTGCTCCTCTTGAAATGGCTTCACATGACGGCAGCGATCAGTTCCTCCGTCTATCGAACCAAGACGCATACCAAGCATACTGGAGACACTATTGTAACTTCGGTGTGAGCAAACGAAATGCGGCCGGCAAGATCGTTAGCCTTGCTACCCCATCTGGTTTGAGCTGATCCCCTTAGCTAACTAAGGCTTTCGGGGATGTGCCTTAAAACATCCCCACCCTTCATCTTATTAATGGCAATAGTTAAAAACGTTAACAACGTCATCGTAGAGACGCCGATCAGTGACGGGGATAGGTTTATCCGAACGGGCGTGATTCGCGAAGATTCGTTTGCTGTTTGCGATGAGATTGACCCGATCAAACAGATTCAATTCAATGCGAGTCCTTTAACTACAAACTCGCGCTTAATTCTTCAGGCGCCAGCTGCAAGTGGCGATATAGTAATTACCTTTCCTTCAACTTCGGGGACACTAAGTTTTGCGGGAGCTACAAACTCCTTTGCGATCATTCAATGCGATGCTGGCACATCGCCGACTGCGGATTCAGACACTGACACACTAACCCTCACTTCTTCGGATGGGTCAGTCGTCATTACTGGTAACTCAACAACCGATACAGTTACGTTAACTGTCGATGCCACTTCGGCAAACACTGCAAGCAAAATAGTAAAACGGGATGCAAGCGGTAACTTTGTTGCCGGTTCAATTACCGCCGAAATCATTGACCGAGTAGTTAGCGTTTCTTCTACACACACAATTGCTTCGATCGATCAGTACACAACATATCTGCTTGATTCAACTTCCGCAGCATTCACGGTCAATCTTCCAAGTGCAGCAACAGTTGGTGCTGGCCGCAAATATCGACTCAAAGATTCTGCCGGAAAGGCCGGCACTAACGTCATTACAATCGATGGTTCTGGGTCGGAAACAATCGACGGACAGACTACCTACAAACTGAACGAGAATTACGAGTCAGTCACGATCGTCAGCAACGGAACTAACTGGTTTGCAGTATGAGTCTTACACCAATTGATTACGATCTTTTTGCCTACGGTGACGGAAGCGATGGCGATGTTACGGTCACCACTGCAATCACACTTAGTCGAAATATGTATTACCGAAATCTCACTCTCTCGGGCAGCGGAACGATCGATGCCAACGGATTTTGCATTTTCGCTTGGGTAATTGCGGCCGAAACTTCATCCAACAAAATATTTTGCAATGGCGGCGACGCGAACGGAACAGTCGGAGGGTTAGGAGGTAAGCAAAACTTCTGGGGTCCTGGAGATGCCGGTCAAGCAGGTCGGCTCGACGGAGGAGGCTTCTAATGGCTCACTACGGAGGTGGAGGCGGCCAAGGTGGGAGTGGAGATGCTGGCGACGGTCATATTGCATTCGGTCTGGCTCCAAACGCTGACCAAGGCGGGTTTGCTCTGTTTCAGAGTTTTCCAAGCTGCATGATGCCAGGAGGTTTGAATTCCCTAGTTTCAACCCGGCAAAACGCCGGTGTCGGAGGCGGTTCAGGTGCCGGCGACGGCGTTTCGAACAAAGGCGGTGGCGGTGGTGGCGGAGGTGGTTTCCTTCCTGTATTTGCCAGACAAATTATCGGACCGCTTACGTTGGAGGCCAGGGGCGGAAAGGGTGGTACTCCTCCAGCAGGAAACTGCGGTGGTGGCGGTGGCGGTGGTGGCGGAGTAATTCTCGCTAAGACTAAGCCAAGTATAAGCGGTTCCTTCTCATTTTCAACAAACGTATCTGGAGGAGGCGCAGGGATCGGAAGCGGAAGAGGCGGTGCTGGCGCAGCCGGAAATTCGGGCAGGGTTGTGATTCTATGAGCTTCCGAGGAAAAGCCCTTGGCACCTCAGTGTTTGGAAGCGGAGATGATGGAGATGTAACAATATCGTCAGGCACGACAACTCTGTCGAGAGATATGTACTATAACTCTCTCGTTGTTGACTCTGGAGCTACGCTCGCACCTGCCGGTTACAGGATCTTTGTCAGAAAATTCGCAATCATTAACGGGACTGTTCAGCGAAATGGCGTTTCTGCCACAAGTTTTACAGGAGCTTCCGCTCTCGCAAACGGGACGCTCGGGTCGTCTTCTGCTGGTGGTACAGGCAATCTTGCAAACGGCGCTGCTGGATCGGCACTCGGCTCAGGAGTCGGTGTTGCCGGAGGCGCGGGAGGAACAGGCGCTTCTGGTAGTGGTGGGCTAGGCGGAACCGTGACCGCCGTTTCTGCTACCCAAGGAGGCTCTCAGATTGTTCAAGCCGCTCCTTACAACATTCTAGGCGTGATCGCAGTATCGACTACTCGCTTCAACTCTTCATCCGGTGGCGGAGGAGGCGGAGGAGACAGCACTAATCGCGGAGGCGGAGGCGGTTCAGGTGCCGGGCTCGTACTGATAAGTGCGCGCCATCTTTCTGGCTCTGGCTCTATTAATGCGATTGGCGGAGCTGGCTTTACTCCTACCACAGGAAACTGTGGTGGCGGAGGTGGAGGCGGTGGCGGGGTGATTGTACTGCTGACCGGTAACGACACCACGCTCACTAGTTTAACTCTCTCAGTTGCAGGTGGAACTCCAGGAAGCGGAGTGGGAACGGGAACCGCCGGCGCAGCAGGAACCGCAGGTCGAATCATCTTAGTTCCCGCAGGCGTAATATGAAGAAGTGGATCTATAGACACAGGCAAACTAATCGAGTTGCTCACGTATGGTATCAAGACTTGGCGCCAGCCGAAGAGTTTTTACGCGCATTCGGCAGTCCCTCTGACTTTGAACTAATTGAAGTTGGCAACTTACCTCTTGCAGAGCGTGTCGAAGTCGTGCGCATGCGCAGAGCCCCACTCTATCCTCCAATCACCGAACTTGCGGATGCTCTATTTCATGCACAGTTAGGAAACACCACACAGCTAGACGCGTATTACGCGGCTTGTGAGGCTGTCAAAGAGGCACATCCAATTCCTACGGAATAATCATGGTTCACACAGTAGCAATTTTTCATCACGACAATGGAGCGAGAATCATTAAGACACTCGATCCCGAGCAGTATCTTAATCGAAGCGACTGCATTGTTGATCCGGACCTGTCAGGAGTGAAAGGCATCCCTCCCCACCTTTGGAAGAAATGTGGCGGAAAAGTTGTACCGGTCAAAAATTTTAACGTTATGAAGATGGCCGAATCAGTGCCAGCAATGCACGAGAGAATTCAGCAAGAAATTCTCGAAGGCCGACGACCTCCGTTCGTTACTCGCAAACAGGCGCTGCTTTTGAGCGCGCTAACCATCCTTCTTTCTTGCGGCATCTCGGCCGCTCTTTATATTAGATATGTGGCTCACTGATCCAAAAACTAAGGAAAAGTCTGTAACGCTTACTGCTTTCGCCATTGGCTTTGGGGTAGCAACGCTAAAGCTGCTGCTCTCTGGCATTTCTGTAGGAACTATCGCCTTAAGTCCATTTGGTGGCGGTGATTTTGCTGCAGTGGTCGGAGCTGTAGGCGCAATCTACTGGGCAAGAAAAAACACTGAGGCAGGCAAGGAATGAATATATTGCACGGCCCAGTAGGTAACCTTGTTCGTGGACATGTTCTAGATGTTTCGCTTAAGCCCTTTCAGCGTGCGCTCCGCGACTACGATCCGCAGCTCTATACCATCTGGAATCCTAGAAAGCTTAAAGGCTGGGGATGCTGGGAAATTCGAAGGCTTCCTAATCGCCAAGCTGCCGTCTACCAAGGCAGTCATCAAGGAGTTAGCTTCTATAAACTGCTCTTCATTGAATTCGATACGGTTCACCACGTCTTAGACGCCGCCTTCCTCAATTACGACGCCATTCGCAAGATCAAGGAAATGGATACATGGGGTAACAAGAACTGGGTAAGCGATCTAGAGGTGCGTGAAGAAGCTCATCGCGAAGCTACCCGAACAAGAGCACGTGAAGAACTCAGATACGCAATTAAACAAAATCGCAATGCAGCCCGAGATTTTTATGAGGCTGTGCGGTCCGGCATACACCCCGCCCAGGTGTTGCTGAGCACTAAATGGGGCTCTTAATCAATAGGAGGTTCAAATGCCTTACGTAATGAATGCCTCTTCTGTCGAACAGCAGGTGCGAGTACATGGCTCTTGGTTTACTTTCAAGCCAAAGCAAATCAAAGAAATGCATGACGATAAAGTCTATTTTCTTACCAGCAACTGCGCATATCTTGGTTTCGTCACTCTGCCAGATACTCTGTCAGACCTCGAATTCAAGCAGTCTGAAGAAGGGCAAAAGTTAATCAAGGAGGCCGAAGAAAGGGGCGTTGCTAACCGCATCGCATTTCTTGAAAGCCTGAAACAGAACGAACTCGTCGCCCTTCAACGAGACCTTGACCAAAAAAATCTTAAGTACGATGCGCGCCTCGAAATGTCGCCACAAATGGTTGGGCACTTCGAGGAGCTAGCTTCTTACAAAGTAGCTAAGCAAGATGAAGCGCAGAAGAAGATCGACCGAGTCAAGGAAATCGAAAAACTCCTTGAGGAATAATGGCAACATTAACTAGCCCCACGCTGGGGAAACTCATTACTAACGTAAGAAATTTTCTCAACAGCCCAAATCCTTCAAACTCGTTTTGGACGGATCTTGAGCTGGCAGAGTACTTGAATGAAGGCGTGCGTCTATACGCTGCCGAAATCATGCACACTGGCGAGGGGCAGTTTACTACCCGCACTACACTCAACATTACTTCAAGCACTGAGACAATTGCACTGCCGAGTGATTGCTTTGTAGTTAAAGCACTTCGAAAGAAAGTCACTGATGGCTACATTATACTCAGCTATCATAATGATATAGACGACAGTTACTCGACTTCTGGCGGAACCAGCGCCAGTAACTACTTCCCGTATTATTTCTTTCGCGGGAACAACATTGTTCTTCGCCCTACCCCAAATTTCTCTGAAACTGCAGGTCTTGAAATCGAATACCTGCAAATGCCAGATGTGATGACATCAGCAGTAGATACGCTGAGTGCTCAGGTTGCGCCGCTCTTCAAGCAGCTCATAGAGATGTACGCGGTCTACAAAGCTAAACTAAAAGAGTCCCTTGTTAACGGCGTTGCTATGCATACGGTCGCTGAGGGTAACTTAAACGCGCTCTACGACTCGTTTAAGGAAATCAGTGCACGCCGGTCCCACGCCCCGACCTATATCATTCCATTCGATCCTGAGAATTCCTAATTAAGGAGAGCCCCCATGTCTTGTTGTCCTGCTACCTCAAGCGGTCTAAAATCCGCTGACGCTGCTATTCTTGATGCTCCTGGCCGCCTACTTGGCGTTCAAGTCATTGGTGATGGCACCAACGCTGCAACCGTTCTCATCTATGATAATGCCTCCGCCGCTTCCGGAACGGTGCTCGCAAAACTCATTGTTGATGCCGGCTTAACCTATGTGGATATGAACGTCCCAGTCGAAGGCATCGTTTGCAATAACGGTATTTATGCCGACGTTTCCGGCACTGGCGCTGAATACATTGTTCTCTTTTCTCGCGGATAAGCACTAAATGCGGCAGCCCCAAGGCCAGTACGAACAAATTGACTTCTTTGACAACAAGGACGGGATCAACCTGATTGATTCTCCGTTTAAGGTTAGAGACAGCCAAGCTACGGCCGGGCAGAACTTCAATTACAAGACCTCGGGCGCATTCGCCAAGCGCGATGGACACCTAAAGGTCAATACGTCTGCCGATACTCAGTTAAAATCGCTCGGTCTTAATTTGCACAATACGAGTAGCGGAACAAAAACTGAGATTCGTGCTGCCGGCACCAAGTTTCAATCTGTTAACCTGTCTTCTCTTGTATTTACGAATCTGACCGAAGACTCGACGGCTGCCGGAAGCGATTTTCTAACGAGTGGATCAACTGTTCCTGTCGTCTTCTCGCAGTTCAATACCCCATCCAATAATATTCTCTGGGCTGCTGGCGGAGGAATGAGCTCAGTCTACGGAGCATACTCAACTTCAAAGGTTACAAAGAACGGAGTAGACGCACCGACCGGTACAATCAGCACGTCAGTCGGAGGCAGCTCAGGCACTTTCGCTTCCACGGGCACTTATCGTTACGCTGTCGCCTTCAGAAAGACGAGTACTCAGGCGATTTCAAACGTTGCTCTAGATGTTACTGCCACGATTTCAGCCACGACCCAACAGGTAACGATCACGTTAAGCACGATTACCAATATCGATACGACAAAGTACGATAAGTATTACATTTATCGATCAGCGGTTGGCGGGGCGGCAAGCTTCACTACTGGGGATTTGATTGCGCAGGTCGATATTTCCTCGACCAACTATGTTGACGGTGGTACGTCGATCACATCTAGCACAAACGTTCCACGCGCAGGCAACACACTACTTGATAACAGCACGTTGCCTTCAGGCACATTCAAGACACTAACGACATTTAAGCGCAGACTTATTACTGCATCCGGAAGCACCGTTTATGCCTCCGATTTGAACAAGCCGGAAAGTTGGCCATCAGGAAATAGTCTAACCATTCCAAGTGCTGGCCCTATCACGAGTCTTTCAGTTCTAAGCTTTACAAGCGCCGGCTCGGACAGCATTGACGAGCTTCTCTGTGTTCACAAAGAGAATGAATTGTGGGTAATTACAGGCACCGGAGACTTCACTGACCTAGACACGTTGGGCCTGGTCTTCGTAGACTTTACAGGCTCTGTTAATCAAACTAACGTCGTGGTTGCTAACGGATATCTTTTCTGGGTTGCCACAAACCAAGTCTACATGTGGTCCGGCACTGGAAAGCCCATTGAGTGCGGCAGACTCATTAAGCCGCTGTTTTATCAAGACGGCGACTTAGATGTCGCCAAGCTCTCTTATGGAGTCGGCAAGTACTACAAGAAGCAAGATCAAGTCATCTGGTTCCTGTCACATAAGATTTATGGGGAGCAGAAATTTCAGCTAAAGCTTGATCTAAGACTCACGATGCCGTCCGTGGAAAATACTCTGGGCGGAAGAAGCATCGACGGCGTATTTCTCTTCGATTCAACAAGCTTCCCAATATACGCTGCAAATACTTACATAAATTCAAGTGGCGTCGAGACTCTGTTGCTTGGTGATTCAAGCGGCTTCCTCTATAAGGGCTTTGAAGACTCAAGTGACGCCGACGCTGGAATCAGTTTTAAGTACGCCTCTAAATCAATCGACTGCGGTAATCCACTTACCGATAAGCGGTTTCACTATGTAGTGGTCTGGGTTGAAGAAGTTGGCACTTGGGATCTTACGTTAGATTTTTGGACCGACTACGGCACCTCAGATGGCATGAAGTCAACCCGTGCCATGCCTATTTCTAGCATCGAATCAAGTGCGATTGCACTTTGGGACATCGCTCAATGGGATGTGGCCTTCTGGGACGACTATTCAGCTAAGCTCAAGCCTCTCATCTTTCAGCTTTCTTCTGATGCAATGAACAACAGTGAAGGCAAGAGCCTCCGGCTCCAATTCCGCCAGGAAGAAGCCGATCAGCCCGTGTCCATCGCTGGCTTTAGCGTCATCTACTCTACAAAAGGAATGAATAGAATCTAATGGCTACCTGTACTGTATCCGGAACTATAAAGGATGCTTCTGAAACGGCGATTTCTGGTGCCGTTGTTAAGGCGTCAATCATTACGCCAATATTTAGCGGCACCGCACACATTGTCCCTAAAGAAGTAAGCACGACATCTGCCTCAGACGGCACCTGGTCGCTAGCGCTTCTACAAGGCGTTAATGCACTTGTCGCAATCGAGTATCCGCCTAATTCTACTGATTCAAAGAAGCGACTTACCTACGCGGTAACCGTACCGGCTTCTTCATCGGCAAACTTTTCCACTATCGCCACAGAGCTGTAACATATGGCAACTACACTTTCCTATTCAGTCAGTGATTTTACCCCCTTCACTAAGATCCGTTCAGCGGATGTCAATTCGCGATTCACAGACATACGTAATCGCTTAAATTATGATGGAACCTCTGCTACGGGTCTTGGTGATGATAACCTACAGAGTAATACCGTCTCTGGCGGCGGCCTTACCCGAAATACCAAGCTTAAGGCAGGCACTGCGAACTATGTCGTGATTAACGACTCTAATGGTAAGATGAGTGAAGAGGCCACTCTAGCCACAGCTCGAGGCGGGCTTGGGTTTGCCCCTACGGTTTCGGCAGCAAACGCTGGTAAAGTAGTAGGAGTAAATGATGCTGGTAGCGCTCTGGAACTTCGCAGCACCGACGCGGGCGTCCTTGTTCAAGCTCTTCATAATACAATTTCAGGAATAACGGCTGCCGAAGCGATAACATCAAATGATGCCGTATGCTTAATTCTCAACGAAGGCACCTACAAGTGGGTTAAGGCAGATGGCAATGATCCTACTCGCAACGTAAACTACATGGGCTTTGCTCTAAATAGCGGCACCGTTACCCCACAGATTTCCACAATCGATATTACAGGCACCTGGACCTCTGGCACCGCGATCATCACAGTCAATGGTCGTCAGATTAGCCAAGCATTCTCAACGAACCATAATACGTCAGTCGACGCTCTCGCTACAGCACTTCAGAACGATCAGGATATTGCGACTTGCGTTGCTAACGGGGGCCGCACGCAGCTCACTGTAACGAGCGAGGGCGGATTAAGTCTTACAATCACAATTACTCAGCAGCCTACTGGAGCAACATTTGGCTCCCCTAACCAGACTCAAGCAGCATCAGGCTCGAACATGCGCGTGCAGATCTTCGGAGCGCTGAGCGGCTTTAGTGGTCTAACGACTGGTAACCTGTATTACCTATCAGACACTGCCGGCGCAATTACTTCCGCACCGAGCACGGCGGGAATAGCGTTCGTAGGACAGGCTTTAAGCTCAACTGTTCTTCTCATTAGTCCAAATAAATTTAACTTTGTTCTTCCAGGTACCGGTATCTATCTTCGTGTACTTGGTTCTACTGATCACACTGTGGGAAACGGTGTGCTGGATGTAGAGCATTTCAACCTGTCAACATGGAGTAGCGGAACAAGTGCCGCTTCACGCCGCATTTACTCCGGAGCCGGAGACAGCGCTTATAATTCCCTTTTACACGTAGTCGACGGTGCTCCTAACTCGTCTGAAACTTCTGAGGCTTCGCTTTTCAGCTACAATCGCTCTGCATGGGCAACTCTAACGGCAAGAAGCACAGGCTATCGCGAATGTAGTGTTGGGGTCATTGGCGGAGTACTTCATGCTAACAAAGGTTCAACCGATAATACCGCTGGCAACGGTTCCACAACCTCCTCGAAGTGGAATTCGGCTTCTTGGGCCTCTGGTACAGCGTTCGCTACTGCTTCGACCCGCTCGCCAGGAACGTTCATTTACAGTACATTGATGTCTGTTGTTGGGGGTTACTCTACAGGTGGTAGTGCTCAGAACCTTCATGAAACAAAGAACAGTTCGGATGTACTTTCAAGCTCTACTGTGTTGCCTGCAAGCGGCTATTCGAGAAATTCCAGCTCAGGCTCTTCCAGCGGATTCATTGCTAACTTAGGAGATGCTACAAACGTCACCACCGCTTATATCTGGACCGGCTCTTGGAGCTCGTCTACAAACGCTAGCTATTCAATCTCTGGTATGCGCGGAAACGCCTCAGCTTACTCGAGTGCTTCTACGCTAGCTATCTTCAACGGCGGTTACAACAATACAGCAAACGTCGCAAACACGTGCCGATTCAACGGCTCAAGCTTTAGCTCCGACACTTCCTCCAATAACGCTCGCGCAGCTGGCGCGGCCGCATTCGCGTAATTATGAACGATACCGCATTACAAGACCTATTAAAGATTACTAAAGACTCTCGTGTAGAGCTTGGAAAATCCTACAAGGACTTTATCAATACCAGGCTTCACTTAGGAATGAGCAAGTACGTATGCAAGTACGGAACGCTCTCCGACGGGCACGAGAAGATCACTCCCGCGCAACGCTACTACCAAGCAATAAAAGAAATGTACGTGCGTGCCGAGGCAATCGAAGAGTACGAGCTTGCGGCACTAGATGCTCAGGCGGATTTAATCGAAGCTGAAGAAACGCTTTCTGAGGCAAAGACCGAAGCGCAAAAGCTTCGTGCCGAAGTTGCTGTGCGCAGGGCTAAGAAGCGTATCAAGGGAGCACTAGTAAACGCACAAGATTCCATGCGACAGCTTGAGGCCTTCGATGAGGTTAGACAGGAACTACAAGAGCAGGTCGAGACTAAGTATCCTGGCGGCATTGAGCAGGCTGAAGAGGACAATCAAAAAGCCGTTGCTGAATATCGCATTATGAAAAAAATGCTCGGCTATCAGGAGCACCTAACCCACATCCCGCTCCGCCCTGAAGTGAAGGCAGAAATGGGCTTAATCAGTGGGCATAAAGAGCTTGTCGCCGCGCTTATCATCGATAAAAAGGATGAGATTGAAAACAAGTATGACGGCGATGTCGTTCAATATTTAAAAGACGCGCTCGGCTCTGAGTCGCTTATTGCAAGACTTGATGCACCAGCAGAAACAAATTTACAACTAATCCAAAAAGAATCAGTTAAGGAGCACTAATCAATGTTTGGAAAAATAGGCGGATTTATTACCGGCGCCGTTGATCCACGAAATCACCCTGCCGCACAGATAGCAATGGGTAAGGGACCTCTTGCTCGCATGCTGGGCTTATCTGGAGGACAAGGCGAGTACTTTCAACCAATCCGTGAAAATAAAGCTCTAGATGCTATCGATCTGAGAAATGCTGTTTCAGGAAAAGTAGCCGGCAAGCTCTCTGATTACGGCCAAGGCAAAATGTCGCTGTCCGAAGCACTGGCTGCAAGCGGACTTAGTGGTGATGAGCTTGACGAGTATCAGCAACTGCTTGCTACTGACCCAATGTCTGGCAGCCGGTTCGCTACTGAACAGGTTATGAACAATCCGATCTTGGGCCAGCTCTATGGCAAAGGCGGTGCACTGGAGCGCGCACTTGCTGAAGAGCAAGAACTTGCCTCTAGAGGATACAAATTACAGCCTGAAGACCACGAAGCATACGGGCAGGCCTCGGGTGAAATTGCACGGCTGTTCGGACAGCAAGAACAAGCTCTGGCGCAGGCTTTGGCTGATCGAGGCCTCTCAGCTGCCCCTAGCGGTGCCGCACAAGTACAGTTTTCGGGACTAGCAGGTAACAAAAACGAAATGCTCGCAGCTTCGCAGCGCGACATTGCTCAGAAGCGAATGGACATGAATAGGCAGAGACTGCGTGATGTACGTCAACATTATTCAGGTCTCGGCAGCCAAGCACAAAGCGCAATTCAAGACCAATTCGGGAGGCAGATGGAGGGTGCGCAGTTTAAGCGGGGAGGACTTGAGAATGCGGCGCAAATGAGAAACGCGGCAAACTACGGTTTGAACGATGCGATGTACAAGCAAATGCTCGACAAACGCGAATCAAAAGGGAAAACGCTAATGGATGCCTTTGGTCGAGGTTTGTTTAAAACTGCTGAAGCTGCCCCCGGCGCCGCTGCAAGCGCTGCTACCGGCGCTCCGATGGGAGGATAAATGGTTACGAAAGCTGATCTAGAAACATTATCCGCAGGAGCTGATAAGCTTGTCAGTGATTTTAACGACAGGCTCAAACTAAAGCAGCAGCAGGACGCTGACGCAAAACTTCGGCAACTTCTTCAAGTGCAGGCGGCTCAACAGCAACAGGAAGCGATTGAAATGAACAGGCAGCGGGCAATCGAAGAAGCTAAACGCCGAGGGCTGCTGCCTGATAAATATTCTTCGAGCGTGTCTGAGGGCGGCTACTCGGTTAATCCAGAAAGTGATACCCTCGGACTTCAGATCGCTCGCGGATTACAGAGTGCAAACATTACCGGCCACACCATTACTGATCCACTCAACGTGATGCCAACCAGACAGGATGCAGAGAAAGTAAAAGCATCTTCTCAAGCAGTGAAATTGGCTCAAAAGGCGCTTCCAGGGATCAAGCAAGCAGTCGGGGGAAGCGAGTTTTTTGATCGCCTAGGCACAGTTAAGCTAGGCCCACTTGGAAGTTACGGAACTGAGAAGGGCCGAAACCTTGAGCAAAAGAAAGCGGAGCTGATTGGATTTGCTCAAAAACTACAAGAAACCGGGGTTCTTCAGCCTGGAGAAATTCCCATATTGGAGAGGCGTATTGGCGAAATGACCGGACTCTCATCAATGTTTAGAAATCCCGCTGACATTGAAAAGCAGATCGATGACGTTTACAGCCAGTTAAGGAACCGCGCGGAATCGGACGCAGCAGCCCGCGGATACTCCCCAATTCCTGGCTATCTAGATGCGCCACCATCTGGGCCGCGCCCGCCGAGTGGAGACAGCTTAAGCGGTAAACGCCAGCGTGTTCTAGAACTTATGAAAAAGGCTAGAGGTAACTAATGCCGCTATCGCCACAAGAACAAGCGGAACTAGAGCAACTAGTTTCCTCAATGAGCGAGCAAGAGCTGGCTGAAATTGAAAAGCAGTTCTCAGCTCCGCTAGCTGAACCGAGTATCAAAGATAGAGCTATAGGTCTTGCAAAGTCTGCACTTGGTGCTCAGCATGCATTTCGAGGTAAGCTGCTAGAAGCTGGAACACTAGGTAACATTTCTGAAGACATGCAGCCCGGACTAAAGTCCGCAGCCGAGCAACATCCAGCTGCAGCTAAACTAGGAAGTGTGGCGGGATTGATCGGAAGTACCGCAGCAATTGGCGCCCCTGCGGGCGCTCTGGCGAAAGGTACAGGACTTCTCGGAAAGATGGGGCTAGGGGCTGGAGTTGGCGCAGCAACTGGGGCAGCTGCTAAGCCATCTGAAGAAGGGCTTACAGGGCGCGCTGAGAACGCCGCAATCGGCGGAGCTCTAGGCGGGCTATTCTCTGGGGTCGGCCAAGGCGTAAGAGCGCTGGCAGATAAATCCCGCATGGTTGAGAAAGTTAAAGACTCTGCGACTCTCAGCAAGAGTGTAAAGTCACAGATCGACGATGCTCTCGAAGGAGTAAATAGAAATTATATTAAGCCTCGCGCAGACGAGCTACGTTCACTACTTCAAGGCAAATCGGTTAACGTGAACCCAGAGCGAATGCGAGGAGTTGACCCTCGTATAGACCAGATGGTCGAAAAGTTTGTGCCGCCAGCAAATGCGGAGGGCATGTCGCAACTATCGGCGAAGAACGCACAACGATTCAAGCGCATCTTCGACGCCCAAGCTAATTACGCAAATGCAAAACCTTTTGAACCAGGAGCGACCGCTCGCGGCGAATCCGCCAAGCGAGCCGCAGACGTGCTTCGCTCAAAAGTAGCTGGCGTAGATCCTCGTGTAGACAGCCTGAACCAAGAAATGGCCGAGGCGATTAGATTGCGAAACGCGCTAGAGCGAGCATCCCAGAGCGCGCCGATCTCTTCCATAAAAGGCGCCCCCGGAACCGACAAAGGCAGTCTGATCGACGCGATCGACAAAATGTCTAACTCTAAGCTCGAGAAGCTATCGAGTGATGTACAAAGTGCGAAGGACCTGATCATAAATCCCATTAACTTCGTCAAACCTCTCGAAGCTCCAAACGAACTTAGAAAAGCAGCAGTGCGTGGAGCTGCGGGCCTCGCAAGAGGTGCAGACGCTGTAACTCCCCCGCAAGCAGATATCGCGATAATCAACGCATTGATGCAAGCAAAACGAAAGAAATAATCATGCACGACGCAAGAGAGTTATGGGAGCAACTGGCAAAAATAAGAGAGCAGATCGCTGCTAACACTGCTCATTTAGCTGAGCACATGCGCAGAACCGACCTGCTCGAAAAAAGACTTGATAGTTTTTGGAATAAGGCGCTGTTAGCAGTCTCCCTCCTTGGAGGCGTACTAACGCTTGTGAAAGCAGCTCAGGGACTACTCTGACAGTAAAAATTCCTCAAGTTCATCGAGCGGAATGAAATAGCCGAAGTTTGCCATGTTCCCAGCAAACGCCACTCCGACCACATCCCCATACTGATTGACCACAGCGCTTCCGCTGTTTCCGGGATAGATCTTTACATCGCTCCAGTTTGCATCAACGCGAATAAAGCAAAGCGGCACTGGGCCAAAGATCGTATCAATCATTTCAATTCTTTTATTTTTCCCCCTACAATCTTCAGTCATCTCGACGACATCAATGGGTGAACGTCCGTTTACGTATCCTCCGGCAAAACTAGCAGGATGTAACAGCGGGTGCCCAATGATATATACCGCCTCGTACATTTCCATTGTGAACGCAAGATTAAGTCCTGCGAGTCCTGGCAACGCATGAAGAGCGCACAGATCTGTCTCTTCTGAAATTGCTACAATTGGAAGATGTACTATGTCTCCGTCCGCCAAACGCGCGACCATAAAACCGGACCGACTGAGCTTACATACGTGCGCATTCGTGATAGTAAATTTAGATCCCGTTGGCGAATTGAGCACGAAGCCGGTGCCTCCTCGATTCTTATTTTCCGGACTTACTAGAGTCACGGTTTGCGCGCGAATCTTATCGTAGAGCTGCTTTTCTGTTAGCGGCTCAGGCGCACGCGATCCACTCAGCATGAGTACCGACAATACGGTAATCGCTGCTACGGTTAAAATTTTATAGTACTTCAAAAAGCCCCCTACTTCGTTGCAAGTCCAGTAACTACGATCCCAATTACTACGCCGAGCGTAGTCATGATGAATGGGTTACGGTAGAATTTCTGGAGCTGCGAATTTTTATCGTCTAGTTCACGAGCAAGCTGATCGTTTCGGTCTAAGGATTGAGACAAGCCCAGCCTACACAGCTTGATCTCCTCCTTGCGAGCCTCTAGAGCCGCCTTGCACGACTCAACAGCCTCGTCACACTTTTTAAGATTAGTTTGGCAATCCGCCCGACCGGTCGTCGTCGAAAGAGCGCTTATAATCATCATACTTGCGACCAAAGTCGCTTTCCAATTCGTCCGCATTCTCTTTTGCCTCTTCAAGTTTGGTTAGAGTTTCTTTTACTTCTGCCTCTGACTTCGCTTGCCGAAGCTGCGACTTAAGTCCACTAATTTGGGTGAGTAGATACCAGATGAGTCCGAACAGAAGCGTTAGCGGGAGAACGATCCACTTAACTGCATCTTTAGCTTTCTGAATCACGGCCTGCTCCAGCAACAATTTGCACTTCACCGTTAACAAGCGCATCAATCCAATTGTCGTCGTGATCGTCGCCGTGTCGGATTGCGAAATCCGCAATAAAGTTTCTACGGGCCTGGTCGCTTTCAAATCGTTTAATCCTAGGGCAGCAAGCTTCGGTGTAGAATACATAGAAGCCGATTTTATTTTTCTTAGTCATGCGGCACCTCTTATCTAGTCACGCTTCTAGGCATGCTCTTACGTTTCTCTTTAGGTAGAAGATTGATCCCAGACCGAGTCTCGTGGCCGCACTTCTTGCACTGATAACGTTGATATTTCCCTGCGGCGGCGAAGAAGAACCCTCGCTTTCTAAACTCTTCACTTCCACACTTGCAGACCATGTCTTCAGACTCGCTGTAGACGTTGAAGTTCACCGAGCTATCCCAGGGACTGAGCTTCGTATAAAGCTCTTCTAGAGCGAGCACGTCGTACTTGTTGTACGTTTCCATTTCGCGCCACGCAGCCTTATCTCCTGCAAGGCAGGCACGCCAAAGTTCAAAACCGGGATACTTGCTATGTGAAAGCTTCTTGTGCTTCGCACAGAGCTTCTTAGACATATAAGCCAAGCTATTGCTCGTGAAGCCAAAGTGTTTCTTTGCAATGACTTTCGTATCAATGTGCTTGTAGCTACTCGGTGGTTGAAATCCGTTCAGGATAAAGCGAGCATTGAGCTTCTTTTGGTCAAAGCTTTTTCCGTTCTGTGTTACGACGATGTCCGCTTCATCAAGCAGCTTCCAAATGCCTTTTAGGATTTTCCGATCATCTTCCAGATTCTTAGCGTTCCGCTGATCCATGTGCATAATTTTGGAATTACCAAGCCATTTAGCGCTCCAGCTCAGCACGTACCAATCAGTATGAATCTGTTCGAGACCTACATTCTGCTCCCAAATTCCCCATACGTAGCCAAGCAAGGGTGCGGTCTCGATGTCAAACACGAGAATCTTGGGCTTACTCATCTACCAAATCCCCCGTTTCGTAGAATCTTCAGTGCTTCCGTAAACTGCTTGTGAAGCAGGCTGTGACTTGTCCAGCCCATATCTGCCAAAATCTGCCGGTTGGTCATCCCCGCGCCAAACTTTCTAACTAGAATTCCAATCTGCGATCGAGACAACGGATACTTGCGCAGCCTCTTATACATTCGCCAGACAGGGTTACTTTCGTCGCTCACCGTCATTGGTGTGAAATCATCAATGTCGTCAGTGAAGAGAAGACTTGGACCCTTGTGAATAACTTCGTTTGTTGCCGGTTCTGTGTAGGTATGCTGGCCGTCGTAGTTTAGGTAGTTGTCGAGATGGTCGCATGTGGATTCACTCAGGGAGCACCCTGCGAACGGGCATTTGCCAATCCGCAGGGCCTCCTTCCACAACTCATCCAAGTGCTTCTTGGATTTCTTTCTTGAGCCTTTCACTTCCAAACTGCACCAACACTTCGTTCGCATCTGGCTGCATTGGCAGCCCTTTCGCATTCACTCTACTGGCCCAGAGAACCGACAAGCTGTTTATAATAGCTTCCGCACCTGGCTTGTCCGCATCTGCAACTACCAATATAGTACTATATATGTAGTACGATGTCAACTGTGCTTTTACTTTCCGTTCGGTAAAATCACCCACGCCGCCGGGGCTAGCTACGTCCACATTAGGAACGGCAGCAGCAATACTGAGAGCGTTGATCTCACCCTCAGTTAGGATCAGCGTTTCATTGTTCTCTTTTCTTGCCCAAAACAGGCCGCGCCGATGCCCGCGCGCACCTAGATACTTTGGTCCTTTGCCCGGCTCCCATACGCGAAGCTTGTAGTAGCTCTTGTCGGGCCAACAGATATAGAAGCCCCGATTGTCAGCAGGAAACCAAAGTCCGCGAGTCTCAGTAAGAGGTAGACTCTCTATGTATGTAAACTTCTCTTCGAGATCCTCGGGATCTTCTGGCTCCAACTCTTCGGGGGGCGGAAGCTTCACGCCTTGTAGCTCAAATAGTTTCCCGCGCGCTCCGCACCCAAAGCAAAAGTAGCCATTCGAGTACAAAACGCACGAGGGCGTGTCCTCTTTGTGAAAGGGGCACAGTATTTTCTTGCTCATTTAACGCGAAAAACCCGGACTTTGTCTTTGGCGGCTCGCTGCCAACTCTCTTCTTTGATTAAGCAAATGAGCCGCTCAAATTCGCTGAAATCGAGTTCGAACGAATTATTGCCAAATTTAAGTTCGAAACCATTCCCCGTATTAGTCAGTTCCGCCGCAAGCTTTCCCCTGAACGCAGAGCTCCCTCGATCATCCTCACAAGAATAAAAGAGTCTAATGGAACTTCCCTCGTCCTGGCCCTTCCCTTTGACGGAATAAATTGACAGGTTGTCGCTGTAGATGCACAAGTACTTTGCTTTCATCGATACCTCACAAACAGAAACGGCTTGCGATCGTCTTTCAACACGAGAATATGCGCTTCGCCTAAGAGTGCTTGCATCCGCGCAATCTTGCCGACTGTCAGTTTAAATTCTTTGTAGTGAGCATGACTCTCGTTGAAGATCGGGTAAACATCGGGGCCATCAAAGATTGCTTCAACACTTGTAGACAAGCTGATGCATTGCCGAGTTTCCCCAGGGTAACAAAAAGCCGCTAGGTCGTCTTTGTTCTTCAGTCGCTCTGCGTCATAGAAGGCGTAAATTTTTTTAAACACGTCGCTATGATTTTTAAGCTCAAAAAGTACGTTCTGCTTTTCGCCTTTCGAAGCCTTCACGTCTCCCTTGAATCCTTGAGCCGCTCCGGAAGTAGGAACTCGATCAGCTGACCAGCCCATCTGTCTGAGATAGTCGCGCAGTAGGTACTCGCCGCGCTTACCTCTCCGCCGAGACCTATGCCCGCTCATAGCTTTTCCTCAAGAGGTTCGAAGCGTCCGTCTACAAACTTGGTCTCGATAACCTTACCTTGCTTATAGCCAAAGCGATCCTTGCGAATGATGAACTTCGTTTGAAGCGCCTCAAAGTCCGGCACGATCTCAATAGCCTGAAAGGCGTGGTTATAGATGGTCTTGTCGTTTTCGACTCGGTCCTTAAACTCGTGCTTGTCGTCTTTGCCTGTTGAAAGCTGCGCGAACGTCACTACAGGCACTCCAACTCGTCTGCCATAGTCTTTTAGGTAGAGACCAAGCTCTTTAAGTACTCTAAAGCTCTCACTCTCAGGGCGCTCTTTGCTAAAGCAAACCGTCTGGTAGTAATCGATAATGACAATCCCGATCGATCCTTCGGCAGCGTATTCAAGTACAGCCTGAACGTCCTCAATCCGAGTCATGTCCCACGCTTCGTCATCCACGACTTCCACTTGCCCTGTTAGATCAAGCGCAAGCGTTTCAACATCGCGACGAACCGATTCGCGCAGTTTGTTGGTTTGGAAATCTAGGAAATTCTGCTTAAGCATTACGCATGCAGTACGATTGTAAATGGCTTCGCTGCTCTCTTCATTAGTGATAACGACTGCGCCGCGATTTTGCTCCTTGCGCAAAAATCCTGAAAGGATATTGGCAGCTAGCGTAGACTTTCCGCGACCCGATACACCTCCAACAAGCACTAAACCTTGACAGAGGTAAAAGCCGTCGCAGATGTCAGGGCTAATAAACGGGATGCGGTTTTTAAGAGTCGCTTCACGAAGCGCCTTGTCTTTCGCATACTGCTCCTGCCTCGCTTTTTTATCTTTCGGTCGATAGGTTCTAGAATTTCTCGCTGCTCCTGAGCGAATTTTAGCTGCGCCGCGCTCGTTGA
>Ga0196964_10000567_pt1 | contig 21542 bp, 29 predicted proteins | sample S1_10metaG_FD_148615 | JGI IMG/M metagenome (GOLD analysis project Ga0196964, IMG submission 148615) | Soil microbial communities from Anza Borrego desert, Southern California, United States - S1_10 | ecosystem: Environmental > Terrestrial > Soil > Desert | place: USA: California | collected... | reverse complement strand
TCGGCCAGAGCCGCCTGCAATACGTCCCGTCAGACTGGATTTGCTCGCCATGGGGCCAGACCTCCGGCCGCACCAAGCGCGGCACGTACCTCTTCGACGGCGTCGAGACCGACTTGGCCGGCGTGCCCATCACGTTTCACGTGCGCGATGAGGATGAGTTCGGCAAGCGCAAGTTCACGCCGATCCCGGCGGAGGACTTCGTCTACCTGCCGCACATGGCCGACGACCCGCTGCAGGTGCGCGGGGCGACGTGCTTTGCCACGATCTTCAGCCTGCTCGACCAGCTCGAAGGATATATCGACGCGGCGGTGGTGGCGGCACGGATGCACGCGGCGTTTGGCCTGATATTCAAGAGCCGCAGCGCCTCGAAGGAATACAACAGCCTGCCCATCGGTGGGCTGCTGGGGACGCAGAAGGACAGCCAGGGCAGCGACCGGCGCGCGGTGACGATCGAGAGCGGGATGATCAAGTACGTCGCGCCCGAGGATGAGGTGGCGACGGTCACGCCGACGCAGCCGATCCAGGGCGCCGACAACTTCATCCGCGCCATCTTCCGATTGATCTGCGTTCCGTTCGACATGCCATTGGAAATCGGCATGAAGGACCTGAGCCAGGTCAACTTCAGCGGCGGGCGCATCGGCCTGCTGGGCTATTACCGCTCCTGCCGCGTGAAGCAGGAGTATCTGATGTCGCGGTGCTGGTCGCGGGTCTTTCGGTGGTGGGTGTCGCGAGAGCGCAAGCGCCAGGAGTTTGGTTTCGCAACCGCCTTCCGGAACAGGTTCCCGGCGGACTATGCGGTGCACACGTTCCTTTGCCGCGAGTGGGACTACACGGACCCGGTGAGCGAGGCCAACGCCGACCTCATCGAAATCTCGGCTGGGTGGAAGGCGCCACAACAGGCCATCATGGCGCGAGGCCGTGACCCAGAAGAAGTGCGGCGGCTGATGAAGGAATGGCGGGAAAGGAACGCCGCAGACGGCATCCCGAACGTCCTCAGCAACAGCACGCGCGACGAGACGGCCAAGGTCACGGCGGTGGACGCCAACGGGAACCCCGTGGCCAACGACGAGGCCAGCTTCAAGCGCGACATCCTCAAGTCGCTGCTGGCGGTGCCGGCCGCACGAGAGGCGGTCTACAACGCCACGAATATCGAGGACTTGGTAACGCAGGCGGGGCTTACCCCGGAGAAGGGGTACGAAGCGCCGTTCATCCCGGTAGTCGCGGGGTCTGGTCCGCTGGTGAGCGGGGCGACGATCACCGATCCCGACGGCGACGTCGTGGGCGGGGACGTCGAGAACACGCTGCCTGCGGAAGAGGCGGGGCGCAACATGCCGCCGGGCGGCAACCCAGAAGCGACGTAAGCCAATAGAGAAACATCCATATGAGCCATGCCACCAAAACCACCGCGGCGATTACAGCGGCGATCGAGCCAGTCTTGCGATCGATGCGCAGCGACAGTCCGCGCGTCGCGCTCCCCTTCGCCAGGTCCATGCGCGACCGATCCTGCGCTGGCCAGCACTTTGGCGCCTGGGCCGTCGAGCCCAAGTGGTTCCACGGCGCCCTGGTATCGGTGCGCAACGGCACGCTGCAGCCGGTGGCAGTGGCCTTCGACGAGGACGATGGCGACGAGGATGAACCCAAGTACGTGGTGCGGGACGGCGTGGCCATCATCACCATCGACGGGCAGATGACCAAAAAGGGCAGCAGCTTCGGCGGCTGCTCGACGGTCCGGGTGCGCGACGCGCTGCGCACGGCTCGCGATGATGTTCACGTTCGCGCCATCGTGCTGCACATCTGCACACCCGGCGGGACGGTGGCCGGCACGTCGGACCTGGCCGAGGAGGTGGTGGCCACGCGGAAGAAAAAGCCGGTCTATGCCTACGTGGCCGACATGTGCTGCTCGGCCGGCTACTGGGTGGCCAGCCAGTGCCAGACGATCTACGCCAACACCACCGCACTGGTCGGCTGCATCGGGACCTACGTGGTGCTGCAGGACGATACGGGCCTGCAGGAACAGATCGGCATCAAGTGGGAGGTGATCAGCACCGGCGAATACAAGGGCCTGGGCGCGGACGGGAAGGTGACCGACAAGCTGCGCTCCGACGTGCAGCGGGAGATCGACGAACTCAATGCGCCGTTCCTGGCGGCAGTGGCTGCTGGGCGCGGCAAGAGGATATCCGACATGGCGACCGTTTCGGACGGCCGCGCCTACGTGTCGGCGCAAGCGCAACAACTCGGCCTGATCGATGAGATTGCATCGCTCGATGCCGCGATCGGGGCCATTTCTGATAGGAGTCCTTTTATGAACCTTGATCAGTTCAAGGCTTTCGCGGCCGAGCACCCCGACGCGATCGCTGGTTTCCGTGAAGAGGGGCGCAAGGCCGGAGTCGCCGAAGCCACCAAGGCGGAGCGCGAGCGCGCCGCGGCGGTACGCGAGGCGTGCGCCGGGCGCGATTCCCTGGCCCTCGACATTTTCCTCGCCGGCAAGGACGCGGATGACGCTGCCCTGGCAGTGAAGGCCGCGGCAGACGTTGAAGCCAAGGCCAAGGCCGACGCCGAGGCGGCGCGGGCTGCAGCCGAAGCGCAGTCCAAGCAGCTCGCCGAGGTGCAGGAAAAACTGCGGCTCGCCGAGGAGAAGGCGGCGTTTCTCGCGTCGGGCAATCGTGGCGTCAACGCCGCCGGTGCACAGCGCCAGGCGGATGAGCAGAAGGCGCAGGAGAACAAGGAAGCTCCCGACGCCGAGACCGATCCCAAGGCCCATGCGGCCTGGGAGTGGGACACCAAGCCCGAGGTGCGGGCCGGGTTCTCCAAGAAGGAGAACTACGTCAACTGGCGCACCGCCCAGCTCAAGGGACGGTTTCGCATGAACGTCCCCGCTCCCCAGCCCGCCAAGTAACCCCACTCAACAACAGAACCGTTTAACCATCCATTCCCGGTTGAGACCGGGCAGGAGAATCTTTCATGGCTACGCTTACCAAGGACACCCCTCGGAAGTTTGAGAGCGGTCACGACGACCGTTTCAATGAACTGCCCATCGTGGCGTCGGACATCATTTACGCCGGCGCTGCCGTCGGCGAACTGAACGACACCGGCACTTATCAGCCGCTGGGAACCGGCTCGACGGTGGACAAGTTCGCCGGCTTCTGCGTCGAGAAGTGCGACAACAGCTCCGGCGCAGCCGGAGACAAGCAGGTGAAGGTCCGCCAGTCGGGCCGCGTCGTCCTCAGCGTCACCGGCGTCACCGCCGTTACCGACGTGGAAAAGACCGTCTGGGCGACGGACGACAACGCCTTCACGCTGACCTACGCCGCCGGCGCCGTGGAGATCGGCAGGATCGCCAAGCACATCAGCGGCACCAACTGCGTCGTTGAGTTCCGCGCGTTCAATCTGCGTCAGGCGGTCGAAGCCCACTTCTTCGGTCAGACCACGGAAGCGGCGACGGACCGCGTGTTCTTCCTGGCCACCCGCCCCTACTACATCCAGGCCATCGACCAGATTCACTCGGTCGCTGCAGGCGGCACCTCGACGCTCCAGGTGGTCAAGGACACCTCGACCAACGCCCCGGGCGCCGGCACCGATCTGCTCACCACGGCCTTCGACCTCAACGCGACCGCCAATACCGTACAGAACGGCGCCATCGCCACGACCGCCGGGCTGCGGAAGCTCAACGCGGGCGACCGTCTGGCGCTGGACTTTGCCAACGCCATTCAGTCGTCGGCGGGCATCAGCGTCTCGGCGCGGCTCATCCCGCTGTAATCGTTCAGTTGACCAACACCATCAACCCCTATGCCGGCTAAGGCCGGCCAGGAGTAAATTCACATGCCCTCAGGAAATCTTTACACCCCACACCTCGACAGCCGCGACATCATCGCGGACTTCTACCCCCGGCTGGAAGCCGCGATGGAGACGATCTGGGCTCCGCGCGTCAGCATCGAAATCCCCTCCGACCGCGAAACCGAGGAGTACAACTGGCTCGGCCAGGTCCCGGTCATGCGCGAGTGGGTCGGCGAGCGCCAGGAAGAGACGCTCAACAAGTACTCCCTGACGATCCGCAACTTCCCCTATGAAGCGACGCTGCCGATCTCGCTGGCGGACCTCGACCGCGACAAGACTGGCCAGCTTCGCCAGCGCGTGTCGGACCTCGCCCTGCGGACGGCCACGCACTGGAACGAGCTGCTTGCCACCTTCATCGACAACGGTGAGGCCGGCACATCGGCGCTGGCTTACGACGGCCAGTTCTTCTTCGACACGGACCACAACGAGTCGGGGACGAACCAGAGCAACGACCTGACCAGCACGGAAGTTCCGGCGGCCAACGTGGCCGACGCCAACGCCCCGACCGCCACCGAAGCGGCGAACATCATCACCGAGACGGTCGGGCACATGATGAGCCTGACCGACGACAAGGGCGAGCCGATCAACCAGTCGCCCACCCATGTACTCATCATGGTCAGCAAGGCAGCGCACTGGGCGGCGTTCAACAACGCCGTCACGCTCAACAACCTGACGAGCACGGTAGACAACCCCGTGCGCGGTCTGGCCGGCGCCGGCTGGTCGTTCGAAGTGGTGTTTTCCACCCGCCTGACCGCCGAGAACAACATCCGCTTCTTCTTCGGCAACCCGTCGATGGGTGCCACGCCGCTCATCCGGCAGAACGAGCGGGACGTCATGACCGAACTCCAGGGCGATGGTAGCCCTGACGCCTTTTACAAGGGGCGGCACGTGTTTGGCGTCAGCGCCCGCCGCGGCGTTGGCTATGGCCAGTGGCAGAAGGCGGCGTTCGTCGCGCTGTCGTAAACCCCATTTCCCTAACCATGAACACAGAGGAGCGGCGCCGGCCAGACACCCGGCGCCGTCCTCTGTGCTGTTTCTCGAAGTAAACCTCACACAACAAAAGGAATCACATGAACAGCGAGTACAAGAAAGCCGTCGATGCCTACAACGCTCTGGCCAAGAAGGCGCTGAGCGGGGATGCGCAGGCCCGCGCCGACAAGGCCAAGGCGATGAACGAAATCAGGAGCATCGAGCGGGATGCCGCCCGTTCTGGAGTCGTGCTGCGCCGCGACGGGACCCGGATCGAGACCCACGCCAAGCGTTCGCTCCAGGAAGAGTACGTGCGCCGCTTCGACGCCAAGACCCCGGTCCGCATCGTCGGCCGTGGCGGCAAGGAAGAGGTCACCACCCTCGCCAAGCATCACAGCCGCCGGCTTCTCGGCAAGTAACGCTCCGTAACGCTTCGAGGAATCCCCCAATGGCAACCACTACCGTCACGCTCCACGACGGCTCGGCCGTCTACCACCGCGGCATCAGCAACGTGCCGTCAACGACGCCGCACGTTGACCGTCGTCACGAGCAGAACTTCGCCAACCTCGCGACGGCGATGAACACGCTGGCGCTGCGGACGGCCCTGACCGACCCCGGTGACGCCGGGGCGATCCCCGTCACGACCAGCGGGCATGTGCCCATCGTGACGGCGGGAGCCGAAACCCGCACGCTCGCGGTGCCGTCGTTCGCCGGGCAGTTGCTGCTGATCCACATGAAAACGGACGGCGGCGACTGCACCATCACCGTGGCGCAGGCGATCAACGCCAACGGGGACACCTCCATCGTCCTCGGCGACGTGATGGACTTCGTGCTGCTGGTCGGCGTCAACAGCGGCAACAACCTGCGGTGGAGGGTGGTCGCCAACGGCGGCGTTCCCTCCGTCAGCCGCGGCGGGCTGGAGAACGACATCACCGATCCCGGCAACGCCGGTGCGATCCCCGTGACCGACAGCGGAACGGTGCAGATCGTCACCGCCGGCGCCGAGACGCGGACGCTGGCGGCTCCGACCATCTTGGGTCAGCAGCTCCTTATCACCATGAAGACCGACGGCGGCGACGCGGTGATAACGGTCTCGACCACGGTCAACCAGACCGGCAACAACACCATCACGCTCAACGACGCGGGTGACGCCGTGCTGCTGGTGGCCAAGCAGAACGGAGCGAATCTGCGGTGGTCAGTGGTGTCCAACGACGGCGCATCGCTCACCACGGTCTAACCGCAATGAGCGACACCGACCGCGACGACGCTCCCCAGCTCATCGAGCCATTCGACATCGACGACGGCGCGTTTGTCGCCACCGACCCACGCCTGGCGTTCGTGCTGGGCGCGGAGTGGATGCTGATCCGTCAGGTGCTCGATTGGGGCGTCGCGTTCGTCTGGACCATCCACGCCGTCAACGCCAGCCGCCTCAAGCGCATGTGCATTCGCCGCCGCCGGCGTGTGCGCTGCACGCCCATCCAGGTCATCGGGCAGGGCGCGCCGACGTGGGCGACGCTGATGGTCGCCGATCCGCAGGGCAACATGCCGGAGTGCTGCACCGATGGGCATCTTTGATTCCGTCGCCGCCGACGATGCGCGATTCGCCTTTTGTGACGCCGATGCAATGGGCGCCGAAGCGATTACGTACACCGCCAAGGGCTCATCGACCAGCCGCACGATCTACGGGCTGGTAGACCGCGACCCGGCCGAGCCGGACGACGACGGGGTTCTGCGCCCGGTGTTCTCGATATTGGTCGAGAACCACAACACCAGGGGCATCGACGCCAGCCGTACGGACGTCATCGGCGGGACGGTGAGCATCAAGCGCCGGCCGGGGACGACGGACACGGAGCTGCTCACGATCGCCGCGCACAACCTGCGCGCCGACGCGGGCGCCGTGCTGCTGCGCTGGCCGCGAGCGTGACGGACGAAACGGTTTACCGAGGTTTCCTGTGGCTACGAAATATTGGATCAGTACATCCTCAACGAGCTTTAACACAGCGGCCAACTGGAGCGATGGTATTGCGCCTGCAAATGGCGACGTGCTCGTCTTCAACGGCGCGGGCACAGCCAATTGCTCGACGAACCTCGGCGCGAACCTGACCACCGTTACGGTCATCGTCGAGCCAGGCTACACCGGCGAGATCGGCGCCGTAGCCACCGGCGCCGCTACGTACCTGGCGCTGGACGGCGGGACGCTGAAGATGCCGCGCGCCGCCTCCGGATCGCGGTCGAGTGGCTCGCCGCGCGTGCTCGTCCGCTTCGACAAGTCGGACGGCACGGGCTCGGTGGCCGGAACCGTCGTCATCGAGGAAACCAACAGCACCGGCACCGAGACGTTCTACCCGCCGGTGATGATTCGCGGCGGCAGCGGCGGCATCACCGGCACGGTCACCGGCAACAGCGTGGTGGGCTTTGCCATGCGACCGGGTGAGACGACGACCCTCACCAGCCTGCGCACCAGCGCTGGTGCCGGTGGGACGCCCATCGTGTTCCTGGCGCCGGGCGTAACACTCTCGGCGGCGGTGTTCGAGCACGGGATCATCTACGACAAGCGCGACACCACCGCGCCGACCATCCGCGTGGGTGGGGCCACGTACGACTATGCCGGCACCGGCGCGACGACCACGCTGATCATCGACGCTGGCGTGTGCTACTACAGCGGCACCGGCACCATCACCGCCGCGACCGTCAAGGCGGGCACACTCGACTTCAGCCGCGACCCGCGCGGCAAGACCGTCACCGACTGCACCTGCGAAGCCGGCTACACGCTCAACGTCGATAACGGCGTCCCGGGCGGGATCATCTTTACGAACGCGATTCAGTACCCCGACGGCCTGTCCGCCGGGAAGCTCATCACGCCGGCCTACGTCAAGGGCACGCTGGTGGCCATCGCATAGGACAACCACAAAATGGCTGTCACCACACCCGTCCTCAACGTCTCCGCCAACACCCGGCAGGTCCAGGAGATTCTGTCGGTGCTGGACCCAGGTCAGTACCGGAAGGCGATCTTCCAGACGATCAAGCGGACCACCAACTCGCTCAAGACCATCGTGGCCGACCGCATCGCGTCTGTGCTCAACGTCAAGAACAAGAAACACATCCGCGACGCCATCTTCGCCAGTGTCACCAGCGGCGATAACCCCGTCGGCATCGTACGCATCAAACATCACAACCTTTCCGTGCTCGGCTTCAAGGGCACGCGCGTCTCGAAGAAACGAGGGGTCACGGTCCACCTCCGCAAGGACCGGGGACCACAGCATTTTCCGCACGCATTCAAGGCGACCTACAAGGGCCGCACAGATATCTGGGAGCGCGTAAAGGGCAAGGACTTTGAGGGCCGGGTCGCCAAGTCCGGCCGCGCTCGGCGCTTCCCCATCCGGCTCATCAGCGGCGTGGCCGTGCTCAATACGCTCAAGGAACACTCGGGCACGCTGACTCCCCTCGGCACAGAGCTTTCAAACGAGGCGCAGGCGCTGCTCATGAAAAACGCGCTCTCACAGCTCGCTCGCTTCCAGGGCCAATGACCAGCATCGCCGAACAAATCCTGGAGAATGTGAAGGCGACGCTCGACCTCGTCTCCACCAGCGGCGGGTACGGCAACGACCTGGAGGCATCGCGTCCGGACCAGGTGGTCAATCCCTGGTCGGACCTGGGCGCCGTCGTGGCCAAGGGCGACCTCGTGCCGGTCGAGGGCATCCTGGGCTTTCAGACGTGGGATATGCCCATCACCGTCAGCGTGGGCATCATCACCGCCGAGAGCTATGACGGCGACACGCATGAGACGCGCATCAACAGCGCCATAGCCGACGTTTACCGGGCTCTGCTCGAAGACGAGACGCGCGGGGGCCTGGCCATCTGGACGCAGCCAGGCACACACGAAACCACCGAGAACGGCGTAGCTGTGCCGTTCACGATCCGCTTCCGGCACACGTTCGGGAATCCTTTCAGCCAGACTTAAGTCAATCCGCCCCGCCTGGGGCATGGAGCATCCCTATGCCTCTCCTGAGTCGCGAATGCGTTATCGCCGTGAAAGCCGAGGGCACGCCAGGCACAGCCGAGACCCTGACGGCCGCCGAGGCCAAGCTCTTCGCCACCTTCGACCCCTCACAATTCACCGACGATGTGCCGGTCATCGAGCGACCCTCGATGGATGGTGGCCACCACGCGCCGTCGCTGGGTGCGCGGCAGGGCCAGATCACCTTCGACGTGGACCTGGTCGGCGCCGCCACCGTGCCGTTCTGGGCGTCGGCGCTGCTGCCCGCCTGCGGTGCCACCCTCTCCAGCCGCACCTACAGCTTCGGCCTGGGCGGCACTCCGTCCACGATCGCCATGTACGCCGACGGGATCGTCCGCAAGCTCGTGGGCGCGGTGGGCACGTTCACCATCCCGTTCACCGTCGGCCAGATCGTGCGCGGGCGGTTTACGTTTACCGGGAAGCTGGCCGTGGATGCTGACGCCACGATGCTGGCACCGACCTATGAGTCGGTGCAGCCGCCACGGTTTGCGGCGGGGACCTGCACGCTCGGCGGGACGGCGCTGCGCACCGACCAATTCGAGCTGGACCTGGGCGGGACGGTCAAGCTGCTGGAAGACCCCACCGACGTCACCGGGTTCAAGCATGGCGTCATCACCAACATCAACCCCACCGCCAGGGTCGCCGTCGAAGCCGATCTCATAGCGACCAAGGATTGGCAGGCGCTGCAGTTCGCCGGCACCGCCGGCTCGCTGTCGCTCGTCCTGGGCACGGCGTCGAACAACACGATCACGGTGGCCAATACCAGCGCGACGTATGTGGTCGGCACCTCCACCGGCAACCGCGATGGGATTGTTACCCGCCAGCTGGAGCTGCGCTACGCCTGGACCGGCCAGAGCGGAACCAGTCCGTTCACCATCGCATTTACGTAAGGGACTACATGACCCCCGCAGAGGAACAGATTCACCGCGACCTCGTGGCGTTCGGCAAGAGCGTGCTGGATTCCATCGAGGCTGGAAACCTGGACCCCGACCGGCTGGACGCGCACTGCAAGACGGCGATCGCCGCCTACAAGGCCACGCAGGTCGTTGTCATTGAACCCACACAAGAGGAGTGACATGCCGCTACTTTTTCGGAAGGACAAAACCCAGGCCGTGAGCCTGGCCATCGACAGCGATATCGATGAGGCACAGCGTCCGGCGTTTCTCTGCCGGGGGATTACCGAGGCGGAGGCTGACGACATCGAAACCGAGTTCCGCGAAGCCATCAAAATGAATGACACCGCCGCCGCCACGCAGCGCATGCGCGCGGCGCTGGCGACCGCTGTTACAGGCTGGCGAAACATGCCGCCCGAAGCTGGAGCATACGCTGGCGCGGACTCTCTTGGGTGCCTGACCGTGCAGGAGCTGGGCGAGCTGCAGCGAGCGATCGTCTACTACGTGGCGGCTAACGGCCCTTTTACCGTAGGCGCATCCGGCTCGCCTACCTGATCGCGCACGGCCGGCTCTGCCGTCACTGCGCTGGCGGCAAATGCGACAGGCCGCCAACGCCGGAATCCGGACTGAGGCTCGAAGGGATCAACTGCGAACACTGCGACGGCGCGGGATGCGCGGACTGCCGACACACTGGCATTGCGCGCATCACGCAGTGCCCGCAAAGGGAAATACCCGCCGACGTGCGGCAGGCTCTGCGGCTTGTTGAGTTTGCCGACAACGGGGTCTGGCCGATGGCCGGCGGCGTGTTCGACCAGACGCGCCAGTTCCTGGACATTTACCGAATGTGCAAACGAGAAGACGCCGTCGTACGCGAAGACAGGAGCATAAGTGCCAGAGCGTAAACTCGACATTGTTCTCGGGGTAAAGGGGGCGGCCCAAGCGAGCAAGGAACTCAGCGGCTTTAGCGACCGCCTCAGGGCTCTTCGTGACACCTCGATGATCAGGGGCATGGATGACCTCGGCAAGCTAGTTAGTGGCGCCGGCTTTCTGGGCGCGTTTGCAATCCTTGAACGTAGCCTCACCAGAATCAGCGAGGCCATCGGCACCATTGGCGACAAAACGAAGGAGTGGCGCGCGGTAACGATCGACATGTTAAAAAGCACCCCAGTTCTGGGTGGCCTCGGGAAGATGATTGCGTCACCCATGGAGGCGGTGGAGAGGCGCGAGAACGCTCTGCGAGACATGGAGATGAAGCGAGTCTCAAAGGACATGACTCCATCAATACGGGAAGAAATCAAGGCGGCCCGGCGCGATAAATCCGGAATGTCTGAATTGGAGCGCATGCGGCAGGAGTTCGCAGAGAAGGAAAAGGCACTGCTCGAACGTGAAGCCGACATGCTCAAGGCCGTAACTGAGGGCAGGCTATCTGGAAGGCTGTTCGATGAGTGGAAAAAGTCGCAATGGGACCTGCTGAAGAAACAGCGCGGTCCACTAGACCAGATGGAAAAGGAGAAAAGCTGGCTGGCAAACAACTTCTTTTCCAGGGCGGGCGGCCGTGCGATGGAGTCCTTGCGAGAGTTCGGCGGAGACCTTCTTTCACGCGCCCTGCTGCCACAAGAAAGGCAGCGGATGGAGATGGCCAAGGAGGCAGAAGAACGCAGCCAGCGGCAGATCGAGTTGTCGCGCGAACTGCGTCAGGCACAAAAGGCGGAGTTTGAGGAGGCAGCCCGTGGCGGCAGTGAAGCCGCCGCTGTGCGTCTGGCCCAACTTGAGGTCGAGGAAAAGTACATCGGGCAGAAGCGGGCGCTCGAAGGGATTCTGAATGACGCTGACGCCACAGACGTGCAACGCGCGCAGGCGTCCAACCTTCTGTCAAAACTGCGCCGACGCGAGCGCAATGAATTGGAGCTTGCCACGTCCATCAATCAGGGCAGTGGCGTCGATCGCATTGCCCCGACCATCGAATCGCGATTCCTCAGCGGTGCCGCCCAGGCGGCAAAGGAAAACGCTGAAGCGGCCGCCTCGCTGAAGGACGCCGCCCGCGAACAGTCTGCTGCCGCCAGAGCCTTCCAGGAGGCGGCGGATGCTCTGAAGGACACGTTTGGCGTCGGCATCCTCAATTGAGCGTGCTACTCGGTCAGCGCGCAGTCTTTCAGGATGACCGTCAGTCTCAGGCCAGCGCGTATCTCGCCCTTCCAATGCATCCGCTCGCGAGTCGCATCGATGAACACGATTATCCCGTTGACCTTGAGTCGGGCCATCGGCCTCACGCCCAATAGATCGCGCTTAGACCGCTCCGGAAACAAGCAATAGGCGGTGGTGTTTACCGGACGCAGGCCCGTCGAATCAGTGCCTTCGTTGTCGTAAAGCAACACCAACACCTGCGCCTTCCCCTCTCGCTCTACGAGGGAGGCAACGACCTCCCATTCCTCGGCCATCTTTCTCGTATCGCTGGTCACCAGCTTGGCATTGCCGACCACTGTCATCTCGCGATCTGCCAGCTTGGTGTACCAACGGACGTAGTCCTCCTCTTTCACCAGGTCGGTCACGTTCGAAGAAGCTGTGGCAGGCACGGAATCGGCCACGGTGGTGATTGTCCATCGCGGCGGTGACTTCGTCTTTGCCAGCAGCGGCGCGGTGGCAGGCGGTGCCAACACCGGCGCAGTTGCCGGAGGCGTTGTCCCTGGCAGCGATGACGGCATGGCCTGCGAAGGACGACGGTTGAGAACAAACGGCAGTGCGACTGCGAGGGCGACTACGGACACGCCGATCACGATCCCCACGATTTTGCCGTCACTGAGTTGAGTGCCCATTTGCCATCCCTCACAGAAGGAGTAGCCCCGTGGAAAGAAAAATCGATATCGTCCTTGGCGTCAAGCGCAATGCACAGACCGGGAAAGCCCCTGACCCCCGCGATTACCTCATGGCGCTGCGCAAGGATGGAAGCGAGAGGCATCGCGAAGAACTTCTCAAGATGATGTCCGAGTCGCAGCGCGCGATGGGGAGGATCGGCGTTGACGGCTCCACTCCACCGTCACCACTCGCTGACCGACCTCTTGCCCGCGAAAGAGCGCTGCTCGCCAGGCAGGAGGCGCTTGTTGCCGAGCAACACCGCATAGCTGCGCTGCAAGCGGAGACCGCCCGGACCCTTGCCGCCGCAGTCCAGAGGCTGGCAGCACTACTGGGCCAGGCGAGCCAGTAACGCGCGGTTCATCCAATGCCAATCGAAGCAACAGAACTCTGGTCTGAGCACCAGTACAAGCCCGGCGTCTCCGCGCAGCGTGGGATGCTCGTCACCGGCGCGACCAACGTCGATCAGGCGATCATGGCCTGCGCCGCGCTCAACGCCTCGCGCGGTGCCTCGTACCTGCGCGACCGCGACCTGATCGCCGATGCGCCGGACGTTTCCACGCCCGATGGGCCTGCGCTCTATCACGTGCTCTGGCACTACAAGCCGCGCGAGCAGCTTTCGCCGGGCGAAGAGCAGAACGGCGGCGTGGACCGGCGGCCGATCTTCGAGTGGGAACCGAACCTGAGCGAAGAACAGGCCGACCGCACGGCGACGAAAAAGCCAATAGTGAACTCTGTTGGCGACGTGTTCGACCCGCCGCTCAGCAAGCTGGTCCCGTCGATGTTCCTGAACTTCACGCGCTGGGAATCGGCCTATGACGTGCAGGTCGCCATGCGATACATGGGGACCAAGAACAGCAACCGCCTATCCATCCACACCCTGGCCGGCGACCTGCTCATCCTCCCCGGCCAGATGCTTTGCCATTCGATTCGCCCGGCGCAGCCGTACCGCAGCACGACCCGCACGGTGCCCGTGACCTACCGCTTTGAGTTCCGCGAGACGTTCAAGCGCCGCGTACTCAATACCGGCTTCAACGCCTGGTACCGCCACGGCACGCGGCCCATTGCCCTGGGGCGCATCTGCAACGCCGCCGGCGAGCCGATCACCGGACCAGTGCGCTTGGACAAGGAAGGCAAGCCCATCAACACCAAGCTCAAGGTGCTGGTCCAAGGCACCTCGAAGACAACCGCCAATCCCGAAGCCGCGCCCGCCCAAAACCTGCCCGCCCTGGACTTCGATCCGGACTCCGGGCCGGACGCGGTCTGGATTCTGTTCGACATGATCCCCGACGCCGACTTCTCCGGCCTTGGCCTGTGACCCTCTACGAACTCATCAAGCGCATGAAGGCGGCGCGCCACACCGGCGACGCCATGGGCATGCGCGCGCCCGGTCCGCAGGACGCCAGCGGCCTCGTGCCGGTCAAGATCACCGGCCAGGGCGATGGCGGCGGGTTCTACGACGGCAAGATATTCTTGCCTCCCGCCTCGAGCGCCGAAGACGCCGGCGACCTGGCACTGCCGGAGACGATGGTCGAGGCGGACGACTGCATCCTGATCAACCCGGAAGAAACGGGGTTGCCGACGCACTGGATAAAGACGGGCGCGTTTCAGTGGGCGCAGTGTGTCAACATCGACGACGACGACGGCAAGCAGGTCCTCATGATGTGCGACGGCGGGTACTACCGCGTCGATTCCCCGCGCGCCTTGACCGCCGGCGACGGGAAGAAATGGCACCGCGACGAAGAAACCGCCGGCACCACGTATGGCGATGATCCTGTGTCGTGCGCGTTTGTGACGCCGGGAACCGGCAGCACGCTCAATCAAAGATTGCTGACGCTGGATGCCGGTGGGCGCTGTTTCAAGATCGGGCCGGAGCTGGGCAGCGTGGTCGTGGGCGGGCCGACGGTCACCACGACCGCGCCCAACGTGCACATCACCTGGCCCGACCTCACGATCGTCATTCCGAATAGCACGACGTCCACCTCTGGCACTGAGGTGACAGTCAAGCCCAACGGAGTGTCCGCAAACGTTTCGTGTGACGTCTGGAAGCGGGTGACAGCCACCGGGACCCACACTATCAGCGCCGACGACTGGCGGGGACGCAACTCGTTCCACATGTGGATCACCTTTTACTATGGCACGGTCGCCGAGTCACAGGCCGGTACGGCTGGTGGGCTGTCGCAGCATTGGAAGGGCGGACCGTATGAAATCGGCAAAATTTATCCTGCCGTCGCCAGCAACGTCGTGATCGGCACCTTCACCGATCCGAGCTACGGCGATTTCAGCGTCTACATCTCTTCGACCAACGGCAGCATCGTCCTGAACGTGACGGCATTTGTCTCCGAGTTCCAGGTCCACGTTTCCGCCAATGCCGGGCCGAAGAAGACGACCAACGACATCTAAGCGCAAGGCTTTTTTAGGCCGGAGGCCAGATTCCTGCTCAAGTGTTGATTCGTTCTTGTACAAGAGTTGGCCCAAAAGATGATCAACTCCGGCGCCAAAGTTGATCAACATTCCCGTTGACCGCCAGGCGGCACACTTGAAAAAATCGAGCGGGTTTAGGCGTCACCAGCGCCGGTCGAGGGAACGCGCGAGTGGCTATGGGGTTCGATTGGGATATCCATGCAGGCAGGTAATTTCTCCGGCGATCGGCGCCAGCATCGAATCGATTTCTTGTCGCATGGTCCGGACGAGCGCAAAGCAAACGACCTGGATATCGGGATGCGCTTGCTTGAGACGGAAATAGCACGCCAGAAAAGTGGCACCACGAGTTACCACGTCATCGACGATCACGATCTTGGCGCCAGACGGCAGCAGCTTTGGCATCACGGCCAGTGAGTCGTAATGCTCATCCGGGCTCGGCCGCTGCCCGGGTGCTGCGGTTGCCGACTTTGTGACTGCAAAGCACTCCTGCAAAACAGGATACTTGACCAGCTCTTCGGCAAGGCGTTTCACGCTATATGGGATCGCCGGCTTATCGCCGTAAGGGTGGTCATTCTTGATCGCCCGAATCAGGTCCTTCGATGACCTGGATGTCGGCTGCTCGCCATGCGGGGAATATTGCAGGAACGACGTGAAGCCGATCCTAGAAGAGGATGGCACCATTCGATTCAGTGCTCTGCTCTGGCAAGAGCGCTAACAGCTCTTCGAGTGTTTCGTCCGACAGCACAAGCGCCCCGTACCCAAGCATCTTCTCCGGCCAGGACAGCTGCGGATTCTCCACAACGGAGTTGGCGATGAAGAGGGGTCGTCCCAGTCTCAGCGCCTCCCACCCCTGCGACAGCGACCCGCTTGAATCGCTGGCTTCGACGATAACGGTGGCATCGGAGATCAGCGCCATTGTTCGGTTGCGCGTTGGAAAATTGCCTTTCTGCACCGGACGCCCGACAGGAAACTGCGAGATGACGAGCTGTTCGTGCATCAATCGCTCCTGAAGCGCGGCGTTGCTCCTGGGATACACCTGGTCCAGCGGCGTGCCCAGCACGGCGACCGTGTTGCCCCCAGCTTCGAGCGCTGCTGTGTGGGCGGCGGTATCGATACCCTCGGCCAGCCCGCTCACCACGACCACGCCACGAGCCGCCAATAGGCCGCTGAGGCGACGAGCCCGCCGCAGCCCATCCGCTGATGCCTTGCGTGAACCTACGATGGACACGCGCGGCGCGCCACGGAACATGTCCACCCGGCCGGCGGCGAAAAGCACCTTGGGCGCATTCTTGGCCTCAACGTCGTTCAATGGGCCGATCAGGTCTTCGGGTGTGAGTTGGATGAACTCCATCGCCATTGAAAGTGTATCCGCCGGAGGCGCTTCCCAACATTCAGGGCCAAAACTTTCCAAGCACCGGGAGCTTCGCAAGTTTCTTTGGAAGCGTCAGGCAGGCCATCCTCACCCGTCCCGCAGCTCGATCCCGACCATCCTGGCCAGCAGGCACGCACACCGATACTCCGGGTCCCCCGCCTCCCCCTCGACCACGCGCGCCACATGCTGCGTCGGCGGGTCGGTCGAAAGGTCAAGCGCGTGCATCTCAACGCTGCCAAGTGCGCCGAGCAATGACCGTGGGAAGCGGAATACGCTCACGGTGTAGCCAAGGCTCGACACCTGCCGCAGCAGCGCCCGCGTCACGCCATCGACCTGCCAGGAGTCTTCACGAGTCACCGTCGCTTCCTCGTCAGCTGGCGTACTGGTTGAGTCTGACAGTCTGCACGCCGCGCTTTGCATTTGACGAGAATTAACTTATAAGTTAAGCTATGCACCGAGTCCGGGAAATCCGGTTCGAGGTCGCGCCCAAGACGCGACTCTGGTTGTCTGATCAGACGGCTAGAGAGCTGGCTCGCTTTCGGCGGCGCGGTGACCCGAACGGGGCGTTCTGGAAGAAAATGAAGCGACTGGTGGCAAACGGGTTTGCGTTGCACGAGCGGGGCGACCACCCGCCGGTGAGACACGAATGGAACGGCGTTTATAGGATCGGCTTTGTGGATAGTAAGTTCAGGATCATCGGGTTTTACGAGGACGGCAAAGGCACAACAGAGTTCATCGCGATTGACGCCTTTCACAAGTCCGGTCAAGGGTTGTCCGCGAAGGAACGAGCGCGGATTAACGAGGTGGCCCGCGTGAAGCAGGAGCATGATTGGAGGAAGGTAACCGATGACGGGTTTCCAAGACTTTCTCAATGACTTGGCAGAGCTGGAAAAGCAACCGGAGAGTGTCGGGCTTGATCTCCGCTTAGACCTAGCAGAGATCATTCTCCGGCATCTTGACGGAAAGAACTGGACCCAGACGCGACTTGCCGCTGCAGCCGGCATGAAGAGTCCATTCCTGACGAGGATAACCCATGCTGCTCAGAACTGCACATTTGAGAGTGCGGGACGAATCCTTCACGCACTGGGGATCAAGGCGAAGCTGGTGGAAGTGCCTGCGAACGGGATCATTTTCACGGTAACGAGTCCCGGCAAGATCACGAATCAGGAAGTCAGCAATGGCAAACAAGAAATCAAGGTATTTTCAACGGGCGGCGCGGGATTCCACACCTACACGGCCAGCTCCGGCCCCGGCGTACCGTCAGCGCGGTTTGCTTAGGGGTACGATCCGAGTCGAAACGAGCAAACTGCCACCGATGGACAACCCGGCACTGCCAACGGTCTGGGTAGACACCGCAAGTATCTTCGTTAGGAGTGACCCGGCAGTTGTGATGATTCGGTTTTATACGAGCACCGCCACCGCATTGCTGGAGGCATGCCGGATTCAGACGGCGGAAAGCCATGTCCGCAGCCTGATTGATGCAATGTCCAAGGCGATCAATCACTACCCCAAGCCAGAGGACGAGACCGAATAGCCGACTCGAAGGATTTGTCTCCGGTCGCGCTACGCGTTTTGAGGAATATCCGGGGGTTGGACCGCTTAAGTCACTTGTCAATCTGGGCTTGGTCCTCGAGCGCATGCCCCCCGTGCAACGGGCGGTTGGCGGGCCGCGCGGCCATGAGGTGGGCGAGACAATCGGACGGTGCCTGATCATTCTGCGAGCCATATTGGGGCTTCCCTTCCCCTTGCTATCCGTAGCAGGCGCGTAGCACGAAGCGCCTAAGCACGTGCAGACGCGTAGTCATGACAGGCAAACGACTTATGGCACCAGCTTCGGCGCGTACAACCGCCTGTTTCAGTCTGGCGCGGCAGACCGAAACAGCTCCCGACGTGCTTTAGCAGACTGAAATGACGTCTCGGCTCTGTGACTTACGAACGACCAAAAACAGGTCGTTTTTTACTAAGTGTTGACTCCGCCAATAGTTCGCATCTTCGACTGGTCGAAGATGCGACGTAAGTCTCGTAAATGCACACCGCGCATCTTCGATTTTCTCGAAGATGCGCCAATCGACGGGCGCGCGCCCCCAAATTCGTAAGTCGTTGTGCTGACGGCACTAGGCATCTTCGATTTAATCGAAGATGCGCAAGTCCTTTAGCGTCGTTGGGTGAGTGGGACCGGGAACAAACGCTTCGGTCTGATGACGAGCAATCGAATCCGCAGCGGCATGGGCTTCCTCAAACCCACGTCCGCGTCCTACCTTGCTGCCCCCGATGACCAGCGACGACCTCACGCCCGAGCAGGTCCGCGCCCTCCAGGCCGTCGTTGGACGCTATCTTCGCTTCCTTGGCCTGCTGCGTGGTCGAATGGACCTGCGGGGATTCGCGTCGGTCGATTCTGTATACCGGCTCGTCAAGGAAGCGCACGACGCCACGCACGCCCTCAGCGTCGAGCTGCATTACCTCGCCGTTGGCTCTGGCGTCGGCAGGACGGCCAGGACAGACAGAAAGAGCCAGTGAGTGTCGGGCTTGAATCTCTTTGCCGCCTCGACAGCGCGAAGTCGCACCCATCGACCAAGCCGGGGTACAATGACGCCGGCGCTGAGGTTGCTCACCATGACCAACGTTGAAGGGCCGCTACCACAGGATGAATTCGCGGAGGTCCGGTCGGTTTACGACACCCACCGGGACGTGCGGATGCACATGAAGTATTACGGGTCCCGCCTCGCGTCCTACCAGCGTCGGAACCTGGCAATGGAGGTCGGCATTGCCCTCGGCACCTCGGCCACGTTGCTGGCGCTTCCGATCTGGAACACCGGGTTCGGCAAGGTGGTCATCGCCACGCTCGCCCTGATAGCTGCCGTGCTTGGCGTCCTCAAGCCGATCCTCAACTGGTCGAAGAAGATCGAGCACTACAGCAAGCTCTGGGCTGCCGATTCGCTTTCGCCCCCCACGCCCTCATTCGACGATCCCCGGCCAGTCCGCAGCCCGCCGCGATGCTCGCCGTGACGCCGCAGGCTGAGCGCCGGTGCGGGCGTCTTCGTGAGCGTCAACGAGATATTCAAGCGCTTCGGCGGTGCGGCGGGTGTTCCGCTGGATGGCAAAGATCGCGATGACCAGAAGCACCTGCACGACGGAGTGGCCTATGGCCAGCAAAATGCCGATCATCCAGATGAACTTATCCATGTCTGTCATGGGGATGACCTCCGCGCTGTCATCGACTGGCGACGCTGCGGCCCTTCGGTGTGGCCGACGACGCGCTGGCCTGGTTTGCCCACGCAAGCTGCTCAAGCATCCGAGTGCTCGCGTCGGCGCTGTGCTCTGACGCATCGGCGTCGCGCCAGGAATTGCGTGCCATGTCGCGCAAAGCGACGCATGCGGCTGCTATGCCATGAAACACCGCGCCCGCGCCAAACGAAACTATGCCGAACATCAGGGAACCAAGTGCCATTACCGTGTCCTCGGGCGATCTCTCTATCGGCAACCGCGCCATCCTGATCAGCGACAACACCAGCAGCACGGCACCGCCCCCGTAATAGAGCCCGGCGATAATCCCTATGACCGTGGAGGCAATCGTTAGTCCGCCGTAGGACGGCGGGGCGCGACGTCGGCGCTGGTGCAGATCGGCTTGCGCGGCGTAGCTCAGGGTATCGTCCACAGCCGGGGAGATGGACGCTACGAGGATGCGCCGCTTCTGTGCCTCCCGCAGCGCGGCTGAGCGACTCTCGGCCGACACCCGCACCCGCACGTCCTCACCCGTCCGCTCATCGGCGCCGTCGATGATCCAGGTAGTAGCCGATGGACCGGGGCTGGGCTGCGGTGGCTTGTCGCTCATGTTCGCCGTCCGTTAAACGTAAGAGTACGGTTTATGTTTGGTATCGGGTCTTGGGGCGGGTAGACTGTCGCGCCGAACGGATCGGGCGGTAGGGCGATCGCCTCAAACACTTCAGGGAGGGAGGCAACGTCGGAGACACTCCGATGCGCTTCAAGGTGGGTCCCTGGGAATATCGGCTGAGAATTAAGCGTGGACTGGTGGACGCCGACGGTGTGGCGTGCGACGGGTTGTGCGACTGGGCAGACCGATCTATCTGGATTGACTCCAGCGTACAGCTTCGCAGACGACTCTTCCTGCTGGTTCATGAGCTGCGCCACGCCTGGCAACACGACATGGGCCGGCCTGTCGACGACGAAGCTGATGCCAACCAAGTGGCGACCTTCACGATCGACGTGTGGCGGCAGATTGAGCGCAATGGTGGGGAGGCCGCGTTGATGCGCTTGGACGAGGATGGCGTAGTCAACTTTACGGCTGCTGCGCCTCGCCAGTCGCCGTCGCCACCGAGATCGGCGCAGTGCCCGCGCTGCAACGGATATCTCAATCACCCGCTCCAAACCGGTCCCGCTGAGTTTGATGCCGAGCACCAGAGGCTGGCGGCGTGGCGAAAGGGAGGATGCGACTTCTGCGGTCATGACGTGGTCTGGCGCGAGGCCGTTACCACCTTGGGCATTCCCACGGGTGAGATTCTTAGTCCTCCGGTTCTTGGTCGCCTTTCGCTCTCCGGCCACGGCGTCGAGCAGCTTGCGAACTTGGACGTATGAGCCGCTTGACGTAATCATCCACCGACAACGCCAGCTTATCTGCCCGACGCTTTAGAATCGCGTACACTTCAGGACTCAGCCGACCATCAGAAGCACCGGCCTGCTCCTGCTGCCATAGCCGCTCAAATTCCGCAGGTGCCAAGCCAAGGGCCTTGGCGTACGCCTCTCGTTGTTCGAGGTCGGGTTCGGTCACGTCGTTGACATGCCGCGACACGGTTGGCCGGGAAGTGCCTGTTAGGCGCATCAGGTCTTTGATTCCGACCTTCTTTTCGCACATCAATTTTTGAAGAATTTTCGCCACCGGGCGCACGGGCGATTCGTAACCCCATTCGCCACAAATGCCAAGGGCATGCGTCATATTTGAGTTGCCGATGATTTATTACTGTTGCAACGATGCACGAATGACGATAGGATGATTCACAGACGATTTAAGGAGTTGCTATGCCTGAGGCTGTTCAGTCGGCAATCCAGATTCGCAATCCACGGATTAAGCAGCTTGTCGCAGAAGAGCAGGCCCACGGTGCCGGGCGCAACGCGAGCGAAGCAGCGGAGAACCTCATCTCCGAAGCGGTCGAGGCACGTCGCCTGA